>Ga0255087_1000611_pt1 | contig 14549 bp, 8 predicted proteins | sample Colum_Miss_RepA__FD_188561 | JGI IMG/M metagenome (GOLD analysis project Ga0255087, IMG submission 188561) | Freshwater microbial communities from Columbia River, Oregon, United States - Colum_Miss_RepA_8d | ecosystem: Environmental > Aquatic > Freshwater > River | place: USA: Oregon | collected...
GCAGACATTCTAGCTACAACATCAACGCTAAAAGTATTGACTCCAGGAACTGGGTTTAAAGTTGGACAGCTTTACGCCATTAGAAATGGTAAGGGTACTGGTTCTATTATGAAGATTACAAGAACCAATACAGAAGGTGGTATCTTAGACGCAGAGTTTATTAAGTTTGGTACTGGTTATTCTACGGATTTTGCATCAACGATTTATGCAGACTTGGGACAATCGGCAACTGGAACTGGCGGAAGTTCACTACAGATTATTGGTGGAAATATTAGCGTTGCTGAAGCAACTGATGGTTTTGTAGAAACAGGTACAATTAATAAATCGGACTATGCCGTAACTGATGCTATGGATGGCAGCTATGCTGGTGAAATTATTCGTGAATTCGGATCTTCTGGTGGAGTCAATGAACTCTCTAGCCCATATGATCCAGCAGTTATTAAGATTAATCTTGGAGCACTCGCCAAGTATCCAGGATATTATGTTACAAATGATAGCTTCTTAAACGATGCTATCTTTATTCAAGACAGTAGATACTATCAAGCGTTTTCTTATGTTTTAAAAATTGATGAGAGTTTAGATTCTTACAAATCTATTGTTAAAACATTATTACACCCAGCTGGTATGGCTGTATTTGGTGAATATGAAATTAAGAATGAATTTGATGTTGCATTAAGTCTTGAGGCGATGATTAAAAATCTTTCTGTAACAGCTCAAGACGAAGTTACAGTCAATATTGATTACATTACGGCTAAAGGTGTAACCAAAGGACTTGAAGATTATATTACTACACCCGATAGTAATGTATTTTCGATGGATAAATATATTGATAGAACGGGAATTGGAGACGATTTAGCGACTCCAGTCGACACAGGTTTCGTGTTACTGAACCCATATGCAGACGCTGGTTGGTTCTTAAACGACGATGGATCATATGTTAATGACCCGACCAACTTTAACACTTAGGAGATATAAATGGACTTAAATGAAAATCTAAAAATGAAGGGTGAATTAACCATCATTCACAAAAATGCTGACGGTAAAATTAAAGACGTAATTAATGTTCCAAACTTAGTTGTAACAGCAGGTAAACAATATATTGCTGCTCGCATGGTAGGTTCTGGAACTAACGTAATGTCACATATGGCAATCGGAACTGGAACTGCAACCCCTGCAGTGGCAGATTCTGTTTTAGGAACTGAAGCTGGTCGTGTTACCTTGGCTTCTTTCTCTTCTAGTGGCGCAACTGTAACTGCCACTGCAACTTTCCCAGCTGGTACTGGTACTGGAGCAATTACTGAAGCAGGTATTTTAAATGCAAACTCAGCAGGAACTATGCTCTGTAGAACAACATTCCCTGTAGTTAATAAAGCAGCAGGTGACAGCATCGCTATCACTTGGGTTATTACCGTAAGCTAAAAGAAAAAATTAAATGGCATCTTCAGCACTATTAAAATCTGGGTTGCACAACTCAATTGCGAAAGGTCTCTATAATGAGATTCAGAATCGCACAGCCAAATATTATTATTTTTTAGGGAAAACTCTTCAGTGGGCTCAAGAGTTGGAACCTCCATTCCCAGTTAATTCTCTTGATTATGATTTAAAAACACGCAATGAAATAATCACTATGAAAGAGATTCGTTCAACTGACGTAGCGTTTATTGTTGAAAGAAGAAATTGGGAGAGTGGTAGAATATATGATATGTATGACGATCATTATTCTGATGAATTAGATGGCATTAATTTAATTTCTGGTGGATATGGCTTCGCTGATCCACCAACAGTAACAATCACTGGAGGTGGTGGCTCAGGTGCTACTGCAACTGCTTATATTGCAAACGGTATTGTAATTGAGATAGAATTAACAAATCCAGGTCGTGGATACACTAGTACACCAACAGTAACTATTACAGGTGGCGGTGGAGAAGGTGTTGCTGCAACAGCAGTCCTTCCAATATCATATTCTGGTAAACAGGCTATGGAAGAATGTAACTTCTATGTGGTTACTGATGAATATAACGTATACAAATGTTTAGATAACAATAATAATGCACAATCTACATATAAACCTGTTGGTACTACTGTTGATCCAGTAATTATGCCAGACGGATATATGTGGAAATATATGTATAGTATTCCTATTGCGCTACGTAATAAGTTTTTGACTGATACATATATGCCAGTTGTTACAGCATTAAGACCACAGTTTTATTCTAGTGGAGCAATACAAACAGTTAAAATTGAAAAACGTGGGCAAAATTATACTTATGCGAACATTTCTGTACAAGGTGACGGATCTAGAGAATTAGACCCATTGTTTATTATTGGAACTAACTTATCATCCAATGGATCTGGATACATAAATGCAACAGTAGAAATAGATCCACCTTTTGCTGCTACAACTTGGGCAGCAAATATTAATGTGTTACTTGGACAAAGATTTAGACATAACAACAACATCTATGAAGTTACACTTCCAGGGACTTTAGCGTCGCCTGCACCAACTCATGGATCTGGTATTATCTCCAACGGAACAGCTGCTTTAAAATATATTGGAACAACAGTAAGAGCTACAGCAACTGTTACGTCTGGTACAGTGACAGCAATTAATCTTATTGGCGCTGTCAGAGAAGTTGTAATGACAGATGGCGGATTAGGTTATACTTCTGCTCCATCAGTTTCATTTAGTGGTGGTGGCGGAAGTGGTGCTACTGGCTCTGTTATTATGATGGGAACATCTGTTCAAACCACAGTTATTACAAACTCTGGTGATGATTATACATCTACACCAACTGTTAGTTTTGGTACTGCATGGACAGCAGCAACATCATTAACATTACAGCAACAAGTTTATGTGGCTAACAGACTTTATACTGTTACTACCGCAGGAACTACAGGTAGTGTAGCTCCTACTCATACATCAGGATCTGCGTCAAGTGGAACTGCAACATTACAGTACGTTGGTCGCCCAGCATCAGGAACAGTTATTCTTAGATATGGAACTGGTTATTCAGTTCTACCGAACCTAACTATTAACTCAACTACTGGAACTGGCGCAACAGGATATCTTTCTGGTGTTAAATCAGAAGCTAAATTACTACCATTGTTAAGTAATGGTGAATTAGTTGGTATTCAGATTGATGATGGTGGTATCGGTTATACATATGCAAACTTAACTGTAGATGGCGATGGTGATAACGCAGAAATTTCTGCAGACCTTTCTCCAGGCGACGTTTCAACTTTACAAGCCAACACCGAATTGTTGACTATTGATGGACGTATTATGTCTATTAAAGTTATATCTGGTGGATTTGGTTATGCTGGAGCAACAATAACTATTGAAGGTGATGGTACTGGCGCAGCTGCAGAAGCTATTACAGAAAACGGTAAGATTAAAAAAATCCGTATGACTAATTATGGTCAAGGATATCGCTGGGCAAGAGTTACAATTACAGGTTCTGGTTTCGGTGCCACAGCAAGAGCAATTATGACTGACTTTGGCGGACATGGAAAAGACTCAATTAATGGTCTTTATACAAGATCGTTAATGTTCTATTCAAGTATCTCCAGAGATAAAAACCAAGGATTTGATGTGAATAACGATTTCCGTCAAATCGGCATTATCAAAAACCCAAGAAAGTATGCATCAACATATTCTTTAGATTCTACGTTAGCATCTGCGTGTTTCGTTGTTACTGGAACAATCAATACTAACAATTTTGCCAAAGATCAAACTGTATATTTGGCTAATACTGGATCAAAATTTAGAATTGTTAACCTAAACTCGAACTCAGCATTATTACAATCTTTAGACAATGCTATACCAACAGTAGGTTCTGTTTTAACAAATGACGCATCACAAAGTTTTACAGTTTCTGGTTTAACTCTGCCAACAGTAGATAAATATTCTGGTGATATGCTTTTCATTGATAATAAGCAAGCATTTACGCCAACAGCAGACCAAACAGTAACTCTTAGAACTGTTATAAAATTCTAATAAATAATAGTAATTAACTAAAAGAGTAAAAGATGATCGATTTCAATACCGAACCATATAATGATGACTATAACGAGAACAGTAAATTCTACAGAATTCTGTTCCGCCCAAGTTTCGCTTTACAGGCTCGTGAACTCACGCAAATGCAGAGTATTCTGCAGAAACAGATCCAGCGCCATGGAGATAATATCTTCAAACAGGGTGCTATGGTTCTACCTGGACAAATATCAATTGATACGAATGCGCAATATGTTAAATTGCAGCCATTGTACAATGGTATTGCTGTAGAGACATTTTTAGATAGCCTTAACAATAAGGTTATTGTTGGTGCCAATTCAAACCTTAAAGCAGAAGTAATTAAGGTTCAGAGTGCTGAGCAAAATGAACCATCAACCATTTATATTCGTTATAAAGACTCTGGTAACAATGGAACTACAAAAGTATTTGCTGCTGGCGAGGTAATCTCAACAGAAGATAATTTATATTCTTTTCAGGCTGTAGCAGAAAACCCAACTGGTATTGGTTCTATCGTTTCTATCGAGCGTGGTGTTTATTATGTTAATGGATTCTTCGTTCTTGTAGAATCCCATTCTATAATTCTTGACAAATATAGCAACACGCCATCATATCGTGTTGGCTTGAATGTAGAAGAAAAAATTGTAACTCCTGAAGAAGATGCTACGTTGTTGGATAATGCTCAAAACAGCTACAACTATGCTGCTCCAGGATCGCATCGTTATTATATCGACTTAACTCTAAAGAAGATCTCTTTAGAGTCAGCTTCAGACGCAAGTTTTATTGAGTTACTAAGAGTTGAAGATGGTGTCAATAAAAAGATTACTACTAAGACAGAATACTCTGTTTTAGAACAAACATTGGCTCGTCGTACATATGACGAGTCTGGCGATTATACAGTAAGAAACTTTAACATTCGTGAGCACCGTAACAATGATCGTGGCGCATGGACACAAAACACTGCATTCTTAATCGGCGACATTGTAACTAACGCAGGTAAAACGTATGTAGCTAAGAATAGCGGAACATCAGTTACTACTGCGCCAGTGCATACTACAGGTATCGCATATGATGGTCCAGGTTCTACTGGTATTCAGTGGGAATATACATTAACCCCTCAATATAATCGTGGTATTTACAAAAACGGAGATGAGTCTAAACTTGCAATCGGTTTAGAACCAGGAAAAGCATATGTTCGTGGATATGAGATTGAAAAGATCGCCACAGAATATGTTTCTGTCAACAAGTCACGTGAATATGCCCAAGCAGATAATGCGTTTATTTCTGCTGAATTGGGAAGTTATGTAACAGTAACTAATCTATGTAAGATTCCTCCAATCATTTACAACTCTGTTGTAAACCTAAGAGATCAATTAACAACCACACGTGGTACTGAAGCAGGAACTATTATCGGTACTGCACGTGTTCGTGCAATTGAATGGGACAATGGTTCTATCGGTTCTAATACTGCAACATATAAGTTGTTTTTATATGATGTTAATTTGAACGCAGGTAAAGAGTTCTCTCGTAACGTTAAATCTATTGGGCTAAATTCTTGGGGATTCACTGCTGACATTAACCCAATAACTACTCCATTAATCGGTTCTGTAACTGCTGCTGGAACAACAGTGACAGGTAATGGTACTTCTTTCTTGACACAATTAGTTGTCGGTGATTACATTTATGTTAATGGTGCTTCTTATAGAGTTACAGCAGTCGCTTCTCAAACATCATTAACAATCTCAGCTTCTTTAACTGCGACAAATGCTGCATTTAGTTTAGTGAAGACAAATATATTAGCGACTAACTTAGAGAAAACTGTATTCTCTCTACCTTACAGTACAGTTCGTTCTTTAAGAAGTGCTTTAGCAACAAATGATACTGCGTATACAGTTTCAGCAGTATACACAGAAACTGTTGCGTCAGGTAACATTAATATTAATGCTGCTTCTGGAACATTTGCATCTGGCGCTGTTACTGGAAACTTTATTGTAACCAGAAATGATAATGGCGATGTTCTTCCAATCAATAGCGTAACTGTAACAGGAAGTTCTGCTGTTATTAACGTAGGAAATGCAAACGATGGAAAACAATGTACTATCGTTGCAACTGTAAATAAAACTGGTTCTAGTTCTACTGAGAAAACTAAAACTCACGTAACTGGTGCAACTGTATCATTTACTACTCAAGCAACTGCAACACCAACTATTTTATCTTTAGGTAAGGCAGATTGCTGGAAGATCAATAGTGTTAAGATGGATTCTGGATCCTTCTCTTCACCATCAGGTTCTTATACAATTGACATTTCAGATCGTTATGATTTTGATAATGGTCAACGAGCAACTCATTATGATCTTGGAAGAATTGTACTAAAAGATACATATGCTCCACCATCAGCACCTATTCAAGTAACCTTTGAATACTTTACACATTCTGTTGGTGACTATTGCAGTGTTAATTCATATCCTGCAACTATCTCTTACTCACAGATTCCATCAGATTTACGTGATGGTTTAGATTTCCGTCCAAGAATTGATGATGATGGTGTATCATTTAGTTCAATAACTCAATTACCAAGACGTGGTTCCAACATTACCACAGACTTCACTTATTATTTGGCAAGAAAAGAAAAGATTGCTGTTGATGTAAATGGCAATTTCTTTAATATCTCTGGTACATCTTCAATTAATCCAGGTGATGCTGAAGATTCATCAACAGGTATGGTTCTTTATAAGTTAACACTTGCTCCATATACATTTGATACAACAAACAATAATGTAATTATTGACTCTATCGACAATAAACGCTATACAATGCGTGACATCGGTAAATTAGAAAAGCGTATCGACAATCTAGAATATTACACTTCTTTATCTCTACTAGAACAACAAACTGAATCATTGAAGATTCAAGATTCTACTGGTATGGATAGAATGAAAAACGGATTTATTGTTGACAATTTTACTGGTCATGGAATTGGTGCAGCGGAATCTGTAGATTATCGTTGTTCAGTTGACATGAACAAAGGAGAGTTACGCCCATTCTTTACAATGAAAAACGTAAACCTTATTGAGAAAGCGTCTACCAACTCTGCTCGTGCTGCAGCAAAATATGCTCAATATGGGGATGTGATTACTCTACCAATTATCGAAGATGTTGAATTGGTTAAACAACAGTTCGCTTCTCGTTTGGAAAACATTAACCCATTCGCAGTATTCACATTTATCGGTGATGTTAAATTAAATCCTCAAACTGACGACTGGTTTGAAACTGATCGTCGCCCAGATATTATTAACAACGTAGAAGGTAATTTCTCAACTATCAATGCTCTTGCTGAAAAAGCTGGAGCTTTAGGCACAGTTTGGAATGCATGGCAAACTCAATGGACTGGACAACAAGTTAGTGGAACATTCGGTTTTGCTAACGCAAACTCTGGATCTGTTAATTTTGGTGGTGCGTTTGGAACAGTTAGTGCAAACTTTGGTAGTTCTGGTGGTGGCGCAAGACGCTGGGTTACTGCTGAACTTACAGCTACTCAGGTAGGACAAACAAGATCTGGAATCAAAACAGATATCGTTGCTAAGATTGACAAACAAGTTGTCGCAGATCGTGTGCTATCAACTGCTGTTATTCCATACATTCGTTCAAGAAATATTCTTGTTCAAGTTCGTGGTCTAAAACCATTGACTCGTTTCTATCCATATTTTGATGATGTTGACATCGCTTCATATTGCACACCAGCTTCTAAAATCACTTACACTATTACCAGCGGAACTTTTGATGCATCAACAAACGTAGGTGGTATTGCTGCTGAAGAAGCACGTCGTATCAATGGTGATTCGCAAGTTTGTTTAAATCGTGGTGACTACATTAGAGGTGTTACAAGCGATGCTACTGCTGTTGTAGTTGGAACAGAGTTAGACTATGACACTAACACCAAGTCATTATGGGTAGTTAACATTAAAGGAACATTCCAGACTAATGAACAAATTACTGGTTCTGTTTCTAACGCAGTTGGAGTTATTAACAACTGGTGGAAGTATTAGAACTAATAAGAGTGGCGACGTAAACTTATTGTTCAAAATTCCAAATACAGACTCAATTCGTTTCCGCACTGGATCACGTGAGTTTAAACTTGTTGACAGCAATACTGCTAATGGAGAATTCACTTCCCGTGGTCGTGCGCAATATAGAGCAGAAGGTATTGTTGAAACTAAACAAGCAACTGTTAATGCAGTTCGTAATGCTGAGTTGGTCCAGAACGTTGTACAAGATAGTAGAACTATTATCGAAACATCATCCCGTGTCTTATCTGACACTGGTTGGTATGACCCACTTGCTCAAACATTCTTGATTGATAACAAGGGTGGTGCATTCTTAACTAAGGTAGACATATTCTTTGCAACAAAAGATACAGCTATCCCTGTTACATTGGAGATTCGTGAAGTTGTGAATGGATATCCAGGTAAGCGTGTTCTTCCATTCTCACGTGTAACTCTACGTCCAGAACAAGTTAATCTATCAACTAACATGGTTGATTTGGATGGCGTTGCAACTCCATCGTTCGATACACCAACATCATTCAGATTCCCATCTCCTGTATTCGTACAAGACGGATCTGAGTATTGTATCGTGTTAATTTCTGATTCTAACAAATATAAAGTTTGGATTTCTCAACTTGGTGATACTGTTCCAGGAACAAGTAGAACTATTTCTGAGCAACCATATCTTGGATCATTGTTTAAGTCACAGAACGCATCTACTTGGACAACCGATCAAACACAAGACTTGATGTTTACAATTTACAAAGCTAAGTTTGATACATCAGGTGTTGGAACTGTTCAGTTTGTAAATGATGTTCTTCCATATACAACTTTAGAAAACGATCCATTCCAAATGACTGCTGGCTCGAATATTATTCGTGTATGGCAGAACAATCATGGTCTAACAGATGGCGCTAAAGTAACTATCTCTGGTGTAGCTGGAACATTAAATGGAATCCCAGCTGCTGAGTTAAATGGTTCTTGGTTTGTAAGCAACATCGATCTAGATTCTTACACAATTACTACAGGAACTTCTGCAACTAAGACTGGTTATTTTGGTGGAGTAACTGTAAGAGCCACAGGACAGACGCAGTATGATGCTGTTATGCCAATCGCTCAAGTTCAGAACTTCTCAGAAACTTCAACAACATACTCAATGAAAACTACATCGGGTAGATCTGTTGATGGATCTGAAACTCCATATGTTCAAGACATTTCATTTGGCGATTGTTTGGTCAATGAAAATAATTATTTCTACAGCCCTCGTCTTGTTGCTTCTGAGATAAATGAAAACACATTTACTGGAGGTAATAAATCAGTAACTTTCGCTGTAAACTTATCTTCAACTAATGATTCTTTATCACCAGTTTTGGATACACAGCGTATAAGTTTAGTGGCTATTTCAAATAGAATTAACTCACCGACTCATACTAATGTTAATGTAACCCCAACTGATTACACTCAGTTATTCACTGGAGCTACTGGAGCGTTTAGTTTCTCTGGCTCTACATTAACTTCTACAGTCTCAACAATCAGAAGTTTAATGCAGACTATTGGAGTTGGACAGTATATTAAAGTAGAAGGTTCTACAACTACTGCAAATAGTGGACAGTTCTTGGTGACTGATGTAACAGACAACGGAACTAACTGCACTATTACAGTTTCTGGAGTAACCTTTACTTCTGAGAATGCTGTTTCTGGAACTGCAATTTCAACAGTCAATTTATTCACTGACGAGATCGCTCCAGTAGGTTCTTCCGCAGTTTCTAAGTATGTTTCCAAGGCTATTAAGCTGGCTCTTCCATCTACTTTCATGAAGATTAGATTTGCAGCTAATATACCTAATCAGTCTGATGTTGCTGTTTATTATAAGACTTCTTTAGGGTCTTCTGGTAATCTGGATAAGACTAAATATACTTTAGCGACTCCAGTTTCTACTCCTATTAAAGTTGAAAACGGGAACGAAACATTCTATGACATAGATTACTCTTTGGCTAATTTAAGTCAATTTGATTCTGTTCAGGTTAAACTGGTTATGAAATCCGTTAATACATCTGCTATTCCAAGAATTAAAGACCTAAGAATTATTGCGTGTGCCTAATATGGAACAAAATTACCTAAAGGTATCTGGTCACGAAAACCTAGTACGAGATATGTCTTCCAAGGCAGTCATAAATACTAGTATGGTCGAATATGAAGAATATATGGCACGTCGTAGAGCAAAAGAACAAGAACAAGAACTTATTGCAAAACAGACTGAAGAAATAAATAATCTAAAGTCAGATATATCTGAGATTAAGCAAATGCTACATGAATTGCTTATTAAAGATCGCTGAAAAATAAGGGAAAATAATGGCGACACTCGTTTTAAGACAAACAAAGGGACAACCCCTTACCAACTCAGAAGTTGATGGAAACTTTACCAACTTAAATGATGAGTTGGCAACTAAACTACCTTCTGCTACTTATACCCCAGCTGATATTTTAACAAAAATCAAGACTGTGGATGGAGCAGGATCTGGCTTGGATGCAGATGCTCTGGATGGAATGAACACAAGTTCAACCCTTCCAACAACTCTGGATAAAAGTTCTATCGTTTCTCGTGATACATCTGGTAATATTGGCGTAAATGCGCTAACAGTTGCAGGTGCTCTTACTGGAGCTGGAGCTACATTTAGTGGTCCAGTATCTGTAGGTTCTATCACTATCGCTGGTGGATCAATTCCAGTTTCTGCTGGTGGTACTGGTGCTACAACTGCTCAGAATGCAAGAACTAACTTAGGTGTTGCGATCGGGTCAGACGTTCAAGCGTATAGTTCCAATTTACAAGCATTGTCTACAGCTACGCCAATTGCAGATAGATTACCATATTATACTGGTGCAGCTGCTGCAGCACTTACACCTTTTACTGCATTTGGAAGAACTTTAGTTGGCTCGACAGACGTCTTTGCTGCAAGAACTAATCTTGGTGTAGTTATTGGTACTGACGTTCAGCCATTCGATGCCGACTTATCTGCTATCGCTGGTATTACAACTAACGGAATATATGCTAGAACTGCAAACGGATCAGCTGCTGCTAGAAGTATTGCTGGTGTAGCTGGAGAAATAGTTGTTGCAGATGGCGATGGTGTAGCTGGAAATCCAACAATCTCAGTTGGTGCAGGTATCGCAAAATTATCAGCAAATAACGTATTTGCAGGAAGTAATACTTTCCAAGCCATTTATGCAACTGAAGTTAATACAACTTCAGACCAAAGACTAAAAGAAGATATTAAAACCCTAAATAATGCTGTAGATATTGTTAATAGTTTGCGTGGAGTAGCCTATATTAAGGGTGGTAAAGCGGAACTGGGGTTAATTGCTCAAGAAGTTGAGCAGGTTATCCCTCAAGTTGTTGGTGAGGATATGTCTGGTTATAAAACCATCGCCTACGGTAATATGGTTGGTCTATTGGTTGAGGCTATCAAAGAACAACAAAAAACAATTAAAGAATTAACTACTCGTCTAGAGAACTTGGAGAAATAATATGCCAGTAAGTGCAACAGGATTTAAAATTTCAAATGGAACAGACCTTAATGGTTTGTTTTGGACATGGCAGGGCGATACAGGAAATCGTGGTGTAAACGATAGTAACGGTAACTGCGGTTGGGCATGCGCATGTAACGCATGTAACTCAGCATGTAACTGTAACTGCGGTAACTGCGACGCTGCCGATTTAGCGTTTAACGTACACGTTACTGACTGGAGACTAAACGTCTTCCGTAACACTTCATACAACGATGGTCTTCGTCACGACTCACAAGAACAGTCAATGGGTCATTTCAAATATTTGCGTGTAAACTGTAACTGTAACTGCGCATGTAACTGTAACTGTGCTTGTAACTGTAACTGCTAAGGATTAAAAACATGTATAAATTATTTAAAATTCCTGTAACTGGAATCGATGGTTCTGAAGATATTGGTATCAATACTTCTGTTAGAACTACTATGGGTTATAACGCAGCGAATAAAGAAATTACTGTATTGGTTGAGAAAATTGTATTACCAGAAGTCCCAACAACTGAATCTATTGATCTTAGAATTAATCATACGGAAGCTAATTTTGAGACTTTATTAGAGAGAACTTTCACATCAGCAGATTTTCCTAAGACTAAAGAAGCAATTCGTTGGGTAGTTGATTACGATGTAACAAAAAATGAAATTATTGGACCATTCAATGCTTTAGACTATACTAAGAATTTTATTTCTGGAAGTTTTACTCATAGAGAAATTCCTAAAATTATTAAACGTCGTTACAATAATAATTTAATTCCATTATTTACCATCGATAATTTTTATAAAACATCACAAGATTTTGATGCGTCAGTAATGACTGTTTATGTCGATGAGCAAGGATTAGCTATTAATGATACTATTCTTACAGGCGATTTAACTTCAGCTGAAACTACAGATCAGGCTGGTGCGACATCTTGGACATATTATAATTTACATACAGCTGTTCACTATGAACTTTTGGATGCTAATGGAAAAATTATTTCTACTAATTTACCATATACAAAAGAAGAAGCTAAAGCTGCTACAACATATCCAATGACAGTAACTCCTGGTGCGTATGATCCAGCTAACCCTTTACAACCAAATAATGGTGGTAATCGCTTTAAAGTTAATCTACCAGTAGCAGATTATTATACTGTAAGAGCTGCATTCGGAACATTTTATACAGATAAAACTCTTCCTATATCATTTGATATAACATGCATTAATGGTGTTCCAAACAAATCCAGATTAGTAGCTGGTGGTTACGATAAAGATCGCTTTGCTGCTGGTGAAGAAACCAATCAGAATATTATTGCTTATAAAGATCAACACGATAAAACTGGTTCAAACCTTACATTAAATGGTGTTGATACGGTAAGAATATCTACCAATGGTTTAGTTTCTGGTGACTTCATTAAATTAAAATTAAATGCTGGCGATTTCTATTCTTATTCAGAACTTTGGATTGAACTAATTTAATTACCATAAATACATTTGTTATTAATAGATTATAAGGATTTACAATGAGTTTATATAAGCTGGTTCTTAAAGGAGCCAATGATGTTGAGCAGGTTTTAGTTTATGACCCAATGACATCTGAGATGTTTTGGGAAGAAACAAAAGAAAAACCATCGCTGAGCCACATTTCTAATGGTTTGGAGTACCAAATTAATGCAAAAGTTTGGACTCCTGCCAAAGTAACAAACCCTCACGATCCAGAACTCCACGGAAGAAAATCCAGAAAACCAACAACACTTAAGATTACTATGGGTCTTAAGTGTAATTATGCTTGCTCTTACTGCAATCAAGCACATCAACCTCATGATCCAGTAGGCGGACCAGATGACGCAGAAGATCTAGTTCGAAAAATGAAAGAAAATTTTCAGTTCGGAACTTATGATAGATTCCGTCTTGAATTTTGGGGTGGTGAACCAATGGTATATTGGAAGACCCTAAAACCTTTAGCTGAAAAGGTTAGAAAAGTTTATCCCAATGCACAGTTTATGATGGTAACCAATGGTTCTTTATTGGATAGAGAAAAGATTGATTGGTTTAATCGAATGGGATTTTCAATCGGTATGTCGCATGATGGACCATTACATGCTCAAAATCGTGGACCAGATCCACTTGATGAACCAAGAGCAAAAGATGCTGTAGTATATGCATTAAAAACTATGGGACAGGGAAGATTTACATTTAACTGTGTATTGACACGTGAGAATGTATCAATACCAGCTGTTCGAGATTTTATTTGCGACAAGTTAAACAGAAAAGATTTTGGATATGAATATACTGAAATTTCTCAGATGGAACTGCAAGTTACAACTGAAGAATTAATGTTACCGTATGATGATTCTGGAATGGCGCATTCTTTGCAAACCCCAGACGAGAAGAAAGAAATTCTACACAATTTATTCTGGGAAACTATTCAAGGACAAAACCAGTTTAGCTGGACAGTCAATACAAAGATTACTGGATTTTTTGAATCGTTAGTTTATCAGAGACCAGCAGAAGTAGTTGGTCAAAAGTGCGGTATGGACAAAGAAGATAATATTGCCATCGATATGAAAGGTAATGTTACTACTTGCCAAAACACCTCTTCATTGACTAAACATAATCTTGGTAATATTGAAGATTTTGATAATATTCGTTTGACCAATTCTTATCACTGGTCGACCAGAGCAGAGTGTCCTAGTTGTCCAGTAGTTCAACTGTGTCAGGGTGCTTGTTTATTCTTAGAAGATCAGTACTGGACTCAAGCGTGTGAGAATTTATTCTATTATAATCTTGCTATTCTTGCAGGTGCTCTATTCATTATGACTGATGGATTAGTTTTGACGAGAATTGAAGGAGATAAGATTAGATTTAATGATGTTAAAACACTTGATGTTATTGATATTAATTTCGTCAAATCTAGCGGAACTCAAAAATCATGGAAAGTTCGTAAACCTCTGAAC
>Ga0255087_1000614_pt1 | contig 14538 bp, 14 predicted proteins | sample Colum_Miss_RepA__FD_188561 | JGI IMG/M metagenome (GOLD analysis project Ga0255087, IMG submission 188561) | Freshwater microbial communities from Columbia River, Oregon, United States - Colum_Miss_RepA_8d | ecosystem: Environmental > Aquatic > Freshwater > River | place: USA: Oregon | collected...
AGATCCTCCGCGTCGCGGACATAATTGCGCGTCTGCACCACGTGCGCCAGGTCGCTGCCTGCCGCCGCAAGCACGCGCCGCACGTTCTCCAGGGAACGCCGGAACTCGCCTTCAAACGTGTCGCTGACAATCTTGCCCGTCGCATCCACCGACGCCTGCCCCGAGACGAAGATCAAGTCACCCACCACCACCGCCGGACTGAACGGCAGGTATGACACCGGCGTGTCGGGCTCCCGGGGATAAGCGACGCGCGGGTGCGTCACACCGGCTCCTCCACGACTGGATTGGTGAGCGCCCCGATGCCTTCGATCTCAATCGTGACGACATCGCCGGGCTGGAGCCAGCGCGGCGGCTTCTGAGCCATGCCCACGCCGTGCGGAGTGCCGGTGAGGATGACCGTGCCCGGCAGCAAGGTGGTGCTGCCACTGAGAAACTCGATGAGCGCCGGCACGTCGAAGATCATGTCGTTGGTGTTCCAGTCCTGCATGGTCTGGCCGTTGAGCACGGTCTTGATGCCGAGCGCGTTTGGGTTCTGGATCTCATCGGTCGTCACCAGGCAGGGCCCGAGCGGGGCAAAGGTGTCGAAGAACTTGCCCCGGCACCACTGGCCGCCGCCCAGGCGGATCTGCCAGTCCCGCGCGCTGACATCGTTGCAACAGGTGTAGCCCAACACGTAGTCGAGCGCCCGTTCGCGCGAGACGTTCTTGCAGGGGCGGCCGATGACCACCGCCAGCTCGCACTCGTAGTCCACCTCGTCGCTGCGCATGTGGCGCGGCAGTTGAATGGGCGCACCCGGGTGCTGCAACGCGTTGTTGCCCTTCACAAACAGCACCGGACGCTGGGGCGCGGCCACCCCGCTCTCGGCGGCGTGCTTCCGATAGTTGAGCCCGATGCAAAGAATGGACGTAGGCTGGATAGGCGCGAGCAACTGCGCCACCGCCGCCACCTCTTCGGTGACGCGATAGCTGCCATAGATGTCGCCGGCAATCACCAGGGCGGTGCCGTTGGGTTGCTGGGCGGCGTGACGAATCACGCCGGAGGAATCGGAGTAGCGGATGATTTTCATGATTTGATGGTGGAGAAAAAGCTCAGGCGGGCTGCCACTCGGTCGCATGGCGGGCGAAGGCAACCTCCGCTTTTTGCAGCGCCTCGGTGATGTCCGCATCGCGATGTGCCAGGCTGATGAACCACAGCCCCCGCTCGATGGCGCGCACGCCTTGCTCCAGCAGGCAGCGGCGCAAGTGCGCCCAGCGCGGGGCGTCCTGCCGGCGCGCGTAGTCGCGATAGCTGCGAATCGGGCCGGTGGCCGCACCGGGTTTCAGCATGGCCGCATGGAAGACCAGCCCGGGGCCCTGTGGTTGCAGGGGGATGTTGTGACGCCGCGCCAGTTCGGCAAGCCCGGCCATTAGCCGCTGCCCGTGAGCAATCATCGTCGCCGGGTGACGGTCGCCGAGTGCCAGCACCTCATCGAGACACCACTTCGCCGCCGCGAGGCACAGGGGGTTGCCATTAAGCGTGCCGGCATGAACGACCTCGCCGCTGATGATTTTCTGGAACGCGCTTTCCTTGCCGACCAGCGCGGCGAAGGGCAGCCCGCCGCCGATGGCCTTGCCCAGGATCGTCAGGTCGGGCACGAAGCCCAGAAACTTCTGCGCGCAGCCCGCGCCGAAGCGGAAGCCTGTGATCGTCTCGTCAGCAATCATCAGCATCCCGTCGCGATCACACAGCTCGCGGATAGTCTCGACCATGCCCGGCACCGGCTCCATGCAGCCGGTGTTGCACAGCACGGGCTCGAAGATGATGGCCGCAATCTGGCCGCGATACTGCTCCACCCGGCGGCGCAGGTGCTCCGGATCGTTCCAGCGCGCGACCACGAACTGATCGAGCACCTCAGGAATCACGCCCTTGCTGGGATGCAGCCGCGTGGGCTCTTCCTCCGTGCCCCACTTGTCCGCCGGCGGCGCGAAACCCACCAGGCCCTCGTCCGCCCAGCCGTGGTAATGCCCCTCAAACTTGAGCACCAGCCGCCGTCCCGTGTGCGCCCGCGCCAGGCGCAAAGCGGAAAGCACGACCTCGGTCGCGGAGTTGTTGAACCGCACCCGCTCGGCCCCGGGAATCATGCGTTGCAAGCGTTCCGCCACCTCGATCTCCAGCTCGCTTTGCGCCGCCCAATGCACCCCGAGCTTCGCCTGCGCGGCGATGGCCGCCGCCTGTCCCGCCGGCGCGTGGCCGTAGAGAATCGCCCCCTGGCCGATCTGGAAATCAATGTATTCGTGGCCGTCCACATCGAAGAGCCGGCAGCCCTGCCCGTGCGTGAAATACAACGGCACCGGCTGCTCCATCTTGCGGATGCCGCTGTTCACGCCCCCGGCGATGCTGCGCTGGGCGCGTTCAAAAAGGCGGCGGGAGTTGGCGAATCGGTCACTCATGACTGGCGTATGGCGTTGTGTTTTCCCGAGCCTCCGGTGAACCCGCCCTGCTTGGCAAGCAGATGCTGCGGACTGCCAGTCCTGCCCTTGCAAGCCCTCACAGCGTTCGTGATTCTGCCAAGTTGCTCTGAGCCTGATGGGTCTGTGGGTCTGTTATTGTAATGCTGGCTGAAAAGAGCGTAGCTAAGGCCGAACAACAAACTGGAAATCATTATGGCCAAAGGAAACAACAGTCACAAAAAGGAAACCAAGAAGCCGAAGAAGGAGAAGCCCAAGGCCGCGCCGCCGGTTTCACGTCGGCCCGCCTGAGGGGAATGGAATCGACCGGAACCCCGTCCGGTTCACGCGCGAAGTTCGCCGAGCCACTCCACTACTGATTGCGCAGCCCGGGTGCCCGTGGCGAAGCAGCCTTGCAGCAGATAGCCGCCTGTAGGCGCTTCCCAGTCGAGCATCTCCCCGGCGACGAAGATGCCGGGGTGCTTTCGCAGCATGAGCGAGGCGTCGGTTTCGCTCCAGCACACCCCGCCGGCCGAGGAAATGGCTTCCTCGATCGGGCGGGGCCGGAGCAACGGAATGACGCAGTGCTTCGCCGCTTGGGCAAGTGATTCCACATCGGTCCACGGCTGGTGTGAGAGAATGGCGTGGGCAGGTTCGCTGAGCCGCCAGCGAACACGGGCTTCCTCGAAGAAATTTTCGCGCGCAGGTTGCAGCTTGGCCACCAACTGGGCGGCGGTGAAGGTGGGCTTGAAATCAATGGCGATGGCCGGCTCGGACATGGTTCTTAGCGCCGTGCCAAGCTGGTAGATGGCCCCGCCTTCGAGTCCGTAGCGCGTGACGAGCAGTTCGCCGACAGCCATGGTTTCACCCGCGCGAACATGGAGGTTTTTCAGCGGTTTTCCCTCCGCCACGACGAGGACTGCCGGGGCCCACTCGTGCTCCCAGCCGCAGTTCGCCGGAGCGAAGGGATGCCGGGCAATGCCGAGCTGCTCAAACCCTTGCGTCCAGCCGCCATCGGAACCCGTCCGCCGCCATGACGCCCCGCCAAGCGCAAAGATGACGGCGTCGGCGGTGGCGGACACGCCATTGCCAAACTTGAGTTGCCACGGTGAGCCCGGCGTGAGCGAGACCCAGCGGTGTTTCACCTCGAAGCGGACACCCAGACCGCGCAGGCGCTCGATCCAACGACGCAGCAAAGGCGCAGCTTTCAACGCTCGCGGATAAACCCGGCCGCTGGTGGCTTGAAAGGTTTCCACGCCCAGCTCCGCCGCCCAACTGCGCAGCGCTGTGGAATCAAACCCGGCTATCAGGTCACGCCAGACACCCGCCGGCTGGCCGGGGCCAGAGTAACGGGTGACGAAGCACTCGAATGGTTCCCCATGCGTGAGGTTGAGTCCGCCCTTACCCGCCACGAGAAACTTCCAGCCGACTGCGGGCTTGCCCTCGTAAAGCGTCACTGCCACTCCAGCCATGGCCGCCACCTCGGCGGCGCGCAAGCCCGCCGGACCACCACCGATGACCGCGAGTTGGGAGTGTTGGGGCAGGAGGAGAATGGGTTTGGAGTCCGACGGCAGCGCCGGAACGATCGTTGGGGGCCGACGGTGTTCCGGAGAACCCGCGCCGTAAACGACAAATCCGCACCGGGTGATTCCCCGAGCGCGCGCCACCGCTCCCCGTGCGGCCCGGAAATCAGGCTGGTTTTTTTGCCAGAGCTCGCGAAGGTAATTGCATGAATCCAATCCTTCCCGCCCACGGCCCCAGGGTCATCAGCCGCCGCGAAATCATCCGGGCCTTCAGCGCCACCGCCGCGCTCGCCGCGTTGCCCACGTTGCGGGCGGCCACCGCAGGCAAGGATTCGCTGCCGATGCAGTTCTACAAGAGCCTCACCGAGGAGCAGCGCGCCAAGATTTGCCTGCCGGTGGCCCACCCCAGGCGCCAATACGTCAGCAACTGGTGGTATATCTGCCCCGAGCAGCGCCTCCACACCTTCTACACCAAGGACCAGCAAGATCTCGTGCGGCAGATCTTCGAGTCACTGCACCACCCCGAGCACCGCGAAAAGATGAACTGGCAGGTGCAGAAGGATCTCATGGGGCAGATCAAAAACACGCCCTCCGTCGGATTCTTCGGCACACCGGCGGACAAGGACTTCGAGTTCATCTACACCGGGCACCATGTCACGCGGCGCTGCAATGCCCACACGGATAAGGGGCTGGGCTTTGGCGGCGCGCCGATCTTTTACGGGAACTTCGCCAAGGCATTCCACGAATCGAAGGATCACGAAGGCAACCCCTTCTGGTATCAGGGGTTGGTCTTCAACGAGTTCGTCAAGGCGCTGGATGGCAAACAACAGGAGCAGATCCTCGTCGGCCGCGAGCCACGGGGTGAAAGCCCCGCGAAGGTCATCGAAAAGCGCAAGACCGACCTACCCGGCCTCAGTTGCGCGGACTTGAGCAAGGACCAGCAGGCCAAGCTCCTCGAAACCATGCGACGCATGCTGGTATGCTTCCGCGCCGACGACGTCGCCGCCACGATGAAAACTATCGAGGACAAGAAAGTGATCGAGCGGCTGTTTGTCTCCTGCTACGGCGGAGACCACGACATCGGCAGCGACCGGGTCTGGGACACCTGGCAGATCGAAGGCCCGGACATGGTCTGGTATTTCCGCGGTGACCCGCACATCCACGGCTATTTCCATCTGGCAGCATAAGCGGTTCCCTCGGTGTGGGCCAACCAGCAAACTGATGCCGTTTCGCCACCCCATGCCCTGATCGTCTTGCCGCTGCCCATAAACCTCCCCCGTAATTTCCAAGGAGTTACAGCCGGGAGGTTCAGGGGCCGAAATCGCGGGAGTCGGCGGGCCGTCGAGTCTCCCCCTTGAGGCAAGGCCGCCCGATGGGCGATGAAAAACAAGGTGGATGCCCTGCAACAGGCCGGCAGGCCGAGCAGGTGATGCGGTTCCTGCGGCGCTACATGCGCTCGGTGACGATCCGGAAGGTGCGGCCAACCCGTGATCGACCAACTGCATCTGCACGGCGGATTTCTGGGCCGCACGGATGCGGAAGCTTGTGGAGATTCGTCCGCCTACTTGAAAAGGTGAACCTCGGCGAGTCCGGCGAGGCGGGCGAGTTCCGCCTGGGCAACATCGCAGGTGATGAACACCTCGGCGCGGGCGTGCTGGGCGGCGGCAACGTGGACGAAATCCCAAGTGCCGGCGGACGCGGCCTGCGCATGACGGGCGCTCAGTTCGTCGCCCCATTCCAAGAGGTCGGGCAAGCGATGGATGCCCAGCTTGAGTCGTTGCGAGGTTTCGCTGGCGCGGTAGGCGTGCCAAGCGGTGGCCGCGTAGGTGCCGGAGAGCCGGCGGAGATTGTGGCGCAGTTCAACGCGCAGCAGGGGATTCCAGCAGAAGTCCGGCGAGCGTTCGCGGCACCAAGCGGTCACCACCGGGGCGAACTCGTCCGCCGGATGAAACCACGCGATGAGCGCGGAGGTGTCGGCGTAGATTCTCACCGGCGGCGGCGTTGACGCTCCTGCAAGACGGGATTGGGCACGCGGTCGGCGACCTTGATGCTCTTCTGCGCCCGCCACACCTCGCCCATGATGTCACTCCAGCCGGGCTGCTCGGCGGCAGTCATCGGTTCGATGCGCCCGATGGCGCGGCCATTGCGGGTGATGACGAGAGACTCGCCTTGCTCTAGCTGGTTGAGGACGGCCTTCGTCTCCTGGTGCAACTGCTTTGCCGTGATGGTGCCCACGGACGGAAAGTAACACCTTGAAAGTGTCACCGCAAGTTTTCCCCGGTCTGGCGGCGAAGGCGCATGGCCTCAAACTCGCCACCCTCGACGCGCAGCTCTGCGGCAAGGCTCGGGCCAAGGGAATTGCCGTGAAACCGCTCTAATTGAGCCGAGAAGCTCTCCGAAGGCTGAGTCGTTGCGTCCGGCAGTGCGCAGCGCAGCGGAGTGGTGACGGCGTTACGTCTCAGCCCGGCGACGGTCACGAGGCCCAGGGGGTGACGGTCGCAAACTCCAGCCGTGACGAGCCAAGCTGACGAGCCGGAGCGTGTCCGCAGGAGCCTTGCCGTGTCGGGGGCTGTCGCAACCGTGAAGCCGGGAGGAACTGACGCAACCGGTTGAACTGGACGCAATTAGTCGCGTCTTGTCGCAAGGGGTCGCAGGTAGAGAATTGGAGCGAGCGAAGGGATTCGAACCCTTCGCCGAAAAGTCGCAACCTCCTGAGCCGCAAGGTCATTCTTCATCCGGTTCTCCCCCCTGTGCACAAATACGCGCACAAAATTTAGGCGCTGTCTGTCGCGACCTGTCGCGGGTGGTCGCAAGCTGGGCGGAACTGAGCGCGCCGATTCGGGCAGCGGTCCTTGCGCTCGTTGACACCGCGCTGGCGCAGAAAGGCGGTGCGCAGTGAACGCCCCCGCTTCAGCTCCTGGCCGTGACTACGTCCTGCACCGCCTCGCCTCTGGGAAACCCGTCGAAGAACGTGAAAGCCTCGGAGGTGGGGGTGGCAGCCGTCCCGAGTCACCGCAGGGTAACGAATCCGCCAGCGGCCCGTGCCGGCGTGCGCGCAGCGCACCCGGCACGGACCGCGGGGGCTTGTTAACTGGTCATATCTCGTCGCAGGACCCGCACAACCCCTACGATGAGGGCCAAATCGAATGGTGGGCCGGGGCTTCCCTGGTGAAAGTCATCAAGCAGGGCCGGCACGAAATCAAACCCGAGGCGGAGGACAAACAAGACCAAGGCAAGCGGGGCCGCATTGCCACCTTCAGCCGGGCCTCGCGCCGGCGCATGATGCTATTCCTCGCCAAGGTTCGTCTGGCAGAGGACAACCTGCCGCTGTTCGGGACGACGACGTATCCCGACCTCTTCCCGGAAGAGACGGCGAAGTTTAAGCGCGACCTCCAGGCCTTCCTGCATCGGCTCAAGCGGCGCTTCCCGGAGGCCGGCATTCTGTGGCGACTGGAATTCAAGCAGCGCAAGAGCGGGGAGAACATCGGCAAGCTGGCCCCGCACTTTCACTGGCTGCTGTGGAATGTGCCCTGGAAGTTTCCGTTCAAGAGCGAGCGCGGGAAATGGTGTGCGATCCGGCTGGAGGCCGACGGGGGTGCAACGATGGTGCTGCGCTCCAAGGAGGGGGACACGGTTTGCACCGGGAGCATCGCGCTCAATGGTGGGGCGGACGAAATCACGCATTGGTTCACCCGGAACTGGTATGACGTGGCGGGGACGGGCGACGTCCGGCATTACCGGGCGGGAACGAATGTAAAGGCCCTGCCCTCGGCGCATCTGGTGTTCTGCTACGTGTCGAAATACCTCAGCAAGGTGGACCGGGAGGCGTTGTGCCAGTATCCGGGGCGGTTCTGGGGCGTGGTGAATCCGAAGAACATCCCGTTGGGTCAGCGGGTGGTGCTGCCCTGCACGGGGCGGCAGGCCGCGCAAGTCATGCGGTTCCTGCGGCGTTACATGCGCTCCGTGACGAACCGGAAAGCGCAGGCCAACCCATGGTCGGCCAACTGCATCTGCTCGGCGGACTTCTGGGCCGCACGGATGCGGGAGCTTGTCGAGATTCGTGCGCCGGATGCCACCGGACTACTGGCAAAACTCCGCCACGAAGCGCCCGACAGAAATCATCTGCACCTTGCCGATGCCAGCCGCCTCCTCGAAATCCCGGTCGCCGGTTAAAAGGTAATCCGCTTCGGCGGCCAGTGCGCAGGCGAGGAATTTTGCATCCTTCTGGTCGCGTGGAAAATCCACCGGCACCGTTACCGGCCAGATGGCGATGGCACTGCTAAAGCGGTCGTCCCAGCGTGCGAGGAGGTCGGCTGAAAGGCCAAAGCGCGGGCGGCGCAGGACTTCGCGGTATTCGGCAAGGATTTCTTCCGAAGCCACCCATTCGCATTTGGGATTCGCCACCAGATGCAGGATGGCTTTCTCGGGGTTGCGGTCGCGGAGAATCGCGGACACCACGACGTTCGTGTCCACCACCACCCTCATGCGTGGGTGCGGACGGCGGCGACTTCACGGGCGATGTCGTCGTCGGTGAGGCGGGCGACACCGGGGGCGCTCTGTGTCTCACGGAGCAATCTGCGCCATTCGGCAGCCTCGGCCTCGGCGGAACGGCGGGCCAGCAGGAAATCCACGAAGCGCAACGCCTCGTTCTGTTTGTCGCTCGACAGGCTGCGTGCGCGCTCGAAAATGAGTTCCGCTGTGCTCATGGCACCAGCTATGTAACTCAAGCTGCGGGGAAACGCCAGCCCAGGCTGGCCGGATGATTCCGCCCTTGCCCGGCGTGGTAAGACGGGTAAGATGTGAGCCATGGAAACCGCGACGCTCTCGACGAAAGGCCAGTTGGTCATCCCCAGCCGCTACCGGAACGCGCTTCACCTCCAACCCGGCGACAAGGTCGCCTTCTCGCTGGAAGGGGAAAAGCTCGTCATCGCGCCGACGAAGGCCGCTCAGGCCCGGCTCGTGAAGGGGCGGGGCGGGCGCAAGGTGCTCGTGGCTCCGGCTGACGCCCCGCCGATGACGACCGACGCCGTGAAAGCCATCCTCGCCGATTTCCCGTGAGCCATCTTCTCGACGTGAACTTCCTCCTCGCGTGCGCGTGGCAATCCCACGCCAACCACGCGAAGGCGCGGGCGTGGCTGGAAGCGCAGACGAGTTTCGCCACCTGCCCGATTTCGCAGCTCGGCTTTCTTCGCGTGAGCCTGAGCCCCGGCTATCGGGCGGGCTTTGCGGATGCGTTGGCGGCACTGGAAGACATCACCACCCGCAAAGGCGCGCAGTTTATCGCCGATGACCTGCCGGGGGCGAAGGTGCCACCGGTCACGAGTTATTCCGACATGACCGACGCCTACTTGGTCGCGCTGGCAAAGGCGCATGGCCTCAAACTTGCCACCCTCGACGGAATCCTCTGCGGCAAGGCTTGGGCTAAGGGCATTGCCGAGAACCCGCTAGGCTGATTTCCCCTCGCCCCCACTTCCCAACTCACACCCAATCCGCGCACAGCAGCTCCGCCTGTGCGAGCACCGTCTTCACCGCTTCCTCCTGCAAGTCCGGCGGGTAGCCGTGTTTGTTCAGGATGCGCTTCACCATCACTTTGATCCGGGCGCGCGCGCTTTCGCGGAGTGTCCAGTCGATGGTCACACTCTTCTTCACTTGGGTGATTAACTCGGCGGCGATGAGCTTCAGCTTGTCGTCGCCCATCGCTTGCACGGCGCTGTCGTTGGAGGCGAGGGCGTCGTAGAAGGCGATCTCGTCATCCGTCAGGCCCATGTCTTCGCCGCGCTTGGTGGCGGCGTCGAGGTCCTTGGCCAGTTTGATCAACTCTTCGATGACCTGCATCGTGCTGATGGCGCGGTTGTGGTAGGCGTTCAGGGTCTTCTTGAGCTTCTCGCTGAAGACCTGGCTCTGCACGAGGTTGCGCTTGGAGCGGACTTTGAGTTCGTCCTTGAGCAGTTTTTCCAGCAGCTCGGCGGCGACGTTCTTGTGCTTGAGCCCGCGCACTTCGGCGAGGAATTGGTCGCTCAGGATGCTAATGTCCGGCTTGGGCAAGCCCGCGGCGGTGAAGACGTCGATCACCTGGCCTTCGGTGGTGATGGCCTTGCTCACGAGCTGGCGGATGGCGGCGTCGATCTGCTCGGGCGTTTTCCGGTTGGTGCTGCTTTGCTTGTTCAGCGCGGCTTGCAGGGCTTGGAAAAAGCTGACGTCGTCGCGGATCTCCGTCGCTTCATCGCTGGCGGCGCAGAGGGCAAAGGCACGGGAGAGTTCCGTCACCACCTGCACCCAGCGCTTCTTGCCGTCCGCCTGTTCGAGGATGTGCTCCTGTCCGGCGGGGATGAGCGCGAGGCGTTCGGCGGGTTTGCCGGTGGTCCACTTGTCCCAATTGAAACCATGCATCATGTCGCAGGCGATGCCGTGTTTCTCCAGCATCACGGCGATGGCCTGCGCGGTGTCGAAGGTCGGGTTCCCCTGGCCACCGCTCTCGGTGTAGGTGATGAGCGCCTTCTTGAGCTGATCGGCGAGGCCGAGATAATCCACCACCAAACCGCCGGGCTTGTCGCGGAAGACGCGGTTCACGCGGGCGATCGCCTGCATGAGGCCGTGGCCCTGCATCGGCTTGTCGGCATACATCGTGTGCAGGCACGGCGCGTCGAAGCCGGTCAGCCACATGTCGCGCACGATCACGATCTTGAAGGGGTTCTTGGCGTCCTTGAACTGGTTCGCTAAATCCCGCCGCTGCTTCTTGTTGCCGATGTGCTTCTGCCACTCGGGTCCGTCCTCGGCGCTGCCAGTCATCACTACCTTCAGTGTCTCCGCTTCCCATTCAGGCCGCAGCTTGATCAGTGCGTTGTAAAGATCGACGCAGATGCGGCGGCTCATGCAGACGATCATCGCCTTGCCGTCCATCGCCTCCACGCGCTTCTCGAAATGCGTTACCAGATCGGCAGCGACCAGCGCGATGCGTTTCGGATCGCCCACCAGCGCCTCCAGCGCGGCCCACTTCGTCTTGAGCTTCTCCTTCTTCGTCAGTTCCTCGCCTTCGGTGATCTCTTCAAACTCCGCGTCGATCTTCGGCAGCTCGGCGGCGTTCAGGCTCAGCTTGGAAATGCGGCTCTCGTAATAGATCGGCACCGTGGCCTTATCGGCGACGGCGCGCTGGATGTCGTAGATGGAAATGTAATCGCCAAAGACCGCCCGCGTGTTCGCGTCCGTCTTTTCGATGGGCGTGCCGGTGAAGCCGATGAACGAAGCATTCGGCAAGGCATCGCGCAGGTTGCTGGCGAAGCCGTAGGACATCTCGCCGGTCTTTTCATTCACCTTGCCGCCGAAACCATACTGGCTGCGGTGCGCTTCATCCGCGATGACGACAATGTTCTGCCGCGCGCTCAGCTCGGGCATCGCCTCGCCCTTTTCCGGCATGAACTTGTGAATGGTCGTGAACACCACGCCGCCGCTCGCCCGGTTCAGCAGCTCGCGCAGATGCTCGCGCCCGCTGGCCTGCACCGGCGTCTGGCCGAGGATGTCCGCGCAGCGTTGGAACTGGCCGAAAAGCTGGTCGTCGAGATCGTTGCGGTCGGTCAGCACCACCAGCGTCGGGTTCTGCATCGCCGGATGCCGCACCACGCGCGCGGCGAAGAAGAGCATGGAAAAACTTTTGCCGCTGCCCTGCGTGTGCCAGACCACGCCCGCACGACGGTCGCCCGGCTTGCCGCCGCGTTGACGCCCGGACCAGTAAGTGCCCGCCTCCTCGCGCAGCACGCTGCCGGTCTCGGTCATGCCGCTGGCGCGCACCGTTTCCTCCACCGCCGCATTCACCGCGTGGAATTGATGGTAGCCCGCGATGATCTTGTGCAGCGCGCCCGAGTCCGGGTCTTCCTCGAAGACGATGAAATGGTGCAGCAGATCGAGAAATCGCTGCCGCTCGAACACCCCGCGCACCAGCACCTCCAGTTCCAGCGCCGTCTTCGGCGCGTCGCCCTCCCCGTCGATCGTGCGCCAGACCTTGAACCACTCCTGGTTCGCCGTCACGGAACCCATACGCGCCTGCAAGCCATCTGATACCACCAGCGCCGCGTTGTAATGCAGCAGCGAGGCAATCTCCGCCTTGTAGGTTTGAAGCTGCGCGTAGGCGCTCCAGATCGTCGCGTCCTCATCCGCCGCATTCTTCAGCTCGATCAGGCCCAGCGGCAGTCCGTTGACGAAAACCACGATGTCCGGCCGCCGGTTGTGCTGCCCCTCGATCACCGTGAACTGGTTCACCGCCAGCCAGTCGTTCGCCCGCACCTCGCCGAAATCCACCAGCCGCACATGATCGCCCGCGATGCTGCCATCGGGCCGGGGATACTCCACCGGCACGCCATCGCGCAGCATCCGGTGAAAGGCGCGGTTCGTCTGCGTGAGCGAAGGCGTCCCCACCCGCAGCACCTTGCGCAACGCCTCCTCCCGCGCCTCCTCGGGAATGGCCGGGTTCAGCCGCCGGATGGCCTCGCGCAAGCGCCCCACCAGCACCACCTCGCCAAAAGATTGCCTCTCCGCCGCCGGTTCACCGGGCGCGAGATGCGGCCCGTGCCCGACCGCATAGCCCAGCTCCCCGAACCATTCGAGGGCGGCGTCTTCGACCATGGATTCGGTGAGGCTCATGCACCTGCTTCCTTCTCCAGCTTCAGCAGTCTTGCCGACAAGTCCGCAGGAGCGACAAAGACCATTTGCTTGCCCTTCTTGCGCTTCTCCAAGACACCGCGCTCGCCGAGATCGAGCAGATCCGTGCGCGCGGTTTGATACACCACGTTGTGGCTCTTTTGGTGGCTGGCGAAGGTGTAGCGCTGTCCGGGATGCTTGAGCGCGTTGCGAATAATTTCCACCTGCCGATGATTGAACAAATCCAGCGCCCGCATGTGCGATTCCACGTCCTTCAATTCAGCCGTTTTGCGCTCGATGTAAGTATGCAGTTCGCGGATGGCCCGGCGAATCACCTGCGTCTGGGCGATGATGAAATACGTCAGATCGTTCTCGTCCGTCTCCGTGTAGAGGAATGACCGGCCATACTTGATCGGCGCTTTCCGCAGGATGCTGGAGATCGAGATGAACTCGAACAGCCAGTAGCCGCTGTGCAGCATCGCCCAGTAAAACAGCGCCCGCGCCGTGCGCCCGTTGCCGTCCACAAAGGGATGATCGTAGGCCAGCCAGAAATGGAGGATGATCGCCCGCACCGCTGGATGCACGAAGTAGCCCGGCGTCTCGCCATTGGCGAAAGCGCACATCGCTGCCATCCGTGCTTCGAGCTCCTCCGCAGGCGGCGGATCGTGATACACCTGTCCGTAGTCATCACCCACCACACGCTTCTCATCCGCTCGACGAAAGCGTCCCGCCGCTGTCGGATCATCCAGCGTTTTCTCCGTCACAAGCCGGTGAATCTGGAACACCAGCTCCGGCGACAGCACCGATGCTTTCAGCGCCCGGATGCGCTGCATCGTCACGTAGTTGTTCAGGATCATCTGCTCGCTGTTGTCGCGCGGCTTGCGGCCCGAGCGGATCATCTCCTTTGCCACCGCTCGCGTCGTCACCGCGCCCTCGAGCTGGCTGGACGTGATCGCCTCCTCCATCAGCGAACTCACCAGATAACGGTCGCGCGTCTGCGGGTTCGTGATCGGCTCAGGGACGCTCACCAGTCCGCCCGCACCGAGATCGATTTGGTGCAGTTCCTCCAGCACCAACTCCGGCACGGCGAACTGAAACGCCCCCTGCGCCGTGTCCTTCAGTGGGATCGGTTTCAGGGCGTCCATCCGCGATAGCTTCTGCACCATCCACCACTCCCGGTGGCTGGCTCCCGGCGGTGGCGTGTAACGCCGCAGCTTGTCCCAATGCAAATAGTGCCGTTGCGTCTTTGCTTCCCGCATCAGCGAAAAGAGCTCCACCAACCGCCCTGGCGGCTTCATTTCAGCCATCAGATCGTTCAGTTTTGGAGGTGTCTGCGGGATGCGCATCGGTTTCCTGTTAATATTATACTAACTCGTTTCAAATTAGTAGTTCATGGCGAGTAGGCAACTGAATACTAAAACGTTTCACTTTAGTAGTTCAAGGCTCGCCACGCTTAACTCCCCGCTCAGCAGCTTCGGCAGCAACGTGTCGCGCAGGGTGGCGAGGGTGCGGGATTGGTCGGTATTGGCGCGGATTTGCGCGAACAGTGGCTCTATGGTCTTTGCGAAGGCTTGGCCGATTTCGGGCGGCGGGAGCATGAACGGGATGCGGTTCATGTTTCCCTGATTCAGCTTGGGCTGGACGGCCCCGTTCACGAAGGGAGCGATGTTAGAGCCTTTGAGATGCAGAAGCAGGTGCTCTGTGCTGATGCCATTCTTCCCGCGTAGGACGTGGGCGTGGTTGTTCACCCAGAACTTGCCCCAGACGTATTGGAGGACTGGCGTGCCGTCTTCGTTGATGACGGAGCCGTCCTCGCCCATGAGCGCATAGATTCCGTCAAAGAGGAAGTCGTCCACGTAATCCATGACTGAGGCTGCGCCGTGATAAGGATACTTGCCTTGCCGCGCTTCGCGTTCGCGGCCCGACAACGGAATCCGTTTCGAGTCGGAGATTTCGAT
>Ga0255087_1000616_pt1 | contig 14523 bp, 19 predicted proteins | sample Colum_Miss_RepA__FD_188561 | JGI IMG/M metagenome (GOLD analysis project Ga0255087, IMG submission 188561) | Freshwater microbial communities from Columbia River, Oregon, United States - Colum_Miss_RepA_8d | ecosystem: Environmental > Aquatic > Freshwater > River | place: USA: Oregon | collected...
GACTGGAAACGATCATCCCAGACCATGCCGGCTCACTAGCTGGGCTTGTGGGGGACATGGCTAAAAAGGTGTTGCAGATTGATTTGATGCCGTGGCAGATTCATTGCCTTGAAGGGATGCTGGCGGTTGACGCCGATCAGAAGTTTGTGCATCGCTCGAGTCTTGTTTCGGTTGCGCGTCAAAACGGTAAGACAACAATCATTCAAGCGCTCATTCTGTTTTGGTTAGTGGAGATGCCAAAAATACGTGGACAAAAACAAACCGTGGTATCTGGTGCGCACAGACTTGATCTTGCGTGTTTGTTGTTTGATGATTTGGCACCAATTCTTGAGGAGTATTACGGCGCAAAAATTGTTAAGTCATACGGCCGTTATCAGGCGACAATGCCAGACGGCAGCAAATGGTGGGTCAAAGCATTAAAGCCAAACCAAGGCCACGGCATGAGCATTGACCTAGTGATCGTTGACGAGTTGTTTGACGTAAACCCTGACGCGGTTGAAGGTGGTTTGTTGCCGGCGCAACGTGCACGCAAAAACCCTTTGGCTTGTTTCTTTAGTACTGCTGGCACGGAAGAATCGGTGTTGTTTCAACGGTGGCGTGAGGCTGGTATTCGAGCAATTGATAAAGGTGAACCGTCAACGATGTACATGGCCGAGTGGTCGCCCGACCCGAGCCTTGACCCGTTGCACGAATCCAGTTGGGGTTGGGGCAACCCTGCGCTTGGACACACGCTTGATTTGGAAACCATCCGGCAAGAATCTAAAAACCCTGACCGTGCATCGTTCCTGCGCGCAAGTCTCAACCTTTGGGTGAGTGTTGTAAGAGGTTGGGTGGAACCGCATCGCTGGCCGCAACTTTATTACACGGGCGAAGTTCCAGAAGGTGGTTTGGTTGCAATAGAAGCATCACTAGACGATTCACGGTATGCGGCAACTCGAGCCGTGGTATTGCCGGACGAACGCGTTGTTGTAACGGTTGAATTTATGGTTGATTCAATCAATGAGCTTTGGGAAAAAGTGCAAGAAATTGCACTTAATCCAAAAGTTAAATTTGCGTTGTCACCAACGGTAGATGCAACCTGCCCACCAAACATTGAGCGCCGCCGCATTGTTGTTGGTTACGCCGAACTAGGTCGGTTCACACCACTAGTTAAAAACATGATTAGCGAAGGACGCTTAGTGCATACAGGCGAAACGATGTTGGCCGAACATGTTCAGCGCGCTGTTGCTGTTCGCACCGACAACACTTTGGTGTTATCTAGCAAACGATCACCTGGGCCGATCGAATTAGCGCGCACCATGGTTTGGGCAGTAGGTATTATCGGCCGTCCAGTAGATCGCAGAAAACCCATGTTGGTTGCGGTAAACCACTAACATTCCTGACGGCGACCGCACGGCCTAGCCTTTTGTCGGAATCGGTATAGTCACGTGCGGTTGCCACCGATATGGCAAAGTGGGATATATGGCGATTTTTAACAAGACCAAAAAAGCAGCAATAAGTCCTGCGCCTAGCAAGGCTGCAGCTGCAGGCGGTTTTGCACCGGGCTATTCATCGTCAAATGTTGGCGTGAACATGATCGGCCAGTACTACACCTATCGCGAAGGCGAAGCGCGCAACGCTGCAATCAGCGTGCCAACAATTAACCGTGCGCGCGACTTGATGGCATCAGTAATTGGCTCGATGCCATTGCGCATGTACAACGAAATGTGGAACGGCGATGAAATGGAAAAGGTATTTATCGCGCCACGTTCATGGATACGCCGACCAGACCCAAATGTCAGTTTTCAATTTCTCATGAGCTGGACACTTGATGACCTCATGATGTTTGGACGCGCATTCTGGTACATCACATCGCGCACCGCTGACGGCTACCCTGCATCGTTTACTCGACTGCCTGCCGGCTCAATCACGACCACCGACATGGCTGGCCCAGTCTGGTTTGCGCCATCGTCACAGGTGTATTTCCAAGGTGGTGAAATTGACCCAGCAAACCTTGTGCAGTTCTTGTCGCCAGCGCAAGGCTTGATCTATTCGGCACCAGGTGCTATTGAAACCGCGTTGAAATTAGAAGCTGCGCGCAATCGCAACGCATCGTCAAGCATTCCTGCCGGCGTACTTAAGCAAACTGGTGGCGAACCATTAAGCGCGCAAGAACTTGCTGATTTGGCTAGCGCGTTTAATGCCGCTCGAGCAACAAACCAAACCGCTGCACTTAACGAGTATTTGACATACACGGAAACAAACAGCACGCCTGACAAAATGTTGCTAATTGAAGCATCGCAATATCAGGCTTTGGAAATGTCACGCTTGGCAAATGTTCCGCCGTATCTGGTCGGCGTCGCAACAGGTGCATATTCATACCAAAGTTCGCAGCAAGCGCGCGCCGATCTGTATTTGTTTGGCGTGAAACTTTACGCAGACGCAATTGCTGGCGCGCTTTCAATGGACAATGTTTTGCCACGTGGCACTTATGTTGAGTTTGATGCAGACGAATACCTAGAAGAAAACTTTATGGCCGACCGCATGGACGATGAAGAAATTGTTGTAAGAGAAAACACTCAAGAGGAGATAGCAAACCGATGATCAAATTAATTGCAGGAGATTTCACCGTAGATGCAGCTGCAGGCGACACACCACGCCGCACGATCTCGGGCACAGCCGTACCATACAACGTGCCGGCAACCGTCAGCGATGGAACAGAAGTCATTTTCCGTCCGGGCTCATTGCCAGTCGAAGGAAAAGCACCACGCTTGTTTATGTACCACGATGCAAGCCAGCCAGTTGGCGTTGTTACCGAGCGCGTGGACACCGAGCAAGGCATGTTGTTTAGCGCAAAAATCAGCGCAACCACACTTGGAAACGATGCCCTGATCATGGCGCAAGACGGCACCATTGACCAAGTCTCGGTGGGTGTAAACCCAACTAAGTTCTCGTATGACGAAGCAGGAACCATGATTATCGAGGCGGCAGATTGGACAGAGTTGTCACTCGTTCCGATCGGCGCGTTTGGCGACATGGCTAACATCACCAAAGTCGCAGCGAGTATCCACCAAGAGGAACCTGAAGTAGTGTTAAATGAAGAAATAACCCCAGTAGAGGAGAAGCAAGAAATGTCAGAAGTAACCGCACCAGCAGTTGAGGCAACAATCCCTACTGCACCAATTTTCGCAGCCGCTAAAAAAGAGTTTGTATTGCCATCAGCTGGCGAATACATGGCCGCCTACCACATCGGTGGCGACACTTTTGCAAACATCAACAAGGCTGTTGCTGAATACACAGCATCAAAGAAAACAGCATTGCAAGCAGCCGCAGGTGACGTGCTCACCACCGACACCGCAGGTTTGCTCCCAGTACCAGTACTTGGGCCATTGGTTCAAGACCTCAACTTCATCCGTCCAGTAGTTGAAGCATTGGGCGCACGCGCTTACCCAGATGGCGGTGCACAAAAGACCTTTGTACGTCCAACGATCACCACGCACACCAGCGTTGCTGCACAAGCAAACGAATTGGGCGCAGCATCCGCAACGACCATGGTGATCGCATCTAACACCGTAAGCAAGACCACTCTTGCCGGTCAGGTCACCTTGTCCGTACAGGACATTGACTTCACCTCACCTGCAGCAATGCAGTTGATCTTGAACGACCTCATGGGCGAATACATGATCGCGTCAGACAACTTCGCAGCAGACAACTTGCTCACCGCAGCAACATCGTCAGGCGTATGGGATTTGACCGTAGCCGACCTGCTGAAGTCTGTTTACGACAGCGCGGTTGACATCTCAAATGGCCGTAACTTCACCCCAACACACATGTTTGTTTCACCAGACGTATGGGGTCAACTTGGACAACTTGCAGACACAACTGGCCGTCCAGTATTCCCATTCATCGGCGCAGGCCTCACCGGTCAAAACGCGCTCGGTGGCGGAAATGCAACGTCATGGAACGGAAACCCACTCGGTCTCCAGCTTGTAGTTGACAGCAACTTCGCTGCAAAGACCATGATCATCACCCGTGTTGGTCAAGGTTCAGGAGACGCATTCGAGTTCTACGAATCAATCCGTGGCTTGATGAGCGTTGAAGTACCTGCAACCCTTGGTCGCACAATGTCATTCCATGGATATGTCAGCACCTTTGCTGCGATCTCGGGAATGATCCGCAAGATCACCCAGGCCTAGTAGAAAGGCGGCTTAACCGCCATGGCTACTTACACAGTTACTAACAAGTATCTGGTGGACAACTACGCCGTACTGCAACTCTTGACCCCCAACGAGATTGCAGTCGGCCAGTCCATCACGGTCGCTGGCGTTGACGCAACATTCAACGGCACATACAGCGTTTACGCGCTACCTGCCTATCTGTTTATTGGTACTGATACCGAAGGCGATTTGCTGTACGACTACCAGATACCAATTCAAAATCAGGTGCTTTACGCCAAGACCGCTGACGATGTTGAGCGTGTAGCAGCATCCGGCACCGTTTCATATGCGCCAGTTTGCACATGGGTAACAGCCTCGGACGTTATGACTTACCTTGGCATCACCATTGCTAACCCGTCAGACGATTACACGTTGCTCACGCAATCCGTGTCGGCAGGCAACCAGTTCTGCTATCGCAGGCGTCAGGAGAGCGGTTATATCGACTCGCTAAGCGCCTCGCCAAGCGGCGATGTCACTTTGGGCACGATCATGTATTGCGCCGCTCTATGGCGCTCTAGAGGGTCAATAGAGGCAACCTACGCCACGTTTGACGGCATGGGAACAGCACCACAACAAAGCCTGACCCCGATCGTCAAACAGTTGCTAGGTATCCCACGACCAGCGGTTGCCTAATGGCATACACCGACCTATTCAACGAAGCCATTGACGATGTGACGGCAACGCTCACAGCTGTATCAGGCTTGCGCGTCGTCAACGACCCAACCAAACTTGTGCCCAATTGCGTGTACCTAGATGCACCCAATTTCACTACCGCGTTCGGTAACGGCAACATTGTGCGCCTCGAGTTTCCCGTAAAGGTGATCGGCTCGGGGCCAGCAGGCCTACCGGTGCTGCGATCAATTTTGAGCATCGTGGCAAGCGTGCTTGGGTCAAAAATTATTGTGATGGCTGGCCGTCCATCAAGCCTAGAAATCGGTGGCGCGCTATATCCGTGCTACGACCTTGATTGCGCAATACAGGCACAAACAGCATGATCTATCGCATCGTGTCAAAACGGTTAGGCGAAGTCGGCGCTGAATGGCATCCATCATCGTCACGCGATCTCATGTTCTGTTTAGCAGCAGGACTCGTTGTGCCGGCAGAGGAATCCACGCAGAAGCCAAAGAAATCATCTACTATCAAGAAAGCACCTAAGGAGTAAACATCATGGCGACAAGCACTTATCTCTCAAACCCTAAAGTTCAGGTTGGCGCCGCTATCGGCTCGATCACCGACATCACCGACCAAGTTTCGGCTGCAACGTTGACCGTCACCAAAGAAGCTTTGGAAGACACGGCATTTGGAAGCACCTCGCGCACAATGACCGCAGGCCTTTTCAGCAACACGCTGACACTTACCGTTTACGCGTCATACGCATCAAGCGAGTCATATAGTGTTTTGTCAGCATTGCTCGGCACCAAATGCACGATCAAAGTAAACCCAAATGACGCAAGCGACAGCGCAACTAACCCTGGCTTTATTTTGACCGACACCTACCTTGCAGCAATTCCAGTAATTAACGCAAGCCTTGGTGAATTGTCCACATGGGAAATTGAATTCCAAGGTGGCGTATATTCGGTTGACACAACCGCATAATTAACGGCTCCAAGCCGACATAGGAGAACAAGTGAAAATCAAGCTGCAGTTCAAGCGCACGGCCGACAGCGCACCCGAGTACTACTACACAAACCTGTTTGTAGTTACCGAATGGGAGCGACTCGAGCGCCGCAACATACAACAGCTCTCAACTAATCCGCTGTACAGCGATTATTGCTGTTGGATGCACACGATTTTGAAGTTAAAAGGCGAGCAGGTAGGCGACAACTGGCGTGAATGGGTAGCCAAAAACCCAGACATTGAGATCATTCCGGTATTGGATGAGACCGACCCAAACCCTACGGACGCGGCACCTACCGCCGCCAACTAGCAGAGATTTTGGTCGCGGTCGGTTGGTGGCCTAGCGATATTGCGTTTGACTCACGAGACTTGGTGACGGTCATTAAAGTGCTTAACGAGGCAAACAAAAAACGGAGATAACGTGGCGGAAGTATCAGCGAAAGTTGAGGTGGTCGGGCTTAAAGATGCCTTAAAGACCCTTAACAAGATCGACAAATCTTTGCGCCGTGAAATCACTAAGGATTACAAAAAGATTGTGCAACCGGTCATTGACGATGCCAACAAGCTTGTGCCGTCTAGTGCGCCGCTATCTGGTATGACGCGCAATTGGTCAACAAAATCGGGGTTTCGCATGTTGCCGTGGATACCAGGGTTTAAGCAAAAGATTCAGGCCAAGATCAATACTCGAGCGATCAAGGAATACAACGGGAACACCACGAATGTGGGCACGTTTAGTATTCAATGGCAGGGCGCTACCGGAACCATGTTTGACACTTCAATGGCTGGTTCGCTTGGTCGCGCATTGACTGCACGCTATGGGCGTAGTTCGCGAGTAATGTGGAAAGCGTACGAGCAACGCCAAAACGATGTCATGTCCGAGATGGAGCAATTGGTTAAGCGCGTCATGGATGAAGCGAACAGAGAGACCGCGTAATGGCAATTAATATCCCGATCATTTCAGAGTTTGACGGCAAGGGAATTAAAAAGGCTATTGCCCAGTTTAAGCAATTGGAAACGACTTCAGAAAAAGCCCAGTTCGCTATCAAAAAGGCTGCAATTCCTGCAGCTGCCGCGCTTGGCGGTTTGGCTGTTGCACTTGGTGACGCAACTAAAGCAGCAATGGAAGATCAGCAGGAGCAAGCCAAATTAGCGCTTACTTTGCAAAATGTCACCGGCATTAGTGGCAAACAAACCCAAGCCGTAGAAGACCAGATCGCTGCAATGTCGCGTGCGTCCGGAATTGCTGATAGTGAGTATCGCACGGCGCTTGAGGGTTTGGTGCGCGGTACAAAAGATGTTGGCATCGCGATGCGCGACATGAACCTCGTAATGGACATATCCACCGCAACGGGCATGTCTAGCGCAACGGTCGCTGACGCGCTTGCTAAGGCTTATCAGGGCAACTTCCGAGCATTGGCATCGTTGTCGCCTGAAATGAAACGACTTGTCAAAGAAGGCGCTGACATGAACACAATCATGGAAGTGCTTGGCGGAACGTTTGGCGGGGCAACCGCAAAGAACGCAGAGACCGCTGCAGGAAAAATGGCAATACTTAAAAACAGTATTGGCGAAACCAAAGAGTCAATTGGTGCAGCGCTGTTGCCTGTGCTTGAAGCCGTCCTGCCGGTACTAAACAAGTTCGCTGCATGGGCACAAGACAACCCCAAAGCATTCCTGGCTATTGCCGCCGCAATCGGATTAGTAGCAGCTGCGATCGTGGCCACAAACATTGCTATGGCGCTCAACCCGTTTAGTCTGATCGCTGCAGGCGTAGCGCTACTCGTTGCCGCCCTTGTGGTTGCATATAACAAGTTCGAGTGGTTCCGCACAGGCGTGAACGCAATTATTAACGGCATACTTGGCGCATTCGAGTCCGTGGTCAATGGTGCAATCATGATGGTCAACGGCATTATTCGCGCCTACAACGCCATACCAATTGCGCCAGATATTAAGACCATTCAGCATGTCAATTTGCCGTCGCTTGGTGGCACAGCAACACAGGTCGCTAGTCGTATGAACTTACCGCGCATGGCCGAAGGTGGCATTGTGTCAAGCCCTACTCTCGCGCTGATTGGTGAAGCAGGCCCAGAAGCCGTCGTGCCATTAGATCGCATGCAAACAGGTGGCGGAATAACAATTAACGTGACGGGCGGCCTTGCTACAAGCGCCGAGATCGGTGAGTCGGTCGTTAACGCTTTGCGCGCTTATTCGCGTAGCGCTGGGCCGTTGCAGTTACAGGTGGCGTGATGCCCGGCACCGCTGTTGTCAATTCAGGCAATTATGACCTAAAGATTGCTACAGGTTTTCAGGTTGACGCGTTTATTTTAGATGACGCGTCGAAGGGTGTGTTGGCTGGTTACACCACGACAACGACACGCACCAACCTTTTGCAAAATCCTAATTTTGAAACAAACGCCACTTTTTGGCTTGCATCTGGTACTGGTTCAAGTATTGCTAGAAGTACAACACAAGATTACATTGGCGTCGCTTCTTTATTATGGTCATATCCTTTAACACTTTCCCAACCTGTGCTTATTGCACAACCAGGCGCAAGTAGCAATCGCATTGCCGTAACGACTGGTCAGTCTTACACCTTTTCAATTTATTTGTTCACAGATGTTGCAGATGATTACCAACTCACTATTCGTTGGGCTTCAGCAATTACGGGCGGAAGCACTACAGACACAACGGGCACTCAAAGTTTGATTACTGCAAACACTTGGACTAGGTATAGCGTGACAGGTACGGCACCTGTTGGCTATCCATATGCACAATTGCAAATTGCTCGTCAAACTAATACGGTTACAGGTACAACCTATGTTGACGCAGGTTTGTTTGAACAGGTTTCATCAGCACTCCCTTATTTTGATGGTACTTATGCTGACACCTATACGGGTTACACGCTTACCAGCCAACAATGGAACGGTACGGCAGACGCGTCAACCAGCACCGCCACATGGGGATTAAACAGCAGTTATATAGACAGCAGCTATGTGCTAGACGGAACAACCGAGTTTGTTAATGTCATGGACTCAACTATCAGTATCAATGTGCGCCGCGGCCGTCGTGATGTAGGCGATCAGTTCAGCGCCGGCACAATGACATTCACTATTCAGGACGTGGACGGCATATTTAACCCGTTTGACCAAAACAGCCCGTACTACGACACGCCTCAATCTAAACCTGGGCTTGCCCCATTGCGCGCCGTGCAGCTCATCCGTTACAGCTCAACCAATGTGCCCGAATCAATCTTTTCTGGTTTTGTTGTCAATTTTGACTACAACTTTGCCCTTGGCGGGTTGGACACGGTTACGGTGTATTGCGCTGACCAGTTCTATTTGCTTGCACAAACCTATTTAGACGAATTGAACGTCACGACCGAGACATCGGGCGAACGCATAGAAACCGTCTTAGACTTGTCAGAAGTAGATTTTCCTGCAGGTTCTCGAAGCATCGCCACAGGCACCGTGAATCTTGGTCATGACAGCGCCTACACCGTGCCGGCAGGAACAAACGTGCTGCAATACCTAACACAAATTAACGAAACAGCCGAGTTTGGTCGTTTGTTTATGTCACGCTCTGGGGTGCTGACATTCCAAGAGCGCATTGGCACGACTTTGAGTGCGCCTTTGGCAGAGTTTAAAGATGACGGCACAGGGTACAAATACGACGGCGTGGGCATCAGTTTTGAAGCGGACTCGGTAATCAACAGATCGGTCGTTACAGGTTTGGACGGCGACAGTTACACCGCAACGGACGCAGGCTCAATTGCCACATATTTTATTCAAACCTCAAGCATTACGAACAGCCTGTTGCATGACGTCGCCGAAATACAAGCCGCTGCCGAATACCTGTTAAACCCAGAACCCGAACCGCGCTACACGTCCGTGGCAACCAAGTATTTGATGCTGACCACAGCCCAAAAGGACACGCTGGCCACCGTAGATATTGGCGACACGATCAGCATTGAAAAGACGTTTGCTAGCGGTGCCGGCACAACCCAATTAGCGCAAGAGCTGTCCGTTGAAGGCATCGAGCATCGGCTGGACTTCAGCACAGGCCACAGCGTCCTTTACAGCACCGCGCCAACCACGATCGTGTACGAGCTGATATTGGATGATCTGATCTATGGCGTACTTGACGCCGAAAATGTCTTAGGATAGGAGCACTTATGGCAACACCAACCTCACTACCAGCAACCTTTGTTGCCGGCAATGTCCTCGAGGCATCCCAGTTGAACGGCCTGCGTGGCGCGTTTCGCGTTTTACAGGTAGTTAGCACCACGTTGACAACCTCATTTACATCAGGAGCCGCAGGTGCTTATGCAAACGTCACAGGTCTAAGCGCAACAATTACACCATCGGCAACTAGTAGCAAAATCCTTATTATGGCAACGGTTAACGGTGGCACGTATATGGCAATCAAAGTAACTGGCGGAAACACCGCGTCTTATGTTCCCAATAATTATGCGTCAGCTGACTCAGCAGGCAACAACGATTATGTGGCATCAGCAACCATGCTCTATTTGGACAGCCCAGCAACGACCTCAGCGACTACCTATCAAGTGCAATCCCGTGATCTTGCAGGCGGCACCAGTTACATCAACAGAAGCCAAAACAGCGCAACAGCCGTTGCTTCATCAACCATCACAGTCATGGAAATATCAGCATGATCGACTATGCAGCAGTTCTCACAGCAAACTACAAAACCGCCATCTGGTCATTAAGCGACAACGATTACACAACCCTTGAATGGTTAAGCGAAGAACCAAAACCAACACAAGCGGAATTAGACGCACAATGGCCACAAGTTGAATACGACAATCAATGCACGATCGTAAGCAACACGCGCCACAAGGAATACATCAAAACAAGCGACCCAATCTTTTTTGAATGGCAACGTGGCACTAAAACACAAGCCGAATGGGAAGCAGCAGTAGACGCAATTAAAGCAGCCAATCCGTATCCGACAGCGCCGTGAAATGGCAACTGAAATTGTGGTTTCTATCATCGGTGGCTGTTTCCTTGTATTGGTGGCACTCATCGGCAAAGTCGGCAGCGACAACAAAAAAGACCACGGCAAAGTCCACCAAGTCCTTGGTCGAATAGAACAAAAGATTGATCATCATGTTGAAAATCACCAATAAAGACAAAGCAATGCTGGCCAGTTATGCGCGCTCACTTATTGGCGCACTTATTGCTGTGTACTCGACAGGCGCAACAGACCCACGTGACTATGCAAAAGGCGCAATCGCAGCAATCATCCCACCATTGCTTCGCTGGGTAAATAAAAACGATCAGGCATTTGGACGTGGCAACAGCCAAAACTAATCCTGACGCACGGCCATATACAGGCAACAGCGACGGCCCATCAGCAGGCCCACGTGCCGGCATGAACGAATGGATAAAGCAAGCAATTGCAGCATCAAATAACGCTGTCTGGAATAACGGCTCTTGGGGTATTCGAGACATGCGCGGCAAAACTGGCTCATTGTCAGTTCATGCCACGGGCAGAGCTGTTGACTTGTCGTATCGCAAAAGCGAAAGACATCCAAAAGCAGGACGATTAAACGCCTGCTCGTTTATTGACGTAGTTGTTGCTAACGCAAACACGCTCGGCGTTGAATGCATCCTTGACTATTTTCCTGCACCGTACGGGCGGGCATGGCGTTGCGATCGCCAAGCATGGAAGAAATACAGCAAACCAACAATCCACGGCGCACCAGGTGGCGACTGGTTCCACATTGAGATCACACCACAGGCCGCCGACTCGGTAATCTTCGTAAAAGCCGCATTCTTAAAGGTTTTCGGGGAAATCCCACCTAAGGCTTAAACTATGTTCTAGGGTCGGAGTACCGACAAAAGGACAGGCAATGACTGACCCACAGATAGTTGATTACAGCGTCTATACAGGAGTGATGGACAACGGCCAAGAGATCTTGGTGCAGATATTTACTAGCCCAGAGTCGGGCAAGTTCCTCATGGGACAAATCGCATTTAGATCGCACGCATCTAGTTGGGGCGTGCCCATACCTTTGGAGAAACGATGAACTACTTTGCAGAGAAAATCATAGGGCTAGTACTTTGTACCGTATTCGGCTTTACGGTCGCCGTAGGGTCTCCTGACGCGTCTGGTAGCCCGTCTGGGACTATCGCCCTAGCGCCATATTTGCTAGAGCCAAGCACCACCACGTCAAGCACGTCATCCACGATTTACATTGACCCGTACACGTCAGCTTGTGCGCAGTTCAGCGCGCTAGGCGTCAACCTGGGTTGGCCTGCCGATCAGCGCATTGTGCTGGAGTCTGTGATGAAACGCGAGTCGAATTGCACGCCCCTGGCACACAACACCACGCTAAACAAAGACAAGTCACAGGATTGGGGTTTGCTGCAAATCAATGGACGGTCTTGGTCAAAGTGGTTGCAACAAAAAGGCATCATTAACCAAACATCAGATTTGTTACACGCTCCAACTAACTTGCTTGCTGGATTAGCAATTTACAATTACGGCGTGGAGCGTTACGGCTTCGGCTGGGGACCATGGAGCGTAAAGTGAGCGAAGGCGTGTCATACAACCAAGGCGAACTAACAGAAGAAACACGCAAAATGGTATTGGAATCGTCAGCAATGGCAAACCACACCATGACAATGTTCGGACTAATTGAAGACATCATGGCAGTCAGCAAAAACCCACACGCAAGCATCATCCAGCGTCTAAAGACAATGAAAAACCAGTTGTCATTAGAAGACCCGATGCCGCTTTACGACGTGACTACACTCGACTTAGCAATCAAAGCACTACAAGCACATTCCTAACCGACACAGGAGATTCCGACAATGAAAACCTGCACAATTTGCAAAGGCTCAATCGCCTACCCAGAAATCACGGGCAAAACACACTTTGTATGTGACGGCCGTGTGCCGGCAAAAAAACTTGCGCCATTTATTCAAGGGATGTTGGCGTCACAGTCGTCTGCTGATGCGCGTTGGACACGCGATGAACAAAACAAAGTTGATGCAGCGATCTTGCACGTTGCGCGCACAAAAGGGTTCTTCACATCTGACGACATTTGGCAACACCTGGGCGATCAGTTCCCCGTTACCAAGGGCATTGCTGGACGGTTAAACGCAGCTGCACGTCGTGGCATTATTCGCAACACAGGTGAACTGGCATATGCACAGCGTGGTGGCGCACATGACCATGCACAACGTCTAAGCGTCTGGGCAGGCATCTGATGGGCTTTGATTTAAGCAACTACGAAACAGTCGAGCAACGGCTTGTTCGCTGGTGGTCTGCATACCCAAACGGGCGCGTGTACACCATGATGATGAACTACACAGGTGACGCTTGCGTGTTCTATTGCGAACTATATGCAGACAAAGAAGACAAGGTGCCAGTCGCTACGGGCTACGCGGAAGAAATTAAAAGCGACCGCGGCGTCAATGCCACATCGTTTGTCGAGAACTGTGAAACCAGCGCGATCGGTCGCGCAATCGCCAACTGCCCGTTACAGGCGCTCTCTAGTGGCCCTAGACCGTCACGCAACGAAATGCAAAAGGTTGAGCGCTTAACCACACCACCGCAACCACAAGAACACACACCTACTGGAGCGTTTGCCACACCTAAACAAATTGGTTATATAAAAAAACTTGCTAAAGACGCAGGTTTAGACGATCTTCGACTACTTGAATTAATCCAGCGCGAATTAAACAGCGACGAAGCGGTGCTTGAATTGTTAAAATCTCATGAAGCGTCAAAGATTATTGGGGCGTTGCGATGATTGCGTTGGTTGGTGCATGGTTGGCAGGGTTTCTTAGCGCGTTTGCTTTAGGCATTTACTTGGAAGGCAAAACGGATGAAGTTTGACCCAAAGATGAGCGAAGCAGACTTTAAAGATGTGGTGGTCAGCATTGCTAAGCGTTATGGCTGGCTTGTGCATCATGATCTGCCGGCACAGAACAGCCGAGGGCGTTGGATGACTAACGTGCAGGGCGATGTGGGTTTCCCTGATCTGTTCATGGTGCATCCGTTTCAAGGCGGTCGGCCGTTAGTCATTGAATTAAAGGCAGAAAAAGGAAAGACGACACCGGGTCAGAAAATCTGGTTAAATGCTTGCGAACTTGCAGGGTGTCATGCAGCTGTGTGGAAGCCCAGCGACATGGAGTACATCTTGTACACGTTAAGCAATCCGAGAATGTAAACAATCGGCTAGTAGCAAGCACCTATCAGAGTCGCGTTTGATCGGGTAGAGGTCGCGGTAACGCGGGTAGATCGGCGCGTCCCGAATCATGCAAGACGAAATGAAACGGGCAAAGCGTCGAGGCGAGCCGTAAACATAATCGGCTAGTGAGTGCAAAGGGAACCAGGTTGGGCAATCTGGTGGGTGGAGCATTCACACATCTCTTGACCTGCAAATGACATACAGTTAACAAACAAAGAAAGCACCGACATGAACCCGACAACAAACACAACCCACCAAAACCGAGGACAAGGCGCGCAAGCGCCGCGTCAGCGCAAGCGAAGCGCGCGAGCATGACACGCAAACTTACCGAACACGACACCACGATCTACAAACAGGCACGCGCTGAACTACTGCGCGACCAACCATTATGCCATTGGTGCAAACGCAACACAGCAACAGAACTAGACCACCTAGTCGAATCAGACAAAGGCGGAACAATAGAAGACGGATACGTCGCAGCATGCAAAC
>Ga0255087_1000622_pt1 | contig 14423 bp, 10 predicted proteins | sample Colum_Miss_RepA__FD_188561 | JGI IMG/M metagenome (GOLD analysis project Ga0255087, IMG submission 188561) | Freshwater microbial communities from Columbia River, Oregon, United States - Colum_Miss_RepA_8d | ecosystem: Environmental > Aquatic > Freshwater > River | place: USA: Oregon | collected...
CTGGGCTCCGCGGCCCCGAAGCGCCCGGGCGGTTTTTTCACTGGTGTCACCGGCACCGATCACCAGCACCTGGCGGCGATCCAAGTCATCGAAGATCCTTTCGGCCAACTCGACGGCGACCGCGGCCACCGAGGTATTACCTCGCTGGATCTGGGTCTCGGTGCGGATGCGCTTGGCCATGGCAAAAGCCCTTTGGAACGAGCGGTTCAAAATGCCACCCGTGTGCCCCGACGACAGGGCCAGCGAGTAGAAGCGCTTGATCTGACCCAGAATCTCAGTCTCACCCAGCACCAGCGAATCCAGACCGGAAACCACTCGAAACAAATGCTCCAATGCCGCGGTTCCCAAGTGGGTGTAGACGGTTCCCGAGGCGTCGCCCGTGTAACCCCGATCCCGCAGCAAAAATCCGCGCAGTTGCTGGGCCAGCGCCGCCGGATCGCCCGCCGGAATGGCTGCGTAAAGTTCAACACGGTTGCAGGTGGAGACCACCAAGGCTTCGGTGGCCAGGCCCAACGCTCGGATCCGGCCGGCCGCCGCCGCGAGATCCGCCTCGGCAAAGGCCATCCGCTCACGGATTTCCACCGGCGCCGTCTTGTGACTGAGACCCACTGCGACGAGAGGCATCAGGCGGTGGGGCGTGGAACCCGGTTGTGCATTTCAGAAAGCAGGTACATGCCCCAAAAAGTGAGCATGAGGACGGCAAAGCCCAAAACGGAACCCCAGGCCAACCGACGCCCCCGCTGACGAAACTGCCAGGCTCCGAGGATGAGGCCACCGTAGAGGAGCCACGTGACGCAGGAGTAAATCACGAAGGGATCCGCGACGAACCAAGCACCGCGCGCCTGACGCAAATAGAGCGAGCCTGACGCCAGGCCCGCCGACAAGAGACCCCAACCGGCCCAGAGCAAACCCGTGGTCGCCGATTCCAGCCGGGTGATGGGTGGCAAGAGCGCCCGCAAGGCCCGGGCCTTGTCAAAGCGCAGGCTGTGTTCCTGGCGCAGGTACATGCCTGAGGCCAATGAACCCAAACCGAAGGATCCGTAAGCCAAAAGCACCAGCGCCGCATGAATGGGTCCCCAGCCACTGGAGAAATCCGGACGAACCGCCATCGACCGATCCAGAACGGGAGGATCCAAGGCAGGCATGAGAGCGAAAACACCCAAGAGAGTGAGGACCGGTGCCGCAAAAACGCCCAGAAACCGCATGCGGCTGAAACCGCCGATCACCAAGTAAGCCGCGGAAATAGTCCAAGCGACAAACATGGTGGCCTCAAACAAGTTGTGGATGGGGCAACGTTCGAGGGAAAATCCGCGCCGGAACATGGCCCCGGTATGCAGCACCCAGCCCGCAGCCATGAGTCCGTAAAGAGCACCGCTGTCTCGCTGGAACTGCCGACGCCAGATGATCACGGCAAAGCCCGCTGCCAACGCATAGAGCGCCACGGCAGCGGCAAACCATCCACGATCAGAAAACGGCAACAGCACGAGGAGGCCAAGTTAAACGCCAACCGGGGCCGAGCAAGCCGCGGTTCGGTCACACCATTGGGAGCACACCTTTTGGTCGACCGAACCCGCAGCCCCTGCCGGTTCGTTCATCGGCCTGTCCATGGACAGGCCTCAGAAGAGGATCAGTTCTTCTTCACCCGCACGTTGCGGTACTGAACGATCGACTTCGGATCGTGGGCCTGGAAAGCGATGGTGCCCTCGCTGAGCTTGCGCTCGAAATCCTTGCCAGCCTTGCGACCCGCCTCTTCGGTGAAGTCGTTCACCAACTTGCCGTTCAAGAAGATCTGGACGCGGTTGCCCTTCACAATGACGTGGTGGGTGTACCACTCATTGTCACGAACCACACCCTCGAGCTTGTCGGCCTTGACGTCCTGCACCGAATAGATGCTGCCGGACTTGCGCCAGTCGCCCTGGGTTTGGTTGACCTGGGTCTCGTAACCGCCCCAAGGCCATCCGGAATCCTGGTACTTGGTGTGGATGTAAATGCCGCCGTTGGAATTCGGAGCGGTCTTCACGTCGACCTTCAGCTCAAAGTCCTTAAACGGAGCCAGCGGACCGGTGTAGAAATTGTGGGAACGCTCGCCTTGGGCCTTGAAGCCGCCATCGGCCAAGCTCCAGGAAGCCTGGTTCTCGTTGACCTTCCAACCGGTCCAGGACCCGTCGGAGATCAGGGTGAAGCCCTGGGAATCCACGTGACCGATCTGGCCAGGCTTGGGCTTGGAGGAGGCGGAATCAGCGGCATTGGAGGCACAACCAGCGAGGATCGCGGCGGCCACGACGATGGGAAAGCACAGGGTCTTCATGAGCTCAGTCTAGGAACAGGTTGTACATTGCCCCCGGTCCGGTCGGCTCGGCAAACGGGAATTCATCGACGGGATGGATTGCGAGCGAGCCGGCTTCCCGGTGAAGTGATGCCGTGTCCGACGCGACAACCATCCAAGCCTGCGCCGCACCGACGTCCCCGCGTCGGTCGCGTCGGGCATGGCAACCGTTCACCGGCAACGGGCTGTCCCGCTTTGCCGATGCGAGTGCCAGCCGCGCCCTCGGATTCCTCGGAGCATTTGCCCTGACCACAGCGCTGGTGCTCGGCTGGTCCCTGCACACCATCGGTTGGCCCGTGATCGACAATGCCGTGCGGGAATTTCCCGAGCAGGGGCCGGGTCTGATCCGGGGTCGATTCCACTGGCCGGAGACGGCCCCTCGAGTCTTGGCTGATTCACCGCATCTGGCCGTCGCAGTCCGTCCCGGGGATTCAGAAACCTTGGGCCGAACGGCCGATCTTCAATTGGAACTGCTCCCGGGAAGCCTTCGCCTGGCCGGAATCGCCGGATTCGTCGAGATCCCCTGGCCCGCGACCGCCGACCTTCCGCTCGGACGGCTCCAGGCCCGAGCCGCTTGGGAAGCATGGCGGCGCCCGGTCCTCGCTGCGCTGATTATCACCGCTGCGGCGGCCATGACTGTGGTGTGGAGCGCATTGGCCCTCACCCTGACCCTGCCACTGCGCATCATGGCCTTTGTCTTGCAACGGCACATCACTCTCGGCGGATGCTGGCGACTGAGCGTGGCTGCCTGCATGAGTGCGTCGCTGGTGTTGAACCTAGGGCTGGGCGGCTACGTCATGCGGTGGTTGCCCTGGCCCGCTCTGGCCGCGGTGGTGGTGATCCACCTGCTGGTCGGAGGCCTTTTCCTGATTTGGGGTCTGCTGAGTCGGCCCGGGAAATCCCGCTCGGCATCAGCCCCCAATCCCTTTCAACCGGGGGCCACGAAGGACCGCCCTAAGAAGACCGGGAGCAATCCCTTCGGATGACCAGCGCAAGCTGATCTCTGGCCACGGGGTTGAAACCATTCAAACCCCAGAAACCCTTCCGTAAGACCCAGAGCCTTTCAGCGGGCGGGCGGATTGATCCGTGCCCCCTTGGCCTTCAGTTCCTCGACCTGGACCTTGGACTGCTTCGAGAGCGGATTGCCATCGAGATAAACCCGCACGAACGGGGCGAAGTTCCGGGTCTTCTCCAGATCGGGAGTCATCCAACGGCTCAAGGGAGCCAGGTCTCGGATGCGATTGTGGGACAACTGCAGGAAAGACGGCGCACGGATGCCCGACAACGGGGCCAAATCGCTGATGCCATTGTGGGAGGCCGAGAGCAGGGTCAAATTCCGGAAGGCTCCGAAACCTTGGATGGAGCTGATTTTGTTGTGATCGATGTAGAGAGTCGCAACCCGCGGCAAATTGGTCAGTGACGCCACCGAGCTGAGCCGATTGGCCGAAAGGTAAATCGAAGCCAGATTGGTAAGACCCGACAACGGCTTCACATCCTTCACCTGATTGTGCGAGAGCTCGATGTACTGCAAGGCCGGCACCGAGGCCAACGGGGCGATGACCGAGACCAAGTTGGACGCCAGGTTGACGTACTGGAGCTGCTTCAAACCGGACAGGGGCGCGAGGTCGGCGATCTTGTTGCCCGGAATCTCGAGAGAGGCCAAGGCGACACAATGTTCCAGACCTGACAAACTGGTGATGCCTGAGAAGGGCGCGGACACGGTGGACACCGTCGCCACATCGGCCGCCGTCAGCGGATCCTGAGATTCGCGCTTGGCGAAAACCTGACGACGCACAGCCGCCTCCAGCTTCTTGTCCTTGAAGACCGAGACCGGTGCGTTGGTCACCGCGGGCTTTTCAGCCGGCTTGGCCGCAGGTTCCGCTGCAGAGAGAGGCACCGAAGCCAACAGCAACACTGACGCACACAGGGAAGAAAGGATCGCTCGCTTGCTCATGGAATTCGAAGCACATCATGCCGAGCCGTGGAATCAACGGAAGTGATTTTCCGATCGAAGTCTCCACCCATTTTCAAACAGGCTCTCAGCGCTGTTTGGACGGCGCATTGGTCTTGAAGGCACCTCGGAAGAGCCAATGCCGCTTGAGACCTCCCACGAAATCGGAGGAATTGGTCAAAACCCCGTCGACCGCCGGTAGGGTGTTCGAGCGAACCGTTCCCAAGGTCCGTTCCACCTCGACCAATGTGCCCGGAAGCGTCGTGTTGAGATTGGAGACCAACGGGCCCACCCCTTGGATTTGCTGGTTCACCTGAGTCACCAGGGGCGGGACCGTGCGGCCCAGGTCGGTGAGCAGCGGAGGCAGCGTGGTGTTCAAGTTGGTCAGGAGCGGAGGCACGGTGGAGTCGAGGTTCGAGACGAGCGAACCAATGCCGCCAATTTGCGCGTTCAAGTTGGTGAGCGTCACCGTCAGCGCGGCGCTCAAGTCGCTGGGGATGATGATCTCCCCCAGTCCGCCGGGTCGGTCGAAGCGTGCCGACAAGTTGGTGGGGAAGAGCAAGTCGCCCAAGCCACCGGGCTTGGTGAAGGCCTCGCGAATCTTCGGCACCAGCAGGGTGAGTTCGCCGATGAGATCCCCCGTGACCTCGGTGCGTATGAAGTAACCCTTGTCATTCGGGGTAAACGGATCGTAGCGGATGAAATTCGTGACCTCCGGGCGACCCAAACTGTAGGCGTATTTGTCCCACAAGATGCCCAGAGCCGCACCGGCCGAAGCATTGGTGGACGGGGCCGTCGTGGGAATGCCCAGACCCTGACTGCGGGTCACCTCCAGGAAGTTCCCACCGGCGATGTCAATGGGCATGCCACTGACCTTGAGCTTGGAATCGGTGAAGATGTACCCCTGATAGGGGTCCCGCACCAGGAACCGGACAAACACATTGAACCCTTCGCTGCGGTGCCAGGAATCATCCGGGGCCGTGTCGATCTGAACCACCTCACCGATGGTGAATCCCAACATCTTCACCGGAGTGCCTACATTCACCGAACTGCCGTCCCGAAGGTAAGTGTAGTAAGGCACCCGTTTGACCCACCAACCCCGCTTGTCACCCGTGGTCTTGATGAAAAAGCCCAGACCGATAAGGCCCACGATGACCGCCCCCAACAGAAAGAGCACAACGACCCATTCCACCCTGCGAAGGCGGGTCCGGAGTTGGGGAGTTAAATCCTGCAAGGCCATGGTCAGGGACGGATATCCGTGGGGTTGTGGTAACCATCCTCGCCGGTACTGGCCAGAACAGTCTCCATGTCGGGAAGGATGCGCCATTGCCCATCCGCGACCAGCGCGAAGCGCGAGTCCAAGCCCGAGTAAGGGCGCACCGCATCGGCCGTAGCAATGACCGCCAGGGGTTCACCGCCGAGCATGGGATGACCGGCCATGGCCTCCGTCAGGAAGCCGCGCCACCAACGGAGATGGAACGCATCCAAACCTGCCAATGGATTGTCGAGCAGGAGAAGCCGCGGCTTCAGGACCAGGCAGCGGGCCAGAGCGACCCGACGCGACCACGACCGGCCCAAAGAACCGGGAGTCCGCAACAGGAGCGATTCCAACTGAAGGTGACGAATCAAAGGTTCCAGTTCAGCAAGGGCCTCGGCCGGAGTGCGGTTCTGGTGATAGCACCACGGCAGGAGGATATTCTCTTGGACGCTCAACGCCGAAAAGAGTCGACCGCTGCCATCAAACACCAACCCCAGGCGGCGGCGGGTTTCCCACAACCCCGCATCATCGTCATCAGCTCCGCCCACCGGGCGACCAAACACACGCACCTGGCCCGCAGCGGCCGGAATCAATCCAGCCAACGTGTCCAGCAGCGCTGTCTTTCCGGATCCTTGGACACCGGCCACCACCCAGAGCTCACCGGACGCCACCTTCCAATCCATCGCCTGAAGAACGACTCCTTCGGTCAAGGACGGGCGAGCGATCTCAAGAGACTCCGTCTCCAAGGCGGTGATGGTGGAGTGCATCGTCACAGGAGCAGGTACACCGTGATGAAGAGCGCATCGAGCATCAGACAACCCACCACGCAGACGGCCACTGTCCGCGTCGTCGCTGGCCCCACCTCTTCCAAGGTCATCGGCCGAGCCAGTCCCTGATAACAAATCACCCAACCAGTCAGCGCTCCGAACAAGAGGGTCTTGAGAACCAAAAGCGGAAAATCCATCGCAGTCATGGCTCCAGCGATCGCGGTGAAAAACTCCATCGGAGAGGCCTTCAATCCACGGGCATAGGCAAACACATAGCCTGAACCCAGCGAGATGAGGATGAGGTAAGCCGTCAGCGACACCACAGCCGCCGCAAAGCCCACAACCCGAGGCACCACGAGATAATGAATGGGATCAATGCCCAGGACTTCCAGAGCCTCCACCTCGCCCAGGGCGCGGGCGGTCCCCAGTTCCACCACGGAAGCCGTCCCGACCCGGGCCAGCACCAGGAGCCCGGCAATCATCGGCGCCATCTCGCGGAGGAAGACGGTGACCATGAGTGTGCCCATGAAATTGCTGGCACCCACCTGCTCCATGAGTGAAACGGTCTGACCCACGAAGACGATTCCCAGAACGACACCGAGAAATCCCACGATCGGCAGGAGGCGGACTCCGCATCGGTGGATTTCCCCAAGAACCTGCGGTCGAATCACCCGGGAATTGTCGCGGTAGCGCCGGACGGCCGTCGCCAGGGTGATGAGAATGAAGGCACCCAGACGAGTCAGGCTTCGCCACTCTCCGACGAACGCCGCCAACCATCCGGACCCGCCGACAGAACCCTCGGTCGTGCCGGTTGTTCTGGAAGGGGGTGAGATCGCCGCCATGGGCTTTGGAGGGTCAGTGGCCAGTCGTCTGCGGTTCGCGCTCAATCGACGGCACGGCCGCCCCGATAAGCCGCGACATGCGCTCGAAGGTGACATCCTCAGCCCCCGGCTCGCTGAGCGAGAAAAAGGAGATGTAGGCCCAACGCGGGCTACGCCCCTTGGAAAGAATGTCCCGAACCATTTGCCATTGGCGAGTCGAGTGGCTGGCCGTACGAATCCCGTCGGCCACGAACCAGAACACATAGACCCCGTTGATGGTCACCCTGCGACCATCATCGCGCTCCACCGAACGAGTCATGTCAAAGCGCTGCACCTCAAGACTTCCGGGAGCCCATCCAGGGACCTCAATGCTTCGGACGGTCTGCGAGAGGATCTGCCAACCGATGCCCGTCATGCAGTACTCGGGACGATGGATGCTGGTTCGATCAGCTCCCATGAGCACCACGCTCGCCATGACCGGAGGTAAAGATTCCCCGCCATGATAAGACCGGCGTCCGAAGGTCGTATCCGGAGGCAGGAAGCTCAGCTCGAGTTCGGGAATGGCATCCAACTGCGAACGATAACCGGGCAGGTTCGCCGGCAGGGACACCGAATTGGAAGTGGCCAGACGACCGCCTTCGGTCAACAGCGGAAGACCCACAATTCGCACCCCGGGTTCACCCATGCGGACCCGTTCCTTAAGCCAACGCAGAGAACCGGCCGCGGCGGCCACCAAGACCAACGCCACGATCGTGGGAATGGCAATGCGTGGATTCATGACGTTGTGGGTCCACTGCTGGCAACTTCCGAAGCGGTTGTGCCCGATGATACGTTCACGGAATCGGGTTCCTGCAGCCATCGGGCCACCAAGAACACACAACCCAATGCGATGAGGAAGGTGGCAAAACCAAACTTCGTCTCGACGGCCTCACCCGCGGCCTGCCCGGCCGCCTCGGCCACGGCGAAGACCACGATCAGTCGGATGACATTGGCCAACACCGCAAAGGCAGGACTGAGCAGGATCAGGAAAATCCGTCGCCACGGTGTCCTGAAATTGAGAAAGGCGAAGGTGACCGTCAGGAGGAGCACCACCGTGGCGCTGCGAATGCCACTGCAGGCCGGAGCGACATCAAACCGAAAACCCTGGGCGGTCGATGAAGCCTTTTGGAAGACAATCGTCCCAGCCCGCTCCAAATTCATGTTCAGGATCCACTCGCAAAAGGTGGCTGAAAGCAACGTGCTCAGGAGCCGCAATCCATGGGTCAGAGTGTCGAGAAAGACGGAGATCGGGACGCAAAAGAAAAACAACAGGTAGGGAAAGGCAAAGCCCCGCATCCACGCTCGACCCCAGTACATCCCCATGATCCCGAAAAGCCCTACCAAGAAACCCACCACCCCGAGGCGCGTCTGCTGGACCACATAACCAGAAAGGTGAAGCAGCAAACCCACGAGGACCAAAGCCAGCGCCGGAGCCCAAGGTTCCTTGGCGATGGCGGTTAATTCGGAGCGCCGCATCACTATGATGGCGCCCACCAACCACGGGATCATCAAACCCAATTCATCATCGCGTCCCTGCTGGGCACCACCTTCATAAACCGCCTGCAGCCAACCAAACATCGAATCGGTCTGGATGTAGCCGAGAGTGGAGTTGCCCAAGAAGTGGAAGAGAGCGAACCACGCCGCAACGACCAGCCCAAAGGCCGCCTTGTGGGGAAGGCTATCCCACAGCGATCGCAATTCTTGAAGCATCGACGGTTGCAAGTGGGGTAAAAGTGACCCGTCCCGACGCCACCACGCAAGGGCAACGTCAATCCATCACCCTGACAAACTGGGGTTGCGGACCTCCCAGGCTCCTGTCTGATCGCCGTTTGCTGGGTTTGGTTCACCGGCGGCGGTACGCCACCATGGCCAGCAATCCCAATCCGAGCAGGAGCACGCCCGCCGGTTCGGGCACTGAAGCCACCGCCTTCACTTCCCAGGCCTTCAGCAGGCCAGTGCCACCGCCCTCCATGTCCGCAACGAACAAGGTCCATTGACCGTTCGGATCCATCTGACCCAACGGAGCCAACAGAGCCGATCTGGGCGAGGTATCCATCGACACCATCGGATCCACCCGTCGCCCGTCGGGTTGCCAGATCCCCGTCACCGCACCGGCCGGCTCACCACCCAAAGAAACTCGATATTGGTGAATGTCGTACTGGGCTGAATCCGTGAAGGTGAGTTGAAAACCCGAATCGCTATACCCATTGGGTGAACCGGTCGACGAACCCACCCGATTCATCAACACCGCCAAACGAAACTCCGAACCGGACGGGGTTTCGTGAAGCAAATAAGCATAGTAGTCGCCGTTGAAGGCTCCAAACTCGCTCCCCTCAACGGAGAGTTGAACGGTCAGATCATAGGGAATCCCAACCGTGAGCCCGCTGGTCTTGAACGATCGAGCGATCCCCGATGGATCATTGTCGGGAATGGCCAGACTGATCCCGGACTCACCATAGGTGAAACCCAGATCCTGTTGGGCCTGCAACGAGTGACAGGTGACCCCAACACCGAAAATCAGAACCCGGAGCGGGATACGAGGCGTGTTCATGGAATGGTTATCCGGTCGGTTGTTCACTGGATGGTTCCGAGCAGGCGATAGAATCGAACTTGGGAATTCGTCTCCGGATCGAGCAAGTCCAAACGTCCGGCCTCATCGGCCGTCGCCTCACCCAAGTCGGTCCAAGGCACGCTGGAATCCAATGAAGATCGACCCATGATCCGATAGGTTCTACCGGGAACTGCGGCAAACCTGAGTTGAACACCGCGGGCCAAGGGCAGAACCCTCACCAGGTTTTGAGCCACTCCGGTCGTCCACTCTCGAGCCACCAGGTTGACACGGCCGCGAGACGTTTCCTTGCCATTGCCCATTTCATATCCGAAGGAATCGACCACGGAATCGGCCAAGCCCAAGGGCGGGGTGTAGATGATCCACCCGCCATCGAGTCGGACGCTTCCTCCCTGCGTCGTGAGGGGATCAACTCGAACGAGCGCTGCAGATCCCTCGACGACGAAGTCATTGGCCAGGATTTGTTGCACCTTCCACTTGAGCGGTTGTCGGGGGATACGAACCAAGGAATCGGCATTGGCGATCACCCGATTCTGGATCACCAGATTCACCCCATTGCTCGGGAGACTTGAGACGCCGGAACTGTTCGAGGCCACCGCCGTGAACACATGTTCGCTCACGGACAACGGCGCGGGCGGCGTGAAGGTCCAGACACCTTGATCATTCGCCTGAGTCGTTCCCAGAAGGTTCAATCCGTCATACACGTTCACCGTGGTTCCGGCCACCGCCGTACCCGAAATCTGCGGTTGGAGCTCGGCTGTGGGGCTTTGCAAGGCGTTGACCACTGGCGCCGAAATCGTCGCATCCCGGGTCACATAGGCCAGGATGCCCGGGTCGAAGATCGATCCCTCCTTGGGGTCTTCATCGCCCCGTTCATTGTCGACGAAGTAGACCACCACCTCGTCGAACTCCGAATCCGCATCGGTGTTCACGAATTCGGCCCCCGTGTAGAGCACGTTGCCGGCGGCATCCCGACGAGGGACCCCGAGCGAAGTCGTCAACACTGTCTTCAGAAACTCATACCGAGTTCCATCCGAGGCCGATTTGACGAAGGTGTTCACTCGGCTTCCCACTGGCAGAAGGAATCTCACGACATTCTGCTTTGCGGCAAATTCCGCACGCACCGTTGATTCGAAGGTGGCCTGCTCCGAGGCCGATACAGAACCCTTCACCTCGACGGTGGGTTCCAAAGAAAACCCGAGCAGACCCAAATCGGTCCGCAGTTCATCCACTTCCGATCCCCCGAGGACCGCCTTCACGGCTTGCCGGTCATCGGCAGAAACAGCACCCACCTCGACGCTGCTGATCTTGACCGTCGCACTCAATTGCCCGCCGTCGGAAGCGGTCTTATCCAGCGCTGCCACATAAGGATTGTCCTGACCCGTAGCCGTGATCGAGAGGTAGGTTTCTGGATCTCCCGGATCGGAGTTGAGCACGGGCAATGAAGCAACCGCGTTCTGCTGGGCGTCATTGATGCCGTCCCTGTTGCGGTCGCCGGCGAAGGCCTCGGTGAAGTTGTCCACGCCATCGCTGTCAAAATCCACGGTGATTCGGACGAACATCTCCCGAACCAATCCATTGGCCTGAAGCAGCAACTTCATGTCCACGGCGGAAACAAATCCTGGAGGCACATTCACCTGCACCGAGTCACCTTGGACCCCGGCTACAATGCCTTTGGCCGACAGCTTATCAGGGTTGCCGATCGAGGCAGAAACGGATCCCCCCTCGGGGTTGACGAAATACTCATTGATTGAGAACACACCGGAACCGCCCCGCTCGTCGGCGGTGATCGTCCAATTGAGATCCCTACCAAGCCGCAACTCCGCAGGCTCGACCACATTGGAGACCAAGACATTCACCGGTTGGATGGCCTCACCGCCGCGACCGTCCACCACCACCACCGCCAATTGGTAGCGGCCAACGAGGGCGGCATCGGTGGGATTTTCAAAGTCAAAAGCCTTGCGGGCGCTCACCCGCCCCGAGCTGGTCATTGCAAACAAGGCTGCATCGCGACCCACCAGACGATACGACATCGGATCTGAGTCGGGGTCCGATCCACGGGCCGCAAACGCGACGGTGCGATTCTCAGGAAGGACGATCGAAACCGTTCCATCGACTACCTCTGCGGGCAGCGATCCATCCGGGTTGGATTCGTCGGCCGCCCAAATCACAAGCGTGGGCGTGCCATTCGGTTGCACGAGTGAACCTCTCAACTGCACCGGGAGTGTCGTCTGCACCTGAGCACCCTGCGGATCAGTGGCGGTCACCTGGATCTCTGCCGTCGATGCCACCGCCGACAGGGCGGTGATCCGAAGCTCCCTGTCCACGGTGCTAGCATTCAAACCAACGCCCACGGAGTCCACCGAATAGGACAATCGAGCCACGTCATCCGGATCCCGATCAGCGAAAAGCCCCACTAAGCTCAACGTCATGCTCTGGTTTTGAGCCAATGAAATCACCGGGACCGTCAGGGACTCAGGCGTGTCGTTCACATTACGAACGGCGATGTAGATGAATCCCGACGCCGTATGAACGACCGTGTTGCCATCGGTGCTCAACAAGTCCACGCGGTAGGGCAAGGTCGCGTATCGGAATGCGTACTCATCGGCCGCCGGAACAAACAGAACTTGTCCGGACACGAAATCTTGCAGCGATACCGTGACCGGATTGTTGAGGCTCGGTGATACCACCGTTCGCACACCTTGGTTCTGGATGGAAAGGGTTCCCTTGGAATTGCCCTGGGAATCCACGGCTGGACCCGTCAGCACCATCCGTCCAATGAGGTTTTGATTTCCCAACTGATCGACAGGAAGCGTCGTGCCGTCTCCAAAAACGAGCGACACCGGTTGGCTGGCACTCGTCGCCAAAGCCCCTCCAACGTCCTCATTCAAAATCAGGAAGTAGGTCGCATTCAGGCTCAACTGAAGGGACTGGCGAACCACGGCCACTTCAAAGGTCGAGATCGCCGACAAGGGCGACACACCAGAGTCCGTGGCGGTCACTTGAACCGTGTAAGTACCCAGGGTCGACGGGGTTCCGCTGAAGGTCAGCGTCTGCGGTTGGAACACGACACCCGGAGGCAGGCCGCTGGCGGAATAGGTCAACGACTGGCCAGCATCGACATCGGTGAACGTTCCTGCGGCCAGCGACCAACTCGCCGCTTGTTGCAGCGACAGCGTCTTGCCCGGGACCGAGGCCGCCAGCACCGGGGCGTCATTCTGATCCAAGACGGTCACCACCACCTCGCGAACCGTGACCAAACCACCGTCACTCACTTCAATGCTCAACCGGTGGGTTTGTTTGCTTTCAAAATCGAGGCTCTGGCTGGCGCGCAGGGCACTGCCGTTGACATTGAATGAAGCATTGTCTGCAACACCCGGAACCAAGCGGTACTGGAAGACCGTGTTCCGATCCGGATCGGAACCTTGGAGTGTTCCAACGACTGCATTCGGCCCTGCATTCTCTGCCACCGAAGACCCCGTCAACACGAGCCCATCGGGCGATTCATTCACATTGATCACCGTCACAGCCAATGACTGCTGGGAGACGTTGGCCGATCCATCGGTCGCTCCGATGACGACTTCGTAGACATTGTCGCGATTGTCATCGATTGGCGTCTCAAAATCCGGAGCGTTGATGAAGCTCAGGATGCCCAGATTGCTGAGGGTGAATTTCGCCGCATCCCGCCCGCCGACCAAACTCCAGGTGACGGCTTCATTGGCGGTGAACGCATGGACCGAGGTGTTGTTTTCACTGACAGTTTGAACCGAGGACAATCCGGTCAAGCCTCCCGGACCCGCAATCAGAGGAGCTGTGACATCATTGAAAGTCAGTGCTACCTCAGTCTGGCTGGTTCCACCATTCTTGACGTCAGCCCCTCCGAGGGTTGCCACCACGATGCCCACACCCGCGCTAGACGGAGCGGTCAAGAGGGCAGTGTAAGTACCATCTCCACGGTCGGTGACGGGTCCGATTTGGCCCACACCCGACTTGAGACGAATGACAACCGTCGATCCGCCGATACCCAGATTGTTTCCAAGAGCATCCTTCGCCGTAACCGTCAGCAGCTGGGTACTTTGACCATCTCCGGGGAGCAGAACCATCGCGGGGGTCAGGGTCGAAATCCGGGCATCGGCCGCGCCCACGGTGACACTGAAGGCGCTAGAAGTACCGCCGGTCAGCGTCCCGCTAACCGCAACCAAGGTGTAACCGGTACCGGCCTTGTTGATCGACAATCCCGCGAAGGTTGCGACACCGGCCACCGCATTCACCGACGAACCACCGGTCAACGCCCCACCGCTAGTGTTGTTGTCCAGCACCAGCGCTACGGAATCCGTCGCAGTGGTCACGCGGTTTCCGAATTGGTCGCGCACCTCCACCGTGACCGAGGGATTCATGGTCACTCCAGCGACAACGGACGACGGCTGAGTCACAAAGGCCAACTGCGTCGCAGCGCCGGCCGTGCCCGTCGCAGAGATCGTCAGCGGAGAACCAGCCAATCCGGCCGAAGTCGCAGTCAGCGTGTTCGCACCCGCGATGGTTCCCAAGGTCCAGGTCGGGCTCGTTGCGACGCCGGTGCTATCGGTGGTGACCACTCCAGTCGAAGCCAGCGAGCCGCTGCCGCTCGCCACCGCGAAGGTCACCGACACACCACTCACCGCGTTGCCTTGGGCATCCGTCACCTTCACTGAC
>Ga0255087_1000632_pt1 | contig 14285 bp, 12 predicted proteins | sample Colum_Miss_RepA__FD_188561 | JGI IMG/M metagenome (GOLD analysis project Ga0255087, IMG submission 188561) | Freshwater microbial communities from Columbia River, Oregon, United States - Colum_Miss_RepA_8d | ecosystem: Environmental > Aquatic > Freshwater > River | place: USA: Oregon | collected...
GGCCTACATGCGCGACCGCTTCTTCAACGCGACCATTTCGCTGCTGAAGAGTCGTTGACCAAAAGAGCGTGAGCCGCTGTCAAGTAGCCTTGACGCGTGTTTGCGACACGAGGTGTCCGCATTCGGGAGCAAGAATCTTCTCCCAAGCTAGAGCGAGCGCCTTGGGAGACCCCGGCAACAGCACCACAACCTTGCCCTGTACGACGCCAGCACACGCGCGCGACAAGATGGTCGCAGGACCAATCTCTAGATAGCTGAGGTACCGGAACAGCTCTCCAAAACCCGGGATGTCACGCTCGAAACGCGGGCAAACAGCATCCGGTGTGGTGTCGCGCGGCGCGATGCCTGTACCACCGGTGTAGAGAATCAAATCGACATCCGCGCGAGCCACCAGCTCATCCAAGGCGGCAAGGATCTGCTCGGGTTCATCGCGCACAAGGCGTGTGTCGCTGACTAGGTGACCGGCGGCCGTACAACGCTCGACCAAGAAGCGCCCACCGAGGTCTGTGTTCGCAGTCCGCGTATCGCTCACCGTGACGACGGCGAAGCGCAAGGCACTCGGGCTGGACTGCTTGTGTGCCTCCACACTCATGGCAGCGGGCCCATGAGCTCCAAGGCACGACGCAACGCTTGTACGCGAGCTGGATCCACAGGCGCATGCAACACACCGTTGTGCTTCAACGACGAGCCCACGATGGCACCATGGGCATGCACCAAGAGCCCACCTGCATTGTCCACCGAGACTCCAGAGCCCAAGTACACCGGAGCACCGCGCGTCCCTTGGGCGGCTTCGCGCACAGACGACGCATCGGGAGCCTTGCCTGTGGCCACGCCACTCACCACGACTGCATCGGCAAGCGACCGTCCCACGAGCTCTTCGGCTGCCTCGGCGATCGTTTCGCGCGACAAGGAGGTCGCGTGCTTGACATGCACATCGGCCCAGATTGCGGTACCCGGCGCCAACTGCGCGCGCGCGCGCAGCAGCTCGTAGGCTTCGCCCTCGATGATGCCTTGGTCGGTCACCGCGGCCCCGGCGAGCACATTCACGCGCAGGAATTCCGCGCCCGTTGCGGCACAAATACCCAGCGCAGAGCGCGCATCGTTGCGCAGCACATTGACCCCCACCGGCAGCCGTACCTGGGCCCGCACAGCGTGGACGGCGAGCGCCATGGCCGCCACGGTCTCGCTGGCCACGCGACCGCGCGCGAAGGGCGCATCGCCGAAGTTCTCGACGATCAGGGCATCGGCACCGCCCTGAGCATAGGCCTGGGCATCGGCCACCGCTTGCGCCAGGATGGCGGACAGCGACAGGGTGTGACGGGGGCTGCCAGGGAGGGCCGGCAAATGCACCACGCCGATGAGGGCGCGCCGTTCCTTGGGGAGATAACTCAGCATCCGCGGAGCCTAGCGTATGGCCCGCAACGGAAGAAGGCCCGCGCGCTCGTCGAGCGAGCGCACAGGCCTCCGTGGATGGAGCCAAAGGCGGGATTCGAACCCGCAACCCCCGCTTTACGAAAGCGGTGCACTACCGTTGTGCTACTTTGGCCTACAGGGTCAGGTTGTCGTCCACATCGCCCTAAACCTTGAGCAGGATTCGGCGCGAGTGGTGGGTGGAAAAGTCTAGCGCCCGCTGACGAAAAGTGAAGCCCCAAGCGGACTTGAACCATTTTCGTGGGGTGCGGCTCCCGCTCCTGCCAAAGGACCGGAGGCAGCCCTAAGGACTGCCTCCGGAGTCATGTCTCCTACCGAGACCTAGCTAGAGCCGAGACCTAGCTAGAGGTCTCTCAGCCACCGATGGTGCTGAGGAGCTTGGCGCGTGCGCCTGCGTCGATGGCGAGGTTGCCAAAGGCGCGTGCGGCGGCGGCCTTGATCATCGGCGTAGCATCGCCGTTGACCACGCCTTGCAGGGCCGTCATGTCGTCGGCGCTGAGCTGGCCGCCCGTGCGGCTGAGGACGTCCGACAGAGCGCTGCCGGCAGTCACGCGAGCGTCTTCGCTGCGGGCCGAGTCGGCCAGCACCGCCATCAGCACGCTGGTGCACTGAGCGCAGCCACCGGCACCGAGCGCGTGCATCGCGGGAATCGCGATGGAATCAGCGCGCTTGGTAGCGGCATGCAAGCCAGCGTAGGCACCCGAGATGTCGGACTTGCCCGCGACATGAGCCAAGGCCGCAGCTGCGCGAGCAGCCAAGGTCTCGGCCAGAGCGCGGTCGCCCGTCAACTCGCCAGCCAGAGCCTGCATCACAGAGCTCATATCTTCGGCCGAACCCAAGGTGCCTTGGATGCGATCGCCGTAGGTGGCTGCCGTGCCATCAGCGTCGGCCGTGGCCACGATGATCGGCGTGTTGGCGAAACGCTCGTTGGCGCGGATTTCGTCGATGACTTGAGCCGTCGTCAAATCCGACAGCGAGTCGGCAACGACGACCACGTCCAACGCCGGTGCGCGGTGAACCATGCCGAGCGCCTTGGCACCGGAGGTCCAACGGTTGGCGTGGACATTGTTCTTGGTCAACGCGCTGGCCACCGCAGCACCACGGCCTTCGTCACCATCGATGACGAGAGCGAGGCGCAACGACTCGCGACCCGTAGCCGCACCGAGCATCGCCACAACTTCGGCGTTGATCGTGCCACCCGAACGCGAGGCAATCTGCGCCATAGCCACAGCTGCTTCGGAAGAGATGGCGCCGTCCGAGCACTTGAGTGCCGCGTTCAGGCCAGCCGTCGGCGCCTTGGCGACACCGGCGAGCACGCGGCACAGGGCCGCTCCGCTCGTCGAGTCCATGGTGCTGACCGCATCAGCGAGAGCCGCATCGAGTGCGTCCACGCCCGCGGCGTTCACCGCGAGAATGCCGGCATCCGCCTTGGTCTTCCACTCGCCGCAGTCCACGCCCGCCGCCGTCATGGCGTCGCACTTGACTTGCAGACCGACGAAGCCGCGCGCCACGCGCGCCAGAGCCGCCGTCGAGTTGGGATTGACCGAGAGAGCTTGCAAAGCCGCACGACGCGACACTTCCACGCCGTAGAGCGCGGTCGGAATCGGAGTCGCCACGAGACGACCATCCCAACCCCAGACCGAGTCACCGGCTTCGCGCATCCACATGTTCACGCCGGCGAAGTAGCCGTCGGAAGCCTTGAGGAAGTTCGACTCCGCGTCACCGCTGGCCGACAACTTGGCCAACGACTCGCTCGCAGCGGCCTTGACCGTCTCGTCGGTGTCCAGCGCGCTGACCTTCTGCAACGAACCGACCGAGCGGGCGTCACCGAGGTTGCCGAGCACGAAGCACAGATTGCGGCGCAACACCGCATCGTCCGAGGCGAGAGCAGCGCACAGCGGCGCGCCCACTTCGGCGCCCATCTGCGACAACGCATGCATCGCCAACACGCGGGCCTCGTCGTCGCCGTCAGCTCCCAGCGACGCGATCAGCGCGGGCACAGCGTATTCGCCGTGATCGGCCGACAACGCGCGCAGTGCTTTGCGGCGCTCGAGCGCGTCCGTTTCACTTGACACTACCTTGGCGACCAACTCGCCAATGGCGGCGTCGTCCTTCTTGCGCTCGGCGCGGCCTTGACGCGCGAGCTCAATCAGGCGCTTGGCGCCGAGTTCAAAGTCGCCGCCCATGACGAGCATGTCGCGCCACACCACGTAATCGGTGCTGCGCCACAGGTCATAGGCAGTCGCTTGGTCGGGGCTTTGGGCCAGAACCTTTTGGAGGGCCTTGAGAGCCTCGTCCTTCTTGCCGCGCTGCAACATCTCCACGGCCATCGCGAAGTCTTCCTTCACGTCGAAAGCAGCGTGGGCGGGGGCCGTCATCAGGGCCAGGGCGGCGAGGACGATCGTCCGGCGCAGTCCGGTCATCTGGGGATCCTCTTGAGGTGATGCGTCGTCGGGGTTGCCGACGGGTGTGCGCCGAGGTGGGGGGCACCTAGGTGCGATTTAGGGGGGCGTGCTGGGCACCGGTAGACGACGCGCGTCGACCAGAACCAGCTTGGGTAGGTCGGGGGATGATATCGGCAGGCGCACCGAGTTCAAGGTGTGGCCTGCCGGGATCCTCCACCGCGGCCCCTATTATCCCCCCGAGCCCGCTCGGCTACAGCCCAAAATGCGGAGCTGGGGCATACAACCCGAGTACCCCTCCGCGGCGCGCCCCGGTGGCTCCCGGGTGCGTGGAGGGCAGCCCGGCCACATGACGCGCGGCCAGGAGCGCAAATAACAGCCCTTCGCGGGCACGGGCGGTGGTGCCGACCTGTTCGGCCGCGCAGACAGCGCCACAGTGCCGTTCTAAAGCGCGCATCAGCGCGGGATTGAGAGCGCCACCCCCCGCCACCACCAGTGGTCCCGGCCGCGCACCGCCAGGTTGTACGCCGCCGTACCGGGCAAGGGCCTCCCCCACCGTCAGAGCCACCAACTCGACCGCTGTGGCCAGCAGATCCGCCGGCGACAGGCTGTGACGCACAGGCTCGAGCAGCGACAGGACCCACGCACGCGAGAATGTGTCGCGGCCCGTGCTTTTCGGAGGCAGAACGGAGAAGTACGGGTGCGAAGCCCAGCTACGCAACAAATCTGCCTGCACGCGGCCGCTGAGCGCGCACGCACCATCCTCGTCGCACGCCTGCCCCAAGAGCTCGCGTGCCAGCGTGTCGAGAATGCAGTTCGCCGGGCCCACATCAAAGGCCAAGAGCTCATCCGTTCGCGCACCCAACAGCGTCAGATTCGCAATGCCGCCCAAGTTGAGGATGGCCGCTGGTCGCGGTAGCTGCGGGAACAAAAGGTGATCGACGAGCGCCACCAATGGCGCGCCTTCTCCACCTGCGGCCAAGTCCGCCCAACGAAAATCGCCCACCACCGCGCGTTGTGTGCAAGCCGCCAAAGTGGATAGGTCCCCCAACTGCAGCGTCGCGCGCTGGCCCTGTGCGCCGCGCCACAGTGCATGGCCATCGTGGTGCCAGACGGTTTGACCGTGACTGCCCACCAAGTCCACACGCACCTTGTGTAGTGCTTCTACGCGTTGCAACGCATGAGCAAACACCTGCGCAATGTCTCGATGCGCGCAAGCAATCGCGCCCAACCACGCGGCACTGTGCTGTTCCAGCGCGCGGCCCTCGATCCACGACAACAGCACTTGTCGCAACGCTCCACCACCCGGCAGGTCTTCGTAGGGCACCGTCTGGCTCGCCACGATCTCGGGCGGCAGCAGATCCGCACCATCCGGCGCCAAGCGCACGCGGCACAGGACCACATCCACACCATCGCACGAGGTGCCAGATAAGAGACCTGCAACCAGTACCCCCGAGGGTGTGGCGAGCTGCGTGGCCCAAGTAGTCCGTGCCGGTGTCGTCGTGGCAAGCATGCCGCGAGGATAGGATGCCAGCATGAGCAAGTCCTCGGCTCGCGAGCGGATTCTGGTGGTGGATGACGATGCGGACATCCGTCTGGCCATGGAAATGAGCCTGACCTACCACGGGTATGAGGTGCTGGTCGCCAAGGATGGTGAGGAGGCGTTGGCGCGCTTGGCTAAGGAGCGCGATGCCGGTGCGTCCCCCGCCCTCGTGATCACCGATCTCAAGATGCCGCGCCTCGATGGCATGGGGCTGCTCGAGCGCTTGCAAGGCTCGGGCTTACCGGTGGTCGTGGTGTCGGGTCATGGCGATGTGGCCACGGCGGTCGAGGCAGTCAAAAAAGGTGCTTCCAATTTTTTGGAAAAACCGCTCGATGAGCAGCGCGTCATGGTCACCGTGCGCGCAGCATTGCGTGAGCGGCGCCTCGCGGAAGAGAACACGCGCTTGCGTGCCAAGCTGGCGGGTGCGGTGGAACTCGGCGGCAGTTCGCCGCTGATGAAGCGCCTCGCCGCGCAAGTCAATCAAGCCGCGCGCAGCGATTCGTCGGTGTTGATCACAGGCGAAAACGGCGCGGGAAAAGAAGTCGTTGCGCGCGCGCTGCATGCAGCGTCACCGCGCGCGGACGGTCCCTTCGTCGTAGTCAACTGCGCCGCGATTCCCGAAGACCTAGTGGAAAGTGAACTGTACGGCCACGAGAAAGGTGCCTACACCGGCGCGCATGAGCGGCGCATGGGACATTTCGAAGCGGCGGATGAAGGCACGCTGTTCTTGGATGAAATCGGTGACATGCCTCTCGCCGCGCAGGCCAAGTTGCTGCGCTCGTTGGAGCGGCGCGAAATCGTGCGCGTCGGCGGAGTGCAGCCCATCAGCGTCGACATTCGCGTGCTCGCGGCGACGAATGCTGATCTGGAAGCAGCAGTGCAGTCGGGTGCCTTCCGCATGGACTTGTACTATCGCTTAGCAGTGGTGCCGCTGCGTGTGCCGCCGTTGCGTGAGCGCCCCGAAGATGTGCCGCAACTGGCGCAGCGTTTTTTGGCGCAGGTGGCCGCGCGCGACGGTCGCAGACCACAAGCACTCGACGAGAGTGCCTTGGCGTTTTTGGCCGAACAAACGTGGCCGGGCAATGTGCGTCAACTGAAGAACTTGCTCGAAGCCGCCACGGTGTTGTGCGATGCGCCGGTGTTGTCGCGCAGTGATCTGGAGGACATCACGGCTACACAAGCCACGCGCAAGACAACTGGACAACACGCCAGCACTCCGGGTGCAGAGGCCGCGTATGCAGCCGCCACCTTTGAAGAGTTCAAAGATCTGTCAGAAAAGGAATACCTGCGCCGCAAGTTGGCCGAGAACGAAGGCAATGTGAAGCGCACAGCAGAACGCCTCGCGATGCAGCGCAGTCACTTGTACAAGAAGATCGAGCGCCACGGCTTGCGCTGATACCCACGCACCAAAAGCCAACGCGGCGCGCAGTCCGTCATGGACCACGCGCCGCGTTGCGCTTCACTCGTCGAGTGCGATCAGGGCAGCTTGAGCTTCATGCCGACCTTGATGGCCTCAGGCTTCGCCAAGCCGTTGAGTTGCTGGATCTCTTTCCAGCGCGAACCATCGCCCAGCTCCTTCTTGGCGATCGTCCACAACGACTCACCGCTCTTGACCACGTGCACTTTGCCGCCGGTCGTCTTCGCAGCGGCCGACTTCGTGTTCGAGGCAGCAGCCTTCGTCTCCTTCTTCGCCGGCTTGGCCACCGGCTGCTCGACCACGGGTGCAGCTTGCGGTTCCATGTCAGCGATCGTGCCATTGCCTTCAGCGGCGGGCGGCACAGAAGCATCGGCGTACACCGGCACCATGATGCGATCACCAGGCTGCAAGTCTTCACGACCAGCATTGGCATCACGCAAGAGCGTCAACAACTTCCAGTCGCCGTAGTACGTGTTCGACACGAGACGATACGAATCGCCTTCGCGCCAGGTGTACAGCTTGAAGTTCGGCAACACCGAATCTTCGAGGCCGTCCATCGTCTTCAAGATCGAACCGGCAGGCATTTGCTCCTGCGGTGCAACTTTCGACGTGTCAACTGCATTTGACAACGTGCCGACATTGACCGGCGGCGTCGGCAGCATGTCGCCCTTGGCGACGGCGGAGTGCTGATCCATCGGAGCCTGCGCGGTCATCGGCTGAGGATTGCCCCCAGCATCAACAACTGCGGGATCATCCATCGTGACGGACACGACCAGGATGAGGGCCACGAGGAAGAGGACCGAGAGGACGACGAGTTTTTCGACCTTTCCCATTTGGGTGTCCCCGAGGCGGCGCGGACCGTCGGGGCGTGAGCGTAAGCGCTTCTTGGAGAGGAGTGTGTCTTGCCCTCAACGACATGCTGAGGACGCTTGCCTTATCTGAACTGTTACAAGGCAAGTCAATAGGGCAATCTTCCTAACCCCCTACCAGTGCTCGTGGTTGGAGGTGCTCCTCACGCGCTCGGCGGTAGCCACTCGACGACCTCTCGGGTGGTTCCAGAGCTACGCCCTAGGTACAACAAAGACCCTCAGTCCATGGCGTCCTCCTCCCCCTCGACTGCGACCTCGACCAGCGTGCGATGGCTGGTCCTCGCCACGCTCGTGCTCCAGCTGTGGGCCGTGTCGCGCATCGAGGGTTACCAGATCGCGGACTCGGTCGAGTTCATGGAGCGCGCGCGCGCCTTCGTGCGCGGCGAGGAAGTGGTCGACGCCTCGGTCATCCGTCCGTTCGGCTTCTCCTTCCTGTTGGTGCCCTTCTTCGCCGTCGCCGACTGGCTGGGACTCGCTGACCAGCGCATGGCCATGCCTGCGATCGTGGGCCTGCAGATGTTGCTGGGCGTGCTCTTGGTGGTGGTGACCACGCGCGTCGGTACGCGCCTCGGCACACCGACCATCGGTGTGGTGGCTGGTGCGCTAGTAGCTGCCAACCCCGTCTTCCTGCAGTACTCCACGCAGCCGGTCTCCGGGCTCGCTGCAGGGGTTTGCGTAGGACTCGCCTTGGATCACTTGCTGCGCGCACGAGAACGAGACTCGGGCCGTGACCCGCTGTGGGCCGGACTGTGGCTCTCTGCTGCGTTCGTGATGGCCTACCAGACGTTGCTGGTGGTCTTCGCCGTCGTCTTCGTGCTGCTGCTCCTCCGCGGCTGGCGACGGCGCAGCGAGTTGCTGTGGGTGCTGGCCGGCTTGACAGTCGGCCTGTTGGCCCAGTCCCTCATGGACTGGATCATGTACGGCAGCTTCGGCGGCAGCTTGATCAACTACCTCGCGGCGAACGTAGGCAGCACGATCGTCAGCAACCTCTACCGCCTCTACTTGCTCGTGGGTTGGGAGCCGCTCAAGGCTTTGGCCGCGTATGTGTACGACATCGAGCAAGGGCTGCTCGGTCGCGGCGAATGGGTCCCCTCCGGCACACCGGAGGCGCGCGCGCTGATGAGCCCGTGGTTCTATGTCCACGAGCTGCCCCACATGCTGGTTTGGCCGGCCATTGGCGCTTTGGCACTGGCGCTGCCGCGCTTGCTGTGGAGCCGCAGCCGCGCGGCGTGGCTCTTGGCCTTGGTGTTCGCCATCAATGTGTATGTGATGAGCCACAAGGGTTCGAAGGACTTCCGCTTGTGGTTGCCGCTCCTGCCGCTGATGGCACCGCTGGCGGCGTGGGGTGTGGAGTGGTTGTGGCAAGTGCTGCCCAGCCCGCGCGGTGTGCGCTTGCTGCGCGCGGGGTTCCTGACCGCAGTGTTGGTGCTGTCGCTGCACGAGCTGCAAGCGTTGAACACACGCAAGTACTCGGGCTACTTGCGCGCCATGGAATGGCTGGATGCCTTCGCCGCCTCGCGGCCAACGCACGCACTCTCACCGCATGACCCTAGCGGACGACCTGGGACTTTGGCGGTCGCCAGTGCCTACAACTGGGCGGTGTTCTTGCGCCATTCGCCGCGTGTGCACTTGGTCAAGTTGCCCGCGCAGATGAACATGTGGAAGCAATACCCCCGGCGCGAAAACGGCCGCGTGCGCGAGCACGAGGAGATCCTCGCCACGCTGGAGGAGTGCGATGCGCTGATCCTGCACATGGGTGTGCTGGCGCAAGATGCGCGCTTGGGTGCGCACATTGCACGCGACTTTGATGCCGCAGCCGCGTTCTGGGACCAAAGTGTGTACGAGGAGCTGGGCGCTGTGCTGGTGTTCGTGCGCAGGGACCTGTGGCGCGGTGGGCGCTTGGTCGAGCGCACCGAACCCGCTCGTGCGGCGGAACGGTTGGCTCAGCTGAGTCTGCGTGGCACTGCCATGGACTTCGTGTCGCGCGACGGCACGGAGCGCGTGCGCTTGCACGGCTTTGAAGTGCAACAGTTGGCGGCTCAGGACCTGTGGTGGATCACCTACCACTGGACGCCACTCACGCCTCTGTCGCGCGATTGGACGATCGTCGATCGCTTGAGCGATCCCGAAGAGCGCGAAGGTTGGCAGAACGACCACCACCTGACGGCGGGGCGTGTGCCGCGGGCGGAGTTCGTCCCCGGTGAGCTGCTGTCAGAGGGCTTCCTCTTGGCGCCGGCTCATGCGCCCTTTGAGCGTGGCGTGCAACCGCGCTACTTGGGAGGACCGTGGCGTGGAGGCGACCTGTTGCCATTGAGCTTGTGGCTGGGTGTGCGCGAGCTGGCCCCGGGTCCCGAGGGCAGCCCCGCGGTGGTGCTCGACACCCTCAACCCGGCACCCGTCGCTGGCTCGGCCTGGACGCCGCCCGCGGAAGGCGAGCGCGCCGGCAGCTCGGGGACGCGTTGGACACTCGACGGCCTGATCCATGTAGGCTCGATCCTGCTGCCGACGCGCCCGGATGCGCGCCTGAGCGCGGACGAGCAGTGGCGCATGCAACGCTAGTGCAGCCTGAGCGTTGCAAGCTCTTCCCTGCTATCCCTTGAGCAGGCCTTGGCGCTCCCCTATGCTCCTGTTCCATGCACGCACGCATGGCAGGCCGCTCGCTCTCGCGCCACACCGTCACACGCTGGCTTCTGCCGCTGACGCTGGCCCTCTCTGCGGTCGTCGTCCCTGTTGCGCTACCGGGCTGCTCTGGCCCCAGCCAAAGCGGGTCGGACTCCGCCAGCACAGCGCAACCCCGTGCCTTGCGTGTGCGTTGGCGCATCTACTCTTCGAACCAGAATCTGTGCTTGGCGAGCCAAGGTGCGCAAGACCGCACCGAGACCTACTCGAAGGCTGTGCCCATCGATGCGGCTGGCACCAAGATCGCGCCGGATGAAGTGGTGGCGGCCATGATCGAGTTCCTCGATGACAACGGCCCCAAGTTCATCGCCGGCACGGCCCCCACGACAGGTGGAGCGTACACACAGTCCATCGAAGTCGAAGCCGCCGGCGCAACGCGCTACATCGCCGTGGGCAAGGGCTCGCCGCTCGACGACCAAAAGCGCTTCCAGGAATGCTGGAAAGCCTTCGCCAGCGTCTACAACCAGACCTACCAACTGCAAACCGTCGAAGAAGCTCCCGATTGGCAGAGCCAGAACGATGTGTTGCGCGCGCAAAAGGCTCGCAGGACGCAGTGATGAGTGTCCAGTCGTTTGGACAGAGCGCGCCGGTGCGTGCAGTAGCCCCTATGCGTGCAGTTGCCATCGTGCCTGCACGGTTGGCGAGCACGCGCTTGCCGGAGAAACTGCTCTTGGCAGAGACGGGCACGGCGCTGTTGGTCCATACCTTGCAGAATGCAGAGGCCAGCGGAGCGTTTGCGTCAGTGGTGGCAGCGTGTGATGACGAGCGCTTGGCAGGCGTGGTGCGCGCGGCAGGCTTCGAGGCCATCGCAACACGCATCGATCACCCCAGCGGCAGCGACCGCATTCGCGAAGCGTGGGACAAGCTCGCTGCGCGCGGACTGCAGGCAGAGGTCGTGGTCGGACTTCAAGGCGACGAGCCCGAGCTAGCCCACGACGATGTGCGCGCGCTGTTGCAGGCCTTCCAATCACCCGAGGTGGAAGCAGGCACCTTGTGCTGTCCGCTGACCGAAGCTGACGACGCACACTCACCCAGTGTGGTCAAGGTCGTGCGGTCAGCCGCGGGTGATGCGTTGTACTTCTCGCGTGCGGCCATCCCCGCAGCCAGTCATGGCAGCGCCGCGCCGCAGCGTTTGAGGCATGTGGGTGTGTATGCCTGGCGCCCGACGGCGCTGGCACGCTTTGTCACCCTGCCGCGCGGTGTGCTGGAACAAGTAGAGAACTTGGAACAACTGCGTTGGTTGGAACACGGTGGTCGCATGCGCGTGGTGAATGGCACGCGCGGTCCACGCGGTGTCGACTTGCGCGACGACTACGAGGCCTTTGTGCAGCGCTGGCGCGCACGCACACTAGAGAGCAGCGCGAACTAGCATCCACATGACGAAACACATCTTCATCACCGGCGGAGTCGTGTCGAGCCTTGGCAAAGGCCTCACTTCAGCAGCGATCGGCATGATCCTCGAGCGGCGTGGCTTGAAGGTCTCGATGCAGAAGCTCGACCCGTACATCAACGTCGACCCGGGCACTATGAGCCCGTTCCAACACGGGGAAGTCTATGTCACCGATGATGGCGCGGAGACGGACCTCGACTTGGGTCACTACGAGCGCTTCACCCACGCCAAGCTGACCAAAGCCTCGAACTTCACCACGGGCAAGATCTACTCGCAGGTCATCGCCAAGGAACGCCGCGGTGACTACCTCGGCCGCACGGTGCAGGTGATTCCGCACATCACCGATGCCATCAAGGAGGCGATCCACGAAGGTGTGGGCCAAGCCGATGGCAAGCCTGTGGATGTGGCCATCACCGAAATCGGCGGCACGGTAGGCGACATCGAGTCCTTGCCGTTCTTGGAAGCTGCGCGCCAGTTCGCGCTTGAGAAGCCGCGCGGCGATGTGATCTTCGTGCACCTTACGCTGTTGCCGTACTTGCGTGCGTCAGGCGAGATGAAGACCAAGCCCACGCAACAGTCGGTGGGCAAGTTGCGCGAGATCGGCATCCAGCCGGACATCCTGATCTGCCGCACCGAACAGCCGATGACGCGCGACATGGCGCAGAAAATCAGCTTGTTCTGCAATGTGCGACCGGAAGCTGTCGTCGAGGAGCGCGATGTGGACTTCTCGATCTACGAGGTGCCGAAGGACCTCATCGAAGCAGGTCTGGATCGCCTCGTGGCCGAGCGTCTGGGTTTGCCGCTCGATGTGACCACGCGTCTCGATGATTGGCGCACCATGCTGGCCGACATCAAGGCGACCAAAGACACGTGCGAGATTGCCATCGTCGGCAAGTACATCGAACTGAACGATGCCTACAAGTCGATCTACGAATCGCTGTCGCACGCCGGCATCGCGAACAAGTGCAAGATCGTGCTGCGCAAGATCCGTGCAGAGGATGTCACCAGCGCAGGTTTGAAGCTGCTCGAAGGCGTGGATGGAATCCTGGTGCCGGGCGGCTTTGGTGAGCGCGGCATCGAAGGCAAGATCGCCGCGATTCGCTACGCGCGCGAACATGGCATCCCCTTCTTCGGCATCTGCCTTGGCATGCAGTGCGCGGTAATCGAGTACGCGCGCGATGTACTGGGACTTGAAGGTGCGCACACGTTGGAGCACTCACCGCACTCGCCGCATCCGGTCATCTCCTTGATGGAAGGCCAAGAGGGCGCGAACAAGGGCGGAACGATGCGCTTGGGGGCCTACGCCTGCCGCTTGGAAGCAGGTTCCCTCGCCCAACGCTTGTATGGGCAGACCATGATCAGCGAGCGCCACCGCCATCGTTACGAGTTCAACAACGACTACCGTGCGGCCTTCGCGGCCTCGAAGATGCGTGTCTCGGGCCTCAATCCGGAGCGCGACTTGGTCGAGATCGTCGAGCTTGAGGGCCATCCCTTCTTCATCGGTGTGCAGTTCCACCCCGAGTTCAAGAGCGCACCGCTAACGCCCCAACCGGTCTTCAAGGGCTTCGTCGCGGCTGCGTTGGCTCAGTCCAAGGCCAGCGGTTCTGCGCTGCGTCGCGCCATGGAATTGTCATGATGGTGCGCGCATGAACGACGAACTCGAAGACGCGCGTCCAGCCTCACAAGTTCCGCTACCTGGCGGCGACTTCCGCATGTTCACGACTCGGCTGTCGTACCAGCTGTTGATTTCGCTCGGGTTGGTAGAGAACCCGGTGACCCGCAGTTCGCAGCCGAATCTGGAGCACGCGCGCATGCTGCTGGATGACTTGCGCATGCTGCAGGACAAGACGATGGGCAACTTGGAACCAGACGAGCAGGCCTACCTCGACAAGCTCATCTCGGATCTAGGCGCACACTACGCACGCATCAAGGGCGCGTAGATACTCCGCGCGCGCAGCGTCATTCAGGAGCTGCACGCAACTCGAGGAGTGTCAAGCGTACTGGCGCGGTGCACTTGATTTGCAGCCCTAGGCGTCGTGCACCAGCCAGTGCAGGGGCGAGCAACACGACACTGCCTCCTCCCGCCTCTCGTTCGACAAAGCGCAGATCCGCGCGGTCGTACTCACTGTCAGGTGTTGCGGACGCCAGCAAGGCGAAACGCACTGGTGCGCTGCTGTTCCAATCCACACGCAGCGCCCGCAACGCAGAAGGCGAGCGCCAACCATCGGGGAGCTCGATCACATCGGTGCCGGACGCTGCAATCCAAGCCTGTGAATCATGCGCTACAGGCGCTCCACGCAAGCGACGCAAGGCTGTTTCTCCTCGCGCTGCACTCCACTCGACCACAGGCAGCCGCGCGTAGTCGTCCATCGTCACTGCTTGTGCAGCGGGCACCCACGGCAGGTCAGCCTGCCGCAAGCGGCGCTCCGCGTAGACCTGCACCACGATGTCTGGCTTGAAGCGGTCCACCTCCGTCTCAAACAACGCCGTGTCCCAAATCATGCGCAACTCGCGTGCGCCCTCTGCCAAAAACGGCTGGAGTGCAGGACCGAAG
>Ga0255087_1000634_pt1 | contig 14281 bp, 1 predicted proteins | sample Colum_Miss_RepA__FD_188561 | JGI IMG/M metagenome (GOLD analysis project Ga0255087, IMG submission 188561) | Freshwater microbial communities from Columbia River, Oregon, United States - Colum_Miss_RepA_8d | ecosystem: Environmental > Aquatic > Freshwater > River | place: USA: Oregon | collected...
TAATTCGGGTCTAGCGTGTCCAGGTCGATGCTGCCCGCGGGGGCTTGCCAGGAGCCGTTCACGTCGCCCTTGAGTACTCCCACCACGCCAGTGGGGGGGCGGTCTGACGCGTCGATCGTGACGGAGCGATCCCAGGTGGCGGCGTCGCGGGTGAGCGTGTATTGCTGAGTGGCCTCATTCCAGAAGTCACGGTTCTCCTCCACGAAGAACCACTCGTCCGGGGCCGAGCCTGGCCAGTTGACGGCCATCTTCAAGATTTCGAGTGCATCGGCTGCCGTGACCCGTCCCGATCCATTGGCATCTGCGGCCATGAATTGGTAGGGCGAGACGCGAAGCGCACTGCGTGGGCCAGAGCCGTCGGGATCGATATTGGGGTTCAAGCCCACGGCAATGCGCAGCGCAGCCAGTGCGTCGGCCGAGGTGATGGCATTGCCGATATCGGCTGTGCTGCGGCTGATCTGCAACTGCGTGACGCCAACGCCATCATCGGCCAACACGAACGAACCGCTGGGCCCTGTGACTTGGCTTGAGAAGCTCAGCGACAGATTGGCAACACTCTGTGTGCCAATCGCGATGTCATGAAAATTCAGACTCGAGAAGTTGCTGCCCGGGGGGAAGTGCAGGGTGAGCGTGCCCAGGTGCGTGGCACCGCTGAAGCCGCTGAAGCCGCTGTCGAAAGCACCCACGGAGAGGGCGCTGGGGGTGCTGGTGTTGCCCAGCACTGTCCAGGAGCCTGGCAGGGCACTTTCAAAGCTGGCACTGGTCGCCCCGGGGGCGTCGACCCGGAAATCAAAACTGGCCCGTGCTGTGGCCGATGTACTCCAGATTTGAGCGCTGAATGTTCCGGTGGCTGCGTCGTAGCGGGCGTCACGCAAGTCGAACAGCGAGTTGTCTGGCGCCGAGCCGTGGGCATTCATGTTTCCGATCTGCACACCTGAAAGCAGCATGTGGCTCTTCCAGTGGTAGACCGGATGAAGCCCAGACGGATAGGGGCTTGTTCCTGCGAATGCGTTGCCCGAGTAGTCGAGGAAAGCCCCCGCGTCGATCGCCAAATGGTAGCCACCCCAAGGATTGAGCTCTTCGATCGGGTCGATCCGCAGGGTCTGCCCCTGGATCGTCAAGCGGGTGCTGCTGGCGACATCGAAGGTTTCAAGCAGACTGCCATCCGGGCGCAACAATCTTACGGATCCGGTTCCGCGCTGAACCAACTCACTGAAGGTGATGGCAGTTGAATCAGGCAAGACTGCAGGAGTCAGGGTGGACTCACCCATGACCGGTGATCCGCCCTGCAGCAAGCTGCCTCGGGCTGCGATGGTGGGAGCGGTTCGGTCAAGGTTCTCTGGATTGACTGCATAGAGACCAACCGACACGCCCCCCGCATTGTCTGGAATGTACGAATCGGTGATGTAAAAGCTGACCGTACCCGCGGTGGCCAAATGAAATGTGGGTTGGCCGAGGCGCCCCACCGCAAGAGCCTGTGCCTGACCGTCGATGAATTGATCACCCAGCTGGAAGGTGTCGCGCAGCAGCAGGCCATTCGGGGTTTCGATGTTGTAGGAAGGGGTCCAGACATTGTTGCTACCGCCCCAAGCAGCCCAGGCATCAAACAGTGCTTCTGGATGTTCGCCGGCGCCGAGATAGCGCAATGCATAGTCCCCGGCAGGCAACGCAAGATCGGTGCGCCCCAAGGCGTAAAGCCCCTGCGCAAAGCCGGTGTGCGCTCGCGAGTTCATGTTGATGACTCGCATGAGATCGAGCACCTGCACCGAGGCGCTTGAATCGCCCACATGCAAGGTCAGGGTTTCGATACCCTCGATGAGTGCATCGGCAGCGAGCTGGAGTGTGAGCGTTGCCCGTCCGTTTTGCCCTTGGGCCAGCACCTCCAGGGTTCCGGTGAGACTGCCAGAGACAAGGTCAGCAGCGCTGATCCCGCTGATTGTGTAGTTGAGTTGCGTGCCCCACTCCACATTCTTGGTGTCGATCGTGAACGAGATGGACGAACCCTCATTGACCGACGGTGCACTGGGTGTGATGGTGTAGGTTGCGGGTAGGCCGCCGTATTCGACGACGAAGCCGTTGATTGCAGAATCTCCTGGGTTTGTATCTCCCCATAGACCTCTGGTTGCAGGTTCGCTGTAAATGCTTAACTGCTCGATCTGATTACCAGCAATAACGCCGAAATCAGCACCGATCGGGTCGCCGCCACTCCAGTTGTCCAAAAACGGGAGGTACCAGTTGGTGAATTGCCCGCCCACGGCGTAGCCATAACCGGCGCCTTGCCAAAACTGGGTGCCGGTCTCCGGGCCAGCCATCCACTTCCAGACCCCCTCCGTTTCGGTGTCGGATGCACCCATCCAAACTGTCCAGGCGGGGGCCATGCCTGCAGCCAGATCGTTTTCGGCTTGCGAGGTCACCGTGACCAGGTACCCCTGCAATCCGCGATAGGACTGAGTGGCTGCCTGGGCCAGCGCGTCTGTCCAATCGACGTAGCCCCCGAAGTACTGGTAGTAGTGCTGGTTCTCGGGCAAATAGACCGGATCGGGCCGCGTGGATGTATCGTCAATCGTGACTGTGGCGGACTGGCCCTGGACCGTAACCGTCAGCGTTTCTTCTCCCTCGGTAGTTCGATCGGCCAGGATGGGAATGCTGATGAGCGCAGTTCCATCGAGACCCACAGTGGTGGTGCCCGTGAAGAACTGCAGGGTGCTGCGATCGAGCTGAGGCTGGAAGTCCGTGTATGACAGACCCGAGAGCGTGTAAGTCAGTGACGCCCCGGCGGCGAGATCCGTGGTGGCCACGGTGAACGTTGCAACCGAGCCTTCATTAAACCGATTGTTGTCGGCAGTGATTCCGATACGAGGCGTGCTGCCCGGAGCAGAGAAGGTGGCGTTGCTGAATATCTCGACGATGTTCTGTTCGCCAGGGTTGAACAGCAAGATGTCCGGCAGGCCATCACCCCCAAACTCACCAACCGTGATATCACAGTATCCATAGGTTGTTGCAGATCGGTAGGCTGATGTGAATCCGCCGTCTCCGTTGCCCGTCAAGACCGCAAAGCCGGCACTGCCCGCAACCACCAGATCCTCATGACCGTCTGCATTGAAGTCGGCTGATTTCAGGGTGCGGGGGTTCAACACCACGCTGCTCAGTGTCGAGGCCAGCACAAACCCGCCACTGCCGTTGTTTTGCAGAAGAGAAATACTGTTGGAGTAGTAGTTGGGTAACGCGATATCGACCGCGCCGTCCTCATTGAAGTCCAACAGGACGGGGTTCCATCCTCCAGCACCCGGGGTGGTTACTGACGAAGCTGGCCCAAACGCCCCGCCGCCCAGTCCTTTGTAGACCGAAACGATGGTCGAGGACTCCCAGCCCGCTGTGATGATGTCGGTGATGCCATCGTTGTCGATGTCGCCGAGCGTGACTGTTGGCGATCCCGTGATCGGCAGGTACGTGGGCGAGCCCAAGCCGCTCGCCGAATTCATGACGACCGCAAGCCGGCCAGTGCCATCGGGCGAGCCCAGGACAAGGTCATCGAGCCCATCACCATCGAGATCGGCTGCATCGATGGAATTGACCGAGGCCAGCGAACCGATCACGGAGTCGGCAGTCGAACCCGCTGGCAAGCCCATGGATCGGATGGTGATTGTTCCATCCAGAGCGCCGATGGCGATATCGGGGGTCAGATCGTTGTTGAAGCGACCGGTGACCACACTTCGAGGTGTTAGCGCCGTGGGCAGATCCAGCCCCAGCGAAAAGCTGTTCGAACCCGGGGCGTTAAGGAAGGTGGTGAACCGGGGGCCGTCGAGTGAACGGGTTTCGGGAGGGCCTTCATCCGAATTGAGCACCACGAAGTCCGTCAGTCCATCCGCGTTGAAATCGGCTGCTGCGGCGCCCCGGTTGTTGTAGTTCGGGCCCGGACCTGAGTTTGCGGAATAGGTTAGAACGAACTGCAGGGCAAGGGGTGAGGGCTCAGTACCGCCCAGGAATTCAAGTGCTTCGATAGAAAACAACTCATCCGTCATGCCACCTGCCGGGCTTGCGATGACTTCGGTGCCGGCGATCGACGCGCGCAGATCCCGAATCGTCCATCGCCCATCCCCATACGAGGTCACCGCGTAATCGCTTCGAGCCCCTGTGTAACGCGCAATGTCATGGCCCTCGCCGCCATCAAGCGTGTCGTTGCCTGCACCGCCGAAGAGGGTGTCCGCGCCTGCTTCACCGCGTAGCCAGTTTGCCTTGCTGTCGCCGAAGATGCTGTCGTTGCCACTTCCGCCCAGCACGTTCTCAAAGCCAATGACCGTGTCCTGCTCCACTGCTGCCGTGTGAGCGGCGCTGCCCAGGCCCTGTCCATCGTCGTAGACCCGCTCGTCGGCGAGGTTCACATGAATGTTGTCGCGTGCGTAGTAGAACTCCAGCGTATCGGTGCCTGCGCTGGCATCGATCCAGTCACTGCCGCCTCGAGGGTCGATCCTGTTGTCACGGGCATCGCCGTGCAACGTATCGTTGTAGTGTGATCCCGTCAGGTTTTTTACATTGACAAACTGATCGATATCGCCCCAGCCATCGCGCCCGGACCCGGTAAAGCCTGCGGCCAATCCGCCCGACGTGCCTACCCAGCCGGTCAGTCGTACTTCAACACCGTATAGGTCATGGTTCAGGCTCGGGTCATCAAAATAGGAGATTCGCGTCTGGCTCGCGCCGCCATCCAGGCGGTCAGCGCCTTTGCCCGCATAAAAGGTTGTTGTCTGGCTGTTGTTGTCGCTGCCTCGCAAGGAGTCGGCATAGCTGGAGCCGCCAATTCCTCTGATGTCGATCAGCGTGTCCGAAAACCCGAATCCGTCGCTGATGACTTGGTTGGAGGACAGTCTCAGATCAACACCGATCGCATTGGGCGAGTTGTTGTAGTAAGCGATGTCAGTGCCGCCGCCGCCATTGATCGTGTCGTGGCCTGCGCCACCTCTGAACCACTCGACGCCCAGGTTTTGGGTTGTCTGCCCGGCCCCCCCCTCCAATCAGGAGGTCATCGAATGCGGACCCTGTGACTAGGTAGACGCCGCTGAGAGTATCGCGCCCGACCGTGGAGTAAAGATCAGCGTTTGAAGTCCAGCCTGGGCGGGCGTCAGCGATTCCCGTACCGAGATTGATTTCAACGGGAACCAGCGCATTCGCATAATCAACTTGTGTTGATCCGTTGCCAATGACGAGGTCGTTTCCACCGCTTTCCACGTACCGATTGATTGCAGTCCAGTAGCTGCCCACGTTTGCCGTACTACTGGTAAATCCGCCTACAAAGCCGCTCCCGTTGTACGTATCGTTGTACTTCGTGGTGGCGATCTCTTCAATGCTTCGCAGCGTATCTGTGCCCTGCGAAGTGGAGCTCACAACGCCCGAGGCCAGGTTGAAGGTCATGCCTTCGGTAGCAGCGTTGTAGTAGGCGCGGTCGTAACCGGAGCCACCATCAATAAAGTCATTCCCGCCCGCGCCGCGGAAGATCTCGAATTGATCGTTCGAGCCACCAATCAGCGTATCGTTGAAGTTCGTGCCGTAAAGACCGTAGACTCCCGAGAAGACGACCGAGCCTAGAGAGGTACCGTTGGTCGAAAGATGAGACAGGTCAGCCGAGCCCGTGGACAGGTTCAGATTGACCCCCTGACCAGTGCTCGTATTGGTAACCGTTTGGTAGTAAAGCGTCGTGCCCCCGTTGCCGATCACCGTGTCGGAGCCACCACGGCCCATGAACAAAAAGGACCAACTGCGATCGTTGTAAGGATCGGTGATGTAGCCCAGATGATTGGTTTTCAGTCCGGAGACGTCGATGACATCATCGAACTTGCTGTCGCCAATGAAGCCGACGTTAATCAGGGTGTCGGTCCCGGCAATCTGGGTACCTGCCGCCCCATACGACACGCGTCCTATGTTGGCGTTGTAACTGACGTTGATCCCAGTGGTCGACCAGTGGTTGTAGACATACGGGCCGTCGGTATTCGGTTGTTGATAACCAAAGCCCGTGATGCTGATCGTGTCGCTGCCCCCGCGCAGATAAAGTCCGATGGATCGTCCACCTGCAGCGTAGTCGTCGACACTCTCAGCCAGGCGGCCTGTGATGACATCCGCGCCATTGGTGCTGCCGTGAATTTCTTCAATACCGCTGTAGAAATCCGTGGAGGGATCGCCTGTGACAGTCGCTGTTCTTGTCGTGAGATTGATCTGGGCGCCAGCGGTATTGGAGTAATCGAGAATGTCGTAATCGGCACCAGTGAGTGTCCAGGGCACGCTTCCCTGAATCCCACCATTGATGGTGTCGCTGCCCGTGCCACCATAAAAGCGATCGTTGCCTGCACCGCCGATCAGGGAGTCGTTACCTGCACCGCCGAATACGGTATCTGCCCCGGCGTCACCATCGATGGTGTCGTTCCCTTCACCCCCCTCAAGCGTGTCGTTGCCCAAACCCCCGATGAGGGTGTCAAGCCCAGCGTCCCCCAGAAGGCTGTCGTTGCCGCCACTGCCGTCGATGGAGTCATTGCCATCGAGTCCGGAGAGGGTGTCAGCGTCGGCCGTGCCCACGATGGTGTCGCTGGAGGTTGTGCCGGACAGCACGGCCAGACTTCCAATGGCGCTGCGGCTTTGCGCCGTCAGGTCTGCGCCGGTGGACTCAATCGACCCGGTACTTGCCTCAAGCGTCCAGTCTCCACCTGCTTGCCCATCGCCCGTGATGTTGGTGGAGGCGGCCACATCGGCCCCGGTGAGTTGTGCGAGCAGCGCAATGAACTGTGCCCCTGCATCGCCCTGAGCCACATTGCACCCATAGAGCAGCAGATCGCCTTGAGGTGCGAGGGATGCACCGATACTTGCGAGCAACACCGCCTGGCTCTGCAGGGTGCTTGAGTTGGTGGTGCCCGAGCCCAGCAGCAACGAGCCAGGCCCGCCGTGGGAGATCACTTGAATCGACTGCAGATTGCTCGCGCCTTGCAGGGCCGCAGCAATCTGTGTGAGGCCGTCCTGCTCGGCATCGATGAGTACCCAGCGGGTACCTCCAGCGAGGTCAGCCACAACTTGTTCAAGGTTGGTGATGCGACTGTCGATGAAGACGAAGTCAAGGCTCGGCAGGCTCATAGGTGTCCGGACGGTAACTAGAGAGTTGTCCCCCATTGTCCTGGACACAGTCTTCTACGGCATCATCCTAAAGAATGGTTTAAGTCTCGATTCATCACCCTCAAAGATTGTGACTCGATAAATTACAAACTGGGGGGTGGCCCTGGATTCGTCTACCGCTCAAACCCCCCACTGATCCGTCACCGGCGTAGCGCCATTCATCATGCCCAGGCGGGTGGCGAGGTTGGTGAAGTAGTTTGGATCGAGGGTGTCCAGGTCAATGCTGCCTGCGGGGGCCTGCCAGGAGCCGTTCACGTCGCCCTTGATTACGCCCACGAGGTTCACAGCCGGAGTGGCAGATGCATCGAGCGTTACGGCGCGATCCCAGGTGGTGTTGGTGCGGGTGAGTGTGAAGCTTTGGGTGGCTTCGTCCCAGAAGTCGCGGGTCTCCTCGACAAAGAACCATTCATTGGGCAATGCCGTGGACAGCTTGACCGCCATGCGCAGAATGGCCAATGCATCGGCTGCGGTAACGGTGTTGGAGCCGTTCACATCGGCGGCCATGAACTGATAGGGAGACACGCGGGGGGCGCTCAGCGGGCCCGCGCCATCGGGGTCGATGTTGGGATTCAGGCCAACGGCCAGGCGCAGCGCAGCCAGCGCATCCGCCGCGGTGATGGCGTTGCCAATGTCGCTGGTGCTGCGGCTTACGCTCAATGCGGTGGAGGCTGCACCGTCGTCGGCGAGAGTGAAGCTCCCGTTACTGCCGGTAGTGGCTCCAGAGAAGGAGATCACCGTATCGGAGGCCGGGGCGATGTCGACAAAGATATTGCTGAGCGTGACCGAGCCGGCGCTGGTGCCAGGGGCGTATTGCACCGTGAGCGTGCCGAGTTGTGTTGCACCGCTGAAGCCTGCAAGAGCGCCGTCGTAGCCTGCGACCGACAGGGCCTGCGTTGATTCGCTGTTGATCAGCACTGCCCATGACGAAGGAAGAGTGCTCACAAAGCCCGCAGACACGCTGCCCGGGCTTGAGACAGTGAAGTCGATGCTGGTGCTGGTCGATGCAGGCGTGCTCCACAGTTGCACCGTCAGCATGCCCGTGGTGCTGTCGTAGCTCGCGCCTCTCAGGTCAAAAATTGAACTCTCGGCCTGAACCGCTTCGCCCGTCATGGTGCCCACCTGTACCCCAGCGAGCAGCATGTGGCCCTTCCAGTGATAGGCGAGGTGCTCTTGAGGGGCGGGTGGCAATGGCGGCTCTGGCAGTCCCAGTACGGTATCGGCAAACTGCATGCGTTCGATGCCATGAAGGATGTCGACGCCATCAAAGCCGCTGACCGTGCTGTTGCGGTTGTCTGTCACACGTACACCGCCGTCGAGTAGATCTGTGAGGGTGTAGTCGTTGCGAAGGCCCGTGAATATGGCCGTGTCGACACCGTCCTGGCCATCGAGGAGATCGTCGCCGGCTCCGCCGCTGAGGGTGTCCTGGCCAAGCCCACCGAGCAGCGTGTCGTGGCCTTCTGCACCTTGTAACAGGTTGGCGATAGAGTCGCCCGTCAGGTTGTCGTGGCCAAATCCACCGACAACATTCTCGATGCCGAGGACTGTGTCCTGCTCAGTGCCCATTTGTTGGCGCTCATCGCCTGTGCCCTGACCATCGTCATAGACGCGTCCGGCACCAAGATCGACATGCACACCTTGCATGGCGCGATCGAAGCGCAGGGTGTCGGTACCCGCGCCACCATCGATCCAGTCGCTGCCGCCCGCGCCATCAAGGCTATTGTCGAAAGCGTCGCCAACCAATGTGTCATTGAAGTCGGATCCTACGATGCCATCGATGTCGCGGAACACATCAATCGTGCCCCACCCATCCAGGGCAGATCCGCTAAAACCTGCGGTCAGCGCACCTGATGGTCCGACCCAACCCGCGAGCCTGACTTCGACGCCAGCATCATCATCCAGGTAGGAAAGCTGCGTGTGGCCTGCACCGCCATAGATGGTGTCGTTGCCTTTGCTGCCCTCAACCCGCAATCGTGAATCGGCCAGGTTACTGCCGGTGATGCGGTCATCAAACGCACTGCCCGAGATGATCTCAATGCTGGTCAGTGTGTCGGTAAAGCCCCAGCCGTCGCGAATGACCTGGCCTGTGGCGAGCCGCATGTCGACCTCAATCGCATCAGGCGATGTGAGATACGCGGCCTCATCGATCCCCGCGCGTCCGTCGATGGTGTCGTCGCCCGCATTGCCCACAAAGCGCTCGAACGCCATGCCCATCGTGGTGATGCCGGTGCCGCCGCCCTCCAAGAGGTCATCAAACATTGAGCCGCGAAGATCGAAGACCCCGCTCAGGGTGTCCTGGCCGAGCGTCGCATAGAGCGGCGTGGCTTTGTCAGCTTCAACCCGGGCATCCACAACGCCGGTGGCCAGATCCGCCTGCACGGCCACCATGGATCGTGCGTAATCAACCCGCGTGGCGCCATTACCGATGATGCGATCGCTGCCGCCGTTCTCCAAAAAGGCATTGAATCCCCACCAGTAGCTGCCGACGTTGCTGATGTTGCTGACGTAGCCGCCTTCAAAGCCAGTGGCATCGAACGTGTCGTTGCCTCGCGTTCCGCGGATGTCTTCAATGCCGCGCAGGGTGTCGGATCCCAAGATGCTTGAGGTGACGAGTCCTGATGCGAGATTGAAGGTCATCCCTTCGTATATGGAGCTGTAATCGGCCCGATCATGACCTCCGCGGCCATTGATGAAGTCGTTGCCTGCCTGGCCGCGGAAGGCTTCAAATTCGAATGCACCACCCAGGAGCGTGTCGCCCAGATTGGTGCCCATGATGTAGTTCACACCCGAGAAATTGAGCGTCCCGAATCCGCGCCCTGTCGACAGGATGGGAAGTAGGTTGAGGTCTGCAGTACCCGTCGTGAGATCGATCCGGGCTCCTCGGGTGACATATCCGTAGATCGAATCTGACCCACCGGGTAGATTGATGGGCAGATAAATGATGGTCGAGCCGTTGCCGATCACTCGGTCCGATCCACCCGAGGTCAGGAAGGCGATGCTCCAGGCGGCGTCGTCGTAGGGTGTGGTCCTGTATCCGAGGTGGTTGGCCTTCTGCCCTGAAAAATCGAAGACATCGTTGTATGGCGAGTCATACACCATGGTGGCGCCCACCAGCGTGTCGGTGCCTGCCAGCTGCGTATCGAGCGCTCCGTAATCAACCTCTGCGGTGTTTCCGTTGGTGTAGTGCAGAGAAATGCCGGTCTTGGACCAGCTGTAGTCAAGGTATACCCCGTCCGTACCGATCTGCTGCTTTCCGTAAGGCTCGAGCGACACCTGATCGCTCCCCCCATTCAGCCTGAGAAACAGTGAGTTGCCCTGGGCTGAAATCTCGCCTACGTTGTCCGTCACTCGGCCAGTGACTCGGTCTGACCCGTTCAGCGCACCATAGATGCTCTCAATGCCTGAGTAGGTATCGACACCGGACTCACCGTTTACGCTGATGGTGCGATTCGTCAGATTGATGGTTACGCCAGCCGTGGCGCTGTAGTCGATGCGGTCTCGGCTCAATGAACCCGTGAGTGGCCACGGCACGTTGGTTTGCGTGCCGCCATCGATGGTGTCGGATCCGCTGCCCGGGTAGTACTGGTTGAACGTAGAGAAAGTGTCGCCCCCACCGACCAGAGAATCGTCTCCCGCACCACCAAAGAGACTGTCGTTGCCCGTTCCACCCAGGAGGGTGTCGTTGCCGTCGTTGCCTTCAAGGCGGTCATTGCCTCCTGCGCCGTTGATGGAGTCATTCGTGAAGGAGCCATACAACGAGTCGGCCGTATCAGTCCCGATCAACGTCTCTCCCGCTGTGGGCGGGGCAGGGATTGCAAACGATGTGAAAGCTGGGCTGAAGTTGCTCGCTGTCAGGGCACTGGGGTCAACGGTATTCAGTAGGGCCAGTACCTGAAAGTTGTTGCCTCCCCCATCGGCATCGAACATCAACAGACTGTTGGCCGGTGAGTTGGTGGTCTGGACCAGACGCAGGTAGCCGCTTGCCCCGAACGGATTGCTGCCATCAAAACCAATCGCACCATTGGCGAACAAATCCGACAGATCAAGCACATCACCGCCTGCTCCCGCCGTGAAGTCGGTGATGACGACCGGTCGGCCCGAGACGTTTGTGTTGGTGACTGCTGAAACGTTCGTCGGCGAGCTGGTTGTGAAGGTATGCGTACCCTGACCCGCTCTGCGTTGCGAGTTCGACAGCACGAAGGTATCAACACCGAGGCCCCCGGTCAGCGTCAGTTGCAGTACGCCCGAAGCATTGAGCGTATCGTTGCCATCTCCTCCCGAAAGAGTGGCATAGGCAATAGCGCCACTGCCGCTGCTGTTGGCCGAGTCAGTGGCCGTGAGAACGTCATTGCCCGACCCGCCTTCGAGAGACAGTTCAACGATGCCATTGAAGCTGTTCGCCGAGCCGCTGATGCTCAGGACATCATTGTCTGCGCCGCCATCAAACCGATAGCTGGTTCCTCTTGCGCTACCGATCTGGCCTGCGACGCTATCAGACAGGAACCCGGTTGCAATGAGTGTGTCCTGACCAATTCCGCCTTCCAGAGTGGCGTTGCGAGTGTTGCTGATTTCGAGCCGATCCTGACCATCACCGCCCTGCAGCAGGGCGCGGTCAAGATAGCTCGCTGTCAGACCCCCCGCCGTACCTGAGCCGGAATCATCGCCAGCGCCACCAAGCAGGGTTGCGCTGGCAGAAGTCCAGTAGCTATAGCTGGTGTAGTAAGGCTGGATGATCGAGTAATTGCCTGAGGCAATGAGCCGATCAGACCCGTCGCCCCCTTCGAGATAAAGGGTTTGCGCAACACCGTTCAGTGTGTCGTTCCCTGCCCCCCCGATCAGACTGTTCGCAGCGGCGGCAGTGGCGGAATAGGTTGGCGAAATCTGGATGGAAATTGAATCTGAGCCGCTTCCTCCGTCCAGCGAATTGATGCCCTGAACATCGAGCAAGATGTCATCGCCCGCTCCGCCTTCCAGCGTGTCGTTGCCGTAGCCGCCAGCGATACTGTCGTTGCCGTCGTTACCGAGCAGCGAGTCGTTGCCACCCAGGCCGTTGATGGTGTCACCGCCTGCGCCGCCCGTGAGGGTGTCAGCCTGTTCGGTCCCGACGATATTCGTGCCAGGAGGGGGGGGTGATGGCAGGGGACTGACGATGGAAGCAAACAGTGGACTGAAGTTTTCGGGAGTGAGCGCCGAGACGCTGACGCCATTCAGCACGACGAGAGGGACCCAGGTGGATGCCATGCCTGAGACGCCATCCGCATCGAACAGCAAAACGGTATCGGTTGGGTTGGTCAGTGACTGCTGGAGATAGAGGTAGCCACTCTCACCGAAGGGGTTGCCGCTGATGTAGCCGCTGGCCCCCGTGGCAAGCAGGTCACTGAGATCAATGACATCGCCGCCTGCACCGGCCGTGAAGTCGGTGATGACGATGGGCTTGCCCGCGATCGAGAGCGACGTCGTCATGGGCATGGAGCCTGTGTTGAACGAGTAGCTTCTCTGTGTGGCTCTTTGCTGGATGCTCGTCAGCGCGAAAGTGTCTGTGCCTGCACCGCCGGTGAGCGTCAGTTGCAAAACGCCCGAGGCGGTCAGAGTGTCGTTGCCATCGCCGCCGGAGAGGGTGGCGTAGGCGATGGCCCCGTTGTTCGAGTTGCTGGCCGAATCGTAGACGCTGATATTGTCGTTACCCAGACCGCCCTCAAGGGATAGGTCGACGGTGCCATTCCAATTGGAGGCGTAGCCACTAACGCCGAGTGTGTCGTCATCGGCGCCTCCATCGAGTCGGTAGCGCGTCCCGCGACTGGTGCCGATCTGATCGGCGGCACCTCCATCGAGAAAGCTTGTGGAGGTCAGGGTGTCCTGACCCGCTCCGCCTTCAAGCGTTGCATTGCGAGTTGAATTGACCTGCAGACGATCATTGCCATCTTCACCCCGCAGCACTGCGTTTTCCAGGTTGGACGCGCTGAGGCCCGCCGCTCCTGTCAATGTGTTCGCACCACCTGAGTCATCGCCTGCTCCTCCGATCAGCGTTGCTGTCCCCCGCTGAACATAGGTCGTGATGTAGGTGGTCGAGTTGTAGGTGGATCCGCTCACGCTGAGCTGGTCCGCACCGTCGCCTCCATCGAGATACTGGGCGGGCGCTGTACCGATCAACGTGTCGTTGCCCGCCCCGCCCAGCAACGTGTTCTCGCCAAACGCATCGCGAAGCGAGTCATTGCCCGCTCCGCCTTCCAGCGTGTCGTTGCCGTAGCCGCCATCGATACTGTCGTTGCCGTCGTTACCGAGCAAGCGGTTGCTTGCTGTATTTCCGTTGATCGTGTCATTCAGATTGGATCCATCGACCGAGGTAACGCCAGTCAGTGAATCGATGAAACCCCATCCATCAATCGCTGACCCGGATACAAGATCAACATTTACCCCCTGCGTCTGGGGTCCCAGCGAATCCCAGCGGTCGTCGAGATAGGTGAGGAATGCGCCATTGCTCCCTCCGATGACCGTGTCGCTTCCACTGCCGGGCGCAATGTAAGCAGCAGTCACGCCCGTTGTAATCCGGTCGTTTCCCCCAGAGCCGTGCACATAACTCCAGACGTCTGGCATCTGGAAAACATCGTCAAACGGGGTGCCGAAAAGGTTCTCTATGCCGCTGGTCGTCTCGCTGTTCCCAAAGCCGTCATTCGCAATAAGTCCCGTTTTGAGGTCGACGACAGCACCTGTGTAAACACCAGTATGGTTGAGATTCAGCTCATCGCTTCCTGCGCCTCCATCAACCGTATCGATGCCAGAGCCTGAACTAATCCGGTCGTTACCTGAGCCACCAACAATCAGGTCATTGCCTTCGTTATCCCAGAGGAAGTCATCACCGGCGCCACCATCCAGGGTGTCGTCACCTGCCTGTCCATAGACGGTGTCATTGCCCTCGAGCCCCGAGATCGAGTCGGCGCTTGACGTACCGTTGATGGAGTCGTTTTCTGCGGTGCCCGTGAAGTTCGCCAATACGCCGATCGCATCATTCGCCTGAGCGCTGAGCGCAATGCCTGTGGCCTCTATTGCTCCTGTTGTCGCCTCAAGCACCCAATCCCCACCCAGTGACGCATCTCCCGTGAGATCGGTGGAGGCCGCCACATCGGCCCCGGTA
>Ga0255087_1000640_pt1 | contig 14184 bp, 10 predicted proteins | sample Colum_Miss_RepA__FD_188561 | JGI IMG/M metagenome (GOLD analysis project Ga0255087, IMG submission 188561) | Freshwater microbial communities from Columbia River, Oregon, United States - Colum_Miss_RepA_8d | ecosystem: Environmental > Aquatic > Freshwater > River | place: USA: Oregon | collected...
GGGCCATTCTTGGGGCCGGGATCTGGTTCGCCGTTTTGAAACTCGCCCCCATGGGTGGTGCCTGGATGGCCTTGCTAGTGGGTGTGTTTGCAGGTCTGGGCGCGCGCCTGCTCGGCCGCGGATCTTCGCAGGCTTTAGGTGCCGTCGCCTGCGGGATGTCAGTTGTGTTCATCTTGGTGATGTCTTGGATCACCATCGGCCATCACGTCAACCGGATCGCCCAGCCGTTCCTCAAGGGCCGCTATGAGTCCATCATGGCGGAGGCCAAGGAGGCGGTGGGGGCCAAGAGTGATGTGGACTTGAAGCGTGTCGTGGCCCGCTCTGTGCCCGCCGCCGACCCGACCATGATCCTGGTCAGCGAGGCGGATTTGAAGTCGTTCAAGGAGCAGCGCATGCCCTTCTTGCGGGACATGGCATCCGGCAAGATCAGCAAGGAGCAGTTCGAGTCGCGGGAGCTCGCCAAGTATCGATCGAATTATCCCCTGGATGAAGCGTGGGACGCCGCCATTGGCATCGTCGGCCTCCTCTGCGCGCTCGCGGGCATCATCGCGGGTGCCAAAATCGCGTTCAAGCGAACGTGATCCCAGCGGTTTGGCTCGGAGCACTGCCCCAGCCCAGCCTGTCGCATGAAAGCCGTTGTCCCGCTCGCACGCTTGGCTATAGTTCGGGCATGAAGTTCCCAGTCCTTGGCCATCCGGGTCCAATGCTCGATCGTCGTGATTTCCTCGCGCGCTGCGGCATGGGCATGGGCACGGTGGGCCTCGCGGGCTTGCTGCCGTCGGCGGGCGCGACGGAGTCGGTGAGCCCGCTCGCGCCGAAGGCTCCGCACTTCCCCGGGCGGGCCAAGCGCGTCATCCACTTCTTCCTCAACGGCGGGCCGTCGCATGTGGACACGTTCGACCCCAAGCCCGCGCTCGCAAAATACGCCGGTCAGCAGTTGCCCAACGAAAACCTCCGCACCGAACGCAAGACCGGCGCGGCGTTTCCCTCGCCCTTCAAGTTCCAGCCCTACGGCCAGAGCGGCCTCGAAATCAGCGAGGTCTTCTCCCGCACCGCGCAGTTCGCCGACGACATCGCCGTGGTGCGCTCGATGTATGCGCAGGTGCCGAACCATGAGCCGTCGCTCATGCTGATGAACTGCGGCGACTCCGTGCAGGCGCGGCCCAGCTTTGGTTCGTGGCTGCTCTACGGCCTCGGCTCGGAGAACCAAAACCTGCCCGGCTTCATCGCGATGAGTCCCGGCGGCTATCCCATCAAGGACACGCAGAACTGGCAGAACGGCTTCCTGCCCGGCGTGTATCAGGGGACGTTCATTGACCCGCAGCACACCCAGATAGACAAGCTCATCGAAAACATCCGCAGCCCGCACGCGACCGCCGAGATGCAGCAGCGGCAACTGGGTTTGCTCCGGCAGTTGAACGCCGAGCATCAAGCCGCGCGCGCGACCGACTCGCGGCTCGACGCGCGCATCCAGTCCTTTGAACTCGCCTTCCGCATGCAGATGGAGGCGAGCGATGCGTTCGACCTGAGCAAGGAACCGGAGCATCTCCGGTCGCTCTACGGCGAGCACGTCCACGGGCGGCAGACGCTCATCGCGCGGCGGCTGCTGGAGCGCGGCGTGCGCTTCGTCCAGCTCTGGCACGGCGCGGGCCAGCCGTGGGACAACCACGACAACATCGAGGGCAACGTCCGCAAGCTCGCCGCGCAGATTGACCAGCCCATCGCCGCGCTCATCGCGGACCTCAAGCAGCGCGGGATGTTCGAGGACACGCTCATCCTCTGGGGCGGCGAGTTCGGTCGCACCCCCACGGTGGAGCTGACCGACGCCGGCAAATCCAAGCTGGGCCGCGACCACAACCACTACGGCTTCAGCGTGTGGATGGCCGGCGGCGGCATCAAGGGCGGCACCGTCCACGGCGCGACGGACGAGTTTGGCTTCAAGGCCGTGCAAGACCGCACGTCCGTCCACGACCTGCACGCGACGCTGCTCGACCGCCTCGGCTTCGACCACGAGCGCCTGACCTATCGCTACGCCGGCCGGGACTTTCGGCTGACGGATGTGCATGGGCGGGTGATGCGGGACATTGTGGCGTAGACTGCTAGTGAGTTGAATCCAATGCGCAAAGACCCGTTCGAGTTCGCGAAACCCTCGATTGTTTGGGTCTGTATACTGATTGGAATTCCCGCCTTCATCTTTCGTGCTCGCCAAGTTCAGGAGGAGACGAAGCAAAATCGCGCCCATATGCAGTGCTTCGCCAACCTCCAGCAAATCGACCTGACCGCTCAAGCGTGGGCCTTGGAAAACAAGAAGGCGTTGACTGACACTTACTCGCTCTCTGACACGACAATCCTCGCCTACATGAAAGGCTCAATGCTCCCGGTCTGCCCGTTCGGTGGCACCTATTCTCCCGGAACTAATCACGGTGACGTGCCCAAGTGCAGCGTCCCGGGCCACCAACTGCTCTATCAAACTCCGATGGGTGGATACCCGCGATGAGCCGGGGTGGAGATTCGATTTAACCACAGAGGCACAGAGAACACAGAGTTTCCTCCCACCGGCTTTCCCCTCTGTGCTCTCTGTGCCTCTGTGGTTAAACTCGGGTTCTGCCTTCGCATTGGACGCCGCCCTCCAACTTGCTACCCTCCACACCATGAAACGCCTGCTCTCCCTCGCGCTCACCGCGCTTGCCCTCCCGCTCTTCGCCGCCGACTCCGACGGCTTCGTCTCGATGTTCAATGGCCGTGACCTCACCGGCTGGACGAACATCAACTGCGCGCCCGAGACCTGGACCGTGAAGGACGGCAACATCCATTGCACCGGCAAGCCCGTCGGTGCGCTACGCACGTTGCGGCACTACGAGAACTTCATCATGGAGGTCGAGTGGCGGCACCTCAGCAGCGGCGGCAACTCGGGTGTCTTCATGTGGGGTTCGCCCATCAGCGCGCCGGGCGTGCCGTTCCTGCGCGGCATCGAGGTGCAGGTGCTCGACCACGGCTATGCCACGAACTACGAGAAGCAGAACGGCAAGAAGTCCGACTGGTTCACCACCCACGGCGATGTCTTTCCCATCCACGGCGCGACGATGAAGCCCATCGGCCCGCACAAAGGCTCGCGTAGTTTCCCGACCGAGGAACGCAGCAAGCCGTCACCCGAGTGGAACCACTACCGCATCGTGGCGACCAACGGCGTCATCCGCCTGCATGTCAACGGCAAGGAAGTCTCCGGCGGCGAGGACTGCAACTACCGCAAGGGCTACCTCGCCCTCGAAAGCGAAGGTGCACCCGTGGAGTTCCGGAACATCCGCATCAAGGAACTGCCCACGAGCAACCCGCCCGCCACCCACATCGCCCCTATCGACCCCGGCTGGGCTCCGCTCTACACCGGCACGGACCTGCGCGGTTGGAAGAGCGCTGGCGACGCCAAGTCGCGCTGGCAGGCGAACGGCTGGCTGTTGGCGCTCAAGGAGGGCGCAACGGCGGATAAGCAAACGCTGTGGACCGAGGCGCAGTTCGGCGACGTGGAGTTCGTCATGGACATCCGCGCCGGCAAGAGCGCAACGGGTGACAATTCCCCTGCCCTGCTAGTGCGCGGGCGCGACGGCAAAGGCACGGAAGTGAAAACCGGTATCGAGGCCGGCAAGGGCGGTCGCGTCCGCGTGCAATTGAAAGGCACCGAAGCCGTCGTGTTTCTCAACGACAAGGAAACTGCCCGCGTGCCCGTGCCTGCCGGCCAAGGTGCGCTCGGGCTCAAGGACACCGGGGCGGGCATGGACTTCGGGAATCTCCATGTGCGGAAGCTGTGATCTGCCCATAATTTCGTCTTCGAACAGGCACCTCACCTCCGCCAGTCTCACCAGCAATCACATGACGACTCATCAGTTTCTCCCCCACTCCGACGGCGCTTGTTCGCGGCGGGCCTTTCTCACCGTCAGCGCGGCACTCGGCGGGGCGGCTCTCGCCAGCCACGCGGCGGCTCCGTCCCAGCCCAATCCCCCGCCGGACCCCATCATCGACATCCACCAGCACACGCACTATCACGGGCGCAGTGACCAGCAGATGCTCGCGCATCAGCGGGCGATGGGGGTGACCACTTCGATTCTCCTGCCGGCCGGCCGGCCCACCGTGCGGCCCGCCACCCACGGCGGGCGTTCCAATGGCCTGGCCGCCAACTGCACGGGCAATGAAGCGGTGCTGGCCTACGCCAAGGCGCATCCCGGCGAGTTTTTGTTTGGCGCGAACGAGGTCACCGATCTGCCCGAGGCGGCGGTGGAGATTGAGAAGTATCTCAAGCTGGGTGCGAAGATCATCGCCGAGCAGAAGTTTGGGGTGCAGTGCGACTCCCCGGAGAGCGAGCGGCTCTATACGCTGGCCGCCGAGTATGACGTGCCGATCCTGCTGCACCTCCAAGAGGGCACCTACAACTCAGGCTTCAAGCGGCTGCCGACGATGTTCCGGAAGTTTCCCAAGACGATCTTCATCATGCACGCGCAGTCCACCTGGGCGAACATCGATGCGAACTACGATGGAAAATCCCTCTATCCCACCGGCCCGGTGGCCAAGGGCGGTCTGACCAGCCAGTATCTTGCCGACCACGCGAATTGTTTTGCCGACATGTCTGCAGGCTCCGGCTTGAACTCACTATTGCGCGACGAGGAGCACACCCGCTGGTTCTTGGAAAAGCATCAGGACAAGATTCTCTACGGCAGTGACTGCGCGGACACGCTGGGCCGTGGTCCAGGATGTCAGGGGGCCGGCACCATCGCCGCCATTCGCAAATACGCGGCGAACAAGGTGGTCGAGCGCAAGATCCTCTTCGAGAATTCGAAGAAGCTGTTTCGCCTGTAGGCGGTTCGCAGGCGGAGTATGTGGGCGTGGAAAAGCAAAAGGCCGGCACAAGCGCCGGCCTTTGCCATTAAATACGGGACGAGACCCTACTTCATCTGGGAGAGCAGTTCCTCGTTGGTCTTGAACTTCTTGAGGGCGTTCAAGAGCGTCTCCATGGCCTCGATTGGGTTCAGGTCCACCATCATGCGGCGCAGCTTGCGGATGGCGTCGAGGTGCTTCACCGGGAAGAGCTTCTCCTCCTTGCGCGTGCCGGACTTCGGGATGTCGATCGCCGGGTAGAGCCGGCGGTCGGAGAGCTTGCGGTCAAGGACCAGCTCCATGTTGCCGGTGCCCTTGAACTCCTGGAAGATGAGCTCATCCATGCGGCTGCCGGTATCCACGAGCGCGGTGGCCAGGATGGTGAGGGAGCCGCCGTCCTCGATCTTGCGGGCGGAGGCAAACATCTTGCGGGGGATTTCCAGCGCGCGGGCATCCACGCCGCCCGTCATCGTGCGGCCGGAGCCACCGTGGACGGAGTTGTAGGCGCGAGCCACGCGGGTGAGCGAATCGAGGAGGATGACGACATCCTTGCCACCTTCCACCATGCGACGGCAGCGCTCGACCATGAAGCGGCTGAGGCGCACATGGGTTTCCAGATCCATGTCATTGGAGCTGGCGACGACCTCGGCGGAGACGCTGCGCTGGAAGTCGGTGACCTCTTCGGGGCGCTCGTCAATGAGCAGGACCATCACGAACACCTCGGGGTGGTTGGTGGTGATGGCGTTGGCGATCTGCTTCATCACCGTGGTTTTGCCGGTCCGGGGCGGGGCGACGATGATGCCGCGGGTGCCCCGGCCAATCGGGGTGACGAGGTCGATGACGCGGGTCTCGAGAATGTCCGAGGTGGTTTCGAGGCGGAACTTGTCGATGGGATCGATGGACGTGAGGTTCTCGAAGCGGGACTGCTTGGTGTAGTCGTTGAAGAGCAGGCCGTTGACCTTGATGACATCGCGCAACTGCGGGCTGCTGCCGCGGTGCGGAGGCTGGAGGCGGCCTTCAACCAGGCAGCCTTCGCGAAGGAAATTCTTCTTGATCGAGTCGGGCGTGACGAAGACGTCCGTGGGCTTGGGCTGGAACTTGTTCTCAGCGGACCGCAGGAAGCCAAACCCCTTTTCGGCGATTTCCAGGTAGCCGGAGCCGATCTCCGGGGTTTTGTGCTGCTGCTGCTGTGGTTGCTGTGGTTGCTGTGGCTGCTGCTGATGCTCTGGTCTGCTCATATTAAATCCGGGCTACAATCCAAACTCTGAAGCGGACGACAATGTGTGTGCCTAAACCTTGGCTCCCGGTGGACCGGAACGACCTTTCAGACTTGTTCTCAGGAAAACCGCGCCCGACATGAATGCCGAAGTTTGGCGCTGGTTGGTTACGACGGGGCGATCTGATACCGCCTCACACCGGGTGGGTGCAATGATTATTTTCCGACGCCTGCCAGCTCGCGTGTGTGGAAACGTGCGCTTGATTTCACGGCGCGGGTCATCAAAGACTTGCCGCCATGAACCACTTGCCCGCCTCCCGGCGGAACTTTCTCGCCTTGGGTGGCGCCAGCGCCGCCGGATTTGCCATGGTGGAGGACGCCATCAGCGCCGAGCGTATTCCCGGCAACACGGTCGCGGATCGCAGCTCCTCCATCCGCATCACCGGCTACAAGGCTTGGTGGGTTAATCCCGTGCTCTACGTCCGCATCGACACCAATCACGGCGTCAGTGGTTGGGGCGAGATCAAGGGCACGGACATCCGTGTGGCCATCACGTTGCTGGCCTCGCTGGCAGAGCTGTTCACCGGCGAGAATCCCACGCGCATCGAGCACATCTGGCAGAAGCTCTATCGCGCCCACCGCGACATTCGCGGCGGACCGTTCATGGTGCATGTCATCGCGGGCATCGACATCGCCCTCTGGGATCTGGCGGGCAAACTGTGGGGCGTGCCGGTCTATCGCCTGCTGGGCGGTCCGGTGCGCGATCGCATCCGCGTCTATCACACGCCCAAGGCGCAGAAGGTTCCACCTCACGGCATTTACGAGCACTCCGGCACGCCGGCGGACATTCAACGCATGGTGCGGGCCATTGCTGCCGCGCGCGAAAAGGTCGGACCCGATGGCGCAGTGATGTTCGATGCGCATTGCGCCGTGCCACCCGCCACGCTCATCCAGTTTGCCGCCGCGATTCAGCCCTACGACGTGCTCTTCATCGAGGAACCTGCCGTGCCCGGCAACATTGAGGTCTTCAAGCGCCTCAAGGCCGCCATCAACGTCCCGCTCGCCACCGGCGAGCGCGACCGCACGATCTGGGGCATGATTCCCTACTTGCAGGAGCGCTGCATCGACGTGCTGCAGCCGGACTGCTGCCACACCGGCGGCATCAGCCAGATGCGGAAGATTGCCGCGCTGGCGGAAACCTTCTTCGTCCCGCTGGCACCGCATTGCACCGCGAGCAATCTGGGCATCTCGGCCAGTATCCATGCCATCGCAGCCACGCCGCTCTTCCTCATCCACGAATTCTACCCCACCAACTTTGGCTTCAATCCCAAGGGCATCGCCACGATGGAGTGGCAGGTGGACAAGGAAGGCTACGTCGCACTGCCCACCGGCGTCGGCCTCGGCGTCGAAATGGACGAGCAGATCATTGCCGAGGCGGCGAAGAAACCGCAGACCTACAAGTGGCCGGGGGCCACGTTGAAGGATGGCTCCGTCGCTGATTACTGATGCCGGCGCGAGGATGGCGGACCGCCCCCGGTCATTTTCACGTTTAGAATCCCCCAGCCTTGCTTTTCGTCCGATGGTCCGCTGAAACTAATTCACACATGAAACTCACCACGCCACTGTTCGCTCTTGTCACGTTGAGCGCCGCAACTTCCTTCGCGGCCGCCAAACCTGATTTCGCCAAGGATATCGGCCCGATTCTCGCCAAAAACTGCGTGGAGTGCCACGGGCCCGAGAAGCAAAAGGGTAAACTGCGCCTCGATTCCAAGGAAGCCGCCTTCAAGGGTGGCGACAGCGGCCTCGCGGGCATCGTCCCCGGCAAGTCCGCTGACAGCCGCATTTACAAGGTCGTCACCCTGCCCAAGGGCCATGACGACATCATGCCGCCGAAAGGCGAACCGCTCTCCAAGGCCACCACCGACCTCATCAAGGCGTGGATCGACGCCGGTGCGGACTGGCCGTCCGGCTTGAAGCTCTCGCCCGCCGGTGGCGCAACGGCCAAGAAGGAAAACGACCTCGGCCACGGCCCCAAGGCCACCGCCGCCGAGACCAAGGCCGTCGCCGAGCTCGCCAAGGCCGGCATCACCGCGCGCGAAATCGCGCAGGGCAGCAACTGGCGCTACATCAACCTCCGCGTCGTCGGCAAGAAGTTCGATGCGAAGACATGGGACCAGATCAAGGACGTGAGCAACCTCATCGAGCTGAACGCCGCCGGAGTTGAAGTCAGCGACGCGGATCTCGCCAAGGTGGGCAAACTCACCAACCTCCGCCGCCTCAACCTCGCCAACGCCACGGTGGGTGACGCTGGTCTGGCCGGCCTCAAGGGCCTACCTCAACCTCGTCGGCACGCAGGTCACCGACGCCGGCCTCAAGCAGCTCGCCGGGCTGAAAAAGCTGCAGAGTGTCTATCTCTTCGAGTCCAAGGTGACGGATGCGGGCGTCGCCGAGTTGAAGAAGGCCCTGCCCACGGCACGCATTGACAATGGCGCGGACCTGAAAGCGTTTGCCGCTGTCGCCGCCGCCGCCAAGGCCGAGGCGGACAAGAAGGCCGAGGAAGCCAAGAAAGCCGCCGCCGAGAAGAAAGCCGAGCCCCCCAAGCCTGCGGAGAAGAAGGACGAGAAAAAAGACGACAAGAAGGAAGACGCGAAGAAGAAGGCCAAGAAGGCGGACGACAAGAAGAAGTAGCAGCCCTGCGAGCCAACCAGTTCACCCAACGGGCCGACCCATCAGGTCGGCCCGTTTGCTTTTGGAGCCCGGATGCCCACGTCCGGCTGGGGGACGCGTTATCTGTTACCCACTCGGGCTGGAGAATGCGCTGCGGACGTGGGCGTCCGCGCTCCTATCCCAACGCCTCGATCGCGCTCTTCGTCTGCGCCAGCTTCGTCTGCCAGTCGGCGAGACGCTGCCGATGCTCCTCCAGCACGGCGGGCGGGACTTTCTGCGCGAAGCTCGGATTGCCAAGCTTCTGCTCCACTTTCCCGATCTCGGCCTCGATCTTCACGACCTCCTTCGTCAGTCGGGCGCGCTCGGCTTCTGTGTCCACCAGGCCGTCGAGCGGCAGGTAAAGCTCCCCTAGCTTGGTCAGCGCCGTGGGCGTGCCTTTCTTCGGTGCGTAGCCGGAATCAAGGTCGAGTGATTCGGCACTGAGCAGCAGTCGCAGCACCTCGGCTTCGCTCGGGTCGAGCTGGCCGGCGGGCTTGAGCGTGAACTTGCCCTTCTTGCCCGCGCCGATGTTGAACTGTGTCTTGAGATTCCGGCCCTGCGTGACGAGTTCGAACTTCGCGTTCGCAAACGTCTCCACCGTGTCGTCGAGGCCCCAGGCTTCCTTCTCGTCGTCGGAGAGTGGCTTGGGCCAGCGGGCGAACATGATGGTCTTGCCACCCTGCTCTTCCGGCATGTCCGCCGAGTAACCCATCCCGTGCCACAGCTCCTCGGTGATGAAGGGCAGCAGCGGGTGGAACATCCGCAGAAGGTGCGAGAGAACGAAGTCGATGACGGCGACCTTGTTGGCCTTGAGTTTCGCGTCCTCGCCGAAGAACGCCGCCTTGCTCGCCTCCACATACCAGTCGCAATACTCGCTCCAGAAGAAGCGGTAGAGCGTCTGCACGGCGGTGGCGAAGTTGTAGCTCGCCAGCGCGTCGCTCACCTCGCGGATGGCGAGATCGAGGCGGAGGAGAATCCATCGGTCATCGCTCGACAAGAGCTTGGCGTCGAGCTCGCCCTGCACTTCGCCGCCCTGCATTTGCCTGAACCGGCAGGCGTTCCAGAGCTTGTTGCAGAAGTTGCGGCCCAGCTCCACGTCCTTCTCATCAAAGAGCACGTCCTGGCCCAGCGGCGCGCTGCGCATGGTGCCGAAACGCAGGGCGTCCGCGCCGTATTTGGCGATGAGTTCGAGCGGGTCGGGCGAATTGCCGAGTGTCTTCGACATCTTGCGGCCCTGCTTGTCGCGGATGATGCCGGTGAAATAGACGTTCTTGAACGGCAGGTCGCCCATGAACTCGTAGCCCGCCATGATCATGCGGGCGACCCAGAAGAAGATGATGTCCGGCCCGGTGACGAGGTCGGCAGTGGGGTAGAAGGCGCGGAGGGTTTGGGCGTTGGCGTCGCTGGCCTTGTCGCCAGTCCAGCCCATCGTGGCGAAGGGCCAGAGCCAGGAACTGAACCAGGTGTCGAGGACGTCGGGGTCTTGGGTGAAGCCGCGCCGTTCCAATAGCTCTATGTCGGTCGGCGAAACCGTTGCGACGTTTAACTCCAAACCATCGTCAGGCGTCCGCCTGAGTTCAAACGAAGCCAGCGGTAGTGCCGTCGTCGTTAAGCCATCCGCGAAGCGAAGCGGCTCACTTCGCGACCAACTTTCCATTTGTCGACTACCGAAGTGTTCACCAAGTCCGAAGTTTGTCGGGTTCGTGCTGTCTATCCGTTTCGTCCACACCGGCACGCGATGCCCCCACCAAAGCTGGCGGCTGATGCACCAGTCCTGAATGTTCGTGAGCCAGTGGTCGTAAACCTTCGCCCAGCGGTCAGGATGGAACTTCATCCGGCTATCCGCCACACACGCCTTGCTCACCTCCACGCTCGGATACTTGAGGAACCATTGTTCGCTCAGGCGCGGCTCGATGGGCACGTCCGCGCGCTGGCTGAAGCCGACGTTGTTCTCGTAAGGCTTCGCTTCCACGAGCGCGCCGAGTTCCGTGAGCTTTTCCTCCGCCACCTTGCGCGCCTTGAACCGGTCCAATCCACTCAGGTCCGCGCCGGCCAGGTCGTTCATCGTGCCGTCCGCGTTGATGACTTCGACCACGGGCAGCTTGTGGCGCTGGCCGATGTCGAAGTCCGCCTTGTCGTGCGCGGGTGTCACCTTGAGCACGCCGGTGCCGAACTCGAAGTCCACATGGGCGTCGCCGATGATGGGGATGAGCTTCTGCTCGCGCGGCAACTCGACGGGCAGCGGCCGCACGATGTGCTGGCCGATGAGGTGCGCGTAACGCGGGTCCTTCGGGTTCACGGCCACCGCGGTGTCGCCGGGGATGGTTTCTGGGCGCGTCGTGGCGATGGTCAGCCATGTTCCCGGCGCTTCGGCCACCTCGACCTTGAAGTGATACATAAAGCCCTTCTGCGGCTTCATTTCCACTTCCTCGTCGGACAGCGCGGTCTGCGAGGCGGGGCACCAGTTCACCATGCGCTTGCCGCGATAGATGAGGCCCTTCTTGTAAAGCTCCACGAACACCTTCTGCACGCAGCGCGAATACTCCGGGTCCATCGTGAACCGCTCGCGGGTCCAGTCGCACGAGCAGCCGAGTTTCTTGAGCTGGTTGATGATGATGCCGCCGTGCTTGTCCTTCCACGTCCAGACGCGTTTGAGGAACTCCTCGCGCCCGAGGTCGTGCTTGGTTTTCTTCTCGTCGCGCTTCAACGCCTTCTCCACCTGCACCTGCGTGGCGATGCCCGCGTGGTCCGTGCCGGGAAGCCAGAGGACTTCCTTGCCGTCCATGCGCGCCTTGCGGCTGAGGATGTCTTGGATGGTGTTGTTGAGGACGTGCCCCATGTGGAGCATGCCCGTGACGTTCGGCGGCGGAATGACGATGGAGTAGGCCGGGCGCTGGTCGGAGACGCGCGCGGGATCGGCGGTGAAGCAACCCTGCTTCAGCCAGAAGTCATACCATTTGTCCTCAACGGACTGCGGCTCGTAGGCTTTGGGAATCTCGGTCATGATTTATGGAACCACAGAGGCACAGAGAACACAGAGGAGGAAATCCGAATTTGCCTTTCTCTGTGCCCTCTGTGCCTCTGTGGTTAAAAACTACTTCTTCAACAGCGCATACTCCATGCTGTCCACCAGCGCCTGGAGGCTCGCCTCGATGATGTTCTCGCTCACGCCCACGGTGCCCCACTCGCGCTTGCCGTCGGTGGAGGTGATGAGCACCCGGGTCTTGGCGCCGGTGCCGGCCACGCCGTCGAGGATGCGCACCTTGTAGTCGGTAAGCGTGACCTTCTTGAGCTGCGGGAAGGACTTCGCCAACGCCCGACGAAGCGCGCCGTCCAGCGCGTTCACCGGACCGTCGCCCTCGGCGACTTCGTGATGCACCTCGTTGCCGACGCGCACCTTGACCGTCGCTTCGTTGGTCGAAGACTTGCGATTGCCGCGCATTGAGACGTGGTAATCGTCCACGGTGAAGAGCAGCTCCGGGTTGTGGTCGAGAATCCCGCGGATGAGCAGCGCGAGCGACGCCTCGGCGGCCTCGAACTCGTAGCCGCAGTGCTCCAGTTCCTTCACGCGGTCGAGGATCTGCTTCGACTCCGGCGCGTCGTCCGCGAGCTTGAAGCCGAGGTCGCGCGCCTTGAGCAGAATGTTGCTGCGGCCCGAAAGGTCGCTCACAAGGATGTTGCGCTCGTTGCCGACCAGCGACGGGTCGATGTGCTCGTAGCTCGCGGCGAGTTTCTGCACGGCGTTCACATGCGTGCCACCCTTGTGCGCGAACGCCGCCGAGCCGACCCACGGCTGGCGCGGGTTGTGCCGGATGTTCGCGATTTCATCCACGAATTGGGAAAGCTCCTTGAGCTTGCGCAGCGACGCGGCGGGCAAACACGCCTTGCCCAGCTTCAATTGCAGGCATGGGATGACGCTCGTCATGTTGCAATTGCCCGTGCGTTCGCCGTAGCCGTTCACCGTGGCCTGCACATGGCACGCACCGGCTTCGACCGAAGCCAGCGCGTTCGCCACGCCAAGGCCGATATCATCGTGCGTGTGGATGCCGACGCGGCAGTTGAGCCGGCCGATGGCGGTCTTCGTGATGGCAGAAACTTCACTCGGCAAACAGCCGCCGTTCGTGTCGCACAGCACCACCATGTCCGCACCCGCCTGCTCGGCGGCCTGCCAGGTGGCGAGAGCGTATTCGGGGTCGAGCTTGTAGCCATCGAAGCAATGCTCGGCGTCGTAGATGACGAACTTTCCGTGGTCCTTCAGGTAGCGCACGGTGTCGCCAATCATGCCGAGGTTTTCGTCCGGCGTGCAGCGCAGGACTTCCTTCACATGCAGCATGGAGGTCTTGCCGTAAATCGTCACCACGGGCGTCTCCGCTTCGATGAGCAGGCGCACCTGATCGTCGCGCTCGACCGGCGTGGCCTTTTTCCGCGTGGAGCCGAAGGCGGCGAGCTTGGCGTGCTTGAACTTGCGCCGCTTGGCCTGCGCGAAGAACTCAATGTCCTTCGGGTTGCTGCCCGGCCAGCCACCCTCGATGTAGTGAATCCCGAAGGCGTCAATGCGCTCGGCGATGCGGAGCTTGTCCGCGACCGAGAAGTTGACGCCTTCACCCTGCGAGCCATCTCGGAGGGTCGTATCGTAGAGTTCGACTGCTGGTTTCATCACATCCCCGCCGTGGCGGGAGCGTGTTTTCTACGGGAATGCCGGGGCGGTGGCAAATCCCAAAAGGGTCAGACAAGGCCGCGCTGGCGGGCGGCTTCGTAGAGAAAGACTGCTGCCGCCGCGCCGACGTTGAGCGAATCCACGCCGTTGGCCATGGGCACCAGCACCGCCTCATCACAAGCCGCCAGCACCGCCGGGGACACGCCGTGGCCCTCATTGCCGAAAACCACACAGCAATCACCACGCAAATCCGCCTGCGCCAGCGTGCGCCGGTCCGTGTGCAGATGCGCCGCCACGCACCGCACCCCGGCGAGCCGCAGGTTTTGCAGCGTCATGGCAAGTGAATCCGCCTCCACCACGGTGAGATCGTAGATCGTCCCCATGGACGCCCGCACGGCCCGGCGCAACCACGGGCTGCTGCACGTCTCGCCCACGAACAGCGCCTGGGCACCGAAGGCCGCGCAGTTGCGGACCAGGCTGCCTAGGTTTTCCGCGTTGCCCAAACCGTCCACCGCCACGAAGAGACGCGGAGACGGGTTGCGGTGCAGGGCGTCGGCAAAGGTTGCCGCAGCCGGTATGCGCCCGATGGCCAGCAAGCCTTGATACATCGGGTAGCCCACGAGCTTCTCCAGCTCGGCCTTGGGTGCGACAAACGCATGAATCTCCTCGGTGCGCGGGGCGAGCCACGGCTGAAGCTTCTCCAGCCACGGCTCATGAACCAGCAGTGACACCACGCCCAAGT
>Ga0255087_1000642_pt1 | contig 14159 bp, 7 predicted proteins | sample Colum_Miss_RepA__FD_188561 | JGI IMG/M metagenome (GOLD analysis project Ga0255087, IMG submission 188561) | Freshwater microbial communities from Columbia River, Oregon, United States - Colum_Miss_RepA_8d | ecosystem: Environmental > Aquatic > Freshwater > River | place: USA: Oregon | collected...
GTCACGAGGACAAACTTCCGACCATCGGCCAGTTCCACATACGCGCAGTCGTGGCGCGTCTGGCTGGTCCAGCCGGCCTTGGACCACAGCTTCGCGCCCTCGGGCAGCGCGGAACCGGTGAACTTGCTCTGGCTGTCGGCGTCCTTCTCCTTGCCGAACGGGTCGCGCTTGAGCAGTGCCATCATCTCGCCGCTGCGCTTGGCGGAGACGCACTTGCCGGTGGCGATCTCCGTCATCAGCCGCGCGGTGTCGTCGGTGGAGAGGAAGTTGCGTTTCGGCTCGAAGGCTTTGATGGCCTGCGACTCGCGGCCATACGGGCCTTCGCACCAAGGCTTCTTGTGCGCGATGGTGTTGCGGTAGCCAAGGCCGGCGAAGTAGCGGGTCACCGCGTTGCGCTGTTCGAACCACGCCTTCAGCTCCGCCTCCGGCAGCTCCGGCCCGCTGGTCGTGCCGGTGAGCAGGTCAATGACGTAGTGCGTCGCCTCGTTGTAGCTGTGGACGATCATGTCGCTCATCGCGCGGCCTAGCTCAGGACTGTCGGTGAGCTTGGCGTCCTCCATCCAGCGGTGCGCGGCGGCTAGGTAGAAGAGCTTGATGACGCTGGCGGGGTAAATCTGCTCACCGCCGCGATGACTACCGCGCGCGGGCTTTGCTGGGTCGCGCAAGTCCACCAGTGTGACGGCGATATGATTCGGCTGAAGTTTTGGAAACTGTTTCCGCGCCTCGGTCACGGCGCTGTCCACGATGGCCTGCAAGCGCGGCACTGGCGGGGCGAAGTCGGCGGGAAGTTGGGCACGGGCGCGTGGCACGGACAGCATCAGTAGCAGGACAAGAGCGAAAAGTTGAGCGCAGAAGTCCGACTTCATACGATGGGTAAAGCGAATAGGACGGGACAGGGCAACCTGATGCGCCCTGCGGGGAGACCGTCTTCCGGCCGATGCGCGAACTTTCTTGTTTTGTCGGGTGTCCAGCCTTGACCGGTTCACGCGCCGTCTGTTGAACTCGCTCCAACGTTTCCTGAGTTCATGTCTATCGGTTTTCTTGCCGCCACCAGTGAAGTCAGCCTGTGGCCGTTGGCCGTGCTGGTGATTTCAGTCACCTTCGTGGTGCTCATGATATCCGTCGTGCGCGCCCATGCCTTCCTTGCGCTCATTCTTGCCGCCATCCTGGCAGGCGTGTTGGCGGAGCAGTTGCCCGGGGCGAAGCCACGGGTGCCCAAACCGGACTCGCCGGTGGTCGGGACAGACGGCAAGCCGCTACGCAACCACTGGGTGCAGGCGGTGGAGCTGACCAGCGTGGAGTTTGGACGCACCGCGGGCGGCATCGCGATTGTGATCGGCCTGGCTACGATCATCAGCATGTGCCTGATGGAGAGCGGGGCGGCGGACAAGGTGGTGCGCCGGTTTATCGCCTTCTTCGGGGAGAAGAACGCGGGGGTCGCGCTGTTGTTGAGCACCTACATCCTTTCGGTGCCCATTTTCTTCGACACGATGTTCATGCTCATGGTGCCGCTGGCGCGGGCGCTGCGGCTGCGGACAGGAAAGGATTACCTGCTCTACGTGATGGCGGTCTGCTGCGGAGGGGTGATCACGCACTCGATGACCGTGCCGCATCCCGGCCCGCTGGCAATGGTGGAAAACCTGAAGATCGACGTTGGCGTATCCATTCTGGCTGGCATCTTGGTGGGGTTGTTTCCGCTCCTGGTCGGCTGGTTCGTGTGCAAGTGGCTGAATGCCCGCATGGATGTGCCCATGCGTGAGACGCCCGGCACCACGCTCGCCGAGCTGCGCTCCATCGTGGACAAGCCGGAGTCCGAGCTGCCGTCGTTCTTCTGGGCCATCACGCCGGTCGTCCTGCCCATTTTCCTGATCAGCCTTTCTTCGTTCATGATCATCGGGAAGGACAACGACACGTTTGTCAAATTGCTGGGTGGACGGGAGTCGTTTGTAAGCACGTTTGCGGCGATCGAGTTCATCGGAAACAAAAACGTGGCGCTGCTCATTGGCACCTTGGTTTCCATGTTCGTCCTGGCCCGGCAGAAGGGTTTCTCCGTGGCGAAGATTTGCGAGCTGATTGGGCCTCCGTTGGAAACATCCGGCACCATCATTCTCATTACGGCGGCCGGCGGGGCGTTTGGCCTGATGTTGCGCAACGCGGGGGTCGGCGAGGCCATCAAGGCCGCAGCGTCCGGGCACGCGCTCAACATGATCTGGCTGTCCTATCTGGTCGCGGTGGTCATCCGGGTGGCGCAAGGGTCGGCCACGGTCGCGATGCTCACGACTTCGGCGATGATGTATCCGATCATCAGCGGCGGCGGTGCGCTGCCGTATGACCCGATTTACATTTTCCTGGCCATCGGCTTTGGCGGCTTTGCCTTGTCCTGGATGAATGACAGTGGCTTCTGGGTGGTAAGCAAGCTCGGTGGGTTGACGGAAGGCGAGACACTCAAGACGTGGTCCGTGCTGCTGACGGTGAGCTCCGTGGTCGGCGTGCTGGCGACTTGGATTCTCTCCATGCTGTTTCCGTTCCCGCTGGGCAAGCCGGGGCCGTAGTCGGCGGCGAGGAACGCAATGGGGGTTTCGTAATTAGCCGCCTTTCGACCAGCACCCCGCCCTCGGTTCGAACTAATCAGCAACGACTAATTACTCATGCGCCTCCCGCTACTGCTGTTCGCCTGCCTGCTCGTCGGCTGCCAATCGCCCACACGCCAGGCCACCGACCGGCCGCTCCACGACATACTCTTCGGCTCCTGCCTGAACAAAACGGTTCACCCGATGCTCGACCGCACGGCGACGCTGCCGATGGACCTCTTCGTGTTCCTCGGCGACAACATTTACGCCGACACGACGAACATGATGGTGATGCGGGCCAAGTATGACGCGCTGAAGGCCACGCCATTTTTCAAGACCGTGCGCCACAAGGCCCCGGTCCTCGCCACTTGGGACGACCACGATTACGGGATGAACGACGCCGGGGCCACTTATCCGATGAAGCGCGAATCCCAGACGGAGTTCTTCAACTGGCTCGACGAACCGGCAAACTCGCCGCGCCGCAAGCAGGAGGGCGTTTATCACGTGCAAACTTTCGGACAGTCCGGCCAGAGGGTGCAGGTCATTCTCCTCGACACGCGTTATTTCCGCAGTCCGCTGGCGCGCGGTGACCACGGTGCGGAGCCGAGCGGCGGCCCCTACGTGCCCAGCTCCGATCCGCAAGCGACCGTTCTCGGAGAGGCACAGTGGCGTTGGCTGGAGGAGCAGTTGCGCCAGCCGGCGGAAGTGCGGCTGGTCGTGTCGAGTATCCAGTTTGTCGCGGAGTTTGCGGGATGCGAGGCGTGGGCAAATTTTCCTCGTGAAAAGCAGCGTTTCCTCGACCTCCTTCGTCGCACGCGCGCGAACGGCGTCGTCCTGTTGAGCGGAGATCGTCACTGGTGCGAGCTGTCCCGGATGGACGGATCGGCCGGGTATCCGCTCTACGATCTGACCGCCAGCGCCATGACGCAGCGCCATCCGCGCGGCACGCCCACGCCGAACCGGTTCCGCCACCTTCCGCGCACGTTTCACGACGCCAATGTGGGCCGTCTCCGCATTGACTGGCGGCGCTCCGATCCGCGATTGGCCCTGCAAATCCTCGATGTGAACGGGCACGTGCAACTCGAACAAGTCATCGCCCTCAGCGAACTGCAACCGAAGTGAGCAGTAATCCGCGTTCGGTGTGGGCCACATGCGTCCGGCGACTGGTCACTGAAAACTGATTGCTGAATACGGGACACCGCTTCACTCGTCCGCCACACACTCATGCGCCTCCAACTCAGCCTCGCCCTCGCGCTCCTCACCACCATCACACACGCCGCGAACTGGCCGCAGTTCCGCGGGCCAGACGCCGCCGCCACGGGTATCGGCACGGGCAAGTCCCCGGTTCACTTTGGCCCAAGGACCAATGTGGTTTGGAGCGCCGAGGTCCCCGCCGGTCACTCGTCGCCGGTCATTTGGGGGAATCAGATTTTTCTGACCGGCGTGGATGCCGGCAAGCTGGTGACGCTGGCGCTGGACCGGGCGAGCGGCAAGGTGCAGTGGACCACGCCCGCGCCTACGGACAAGCTCGAAGCCACGCACCGCATCGGCAGCCCCGCCGCGCCCACGGCCTGCACGGATGGCGAACGCGTCGTGGTGTATTTCGGTTCCTATGGGCTGCTGGCGTATGATTTCGCGGGCAAGGAACTCTGGCGGCACCCGCTGCCGGCGCCCATTGTTGAGTTTGGTGCGAGCAGTTCACCTGTTCTCGTTGGTGATTTGGTGATCCAGGTCTGTGACGCTGACTTGGATTCCTTTGTGGTGGCCGTGGACAAGCGCACCGGCCGGCAGGTGTGGAAGACCCCTCGGCCGGAGCATCGGCGGGGCTTTTCGACGCCCTTCCTCTGGCGGCATGCGGGCGGCGTGGAATTGGTTGTAAATGGATCCATCAAAGCCTCCTCCTACGATCCGCAGACTGGGAAGCTCTTGTGGACTTGCCGCGGCATGGCACGGGTGGCCAATGCCTCGCCCACGGCGGGGGACGGGCTGTTGTTCATCGCCAGTTGGAACATTGGCGGGGACGCGGGGGACCGGCTCACGCTGCCGCCACACGAGGAGTTCTTGGCCCAGCATGACAAGAACAAGGATGGCAACCTGACCAAGGAGGAGTTTCCGTCCGGACCGTTCCGGGACCGTTACACGCAGTTTGACCTGAACAAGGACGGGCTGGTGACCAAGGCCGAGTATCTCGGGATGGCCGATCAGTTCGTGAAGGCGGAGAACGCGATTTTTGCCATCAAGCCCGGCGGGCGTGGCGACATCACCGACTCGCATGTGGTGTGGAAGCACAACCGCAGTCTGCCCTACGTGGCCTCGCCGCTCTATCATCAGGGCCGCGTCTATACCGTGCGCAGCGGCGGCATGGCGACGTGCTACGCCGCCAAGACCGGCGAGGTCATCTACCGTGACGAGCGCCTCGGCGCGCTGGGCGATTACTACGGGAGCCTCACAGCGGCGGACGGCAACGTGCTGGCCGTCTCGCAAAAGGGCACCATCACCGTCTTCGGCGGCAGCAGCGCACCCGAGGTGCTGGCGCGCAATGAGCTGGGCGAAACGGTGATGTCCACGCCGGCCTTGGTGGATGGCCGCATATATGTGCGGACCGACAAGCGGCTGTTCTGCTTTGGCCGCTGAGCCGGTTGCCCGGTGATGCGGCAATCGTGCCGGCAGGCGTTGTGATCGGGGCTTTTTTTCGTGCAATTGCGGCGGGCGGCGACTACTCCTCTTGCTCCAGCAACTGGTGCGGCACCCTGGGTGTGCGCGCCGGTTGGGATGAACAACATGGCAGCTCCCAATTACCCTCCGGACAGCCCCGACGAGACGTCATCTGGACGTGCAGCCGCAGCTCCCCGCGAGCCCGGCTTTTCGCCGCCCGTGCGTGAAAGGGTCTTCGAGAAAGTCCTGACGTGGACGCGCTGGCTGCTCACGGCGCTGACGGTGGTTTACTGTGTCGGCTTTCTGGTCATTCTTTACCTGCTGGAGTATCAGGCGGAGGAGTTTACCTTCCTGAGCACCGCGATGTATCTGCCGCCGTGGGGCTGGCTGGTGCCGCTGGTGCCGCTGGCCTTTTTCTCGCTGCTCATCTATGCCCGGCTGCTGATCTTCCAGGTCGCGTGCATTCCGGTGATGATCTTCGGCTTCATGGATCTCCGCTGGCACGGGTGGCCGCCGCCGAGCAAGGCCTCCTTCCGGATTGTCACCAACAACATCGGGCAGAGCCACAAGACCAGCTACAAGGCTTTCGCTGAACAGCAGCGGGCGGACCTCATCGCGTTGCAGGACGCCGGCATGCGCGGGCCGGAGATCGCGCGGGAGTATCCGGACCGCTATGTCGTGGGCAAGGACCAGTTCGTGCTCATCAGCAAGTTTCCAGTCAAGGCTGCGGGGGCGTTGCCAATGCCCGATCCGGAGGATCCGCGGCAAAAGGTGGCCGCGTGGTTTGAGGTCGAGGCGCATGGCGGCCAGAGCATCATTGTCTTTGTCGTGCACATGCCGACGCCGCGCGATCAGTTGAATGCCATGAAGGGGTTGGGGGCGGTTTCCGTGCTGCTGGGCAAGGAGGGCGGGCATGGCGCTGACATCCGCAAGCAGAACGAGTCCTTTTTCAAGGCCCAGCAGGAGCTTGCCAGCCAGATGGTCAGCTACGCGCGCCAGGCCAAGGTGCCGTTCATTGTCTGCGGCGACTTCAACATCCCCACGCACGGGAAGATTTACCGGACCTACCGTGACAACTGGATCGAGGCTTTCAACGAGCGGGGCCAAGGGGTGGGGGCGACGTTTCCCGGTGATGCTCATCTGCCCGCATGGCTGAGACTGGACAACATCTATTGCAGCAAGACGGGACTGCGCCCCATTCACGCGGAAGTGGAGGAGGATCGGGTCAGCCAGCATCGTTGCATGGCGGCGACGTTCGAGATCACCGGCATCCGGTAGTCGGAAGGGCAGGGGGGGGAATTCCCTCGTGGACGGCACAACGAGGCCTCGGCACGGACTGCAGCCTTCATCCCCAGAATCGAAGCGAGGTTTCGATGTGCTCGCTGCACGTTTCAAGCCGAGTTTCCTGCGGTTGTGCACGCGTGCCCCAGCCGCGTGGCGTTTGTCTCCGGTGGTTTCCTTTCGGAGTTCGGGTTGAAGCCAAGCCATTCCGGTTGCCCGCTTCAAACACTGGGGTCTTAAACGTGAAACCGGCGCGGACGACACGTCCTAGCCGGTTTGTTCAGAGCAGTCTGAGATCAGTTCACGTAGATCAGTTCGTTGCTCAGCAGGAGCGCCTGGGTCAGGCGTTCCCAATGGGTGAACGGCTGGGTCTCCAGCTTCTGCTTCACCGGGCCGCTGAACTCGCGCTGAGAATTCCAGACGTATTCCTCGCCGGGCCGGCTGCCGGCCATGTGGAGTATCGGCACCCAGCGGAAGGAGTCATCCTCGCTGGTGCCCCGGCTCGTCACCACGAAGTCGAGCGTGTCGCCTTTCTTCACCTTCACGGCCTTGACGTTGGTCACCACGTCAGTGCCGGCCGCCTGCCAGGAGGCCAGTTGGCCGCCGCTGTTGGCCGCGTAGAGGAACGCCTCCACGCCATCACCGGTTTTGGCGTCGTGCTCCAGCTTGCCTTCGATGCTCAATACGCCGTCGCGGGGAGCGGTCCAGCGCCGGACGACCGAGTGCTTTTCATCGCCGGGAGTGCCGCCGACGGCGTTGAGGCTGACCGCGAAGAAGCCAGCGCGCATGGCTTCGCCAGACTTGCCCTTCTTGTCCGGCAACGCAGCGCGCTTCATGTCCTGCTTGTCGGCGATGACCCAGGAGTCCTTGACGAAGCCAGGGAAGGGGTGGAAGTCCACGAGTTTCTTCGCCGCCTCGTCGTAATCGCCATACCCATAGCGCCACAGGGCGATGTCGCTGCCGCCGGTGGCCGGCTTGGCCTGCTGGTCATGCAGATAGTTGAGCGCGAGCTGGAGCTCCGTCGCCTTGGGCTCGCGTTGGAAGAAAAGCTGGTAGAGGAAGCTGATCTTTTCCTCGTCCTTCGCGCCGGAGAGGAGCTCTGGGCGGGAACTGATGTTGCGGGATTGCATCACGACGAACGGGTTGTTCATCAGGTAGAGCGCTTGCAGCGGCACGGTGGTCAATACGCGGCCCGGTGCGGTCATGTCGGGATTCGCAAAGTCGAAGATGCGGTAGGCATCGGGAATCTTCGCACGGTCAACCGTCCCGTAAATCGTCCGGCGCGCGGACTCGGTGGAGAGATCCACGCTGGGTCCGCCGCGCTGTTCGAATTCGGCCTTGCCGCCCAGCATGAGCAAAGTGTCCCGGAGCGACTCGAAGTCCAGCCGCTGCAGGTTCTGCCTCCAGAAGTAGGCGTTGCCGGGATCAATACGGTAATTGCGGTCGTTATCGCGCACCGCCTGCTGCCAGGTGGCGGAGAGCATGATGGTGCGATGGAGCTGCTTGATGCTCCAGCCATCGGCCATGAACTGGGAGGCGAGGTAGTCGAGCAAGGCTTGGTTGGAGGGCGGCTCGGAGCGCAGACCGAAATCCCCGAGCGAGCGGACGATGGCGTCACCGAAGTGCCAGTTCCAGACGCGGTTCACAAAGACCCGCGCAGTGAGCGGGTTGTCCTGGCTCACCACTTCTTTGGCCAGATCGAGGCGGCCGGAACCACTCTTGAACGCCTTGTCGTCCGAGCCGCCGAGGATTTCCAGGAAGCGGCGTTTGACCACGGGTCCGCGGTTGTTGGGCTCGCCGCGAATCATCACGAATGAGTCCTTCGGATTGTTGCGGTCGGAAAGGGCCATGGCGCGGACGGGGCTGCCGGGGTGGGTGCGGCGGAGCTCGTCGAGCTTGGTTTTTTCCGCCGCCTCGGCATTGCGGATGCGAACGCCGATGACGCGGTTGAAGCCGGCCTTGTTGAGATTGATGGGGGAATCCTTGCCGTGCAGCACGCCGTAAAGCGCACCGGCAGCGCCTTCGGGCTTTTCCTTGGCCTTGGCGGCGTCCTTGAACAGCTTGCCGTAGAGCTCCGCCACTTCAGTGATGCTGCCCAGCTTGGCTTCAGCCAGAGCCTTGGCGACAAGCGGGTTGACGGGCTTGTCCTTGTCCGCGTTGGCGGCGAACTGCTTGGCCAAGGCCGGAGCCTTGGCGGCGAATTCAGCACCCTTGAGTTCAGCCAGGGCGAACAACGGTGCGAAGACGGGGTCGTGTCCCTTGGCGGCGGATTTCAAGTAATCCTGCCAGTGGTCGAAGATGTCGGGATCAAGGCCCTTTTCGCGGACGATGGCGCTTTTCTTGGCCGAAGGTGACCCTGCGACCTGATGAAGCACTGCCAGATACTTGTCCACCTGTTGCCGGAAGCCGGCGAGCACTTTGCCGTGCTCGACGTCAGTGATGCCGGCCATGCGTTCCTCGATGGCCTGAATCTTCTCCTGATACTCGGCGAAATCCTTCTCGGTGCCGCGCTTGCTGATGATGGGTTCCTCCTCCGGCTCCTCCGACGAGGTGAAGATGCCGTGCAGGGCGTAGTAGTCCTTCTGCGATACGGGGTCGAACTTGTGATCGTGGCAGCGGGCACAGGCGGCGGTGACCCCCATGAGGCCCTGTGTGATGACGTCGATGCGGTCGTCAATCACCTCGTTCACATTACCCATGAAGCGCTTGCCCACGGTCAGGAAACCCATGGCGGCGAGCTTGGTGCGGTCCTCGGCGGCGACGCGGTCGGCGGCAATCTGCTCGATGATGAACTTGTCGTAAGGCAGGTCATCGTTGAAGGCCTTGATGACATAGTCACGGTAGGTCCAAGCGAAGGCATAGTTGGCCGGGCGCTTCGCGTTCACATTGCGATCGCCAGTGGTGTCGGCGTAGCGGGCCACATCCAGCCAGTGACGGCCCCAGCGTTCGCCATAGGCGGGCGAGGCCAGGTAGCGGTCAACCACTTTGGCAAACGCATTGGGGGAATTGTCCGCGAGGAACTCACTAACTTCCTGCGGCGTGGGCGGCAGGCCGGTGAGGTCGTAGGCGGCACGGCGGATCAACGTGCGTTTGTCGGCGATAGGCGTTGGTTCAAGGCCCTTGCTTTCGAGCTTGGCCAGCACGTGCTTGTCGAGTGTGGTCCTGGCCCACTTGGTCTTGTCCTTGACCTGTGGAATTGGCGGTGCCTGAACTGGTTGGTAAGCCCAGTGTGTCTTCGCTTTTTCCCAATCCACCTTGAGCGCGGCTACTGCCCCGCCGTTGTCCGTGCGCGGGTCGGGGGCGCCGATCTTGATCCACAGCTCGAAGTCCGCGATGACGGCAGCGGAGAGGCGGTCGCCCTTCGGCGGCATCATGTCCTCCTTGTCGGTCGTCTTGAGGGAGTGGATCAGGAGGCTCTTCTCTGGCTTTCCGGGCACAATCGCGGGGCCGCTGGTGCCACCGGTAAGCAGGCCCTGCTTGCTGTCCAGCAACAGGGCGGCGCGCAGCTTCTCTGCCTTCGTGGAATGGCAACTGTAGCAATGCTCGGCGAGCACCGGCCGGATTTTCTTCTCAAAGAACTGCAGGTTCTCCGGAGAAATCTTTTCAGTGGCAGGCGTGGCAGCCTGGAGCGGGACGGCCGCTGCCGCGAGGGTTGTCAGTGCGGAGGCGAAAGTGGACAATTTCATAGGACTAACAAGGTGGACGGAGAAACTGGCAAAACGGATACGTGGAAAATGCATTCCGCAACAAATTCGTCACCCAAGCAAACGGGGCAGGCGCTGCTGCCTGCCCCGTTGCTGGAAAGCTGCATTCAGTTCAGGCCTTGAGGATGTCCTTGACCACGCTGCCGTAAACATCGGTGAGGCGAAAATCGCGGCCGTTGTAACGATAGGTCAGCTTCTCGTGATCGAAGCCCAGCGCGTGGAGGATGGTCGCGTGCAGGTCGTGGTTGTGAACCTTGTTCTCCACGGCGTTGTAGCCGAACTCGTCGGTGGCACCGTAGGTCTGGCCGCCCTTGACGCCGCCGCCCGCGAGCCAGGCGCAGAAGCCTTTGTTGTGATGGTCGCGGCCCGGTTCGCCGCGCTGGCCACGGTCGTGCCGCGGCGTGCGGCCAAACTCACCACCCCAGATGACCAGGGTGTCGTCGAGCATGCCACGCTGCTTGAGGTCGGTGAGGAGGGCGGCCAGCGGCTGGTCGCACTCGGCGGCCTTCTTGCGGAGGTTGGTTCCGACCGCCGTGTGATGGTCCCAGCCACCGTGCCAGGTCTGCACGAAGCGCACACCCTTCTCGACCAAACGACGGGCTACGAGCAGTTGGCGGCCCTGCTGGCTGTCGCCGTAGAGGCTCTTGACGCTCTCGGGCTCGCGGCTGATGTCGAAGGCGTCCGTGGCCTCAGTCTGCATCTGATAGGCAAGTTCGAAGCTCTGGATGCGGGCTTCGAGCTGGGCTTCACGGCCCAGGTCCTGGGCGTGGGCCTCGTTGAAGGCCTTGACGAGATCAAGCTGCTCGCGCTGGCGGGCCAGGCTGAGGTGCTGGCTCTTGATGTTTTCAATAATTTTGTCCACCGAGGCCGAGGCATTGCTGACGAGCGTGCCCTGATACGCGCCGGGCAGGAACGCAGAGCGCCAGTTGGCCGCGCCGCCCAAGCCACCGCCGAGCGCGATGAAACCGGGCAGGTTCTGGTTCTCCGTGCCGAGACCGTAGGTCACCCACGAGCCCATGGAGGGCTTCACCAGCCGTCCGGATCCAGTGGTCATCATGAGGGTGGCGAACTCGTGCGAGGGCACGTCCGTGGTCATGGAGCGCACGACGCAGATGTCATCGATGCACTTGCCAAGCTTCTCCCAAATCTCGCTGACCTCGACGCCGGACTTGCCTTGCTTGGCGAACTTGAACTGGGTGGGCAAGGGCACGCCGCCAATTGCATCGACCTTCTCCTCGCCGTGCTTGGCCAGCGCCGGCTTCGGATCCCAGGTGTCAATGTGCGATGGTCCGCCTTGAGCCATGATGTGAATCACGCGCTTGGCCCGGCCGGTGAAGTGAGGCTGCTTGGGGGAAAGCGGGTTGCTGGAACCGGCAGCCTGAACCCGGGAGGCCACTTCAGGACCGAGCAGCCAAGCCAGGCTGAGCCCGCCCATGCCCATGCCGAAGCGGTTCAGGAACTGCCGACGGGTGCTGAAGAAGTCCGCGACTTGGGGCTGATGTTGTTTCGGATCCATAATGTCTCGTTTTTTAATTGTGCGCACCGCCTGCGGGCGATGGATTTAATGAAATCCAAACGTTGCTCGCGTCAGGGTTATTCACCACGGCCCGCGCCGTATGGACAGGTGGACGCAGAGGTTTTACAACAGGTTACAGACCGCCGGTAAATTGTTGGTCGGCACAGCGGAACCGTGGCGGGTGAATCTGGTGGAAAAGTGGAGCGGTAAACCGAGTTGAGACTCGCCTTAATCCACTCCCGACGACCATTCGGGCATGAAGTCCAGTGCGCGGGCTTGCCGGTCAGAATGCTTTTGCGGTAGGTTTCACCCGCGCTGAACGCCAGCTTAGCTCAGTGGTAGAGCAACGGTTTTGTAAACCGTCGGTCGTCGGTTCAAATCCGACAGCTGGCTCCAGTGAGCACCAAGTGGCAAGCATCCCGTTCAGTGTGCTCAGATGTTGCCACTCGTCCTCAGTCCATCGGAATCGAGCGGCGGGCGGCTTTCTTGCCGGCCTGGTGTGATTTGTCTGCCAGCATGCGGTTCTTGGCGCCTTTGGAGCGTTTGCGTTTTTGTCGGCGGAGCTTTTCCCTTTCAGCGCGATCAGCGGCGAGCTTGCTTTGCTGCAGGGCAGCAAGCTTGTCGAGCAGCAGCCGGCGGGCAATCAGGCGATTGAGCCCTTGCTGGCGGGTCTCCTGGCACTTGACCTGCACGCCCGTTGGCCGGTGAACCAGCATCACGCATGTGGAGGTCTTGTTCACATTCTGGCCGCCATGTCCGCCGGAGCGCACAAACGTTTCCTCGATGTCGCAAGCCCGCACGTTCAGCGCGGCCATGCGCTGGCTCAACTGGGACTCGTTCTCAATGTTCGCTGAAAACGCGCTCATGGCCGGAGTTTAGCGGGCCGGGGCAACTACTCTCAATCCGAAACCCGGAGGAGCATTATGATGGGCAAGGCTTGCAGTGAAGGAGGTCAAGCTGACCAATTGACAGCCCGGCGCATCGGGACAGACTCGGCCATGCTTTCACAATGGATTCGGTGGGCCTCCGACCGCGCGGTCAATCTTGCTTCAAATGCTGCCGTGGGTAGCCGAGAACGATTCGGGCGTGTCCTGCGCTTACTGGTCTTGGTGCCGTGGGTCGGCTTCGCCTGCTCGCTGGCGGGTGCGGAGATCGCGCTGGTGGAACAAGGGCAAGCCCGGGCCGCGGTGTTCGTGTCCGAACGGCTGTGGGATGACGCGGCGAAGGCCCCGGAGCCGGCGTCCGTCTGGCGGACACTCAAGCCTGAGGACAACCGGCGGCGGCTGCGCGAGTCGGTGCGTGACTTCGTTGGAGTGATCGAGCGCATCTCCGGGGCGAAGTTGCCGGTGGAAATCGGCGCGCCCAAGGCGGGCGATGCCCGCGTGGCCATTCTGGTGGGGGAGCTGGCGGCCGCACGGTTCGGCCCGCCGGTCCAGAAGCTGGAATATCACCAAGGTTGCCGGGTGGTGGTCTCCGGTCGCGAGGTGGGGCTCATCGGAGAATCGGATCTGGCCACGAGTTACGCCATTTACACTTTGCTGGATCAACTGGGCTGCCGTTGGTTTCTGCCGAGTCCGATGGGCGAGGTGTTGCCGACGCTGCGAACCGTGTCGCTCGCGGAGCGGGATCTTTCCACCGGGCCGCACACGATTTATCGCGGAGTGTGGTATTGCGACAACGACTTCGCCCGGCGTAACCGGTTGGGTGGAATGGAGCTGTCCGCAGGGCACGCGCTGGAGCACACGGTGCCCAAGGCCCTGCGCGAGCAACACCCTGAGATTCGGGCCATCATCGGGGGCAAGCCGCATCCGCACTGGATCAAATGGACGCATCCGTTGGTGGCGGAGTCCATCACCAAGGCTCTGCTGGCCAAGCTGGAGAAGGAGCCCGCATTGAAATCGCTCTCGCTGTCACCCGACGACGGTGCTACGTGGGATGAGTCGGACGACACGAAGTTTGATGCCGGGGATTTCGACCCCGGTCTCCAGACCGTGGCGAAGGCGGACCGGTTGATGGTGTTGTGCAACCGCGTGGTGGCGGCGATCTCCCCGAAATACCCCGACGTGAAATTTGGCGTGCTGGCGTATGTGGACTACACCCGGCCGCCGGTGCGGGAGAAGCCGCATCCGGCGATTGTCCCGCAGATTGCGCCCATCACGTTCAGCCGCGCGCATCCGCTGAACGATCTCAACGAGCCCAATAACGCCTCGTTGCTCAAGTTGGTCGAGGGCTGGGGCAAGGTGGTGCCGGCGACGAGCTACTATTTCTACGGGTTCAATCTCGCCGAGGTTTCTTCTCCGAATCCAATGCTCACGAAGTGGGGGCATGATGTGCCCTTCATCTACGCGCGCGGAGCCTGCCGCTATTGGCAGCCCGAGACGCTGGCGAACTTCGAGACCTCGATGCACGCGCACTGGCTGGGATTGCGGCTGG
>Ga0255087_1000656_pt1 | contig 13924 bp, 12 predicted proteins | sample Colum_Miss_RepA__FD_188561 | JGI IMG/M metagenome (GOLD analysis project Ga0255087, IMG submission 188561) | Freshwater microbial communities from Columbia River, Oregon, United States - Colum_Miss_RepA_8d | ecosystem: Environmental > Aquatic > Freshwater > River | place: USA: Oregon | collected...
TTGTTCTTGCTCTCAGTGGAGCGTTGGATCGGCTTGCGCGTTGGGTTCCGCATTGCGTTGTGCGTGGAGTGCAGTTCGGGCTTGGTTTGCAACTCGCTGGTGTTGCCCTGACGAAGTTCGTCCAAGCGGATGGGGCACGCGGTTATGGGCTGGCTGCGCTGGCGTTCTTGATCACGATCTTCCTGCTGGCGAGCCGGCGCTTGCCTGCCGCTTTGCTGGTCTTCGCAGTAGGTCTGGCGTACGCGTTCGTATGGAAGCTGGATCTCCGTCACCTAGCGACTGCAGTTGAGTTCCGTCTACCGCAGTTTCAGAGCGTTTCGATGGAGGCCGTACTGTCAGGTCTGGTGGTACTCGCCCTTCCTCAGTTGCCTCTTTCCCTTGCAAACTCGGTGTTGGCTACGCAGAAGCTCGCTCATGATCTGTTCCCCGAGCGTCCCTTGTCGCTGCGCCGTCTAGGCTGCACCTACGGCCTGATGAACTTGGTTGCGCCTTGGTTCGGTGGCGTGCCTGCCTGCCATGGATCTGGAGGACTCGCAGGGCACTTCGCCTTCGGAGGACGCAGCGGTGGTTCGGTCCTGGTCTATGGCAGCTTGTTGTTGCTGCTTGGTCTCTTCTTCGGAGGTGCGTTCGATCAGGTGGCACTCGTTTTCCCGCTGCCAATGCTGGGCGTTGTGCTTCTCTTTGAGGCGCTGGCGCTCGTCTGGCTGGTGCGTGATGTGTCGAATGATCGAACTCAGTTCCCGATCACGCTGGTCGTGGGCGTGATTGCAGTAGGCTTGCCGTACGGCTTCGTAATCGGGCTAGTTGTAGGAATTGGACTCTGGCACATGCGTCATCGGACGCACCTTGTCAGCCCCGACGCTTAGTCGTGCATGCCGAGAGTCTCGACGAAGAGCCTAGGTGTGTCTCCGCCACCAACGGCACGCGAAACAGCGGCCGCTGGTGTGCTTGACTGACGCCATACGACAGACCGCGCAGCAGGAACACGCCGCGGAAGTCAGCACCTAGAGTCTCGATGGTTGCAGGTCCATAGTCACCCAAGCACTCGGGATCAAAGTGTGTGGCTGTTGCCGCCACAAACCAAGCGCGCCCGATGTGCGGTGCATCGGTGTCCAGCAACGCAAGCACGGGCCAAGCGCCACTCGTTTCAAGTTGTGCACCCAGAAAGAAGGCGCCCTGCACGCGAGCGGGTACTTCGAAATCGTAGTTGACCCACGTAGTGACCGGAACGCTTGGCACTACGCCGCTGACTTGCGCGACGAGGTGTGCATCCTGCGGCAAGAGATCGTTGTTCGGGTCTTCCCACACACACAAGCGGAGCTTGGTGTCAGCCGGGATCGCACCTGCTTGGAACATCAACGACACCTGCAGGATCGAGTCGCCGGTTGCACTAGCTTCGAAGGACTGCAACCACACAAAGTCCGCGGGCTGAGACCATGTGACCCCTCGATTGGGTGCTCCATCGTCGAGCATGTGCATGTGCTGCGCATGGGCAGCACTTGTGCAGAGTGCGATCGAGCCGATAGCGCGTAGGAAGTGTGACATGCTGTGCTCCACGCGCATCCTTGCACGCCCGTCGTGCGAAAGCCGCTCGCCAAGGTGCGCACTATTGTCGCGCCGCGTGCGCAGTCGCCTCCAAGGGCGTATGCTCGCGCCTCACACCATGCACGATCCCACTCCTACGCCTCCTGTGCCGAGCTCGTTCCGTGAGCTGGGTCTGCCTCCGACGGTGGTGGCGAATCTGGATGCTTTGGGCTACACCGTGCCCACACCCATTCAGGCGGCGAGCTTGCCTGCTGCGTTGTCAGGCCGCGATGTGATGGCGCAAGCCAAGACCGGCAGCGGCAAGACGGCTGCGTTCGGCTTGTCGTTGCTGGCGCAGCTGCACACAGAGTTCCGCGGCACGCAAGCGTTGGTGCTGTGCCCGACACGCGAGCTGGCCGAGCAAGTGGCGGGCGAGATCCGCCGGCTGGCCAAGAGCGAAAGCAATCTCAAGGTTTTGGTCTTGTGCGGTGGTGCACCCATTCGCCCCCAGCTTGCAAGCTTGGAGCATGGCGCGCATGTGGTGGTGGGCACGCCCGGTCGCGTGTTGGACCACCTGCGCCGCGGCAGCTTGTCGTTGGAAGCCTTGCGTTCACTCGTGTTGGACGAAGCGGATCGCATGCTCGACATGGGCTTCAGGGACGACATGGTGCAGGTCGCGGACGCCTGTCCGTGGGGGCGTCAAACGCTCTTGTACTCAGCCACGTGGCCTGAGGATGTCGAGGTGTTGGGGCGCAAGTTCCTGCGCGATCCTGTGATTGTCAAATTGGCTGAACAACATGCGCCCGCCAAGCTGCGCCAGCTGTGGTACCGCATCGAAGAAGGTGAGCGCTTTGAGGCCGCCGGCAAGCTGCTGGAGCACCACCGCCCCGGCCGCGCTTTGGCCTTCTGCAATACCAAGGAAAGCTGCCGCTCGTTGCTGGAAGCCTTGCGTGCGCGCAGCGTGACGGCTCTGGCCTTGCATGGCGATCTCGACCAGAAGGAGCGCGATCAAGTGCTCGTGCAGTTTGCCAACCGCAGTGTGTCGGTCTTGGTTGCGACCGACGTGGCGGCGCGTGGACTGGACATCGAGCAATTGGAAGCCGTGCTCAATGTCGAGGTGTCGCCCGATGCCGAGACTCATGTGCACCGCGTGGGTCGTACAGGTCGTGTCGATCAAGAAGGTCTGGCCCTCAACCTCGTCGGCCCGCGCGAGAGCTTCCGCGTCGAGCGCATCGAAGCGTTGCAAGGCCACGCGTGTGAGTGGCGTCCGTTGACCGAACTCAAGCGCGCCGGTGCGCCGCCTTTGCCGCCGATGGCCACGCTCATGATCCTTGGTGGGCGCAAGGAGAAGATCCGTGCAGGCGATATCCTCGGCGCGCTGACGGCAGCGGGTGGTGTGAACGGCAAGCAAGTAGGCAAGATCGACATCAACGATCACGCCGCCTATGTGGCCGTCGAGCGCAGCGTGGCCCAGGCGGCTCTTGAGCGCTTGCGCAGCGCCGGCATCAAAGGCAAGTCAGTCAAAGTCCATCGGCTCTGAATCCCGCATGAAACCCTCCAAACTTGTGGCGGAAGCCAAGCTCCCGGATGGCTCGTTGTTGTCGCTGCGCGAGCATGATGGTCATCACACCCTGCGCGTGGATGGTGAGCTGCTCATGACCACGCGCGCCACGGCGTCGGAGACCGCGATGGCCGATAGCGCGTTGGCCGGGCCTGCTTTGGGCAAGGCGCGCAAGATCCTGATCGGCGGCTTGGGCTTTGGGTACACCTTGCGGCGCGTGTTGGAGCTCAGCACGCCTGAGACCAAGGTCGTTGTCGCCGAGCTCATCCCGCAAGTGGTCGAATGGAATCGCCAGCACTTGCAGGCGTTGCACGGTCCGCTGTTGGATGATCCGCGCGTCGAGGTCGTCTTGGGTGATGTGCGCGCGCTGCTCGAACGCGAAGGGCGCATGGCGTGGGACGCGATCTTGTTGGACACCGACAATGGTGCCAGCGCCATGGTCGATCGACGCAACAAGCAACTGTATAGCGACGACGGCCTGAAAGCGGTCCACAAGGCATTGAAGCCCGGCGGTCGCGCGGTGTATTGGTCTGCTACGCGCGATGAGGAGTTCCAAGCCCGCTTGCGTGAGGTGGGCTTCCTCGTGGAAGCATCCGGCGTCAAAGCCTGGGCCGATGCCAAGCGCGCCAGTCACACTCTGTATGTAGCCGATCGCAAGCGATGAGCATCGAAAGCCCGGATCAAGTCGAGCCCGAAGGGTCTGAGTTCCGGCGCCGTGTATGGCGCATCGTCTTCAAGTCGGACACTCCGGCAGGTCGCTGGTTTGACTTGGTGTTGCTGTGGTCGATCGTCGCCAGCGTGATCGTGGTGATGCTGGACAGCGTCGAGTCGTTGCGCGCTCAATGGCACTCGTGGTTCTTAGTGCTCGAGTGGACCTTCACCGGTCTGTTCACGCTTGAGTACATCCTGCGCTTGTGGTGCAGCGCGCGTCCTTGGGCCTATGCGAAGAGCTTCTTTGGTCTGGTGGACCTGATGTCGGTGGCGCCGAACTACCTCAGCTTGGTGCTGGGCGGATCGCACTACTTGGCTGCGGTGCGCATCCTGCGTTTGATGCGCGTGTTCCGCATCTTGAAGATGGCCCATCATGTGGGTGAAGCCAATCTGCTGCTCAATGCGTTGATTGCTTCTCGCCGCAAGATCTTCGTCTTCATGACTAGCGTCTTGGCGCTGGTCTGTGTGGAGGGGACCTTGATGTATGTGCTGGAGCAAGCGGACAACCCGCGCTTTGCCAGCATTCCCGCTGCGGTCTATTGGGCTGTCGTGACGGTCACTACCGTTGGCTATGGCGATGTGGTTCCAGTCACCGTCGCGGGCAAGATGTTGGCCTCGTTCATGATGATGACGGGCTTTGCCATCTTGGCGGTGCCCACTGGCATCGTGACTGCGGAGATCGGACGCGAAGTAGCCATGCGCAAGCAAGGGCTACAGCCCTGCGCTGAATGTGGCTACACAGCAACTGATCCGGCCGCAGTCTATTGCAGCCGCTGCGGCTCTAGTTTGCAGCAACCGTAAGCACCCCGCAGGGTGGTTGGTCTACTGCGCTTCTACACAAGCCTCGCAGGTGCAGGCGGCAGGGAACCAGCCTGCTTGTGCGCTGCCGCTGTGTCCTTGGTCATCACCCGCATAGCCGAGTGCGCGTAGCGCCTCGCTCATCGTAGAGTTGCGCGTGTTGCGCTTGCGCCAACCTAGGTCCTTCGCGTTGCGCAGCCAAGTCACGAGCTCCGCGCGCAGCTCCAAGGCCTTCGCGCGTTGCTCACTGGCCATACCACGCGCACACTTGGGATCTTGCTCAAGGTTGTAGAGCTCGAATGTGTGCTGTTGTCGTAGCTCGCCAATGCTCTGTTGATCCGGGTAGTGCGTGCGCAAGTTCAGCACTAGATGCCAAGGCCACGCAGTGATGGCTGCTGAAGTTCCGTGAGAGGACAAGGTGTACTGCGTCTCATGCTTCGAGCTCGCCTCTAACAAGCGCCGCAGGTTGCGGCCGGGGTACTCGATGTCCGCTAGTCCTGCGAGATCCAGCAAGGTCCGCCCCACATCGATGTTCGAGACCATCTGCCCCACGCGCGCGCCAGCTGGTGCACCGGGCCACGCAACGATCAGCGGCACATTGACAGTCTGCGGGTAGAGCCCTGCGTGGTCCCACCACACACCGTGGTCGCCAAACGACTCACCATGGTCCGCGGTGAACGCCACGATGGCATTCCGCATGCGTGGCCGCTCCAAGATGCGCGCTAGCTCACCATCGAGATAGGTGGCCTCGCCATCGTAGTTCGCCACCACCCAGTTCAAGTCACGCACGCCCGGCAAGAACGGAGGCAAGTGCGCTGGGTGGATGTCCGGCTCTGGAAGACTCGGATCATATGGGTCACCGCTGTAGTAGCGCTGTGCGTACCCTTCCGGCGGCAAGTAGGGCGTGTGCACATCAAACAGATGCACCCACACGAACAAGGGCCGCCCATCCAACTCCTCCAACGAGCGATTCAAGTAGGTGATCGTCTCACCTGCGCGACGGTCTGGCCGGCGCGTGATCAGCATGCGGTCAAAGCCTTGGCCCAAGCCACTCCACTCCTCGGATAGGTGCGCTGCACTTGTGGCTGCAACTGTCTGCCAACCGGCCTCACGGAACGCATCGGCTAGAGTGCGCGCCTGCACATCGAGACGCGAGTCGTTGTCGACGATGGCCGTGTCACGCGGGTGACGGCCTGTCAGCATTGCCACGTGCGAAGGCAGCGTCACATTGGTTGTGGACCAGCAGCGCTCGTAGAGCACACCGCGAGCAGCTAGTGCATCCAGCACAGGTGTCTTGGCGCGACCACCGGCGACGCTGAGCGTGTCCGCGCGGTGTGTGTCCGAGGTCACCAACAACACCGTAGGAGGTGTGGAGTTGGGCGTGTGCACCTTCGGTTCACTGACAGCACACAAGGCGGGTAGTCCATCGCGGGACTGCAGGACCAAGCGTACTTGTAGGGTTCGTCCAGCCCAGTCTCCGATCGGAATGCGCAACCAGTGCCAGCGCGTCGACACTCCGGGCTCTTCTAGTGGCAACAAGTGTCTGCGTTCAGGCACGCCTGGCGAGCTGAGCACCACAGACAGCTCAGGTGAACTGCCACGACGGCGTAGAAGCTCAGGCCAGCCATACGAGAACCCCACCTCACCACCTTCGGGGACTTGGAGAGTGAACTCCAGCGGCTCGTCGCTCGACAAGCCCACACCACGACGCAAGTCATCACCGATCGTGATCAACTCGGCGCCATTGCGTGCGCGCGGGAGACGCTCGACTAGCGGAACATCCATGAGGTCCACGCGACCAAAGACTGCAGGTCCATCACCACGCACACGCAGTCGCAGTGCGTCACACTCAGCGACACTCACATACAGCGGCAGCTCGACCATGGGTGTCTGCACCTGCTCGTCGGCGGCCATGGGCAGCTCGATGAGGTGGATGACTTGACCTTTGGCCAGAAACTCGAGTTCGAAAGCATCCGCGCGACGCAACAGCATGCGCGTGGCAATGTGCGTGAAAGGGCCATCCAGCTTGGCGATGGGGATGGTGATTGACTTGCCGCCACTACCATCGAGAGCGAGCATGCGCTCCTCTTTGACTAAGACGACGCGTTGGGTCGGCGCCTCAATCAGGATGCCAGCATTTGCATTGGCGGCTTCAAGGCTGGCCCGCACAAGCTTGGTCGTGTCCGCACTGAGCTGCACTGAGGACTGCAACACCGGCCGCAAGACACCTGAAGTGGACTCGGGCGCAGAGGGTTTGTTGCAAGCCGCAAGTGTCAAGTAGAGGCCAGCTAGGGCAAAGAGGGGGATGCGTTGCATGCGGTGGCCTGTCTTGGGGGCTGTTACTGACTCCACCAAGCGTCCTTTTGTTTCGTCGCAAACCCGATTCAAGGCAAGAGTTGTACGGCTTTCCTTGTCACTTTTGTCGTAGCTCTAACAACGACCTCATATCTGGAACTGAGCAGGGCCGCGGCGCGAACTTCTGCATCCGGGTACTGACCACCGGTGGGAAGATACTTCCATTCGTACTCAAGCTTGAGCTCTTAAGTGTCGATGCGGGAAGCCGGAGCTCCCCATGAAGACACTCACGCTCGGTTCCCTGTTGCTGGCTGCCACTGTTGCTTCCGTTCTGTTGGTCACCGGTGTGCCACAACTTAAGAACCAGTCGGAGCCGCAAAGCCAAGCACAGCAGAGCCCTCAGACCTTGCAGGTCGTGGTGGGAACGACAGCAGGTGTGACGCGCGGAGGCTTGTCCGTTGTGCTCGCCGTGTCCATGCCCGATGCGCGCAACCAGTTGTTGGTGAGCACCACGGATCTACGCGGTGTAGCGAACTTCGATCTGCGTGCGTTGACCAAAGAAGCCAAGGTGACGGCCTTCGTGCGTGATGGTGATCGTTGCGCGATCTCGACTACGCACACGCTTACGAGCGGTGTGCTCTCGGTGCAACTGCCCACCGAACAAGAGGCGCCCTTGCGCTTGCGCTGCGTGGATCCTGAAGGCCGCGACTTGCAGCCGGCGACCATGGAAGTCGTCGAAGCCCTACATCTCGCTCCGCACGGGGTGCAGCATGCGCGCTTGTGGAGCACAACGAACAGCGAAGACGGTCCCTGTCCGATCGTTTTCCCTACTGGCACACTGCGCGTAGCCGCAACCTTGCCGCAAGGCACGCACACCGACTTGCGCAGCCATGCGCTCGCCGAAGTCGCTCCTGGTGCGACGGAAGCCGTGTTGGTGTTCGGTCGCAAGTCCCAGACTCCGTCGCGCGGCACGGTGGCTCTGCATTGCCAAGGTGCGGAACCTACGGCTCAAGTACACATCGTGTCGCACGGACTAGCGCAGCGTGATGTGCGCTCGCAGCTGCATGACGGTCAAGTCGAGGTGCAAGGCCTCAGCGTGGGCACGAATGACCTGTGCGTGCGCACTTCGGATGGTCGCGCAACCATGGCCACGGCAGAGGTGCGTGGCAACGGCACAACGCAAGTGACGTGCAACCTGCAGCCTGCAGCCACACTCGAACTGCATAGCACTGCAGCCACTCAGCCGTTGAAATGGCAAGTCTTGGCCTGCACCCCCGATGGTGTGCCTACGGTGGCACTTGAGGAAGGCACGCTCGCTACCGGTGAGACGAATGCAACGCTCACGGGCTTGCCTGCCACTCCGGTGCTGATTGTGTGCTCTTCGGGCGAACGGTGGGTCGTACGCGCGAATCTTGAAGCAGGTGCTACGACGAGTGTGCCCTTGCATGCTGAGTCTGTGGGCAGCGAGTTGCAGATCACGTGGCCCGAGCACCTGAGCGTACGCGCGCTTACCTTTGCCTTGGTCAGCCCGCATCAAGTGCAGACTGGCGCACAGCACACGGCTGTCATGAGCTGGTACACGCCCGTCAACGCAGCTGTACATGAGCACACGCTGGGGACTGTGCCCTCAGGTGTGTACGACATCGTGGCGTACCCTGACGCGGGCACGGGCGCTCCGGTAGCGCGTGTGCGCGCTGAAGTGCAGGGTGCTCTGCTGCGCGTCGATCTAGCGAACTGAGTCCCAGCGCAACACTTGCCCATCGGCCAACAAGCGTGCTTGCAACACGCTGTACGGCAGTCGGTGCAAGGACTCTTGACGCTCGATGGCTAGGCACGCAGCGGTAGCTGCCGATTGTCCAAGCACCATGTACACGGGTTCCATGCGAATGGAGCCCAACGCAATGTGTGTGGCCGACAGGCACACTGGAACGATCAAGTTGCTGCACTCGTCTGCTTGAGGCAGAAGCGCGCGCCACGAGATGCCGTAGGGTTGCGGCACACGCACTTGCACATCACCTTCATTGCGCACAAGGCCCTGCGTGTCGACATAGCGCTGCACATTGTGCGAGTCCATGGTGTACGCGCCGAGGCCAACAGGGTCCTCCACAGTCTCCCTTGACATGCAGTGATGTTCGGTCATCGTGATCAGACCCTGCATGCGGCGCGCCTCGCGCACATACAAGAGAGGCGGCCAACCTTCGGTGTCAGGGAATTCATCGAGAGTCGGGCCGTACTCGCTGACCTCGCGTCGCACCGACTCGGGCACACGCGGATGGTGGGCCAGTGTCCACATCAAGCCCTGTTGCCATCGCAGATGCGCCGCACGCAACTCGTCGCGCCTTTGGTACGAAGCCTCAGGCCAGTCCCAGTTGCCGCCGATCCAATCGGTCGAGACAGCACCGTTGTTGTTGGCATCCGTCTTGCGATTGGGCATCCACAGCGGATGCCACGGCGCCATAGTTGAGCCCGCATCAAAGTGGCGTAGCAGCAGTTCGTACTCCTGCTCGTCATACCCAGCCGGTTTGGTCCAAGCGCGCCGATTGCTTGGCACATCCGTAACGCACATGCGGTAGCAGTACGCTTGCAGCTTGTGGTCCGCGCTGCCTTCCGCGCCGGGGCCGGCTTCGATGCCCGGCAGGAGTCCGCTCTGCGGATCGCCCGCATGTCGGTACGCAGAGACAGCTTGTGTGAACTGGTGCTTGGTCGAGTTCGCTACCTGCACGCCATTGAGGCTCTCGCCGTACTGAGCATTGCTTTCGCGACCTACTGTGTAGCGGACGCCTGCGGCCGCCATCAGATCGCCTTCGTAGCTGCAGTCCAGCCACACCTGTGCTGTCCAGCGTGAACCATCTTCGCCGCGCACCGCAACAAGGCGCGCGCCGTCGCGCTCGATGCCCGTGGGCGAGCGGTCCAAACGAGTGGACACGACTTCTACGCCGGCCTCCCGCAGCCAGCGGGCGAAGATGGCGGATGCAACGGATGGCTCGAACATCCACGCCGCATCTCCCTCGCGAGTGTGTCCGTAGCCATGACTCAGATACTGGTCGCGCGTTTCTTGCTGCCACGCACCTTGTTCGTCGTAGTGGGCCTTGACACTGCGATAGAACTCGCGCGCCAGGCCACCGATGGCGGCCTTGTTGCCAATGTCGGTCGCGCCTAAGCCGCTAGTCGTAAGGCCGCCGATCCAACCGTCGCAGTCGATCAAGACAACACTGTGACCCATACGTGCAGCTTGCACGGCGGCGGTGATGCCCGCAGAGGTTGCGCCATAGATGCCCACGGACCTGCTGCGCACAGAAGGAGTCACGCGGCAACCGCTGCACAGCAGCGCACATACACAGAGGATCAAGATCAGCATGAGGTTCATGGTGAGTGGGGCGCTCGTACGCATAGCTGCGAAGGAGGGTTGTACCACCTTAGGCCCACATAGTCGTCCCGAGTTCGACACCTCGCACTGTTCCTCGCAAGTCTTGATGAAGCCCGTGCGTAGAACGCTCGATGCAAACGGTGTCAGGCCCTTCTTGCACTCGGAGAGACCGCCATGTGTCACCCGCGTCTGTACACACTCGCCTATCTAGCTTGCACCTGTGGTGCAGTAGGCATGCTTGGCTCGGCACAGTCCACTCTTGCACAGAGTGAGGGCATGCTCATTGCTCGCGGTCATACGAACGCTGCCTATCTGGCGCCGTTGTCCAGTTTGGTTGTCACGCGTGTCGACATGGGGCGGTTTCGGGCCGCCGCAATTCAGCGCCACGGGCGCGTGGTCACATGGGACTACACCGGGCAACCGTTGGAACCGTTTGCAGAGCCCTGCGCCGACATTGCCGTGGGAGAGCAGCATGTGCTGGGCTTGACTATGCAAGGTGAGGTGCATACTTGGTGTGCGAACGCGTGGGCGTGCGCGCAGTGGGACTTGAGCGCAGTACCTGCTTCGTTGCCTGAATGCGTTGCCATCGCTGCAGGAGGCGGGCACTCATTGGCGCTGACTCACGATGGAGAGGTGCGCGCCTGGGGACGCAACGGCGCGGGCCAATGCACTGTCCCCGCCAATCTCCCGCGCAGCACAGCCATCGCAGCGGGCGAGGATCACAGTCTGGTGTTGGACCACCAAGGTGTAGTGCATGGTTTTGGCGCAGACAACTACGGCCAAAGCAGCCTTAGCATCGGTGGAGTGACGGCGATTGCAGCTGGCTCGTGGCACAGCTTGGCGCTCTTGCATGATGGCACCGTCGTCGCGTGGGGCCGCAATGATGATGGTCAGGCCACGGTGCCGGGGAACCTCGGGCCCTGTGTGGCGATTGCAGCCGGTGAACGACACTCCGTCGCCTTGCGAGCTGATGGGACTGTGGCGGCGTGGGGCGGGAATCACGTGGGTCAAACCAACTTGCCCGCGGGTCTCTTGTCGTGCACTGCCATCGCAGCCGGTGCCGTAACGACGCTACTGGTGACGCGTGATTGTGATGCGGACGGAGTCGATGACTACACCGCTTCGGCTGGACGCATGGTGGACTGCAACTTGAACAGCACACCAGACCACTGCGATGTGTTGCATGGCGTGGCGCAGGATCTGAATCATGACCTGCGACCCGATGACTGCGAGCTCACCGGTCGCGTCGTGTGCACAGGGGATGTGCAGCGTTGTCCTTGTGGTGCACCAGCGGATGAGGCACGCAGCACGCATGGTTGTCCCAACTCGTATGCACCGCAAGGAGCCCGCCTGACTTCCTACGGGTTCTCCAGCCTCACATGCGATGAAGTACAGCTGCAAGGCGAGTTCATGCCACCCTGGTCGAGCGTGGTCTACTACCAAGGCACGCTGCCTGTTGCAGGAGGTCTAGGCTTGCCGTTCGGCGACGGCTTGCGCTGTGTCAGCGGCTCGATCGTTTGGCTCGGTCATACGCAGAACCAGTACGGTCGCTCGATCTGGCCGCCCTCAGGCACCAACCTCTCGACGCTCGGCCACATTGCCCAACATGGCTTGGGGCTGCGGTACTACCAGGCGTGGTATCGCGATCCGGCGCCAAACTACTGTGGCACGATGCGCCACAACTTCACCAACGCCCTTGCGCTCAACTGGGTACCTTAGGGCCGCGTCCACCCAGTCGTTGCTCGATCACGCCAAGTACGGCGTCGTGGCTCAGCGCGGTGGCGAGTGTTTCGCAAGCAAGCTCGACACCTTCGGTGTGTTGCGCTCCAGCCAACTTGGCTCCGCTCTTGCCCAAGTGACGCACGGCTTGCGTCAGTTCCTCGCGCACTTGGGCTTGTTGCTCGTCATTGCGCGCATCCACCGGTGTGTCCAGTGCTTTGGACAACACGCGGCGAGCCAGATACCACGCCAGTCCGATGCAGGCCAAGAGAATCGCGCCCGTGCCCAGATTGGCCAGCCACGGTCGCCCGTCCCACAGCACATGCAGGCCTTGAGACAGGCCCAGCACGCACAACGCCACGCCTGTCAGCGTCAAAGGCACGACGACGATCGCCACGAGGGCGAACGCCATGCCGCGCGTGATCCAAGTCGCCACAAGTGCGCGACGCCGCGCTGCGCGCAGGACCAGTAGCGTACGCAGATGTACTGCTACTGTAGTGAAGCTCGCGCCGAGCTCATCCCAAGCGTCATGGCGTGCGTCGCGCATACAAACAGCTCAGCGCCGACGGCCCAACAGCAGCCCGACGGCCATGCCCACGCCAGCAGCGATGAGCACAGACTTGACCGGATGAGCACTGACATAGGTCTCGAACTTCTGTTCGGCTTGCACTGCGGCATCCTTGCCGCGTTGGTACAAGTTGCCGCGCGACTCTTCGGAGCCATACTCGGTGCTCGGCTTGCGGCCTTGGTGCGGCAGTAGTTCTGCGGGATTCAAGTTGGGTGCGCTCATGATCGAACGATTCCTGTCCAGTCGAGAAGTTTCAGTACGAAGGTTGTGCCCAGCCGCGCTCCGAAGCAGAACGCGTCGGCACCTGCGTAGTCTCGCGCGCCCCGTGTGCGCAGACCATGGGGCGAGCAGCCCACTCGTGTGCCGTGCTGTGCGTAGGCACCTTGCCCCATGGCGTTCGAGGACTATGCAGTCATGCTCGCGCCTTCTATGAAAATCGTCATTCACTTGCTGTCCATCGTGTCTGCTTCGAATGGACGTGGTCTTCTGGCCGGATCCACCTTGGCCTTGCGCGGTGCGCCTACACCGACTCTGTTGCCGCCCAAGGAGCCGATGTGTCACGACTGTGCTGAGCGACTTGACGGATGGCGCATCGAGGTCGACAGCGACGAGGTCATCTTGCGCGATGTGCACAGCGAGATGCGGCTGGTGTTCCGCCGTGTGGGCGATCAGTGGGTGTTTGATTCGGCGGCGCTATGATGTGCGCATGCGCTCCCTCCTCGTGGCTCTGGTGTTGATGCTGACTCTCCCTGCGTGTTGGTCGACAGCTGCGCGCGCGCCGCGTTGGTCGCGCGGCGAAGCCGTGCTGCAAGGTCAGGCAGGCTTCCGCGGCTACGATGTGCTGCAACGCGAAAGCACCCCCGGCGGCACGATCACGAAAGCAGACTCCGGCACGGCCATGCCCACGGTGGGGGCAGCGATGCAATGGAACTTGGCCGATGGGGAAGCAGCTTTAGGCGCGGAGCTCGGTCTCGCGGCCGCAGGGACTTGGGGCGTGCTTGCGGTGCTGGATCCTGATGCCGCGGCAGAAGATGTAGAGCTCGACGTGGTCCTGATTGATCTGAGCGGCGGCCCGATGGCGAGTCTCTATGTGGGTGACTCTGTGCGCCTGTACGGCGCGGTCGGGCCGCTGATCCAGTTCGGCGACTACAGTGAGCTGAATCTCAGCTCGAACACCACGACCTCGGGTGCCGGCTTTGGCTTGGGGTGGTACGCACGCGCCGGCGTAGAGACGCGCATCACGCGCGGCCTGCTGGCGGGGCTCGGCGTGCGCACCAGCGACGCCACCGTCGACCTGTCGGGCGATGCAGGCGACCTCGACCTGCGGGGCACCGAGGTGTACATCACCCTGACGCTGGTCAACTGAGCCGAGGGCTAAGTA
>Ga0255087_1000658_pt1 | contig 13898 bp, 8 predicted proteins | sample Colum_Miss_RepA__FD_188561 | JGI IMG/M metagenome (GOLD analysis project Ga0255087, IMG submission 188561) | Freshwater microbial communities from Columbia River, Oregon, United States - Colum_Miss_RepA_8d | ecosystem: Environmental > Aquatic > Freshwater > River | place: USA: Oregon | collected...
GCCGAGCCACACCTCGTCGTCGTCCACGACCGGCGCGGCGTCGGACTGGCCGCCCATGTCCCACTTGCCCTTCACCTCGACGCCGTCGAGATAACCCTTCACCGAAGCGCCCTTGCCGAACGTGTAAGTCACCGCGACGTGGTGCCAGCCGGAGCCGGTGAGGAAACCGTCGTTCGCCGTCCACCGATGCCAGTTCTGCTCGGAGACTTCCTTCGCGGTCTTCTCTTTCGCCCCGGCCGCCGCCGGCTTCTTCTCCGCATCACGGAAGAGAAAACTCACGCAAGCCGCGCCGCCGGAGCCGTGCAGACGCAATGCGTAGTTTTGGTTATTCGCCTCGAAGCCCTTGTTCCCCGTGCGCCCCTTGCCGACGACATAAACATACTGCCCGTCCTTGAGGCTGTTCACGGACACCCAGGCCTCGATCGTAATGGCGTCGCCTTTCGCGAAATCCAGTGGGCTGTTGGCGCCGGGGTCCTTCACGCGGATGAACTCGCCCTTGCCGCTGAAACCCGCCGCCGCACTGTCCGGCTCGAACTCCGGGAACTGCTCGCTCGGCTGCGCGCGCTGGCCGGTGGCGACCTTGCCCTCGACCGTGCCGTTGAGCAGCGCGGCCTGCGCGCCGGTCGCGGAGTTCAGCGCGGTGGGGCCGGTGTCATTGAGGCGCCAGTAGGCAGCGGGCTTGTCAGCCAGCACGAGGTCGGCGTAGCGGGAGGGCTTGGTGGCGGCTGAGACGGTGGCGACAAGCGCGGTCAGTAGCAGGCCGGCGGAAAGGCGGAGGGCGTTCATGGTGTTCAGTCGGGCCATCAGTGGACGATGCTGCCAGCGTGCGGCATCACGTCGAGCCGGTAAATCTCCCGCTGGACTGGATGGACGCCGTGCCCATGCGCGATGGCTGACTTCCAGTTGCGAGCTTAATCCAAATGAGGCAGGGTGCGGCCAATCTTCACCATGAGCACAGGTTTTTGTCCACGCGTCCGCCGCGCCTTCACCCTCATTGAACTGTTGGTGGTCATCGCCATCATTGCCATTCTGGCAGGCCTGCTGTTGCCGGCGTTGGGCAATGCCAAGAAAAAAGCACAGGGGATCAAATGTCTGAGCAACAACCGCCAGATCTCCCTCGCCAGCCAACTATACACCGATGAATACGATGGCGAGTTCCTGCGCTTGTGGCGCAACCGAGTTGCGGGTGACCCGGCGACAGCCGCATGCATCGTGCCTTCGACCACAGCGATCTGGTGGGTGGATACGCTGTATCTCATACACCGGATCATGCCCGACCCCAAGATTTTCAACTGTCCGGCGCTCAAAGTGGATTCCACCACCGTGGCCAGCTCCACCACGCCCGGTGCCAGCGGCTACCCGCTGGGCATTGGCATGAGCTATCGTCAGGCAGCCGGAGGTCTCACTTTCACCGCCACGGATCCATCCAAGTCTCGTCTTTCTGAAGTCGCCAAACCGAGCGACACCCTCATGTTTGCCGACGCGGGCACCATTCGAACCCCTGCACCCGCCGACCCCGACCAGTGGGTTGAGGTTCCGTTGGCGGCGTCAGTCTATTTTCGGTCACCTCCGGATACCACTTACGTCACCACCCCGTCACGCGTCGTGGGGCGGCACATGGTTCGCACACCAGCGGGCTTCGTGGACGGTCACGCAGAATTGGTGAAGCCCAGCGCAATCGGGTTCCAGTATGCAGCGGGCAACCCGCTGGCGCTCTGGGACAGGGACTAACATCAGCGTCTGATAAGCCCGCGACAGGCTGCCTGCGCTGGCTGCAAGCTGCGGTTTAGCTCATGCGCATGGGCATGAGGACGTAGTGGAAGGGTCCGTTGATTTTCACCGACCCGGGGCTGAGCTCATCCGAGAGTTCGAGGAAGATCTCATCGTTGTCGATCACCTTGAGGGGATCCATGAGGTAGCCCGGGTTGAACGCGACGCTCAAGTCCTTGCCCTTGTAATTGATTGCCAGCGATTCCCGCGCCTCGCCGACGTCCGCCGTGTTGGCCGTGATCGTGAGGTTGTTCTTCGTGAAGGCGAGTTTCACCGAGTTCGACTTGTCGTTGGTCATCAGCTCGGCACGGCGGAGGGCGCTGAGGAATTCTTCCCGGGTGAGGGCGATGCGTTCCTTGGACTCCTTGGGGATGACTTGCTGGTAATTCGGGTAGGTGCCCTCCACCAGTTTGGAGATCAGGAGCACGGAGAAAGGTGATTCGTCCTTGAGGCGGAATGAGACTTGGTTGTCCGTGAAGCGGATTTCCACATCGCCCTTGGTCTGGAGCAACCGGTTGAGTTCATTGACCGCCTTGGTGGGCACGATGATGTCGCCTTGGGCAGTGGAACCAGCAGGAAGATCTTCCTCTGTGAGGGCTAGCCGCCGCCCATCGGTGGCGACCATGACCAGCTTTTCCGGTGTGAACTTCATGAACACACCGTTCAAAACATAACGGGATTCATCCGTGGAGATGGCAATGGAGGTCTTCCGGAGGTTGGCCTTGAGCTTCTCCTGCAGGAGGGTGACCACGCCGGTTTCCTTGAACTTCGGCAACGGAGGAAACTCTTCAGCGCTCAGTCCATGCAGCTTGTAGAACGAGGCACCGGCGCTGAGCTTAGTCGCGTTCTTGTCATCGGTGTCCAACTCCACCTCGCCCACGGCCAGTTCGCGGACGATGCTGAACAGGCGCTTGACGGGGATGGTCGTGGCTCCGGCACCGCTCACCTGGGCTTCCACACCACAAGCAACGGTGACGTCGAGGTCAGTCGCCGTGAGGTAAAGCCGGTTGTCCTCTGCACGGAGATGGACGTTCGACAGGATGGGCAGGGTGGTCCGCGTGCTCACGACGTTCTGGACGGCCTGCAACCCGGCGATCAGCTGGTCTTTGGCGATGCTCAATTTCATGATTACTGATCAGAGAGTAATTGAAGAATCACTCGTATTATTAAGGGGTGTGAATAGGGAAAACAACTACCAGTGTCAAGGTAACATCAAGGACTTGCGTTGCTCTTGGCCTCCCCCACAACCCGTCGGGGTGATGACGAGATTCACCTGCAACCCGGAGTTGTTCCCAATCTCCCCAAACAATTCACCATCTACTGGCAACCCATTGGGGAGGCGTCTCGTGCCTGTAAAATGGCTGGAGCAGTATGGCCCCGGGCCCGTTGGTGAAGTGTTACCGGTCATTTTGGAGCCTTGGATTAGTCCGCAAACAGGAAGCGCAAGTCATCCAGCGTAAGGGCTTGGGCGAACTTTTCCTCGCCCAGCACATCCTCCGCCAGCGCGCGCTTGGTCTTCTGCAAGACGCGGATTTTCTCCTCGATGCTGTCCTTGATGAGCAGCCGGTAGGCGATGACCTTCTGGGTCTGGCCGATACGATGAGTGCGGTCGATGGCCTGTGCCTCGACTGCCGGGTTCCACCACGGGTCAAAGAGCACGACGTAACTGGCGGCGGTCAGGTTGAGGCCGAATCCGCCCGCCTTCAGCGAGATGAGAAATACCCCCGCCCCCGGCTGGGCTTGGAAATCACGGACTAGGTCGCCGCGGTTCTCCGTGTCTCCGGCCAGATAGTGGAGTGGCCAGCCCTGTGCCGCCAACGCCTCCCTCAGCAGGTCCAGCATCGTGACGAACTGTGAGAAGACGAGCACCTTGTGGCCTTCCTCCATCAGTGGTTCGAGCTGTTCGAGCAGGGCCTCGACCTTGGCCCCCGCAGCCTTCGAGTCGGCCTTCACGAGTTTCGGATGGCAGCAAATCTGCCGGAGGCGCAGCAACGAGGTCAGGAAATGGAAGCGGTCCTTGTTGAGCTGCTTCTGCGTCGCGACGTTGAGGAGCATCTGCTGTGCGCGCTTCAACTCGGCCCGGTAAAGCGTCTTCTGCTCGCCCTCGATTTCGCAGAACAGGTCTTCCTCCACGCGGTCCGGCAAATCTCGGGCGACCTGGGATTTGGTGCGGCGCAGGAGGAACGGCCGGACCCGCGCGGAGAGGCGACGGCGGGCATGCGGGTCTTCCTTCGCGTCGTAGAGCTTGCCGAACTGCGCGCGGCTGCCCAGCACGCCGGGCATGGCGAAGGACATCAGGCTCCACAAGTCCAGCAGCCGGTTTTCAATCGGCGTGCCGCTCAGGACGAGTCGGTGTTCGGCGCGCAGGGCGCGGGCGATCTGGGCGGTCTGCGAGGCGGGATTCTTGATGTATTGGCCTTCATCAAGGATGACAGCCTGAAAATCCGTGCGGGCCAGCGACTCGCCGACCAGCCGGAGCTGCGCGTAGTTGAGCACATGCAGATCGGCGGTGCCGGCCAGGGCGGGCAGATTCTGGGCGTCGCTGCTGTGCCAGACTTTCACCCGCAGGCCGGGGGCGAAGCGCTCCACCTCGGCGCGCCAGTTGTCCGTCACGCTCTTCGGGCAGACGACGAGCGAGGGGAGGCCGGCGGACGAGGCATCCGGGGTCTGGGAAGCTGGATGCCTCGTGCGCAGCCACAGGAGCCACGCGAGCGTCTGCAAGGTTTTGCCCAGGCCCATGTCGTCGGCGAGGATGCCGCCGAAATTGTTTTCTGCGAGGTAGGCGAGGAAGTGAAAACCCTCTAGCTGATACGGCCGCAGCTCCGCCTTTAGTCCGGCGGGCAATGCGGGTGCGACGCGGGTCTTCAACTCGGAGGCGCGGAGCTGGATAGCTTGAGTCTGGGCCTCGGGCAAAAATCGCTTGGCCGCCGGGTCCGCAAGCTGAAGCGCGTGGAGGCGCTGTGGCTCGTCGGTCAGCTCGCGCGGCGTGAGGCCCAGGCGGGCGAGCTGCTCGTCCTCCTCGTCAGTGAGCTTGAACTCCAGTTTGCGCCAGCCCTTGTTGTCCAGCCGCACGAAGCCGCCCTTCGCGGAGAGCAGCAGCTTGATTTCCGCCGGTGTCAGTTGCGTGTCGGCGACGTTGAGGATGACGCGCAGATCGAACCAGTCCGTGCCCGCCTCGGTGGCTTCGAGCTGCACGGTGCCGGCGATGGCGTCCTGCGCGAGCGAGGCGAGTTCGCCCTCCAAATTGACCTCGAAGGCTGTCGGCACCGTCTTGAGCCATGCGGTGAATTCGACGGGGAACTTCTTGGTGACGCGCTTGGTGAGCGTGCCCTGCCAGCGGTCGAACTTGCAGTCCAGCGGGCTCATGAGCGCCGGCACCAGGGCCAGCGCGCTGCGATCGTAGAAAACGATGCTTGGGTCAGTTGTCGCCTGGGCTGGTTCGGACCCTTCAGAGTCCCAGCCAGCGGGGGTCCAATGCTCCTTCACCTGGCCATCTGCGGAGTGGGCCTGCACATGCAGGAGGCATTCCTCGGTCTGCGAGTAATGGCTGGCCGCTCGCAGTGAGGCGGTGATCCGGATGTGCAGCGGGTGGGTTTGGACCCGTTGCCGCAGGCGCTCCGGCATCGCGATGCCCAGCCGGCGGAGCAGCTCGACCCCCTCGCGCCCTTCGAGCGCCGCCGCAGGGATGCGGATTTCGGTCGAGGGCTCCAGCCCTTGCAACCCCGGCAAGGCCGGCGGACCGCTGAAAATCGTGTCTTCGCCCACGTAAAGCGCGGGCTGGCCGGCCACGACAAACAACAGCCGCCCCAAGGCCAGTCCATCCGGGCGCGCGAGCCGGAGGCGGTAATCATCCTCGTCGTTCTCGGCAGGCGTGAGCTGCCAGTGCAACGGGTCCGCACCCCATCCGTAGGGCGCGCCGGCCGCCGTCACGATGCGGTCCCGCAGCGACGGCGTTCGCAGCAGCAAGCCCAGCACCCGCGGGGCATCCACATCCTGGATGCCCACCTGCCATTGCCGCGCCGTCAGGGTGTGGCGGTTGGCGAAGTTGTGCCACAACAGCGCCGCCTCGGGTGACAGCGTCGCCCGCCCATGGGACACCTCGTCGCCCAACCGCGCGAACGTGGAAAAGGAGAACTTCACGAAGTCCGCCCCGCCCATGCTCCGGGACTGCAACTCCGCGCCTTCCGCCGTCACGCGCAGGCGCAGCTCCACCGTCGGCGCCGCCTCGGAGGATTCACTGTCACTCAAGGTTTGCAGCCGTTGCCGCCAGACTTCGACCTCCCGGCTCCGCAGCCACCGGCGCATCTTGCCGCTCAAGCCCGTGAGGTCCGTGAGCGGCTGCATGAACTCGGGGATGCGGCCACCCGCCTGCTGCGTGGCATGGGCGAGATAGAGCCAGAGCTCGTGCTCGTCCTTCGGCAGGGTGGGCCAGAGCTTGAGCGGCTGATACTTCGGGTTGGGCGGCGCGACGAGGTCCAGTTCGTTGAAGTCGAACTGGTTGACGGACTTGTTGAGGGCCACCCGCTCGGCCACTTCATGCAGCTTGGTCAGGAACTTCGCCTCGTCCCGGGTCAGCTCCCGGCCCACGATCGTGCGGAGCTTGTCCGCCAGCGGGCTGATGGGCGACTGGCTGCGCGTGCCCGGTTTGGGCTGGCCCACCGGGGTCACCACGCCCCGCTCGTCACTGGTGGGGCTCAGCAGCAAGGTCTTGAGCGCCGCATAGCTGTGCTTGCAGCCCGTGCCCACCGGACACGAACAAGTGTCCACCCACCCGCCATCCTCGAACATCCAGTCCACCTGATAAACCGTGGTGCCCTCGACATCCGCCTGGTAATGCGTGCCCGGCACCGCGCAGCTCAACCCCAGCACGCGGCCCTTGCGCAGGTAGTCCTCGCCCCGCGCCCGGTCAGTGGCGGAGAAGGCGCGCAGCACCTCCCACGCCTGATGCTCGGCTTGTAGTGGTGGCAGTGGAGTGCTCATGGCTGCAATCGCGGCGAGCGTGCGTGAACGCAGGAGGAAAAGTCACCGGATTTCCAAGCCCCGGCAAGGTGGGGCGGTGAAACCGAGGCCAGCCAGCGTGGCGATGTCACCGCCGCGCCGGAATCATCCGGGCGAACTCCAACCACTGCCGGGTGACCTCGGCCCCGGCTTGGAAGTCATAGGCGGGCTTCCAGCCGAGCGTCTGGTTGAGCAGCTCGTTGGAAAACTCGATGGGAAAGGCTTCTAGGCGGATGCGGCTGGGGTTGGGCATCGGCACGCCGGGGCCGGTGCTGGCGCGGGGGCGCGGGGACATCTTCGCCTTGAACGCGAGCACCTTCTCCTCGCCCATCTGCGCCTTCACGGTTTCCTTCGCCCACACGATGGCGGACTTCACGGCGGGGATTTTGCCGAACTGCCGGTGCAGGTCGGGCGAGACGACGAGCTTCGCGGCGGCGGTGACGTTGGATTTGAGCGTCGGCTTCTGCTTCGCCCAATACGCACGCAGCTCGGCGGTGTCGAAGTTCACCGTTTCCAGCTTGCGCCCGAGCATTTCGCCAAAAGTCAGGTTCCACTCGCGCCAGGTGATGGCTTTATCAGAGTTCACGAAGAAGGCCTGGCCGACGCCTTTGTCCGTGGTGAGCGCCGCGTGGATGGCGGAGCAAACGTCGTCCACCATCACGGCGTTGCAGACCCACTTGCCCTCGTCGAGCAGGCCGATGACGCCGCCCTTGGCTTGTTGCACCGCGGCGATGACGAAGCCGCCATACGGGCCGTAAACCACCGTGGGCCGCAGGATAATCGCGGGCAGGCCGTCGCGCTCGATGGCCTGGCGCACGAGGAGTTCCTCCTTCGCCTTCGAGACGACGTAGGTGCTCTCGTCGCGGCGGACGATGGGCGCGGTGGCCTCGCGGCAGCTCTCGGGGCCGGGGTTCGAGCCGTGGACGGACATCGAGCTGATGTGGACGAAGCGCTTCACCTTCGCGCGCAACGCGGCGGCGATGACGTTCGCCGTTTCCTTCGGAGCCTTGTCGTCCTCGCCGTGCGCGAGGTGGACGAGTGCGTCGCAGCCTTCGAGGGCCTTCACGATGGTGTCCACCTTCGTGAGGTCGCCGGGAATCATCTCGGAGTCGAGCCGGGCGATGCGTGTGGCGTGGGTGTAGTTGCGCACGAGCGCGCGATACGGGAGCCGCCAGTGCAGCTTGAGCCGCTCGCACAACCGCGTGCCGATGAAGCCCGTCGCGCCGGTGAGGAGGATTTTGGTCGGGGTCATGCGAAGGGGAAAGCTGTTAGCACGCGAGCCAGTTAGAGTGCATCCTCATAACGCAGGATTGCTCGGGCAATATCGTAACGATTCAGGAGAAGCAACAGCACGACCAAGAGCAATCCAGGGCCAACCAGGTAGAAGACGCTGATTTGATCACCGCGCCTTTTGCACGCGAAGTAACCCACGACGCTGACAGCGGCGAAAAGCGACATCATTCCCCAAGTGCAGATAAAAAAGGGCCAAGGCATCCCAAGACTGCTGCCGTAGCCGGGTGTGAGCGGAAGAGCGAGCAGAAGGCATACGCAAGCCAGCCTTGCTGCTGCCTTTGTGACAACGAGGCTTGGCTGAGAACTTGGGTTTTTAGAATTGGACATGGTTCAGCTTTACCGAAACGGCCGCATATCGACCGACGCTCCGGTTGCCGTGCATGAGGAGCTTGGTCATCGGAGCCTATCGATTCACTTCCACCCACGGCTGCTTCATCGGCGTGCGGGCGGCGTAGGCGCGCTCGATGATGGCCAATGACATCGTGGCGGATTCAGCGGTGACCTTCGGCGTGCCGCGCGTGCGGACGGCGCGGGCGAAGTCCTCGATTTGCAGGAGATACGGATTCGGCGCGGCGCCTTGGTAGCGCACGCCGAGTTCCAGTGGTTCGCCGCCCACCGTGCGCGTCACGATAAGCGCGTCAGGGTCGAGATACTTCACTTCGGCCGTGCCATGGGTGCCGATGACCTTCACACCGTTCAGCAGCCCATGGGTCCAACTGAAGCTCATGCGGCACGGCACGCTGCGGCCCGCGATGGCGAGCTTGCCCGTGAGGTTCGCGTTGCACTCCACGCCGCCGAAGGAGTCGTCCTCGTAGGCGATGTCGCCGACGTCGCCGAAGAGGTCCACGACGCGGTCAATGAGATGCACACCGGAGTCGAAGAACGCGCCGCCGAGGGTGAGCTTCTTGTTGAAGTAGGCGTCGCTGGTCATGATCCAGCCCATCACCGAGCCAGCCTCGGCGATGACTTCCTGAATCTCGCCGATGAGCGGGTCGCTCACGATGCGGCGGAAGACCTCGGCGTTGCGGTTGAAGCGCGTGACGAAGCCGACGGAGAGGATGCGCCCGTGCTTCTTCGCCACGTCGCTCATCTGCCGCGCCTCGGCGGTGCTGAGAGCGATGGGCTTCTCGCACAGCACATCAATGCCCATCGCCAGCAGCTCGCACGTTACCGGCGCGTGGAACTTCGGCGGCACCGCCACGAGCGCAGCGTCCACCTGCCCGGCGAAGTCCTTCACCTCGGCGGTGACGCGGGCGTCGGGCAGGCCGTATTCCTGCTTGGCGAGCTGGGTGTTCTTCGTGACGCGGTCGCAGAGAAAGGTGACCTCGACGTGCGGCGACTGGATGAAGGCCGGCAGGTGCATCTCGCGCGTGACCGCGCCGCAGCCGACGATGCCGAGCCGCACTGGTTTGGTTGGGTTGCTCACGATGCCAGAATCAAATCGCCGCGCTGAAAACGGAGACTGGAGTAAGTCATTTGCACTGTCGGGGCAAGCCGGCAGTGCAAGGGTTCAGGCCGCTGGCCCGGCCGTTTTACTTCTGTTTCAGCCCCACGCTGCTGGAGCGCTTGGCGATCTTCCGGCTGGTCAGCACCTTCGTCACGGTGCCGGTCTTGAGATACTTTTGCTTCACCTTGTCCAGAATCGTGTCGCGGTGGTCGTAGAGGCGCTTGAGCTTGCGGGGCTTCACGCGCGAGAGGACATAGGCGGTCAGCAACGGCAGGGCGATGGTGCTGTCCGTGTAGCAGACGACGCTGTCGGGGAGCTTGTCGGGGTCCACCTTGCCCCAGCTCACGGCCTCGGCAGGCGTCGCGCCGCTCAGGCCGCCGGTGTCGGGGCGTGCGTCGGTGACTTGGAGGAAGTAGTCGTGGCCCTTCTCCTGGATGCCGAGGACTTCCTGAATCTGCGGCTCGGTCTGGAGCATGAAGTTCTTCGGGCTGCCACCGCCGAGGATGAACACGCTGCTAGTGTGGCCGGTGGACTTGGCGTGATAGACGATGGCGGCGGTCTGGTTCACGTCGCGGTTCACGTCGGGCAGGAGCGCCGAACCGCGCATCGCCATCGCGGCGACGTTCATGCCGATGCTGGAGTCGCCGGGGCTGCTGGTGAAGATGGGGATGCCGCACTCGTAGGCGGTGGCGAGGACGGAGGAATCCTTCAGGCCGAGCTTTTTGCCGCGCGCGGCGACGTATTTGCCGAGGAGGTAGTGGAATTCATCCGTGCCCATGGGCCGCTGGAACTCGGGGCCTTGGATGACTTCGCGGACGAAGGCGTCGGTGTCGAGGAGGACGTTGTAGTCGAAGAGCACGTCGTAGATGCGGATGACGCCGTCCTGGTGCAACTGCACGTCGTCGAGGAACGGCGAGCCACTGTGGAGCTGCATGTCCAAACCAAAGTGGAGGTCGTGATAGAGATTCGCGCCGGTGGAGATGATCCAGTCCACGTAGCCACCCTTCATCAGCGGGATGAGGCAGGACTTGCCGAGGCCGGCGGGTGTGAGCGCGCCCGTGAGAGACATGCCGATGAAGCCGTCCTGCGGCAGCATCTTCTTCGCGAGGAGCTGGCTGGCTTCGCGAAGCCGCCCACCGTTGTAGGCGAGCATGACCTGGTCAATGAGGTCGGCGGCGGAGATGTCCTTGCCCACGCCGAGCGGGTTGAGGCGCGGATAGGCGGCGAACTTCTTGGAGACTTTGTGGCCGGTGTTCTTGCTCATAAGCGCGGCGAGTGTTGCGGAAGAGAACGCAAAGGCAAGTGGAGTTTGTGTCACGTGCTGCCTTGCAGCTTCACACGGCACCGCTCGGCGGCACCCCGAGCGCAAACGTCAGTTGCTCCCCGTTTACCAGCGCTTCCGCGTCAAAGCCGAGGTCGCGCAAGGTCGCGGCGAAGTCCGTGGCGAAACCGTGGGTGGTGAAGACGCGGAGTGGGCGCACTAGGCGGACGAACTCAATCAACTCGTTGAAGTCCGCGTGGTCGCTCAGTGGAAACGCTGCGTCCACCCCGGAGCGATACTTGCAACTGCTGTCCATCGCCCAGCCAGTGGCCACGGCGAGCTGGCACGGGCCGAGCGCGGCGCGTTGCGGCGACTGCGCGAAGGTCGGCGGGCAAATGAGGACGCAGTTCTTTGCCTGTGTGGTGTCGAGCGCGTCGTAAGCACCGAGCCGCACGCCGCATTGTTCGTAGATGCGTGCCAGCGGCAGGACAGATGCATGCACGGCCACCCGCAGACCGCTGTCAGAGAGCAGGCAGAGGAGTTCTTGCGCCTTGCCGAGCGTCCAGCCGAGCAGCACGGGCGTCGAATCGGCGGCAAGCGCGGTGCGGCAGAATTGCAGCAGCCTCGCAGTGACTTGTGACGTCGGCGGGAAGACATATTCGGGTCGTCCAAAGGTGGTTTCCATCACGAGCCAGTCGCAGCCCCGCGCGGCGGTGAAGTCGCACGGCTCGCACGCCGGACTGGCGCGCAGGCGGAAGTCGCCGGTGTAGAGCAGCGAGCCGCCGCTCCATTCGACCAGGACCATCGCGCTGCCGAGGATGTGGCCGGCGGGCAGGAGCGTGAGCGCGAACCCACCGCATGGGCCGCTGAACTCCGTGCGTTCGCCGAAGCGCAGCACGCGTTCCTCACGCTGGCCGCCGAGGCGTTGGCGCAACAGGCGCGCGGTGGGCTCGGTGAGGATGACGCGTTTGTGGCGCGCGATGTGGTCGGAGTGCGCGTGAGTGACGACGGCCCATTCGTCTGGGCCACGGCCGTCATGCGCGTCGAGCCACAGGGCCAGTTCGGGGAAATGCACCGCGCCCCTCGTGAAGTGGAACGGGCGGGCGCGTGAAGTCATCGCCGACGATGCTCGCTGGCGAATCGCGAAGGTTCAATGTCGCACGCGGTGCGTGCCGGCGATTTACAGTCGCCGTCTGTGGCGGGCAGCAGTTTGAGACGGCCCTTTACCACCAACGCGCAACGCGGCGGCGGCAAGCCGCCGGCACGGGCGCTACGCCGTTTTTGCGTTGGCCTTGGCACCGCTGCCGCCGACGAGCTGCGCGCCCTCGCGGCGGCAGAGCGAGACGAACTGTTCCTCGGCCAGATTGAGCCGGCGGCCGCGCCGGTGCAGCACACCCCAGTTGCGGGTCAGCTTGCGGCGCCCCAAGGGCAGGGCCACGAGCGTGCCGGCGGCGATTTCATCCCGCGCCACCCATGGGGCGAGGATGCTCACGCCGAGGCCGCGCGCGACCATTTCACGGATGGCGCTCATGCTGCCGACCTCCATCATCTTGAGCAGTGTCATTTCCTCGTGCCGGAAGTAGCCCTCCACCAGCCGCGAGGTGTAGCTGGACCGGCTGTAGAGGATGTAGGGCTGGGTGGGGATCTCCTCGCGCACGACCTGCTGGGCGACCGCCCACGGATGCCGGGCGCTCACCAGAAATTGCAAATCATCGCCGAACACCGGCACGAACTCCACGCCCGCATCGGGTCCGGGTTCGAGGCTCAAGACCAGATCCGCGTGGCCATTGTGCAGCAGCTCGATCGCCTCGCTCACATCCGCGGACGACACGGTCATCTGGCATTGCGGGAACTGTTCCTTGTGCTGGGCGAGCACGTTGGGCAGCAGCGCCTCGCAGGCGGCCTCGCTCGTTGCGAGGCGCAAATGGGTGCGCCCCCACTTGCCCAAATGCTCCAGGGCCGCCCGGGCCTGCGTCATTTCTTCGAGAATTCCCTTGGCGTGGTGCAAAAGCTGTTCGCCTGCCGGGGTCAGGGCCACGGATTTGCCCACCCTGTCAAAAAGACGACAGCCCACATCCTCCTCCAGCGCCTTGATGGCGTGGCTGATCGCGGACTGGGTCAGGAACAAATCCTTGCCAGTGCGCGTAAAACTGCCCGTGTTTGCTAGGGTTACGAAGGCACGTAGTTGTCTGCTATCAAGTGGTTCGCTCATTTAGGAAAGGATTTCATCCGCTGCCGGAATATCTCTCAGCAGCCGGCGGGCCAGATTTTTCACGGTTGGCATTGCACGCGCTAAAAGGGCGTCCAGTGCACGACACTTGCACGGAATGCATGCAAACCATGAACAAGACCATTCAACCTCCCGCCTCTCCTCCCTCCTCCCGTCGCCGCTTCCTCACGCGGGTCGGCCAGACCCTCGGCACCGGTGCGCTGCTCGGCGGCCTGCCGCGTGGCTGGGTCGGCAGTGTGTATGCCAGTGACGCACCGGAAACCGCCAAGCTCCGCTGCGGCATCATCGCGCTGACTGACAACTCACCGCTCGTCATCGCGGCGGAGAAGGGCTTCTTCAAGAAATATGGCGTGGACGTGACCATCGCCAAGGGCGCGAACTGGGCGGCGATCCGCGACTCGCTTTCCTCCGGTGACAATCAACTGACGCACATGCTGTTGGGAATGCCCATCGCCAGCACGATGGGCCTGCTCGGCTCGCCGAAGAAGCCGATGGTCATCCCGTGGATTCTCAACCGCAACGGCCAGGCCATCACGCTCAAGGCCGAGTGGAAGGGCAAAGTCGGCGCGGACCCGAAGGCCATCAAGCCCTACGTGGACAAGGCGAAGAAGCTCGGCGAGCCGCTCGCGTTTGCGATGACCTTCCCGCCCGGCACGCACGCGATGTGGATGCGCTATTATCTCGCCGCCGGCGGCATCAACCCGGACAAGGACGTGGCGCTCATCACCATCCCGCCGCCGCAGATGGTCGCGAACATGAAGGTCGGCAAGATGGACGGCTATTGTGTCGGCGAGCCGTGGAACGCCCGCGCCATCTCCGACAAGATTGGTTTCACCAGCGTCACCACACAGGAGATTTGGAAGGACCATCCTGAGAAGGTCTGCGCCTTCACCGCCGAG
>Ga0255087_1000664_pt1 | contig 13820 bp, 16 predicted proteins | sample Colum_Miss_RepA__FD_188561 | JGI IMG/M metagenome (GOLD analysis project Ga0255087, IMG submission 188561) | Freshwater microbial communities from Columbia River, Oregon, United States - Colum_Miss_RepA_8d | ecosystem: Environmental > Aquatic > Freshwater > River | place: USA: Oregon | collected...
CGTCCCAAATGGAATCGCTCCGTCGGTGGATCCAGGAGGGGGCCGAATGGAAAGGGCATTGGTCGCACCAAAGCGTGGAAGACCCGGCGCTGCCGGCGGTGCCATCGCCAGGTTGGGTGCGCAACGGCATCGACGCGTTCATCCTAGCCCGATTGGAGAAGGAAGGACTGAAGCCTTCACCGGAAGCCGATCGCAGAACGCTCCTGCGCCGTGTCTCCCTCGACCTGACCGGGCTGCCGCCCACGGTCGACGAGGTGGATGCCTATCTCGCCGACAACTCGGGCGAAGCCTACGAGAAGCTGGTCGATCGATTGCTCAACAGTCAGGCCTATGGCGAGCGCATGGCGGTGCCGTGGCTGGATCTGGCCCGATTCGCCGACAGCGACGGTTACCATGCCGACGCGCCGCGATCCATGTGGCAATACCGCGACTGGGTGATTCAGGCCTTCAATGCCAATCAGCCCTTCGACCAATTCATCGTCGATCAACTCGCGGGAGATCTTCTGCCTCATCCTACGCGGGATCAGCGCGTGGCCACCGCCTTCAACCGCAACGGCATGTCGAGCACCGAGGGAGGCGCGGATCCCGATGAATACCTCAACAAGTACGTCACCGATCGGGTGAACACGTTCGGGACCGTGTTCCTGGGTTCATCCATCCAGTGTGCCGAATGCCACAACCACAAGTACGACCCGTTCACCCAGCGCGAGTACTACCAGCTCTACGACTTCTTCAACCGCATCCCCGAGAAGGGGCTCGACAGCGATCCGGCCCCGCCTTTCATCCAGGTGCCGACGGCCCGTCAGGAGGCGGATCTGAAGGCGTTGCAAGAATCCGTCCGGACGTTGGAAGCCCGTCATACCGAGCGATTGAACGAGAAACGCGCCGACTGGGATTCGGCCCAAACCGCCTGGGAAACGTCTTGGCTGGCCGGCACGGAATTGACCGGAGTCCTTCAATTGGGGCCTTGGCGACGCGTGGGGCCCTTTGTGGAACCCGACGGCAAGGTGGCCTTCGAGCGGGAGTTCGGGCCGGAGAAGGGGTTCCAGGCCGACGCCGTGTTCGGCAACGACCGGAAAGCCTGGGTCCTCGAACCGGGTTGGAAGGATGGCGCGGTGCAGGCCTTGTCCAACGACCTCGGAGCCACCTACTTGCATCGCACCCTGACCTCGAGCCAAGTGCGCACTCAGGCGCTCTTCTTGGGCAGCGACGACGGCATTCGCGTTTGGCTCAACGGGCATGAGTTGCTGGCCAAGGACGTGAGTCGCGGTGCGGCGGCCAATCAGGAAGAGGTCCAGGCGGTGCTGCAGGCCGGAGAGAATCATCTCCTCTTGAAGATCGTGAACCGGGCCAGTGGCAGCGGATTCTACTTCGCCACCGACCGCGAAACCGGGGATCCCAAGATGGCCGCCTTGCGGGATCTCGCCCGACTGCCGATGGACCGGCGGACTCCGGCCCAGGCGTTGGAATTGCGGACGTATTACCGCACCACCCGCATCCCCGAGGTGAAGGAGTTGACGGTTCGGTTGGCCGCCGAGCAGAAGCGTCGCGACGACTTGAACCGTTCCATCCCCACGCTGCGTGTGATGGAAGACATGAAGGAGGGCCGAGCCAGTCACATCCGGGTCCGCGGCGATTATCGGTCCAAGGGGGAGCGGGTCACGGCCGACGTTCCCACGAGTTGCTTGCCGCCAGCCCAGTACGTCTCGGGCACCAACCGGTTGGACCTGGCCCGTTGGTTGGTGGATCCATCGCACCCGCTCACCTCCCGAGTCGCGGTCAACCGTTTCTGGGGGCTGTTTTTCCCCAATCCCATCGTCCGCACGGCCAATGAATTCGGGACCAACGGGCAACCGCCCACCCACCCGGAGTTGCTGGACTGGTTGGCGCGGCGCTTCATCGAAGACGGTTGGAATGTGAAGACGTTCCTGCGGCAGATCGTGCTCAGCGCCACGTACCGACAGTCGTCGCGGGTGTCGCCGGAACTGCTGGCCCGCGACCAGGAGAACCTGCTGTTGGCGCGCGGTCCCCGCTTCCGTCTGCCGGCCGAGATGCTCCGAGACAATGCGCTCGCCGTCAGTGGATTGCTCTCCAAGCGCATCGGCGGGGTCAGTGTGCGTCCGTATCAACCGCCGGGCTTGTGGGAGGAGAAGATGTTCGCCGGAAACAGTTATCAGGTGGGCCAAGGTGAAGACCTCTACCGGCGCAGCCTCTACACCTTGTGGAAGCGCACCGTGCCCAATCCCACGCTGCAAACCTTCGATGCCCCCGACCGGGCGCTGTGCACTGTGCAGCGGCCGTCGACCTGCACGCCGCTCCAAGCCTTCGTCACCATGAATGATGTGACTTACTTGGAGGCGGCCCGGTTTTTTGCACAGCGGATCCTTCGGGAGTCACCGGGTCAGACCTCTTCCGAGCGCATCGATTTCGCGATGAAGTCCCTGCTGGCGCGTCCGGCCTCCGATCGGGAGCGGGCCGCCTTGAAGTGCCTATTCGAGGATCTTCTGGAGGCCTATGCCCGCGACATTCCGGCCGCCGAAGCCATCACGCGCGTGGGGCAGGGGCCCAAGATCGAGGGCTTTCCCACGGCCGATCTGGCCGCCTGGACCGGCGTGGCCAGCGCTCTCCTCAATCTCGACGAAGCCGTCACCCGCGAATGACCATGAAGCCTCAAGACTCCATCGCCCTGCATCTGACACGGCGCCATTTCTTTGCTCGGGGAGCCCGTGGGATCGGGGCTGCGGCCTTGGCCTCGCTGCTGGGTTCGCCTCAAAGTGTTTCCGCCGAGGTTCCCGGCATTCCCAAGGACGCGCGGGTGCTGCACCGGCCACCGCGGGCCAAGCGGGTGATCTACCTCTTCCAGTCGGGCGCCCCGTCGCACCTCGACCTCTTCGATCCCAAGCCCCAGTTGGTGAAGATGAACGGCAAACCCATGCCGGAGAGCCTCACCAAAGGCCAGCGCATCGCCCAGCTCATGGGCCAGCCGCTCAACTGCGTGGGCAGCCGATTCCGCTTCGATCGGCACGGCCAATGCGGGATGGAGATCTCCGAGTTGCTCCCGCACATCGGTTCCATCGCCGACGAAATCGCGCTGGTGCGTTCCATGCACACCGAGGCCATCAACCACGACCCGGGCGTGACGCTGATGCAGACCGGCCACCAGCAGGCGGGTCGGCCGGCCATGGGTTCTTGGATTTCCTACGGACTGGGCAGCGAGAACGAGCAGTTGCCCGCCTTCGTGGTGCTGGCCTCAGGGCAGGGCCAGGACCAGCCGCTGCTGACCCGCTACTGGGGCAGTGGTTTCTTGCCCACCAACCATCAGGGCGTGGAGTTCCGCTCCGGGGCCGAACCCATCCTTTTCGTGAACAATCCGCAGGGCATCTCTCCGGAGATCCGCCGCCGGTTGATTGATGGCACCCGCGAGATCAATCGAGAGCATTTGCAAGCCGTGGGCGACCCCGAGATCGCCACCCGCATCGCCTCGTTCGAAATGGCCTACCGCATGCAGACCAGCGTGCCGGAGCTCATGGACATCTCGAAAGAGAACCGGTCGACTCTGGAGATGTACGGGGCCGAGCCTGGAAAATCCTCATACGCCAACAACTGCCTCTTGGCCCGGCGTTTGGCCGAGCGGGGTGTCCGATTCATCCAGCTGTATCACCGCGGTTGGGACCATCACAACAACCTGCCGGCCGACATCGCCAAGACCGCCAAGGCGGTGGATCAGGCCTCGGCGGCCTTGGTGCGCGACCTCCGTCAGCGAGGCCTGCTCGACGACACTCTGGTGGTTTGGGGCGGCGAATTCGGCCGAACCCCGATGAACCAAGGCGATAGTTCCAACGGCAATTATGGCCGTGATCACCACATGAAGGCCTTTTCGTTGTGGATGGCCGGCGGCGGCATCCGGGGCGGCACGACCTATGGATCGACCGACGACTTCGGCTACAACACCGCTGAAAACCCCGTCCACGCCAACGATTTCCAAGCCACCGTGTTGCACCTGCTCGGCATCGAACACACCCGCTTCACCCACCGCTTCCAAGGCCGCGACTACCGCCTCACCGACGTCGGTGGCGAAGTGGTCCGAGGCATCTTGGCTTGAGCAGCCTGGGTATCGGCTGTCCTAGATAGAACGATCAACATGACAAACCGGCGGCATTTTCTCCAAGGCCTGGGCTTTGCCTCGATGGCTGCGACGTCTCTCGGAACCTTGCCCGGGTGCGTCACCGGAGCGTTCGGCGGATCGGCCTCCTTGTCGGAGCTGTCCGTGGCCGAGGTGCAGCGACGCATGGCTGCGGGTTCGCTCACCTCCGAGCGGCTCACGGAGCACTTTCTGCGGCGGATTCACCGACTCGACCGTAATGGTCCGCGACTTAACTCGGTCATCGAGGTCAATCCCGAGGCCGTCGCCATCGCCCGGGCACTGGATGACGAACGTCGTACGCAGGGCCCGCGTGGCCCGCTCCACGGCTTGCCCGTGCTCATCAAGGACAACATCGACACCGGTGACCGCATGCAGACGACCGCGGGTTCATTGGCCTTGGCGGGCTCCATCGCGCCTAAGGATGCGTTCATCGTCGCCCGACTCCGTGCCGCCGGTGCCGTGGTGCTGGGCAAGACCAACCTCAGCGAGTGGGCCAATTTTCGAGGCCACCGTTCCATCTCCGGCTGGAGCGGGCGCGGGGGGCTCACGCGCAATCCGCACATGCTCGACCGCAGCGCCTCAGGCTCCAGTTCCGGCTCCGGCGTCGCTGTGGCGGCCGACCTGTGCACCGTGGCCATCGGCACCGAGACCGATGGGTCCATTGTCTCGCCCGCGTCGTCCTGCGGCATCGTCGGCTTGAAGCCCACCGTGGGACTTCTCAGTCGCTCAGGCATCATTCCCATCTCCTCCACGCAAGACACCGCTGGGCCCATGGCACGCACCGTGGCCGATGCGGCGGCGCTGCTGGGCGCTATGACGGGCATCGATCCCACCGATGCCGCGTCGGCCCGATCGAACCAGACCCTGGCCGGTCAAGACTTCACCCGATTCCTCGATCCCGGCGCATTGAAGGGTGCCCGCATCGGCGTCGCCCGAAACCATTTCGGCTGGCACCCGCGCATCGACGCCGTGATGGCCTCGTCACTGAAGATCATGCGCGAACAAGGTGCCGAGCTGATCGACACCTCTGGCCTTCCCGGTCACTCGGCCTTGGGCGACGCCGAGTTCCAAGTGATGCTGTATGAATTCAAGGCCGGCCTGAATGCCTACTTTGCTTCTCTGGGTGACGCTGCGCCGGTGAAGTCGTTGGCGGAGTTGATCGCCTTCAACGAGCGCAACGCCGATCGGGAGCTGAAGTTCTTCGGGCAGGAGACCCTCATCGAAGCGCAAACCAAGGGGCCGCTGACCGAGGCCCGGTATCTGGAGGCGCTGGCCCGATGCCGCAAGTGGTCTCGCCAAGATGGCATCGACCGAGTGATGGATGAGCACCGACTCGACGCCTTGGTGGCACCGACCACCGGTCCGGCCCACGCCATCGAGTTGCTCGCCGGAGATGGCGGCCTCGGCGGCAGTTCATCCATCGCCGCCGTCGCCGGATACCCGTCGATCACGCTGCCTGCCGGGATGATCTTCGGATTACCAGTCGGCCTCTCGTTCTTCGGCCGCGCCTGGAGCGAAGGGCGGCTCATCGGCCTCGCCCACGCGTTCGAGACCGCCGCCCAGGCCCGCCGCACCCCGCGATTCCTGCCGTCCTTCGACGAGCGGATGGATGGGTGAGGGGCTTGGAAACACCAATCGTGGAAGTTCAGTGTGGGCCGAATTTGAGATGACGCCGCGGTTGGGTTGCCTTGTCGGCGACGGCTTGGATACCGATGAATCCTGCCAGTTTAAAAACCAGTCAGCACGTCGGGATGACTTGAAGCACGGCTTGCCCGCCGGGAACGAGCGCTGCGTTAATGCCGGTGTCGAACGTGGCGAAACGCCCCCCGTGTTTCACGGCAAGGGCCAGAAGAAAGTGGTCGGTGAGATGCTTGGACGCCGGCAACTTTGGCTGGAGCCGGTCATCCGTCAGCGTCAGGTCATCCGGCCAGAAATGATGCCCTGGTGCCGCCATCAGGCGAGCAAGCACCCGCCGCGCTTCCATTGGGTTGCCCAGAGATCGCGGGTACGATGGATGGCTGAGGATGCGGAGGAAGGCATTCTCTGTTGTCGGACAGGTAGCCCAGCCACCAGTGACAGCCTCGCGCTCAAAGAAGTGCATGGCAGCGCCTTCATGCACGTGCCCGGCGTCGCCCAAGGCGATGAGCACACTGGCGTCCAAGAGCGTGATCATGGTCGTTGGGGATGGGTGATCCGCTGAAGCTCCTCAATTTCCAACGCCTCCTGGACAGCGCTCACCTGAGCCATCGTGGTGGCCGGAGTACCGGACGCCTTGCGGATACGGAGGATGCCAAAGGGCCCGACCTCGAACCGGGATGGGTCGGGATTCTCCAAGTCCGCGGACGGCCGGATCTCCCGACGGAGAGCAGACTCAATGATGGCCTTGAGGGTCGTTTTCCGACGGGCAGCAAGGGTCTTGGCCTCCATCAAAAGGTCATCGGGAAGAACCAGTGTCGTTTTCACAATATGGCTTACAGTATGGTTGTACGGCTGCTAGTCAAGCGCCGCCAGTTTTCGGGCTAATTGAAAAAAGGGTCAGTTCTTGATATTGATATATGAAGCTCCCAAAGAAAATGGGGGAAATGGGGTCAGAAATGGGGTCAGTTCTTGATATTGATACATAAACCGCCCCAAGCCACTCTCCCGTCATGGCCCGCAAGTTAAGAGTCGAGTACGCTGGCGCGATTTATCACGTCATGAATCGCGGTGACCGGCGCGAACTGATTTTCATGGATGATGCGGATCGCCAGCGCTTCGTTGAGACGCTGGGCGAGGCTTGCGCCAAGACGGGTTGGCAGGTTCACGCCTATGTCCTCATGCCGAATCATTTTCATGTGGTGGTCGAGACGCCGCAGCCCAATCTGAAATGGGGTCGGTTCTTGATATTGATACATAAAGCGGCCAAAGCCACTCTCCCGTCATGGCCCGCAAGTTGAGAGTCGAGTACGCTGGCGCGATTTATCACGTCATGAATCGCGGTGACCGGCGCGAACTGATCTTCATGGATGATGCGGATCGCCAGCGCTTCGTCGACACGCTGGGCGAGGCTTGCGCCAAGACGGGATGGCAGGTTCACGCCTATGTCCTCATGCCGAATCATTTTCATGTGGTGGTCGAGACGCCGCAGCCCAATCTGGTCGCCGGGATGAAATGGTTGCTGGGCACTTACACCAGTCGCTTCAACCGGCGTCACAAGCTCTTCGGCCACTTGTTCTCCGGACGCTACAAGTCGCTGATCGTGGACGGATCGGGTAACGGTTATCTCAAGAGCGTGGGCGATTACGTCCACTTGAATCCGGCGCGAGCGAAACTGATGGCAGCGGATGCGCCCTTGAAGAGTTTTGCCTGGAGCAGTTGGCCGGCGTACTTGCTCGCACCGTCGAAACGTCCGGCGTGGTTGCGGGTGGATCGGTTGCTGGGCGCGCGGGGCATCCCCGAGGACAATCCGGCCGGGCGGCAACGGCTTGAGCAGGCGTTGGAAGAACGGCGCGGGCTGGCGGAAGGCGAGGAGTTCAAGCCGATTCGGCGCGGTTGGTGTCTGGGCGAGGAGAAGTTTCGGGAGGAGTTGCTGATGCAAATGAGCGAGCGGATGGGGGCGGAGCATTAACGCGATGGCGGAACTCATCATCGCGGAGGAGTTGAAGCGGTGGCGGTGGCAGGAAGCTGATCTCGAAACTCGGACCAAGGGGGATTCAGTGACGGTGGTTTTGGCGGCGCGCTTGCGGGCGGAAACGACGATGACGGTGGAGTGGATCGCCGAACGTCTGGCGATGGGCACGCGCGGTTACCTGAACCATCTCTTGTATCGCCGGAGGAGGCTGGGCGGGGAGTAAACAATATCAAGAACTGACCCTTTTTCGTCGCTGCTGGTCCTCTTGTGAGTAGTTTTCCTGAATGACTCGGCTGACCGGCCCAGCGCTATTTAACTCGTCTGGGTAGGTCGCGTTCCCCACGGGTGATATCCACCAGTTCGATGGTCATCGGGTCGGGTTGACGGTAGAAAATCAGCCAACGGTCAAACGGCCTTTTGACCAAGGAGAATCGATAGCCCGGGCGATGCGGCCAAATCACTCCCGAACCGGGCCGCCGCAGGATCTTGTCGATGGTATGGTCTACGGCGTCAGCAAATCGTTGAGCCAGCGCCTCGGCTGCTTCCGGGCCGTGTTCTTGCTGTGTGGTGGAATACCAGAGGATGCCTTCACGCAAGGCGGTGACGAATCCCTCGCGGCGAGCCAAGTTCATTCAACTGGCTTGGCCTTGATCAACTGCTTGGCCAGGCGTGCGGCATCTCCACGATTCCAAGGGGCGGATGGAGTCCGTTCAGAGGCCGCCAAGCGGCGGTTGACCGACGGAACGTCGAGGTTGGAGGGCAGCTCGTGTGTTGGACGGGCCGGGACAAGTGCGACCATGTCCTTGCCGTTAAGCAGGTAGATGGTCTTGCCGGCGGAGGCCTGCTTCACGAGAGCACCCAACTTGGGCTTGGCTTCACTGATGATGTATGTCGGCATGACTCAAATGAGACCCGAACGAGACTCGGCGTCAACGGCGAAGCGAAGGGATACCGTTTCCTTGCTCGTCCGATACCGATGGGTTCGTCCGGGTGAGGCGCACTTCTCAACGGACCGGAGAGGGAGCCACGGCCCGCACTGAAGACCTTACGTGAATCGCGATGAAAACTCTGGAAACCATTCGTGAGGGCGGTGGGGTGGATCGCCGAAAGTCTGGCGATGGGCACGCACGGTTATCTGAACCATCTCTTGTATCGCCAGAGGAAGCTGGGCGGGGAGTAAACAATATCAAGAACCGACCCCTTTTCCGACCCCTTTTCCAGGTAGAGCCGGATTGAACCGAAGCAATCCGCGACTATTTCGCCGGCTTGTCGACGACCCGCAGGAAGGCAAAGTAGTTTTTGAATCCCTCGGCGTTGGTCCAATAGAACTCTAGGACATCGGGTTGGCTGAGGGTGGCGCGCCCTTGGTCCCAAGCGCTCAAGGCACCAGTGAACACCAACCGGTCGCCCTCAACGGTGAAATGCCCCGTCCCGCCGACTCCAGTGCGATAGGTGCCGTTGGCTAAGAGCTCGAGCGACTGCCCGTTCTTGGGGTCGAGCCATTGGCCTGCCAAGGATTTCGCCGTGGCCGCGGGTCTCGAGGTGTCAGGTTTCTTCCGCGATTCAGAATCTTCAAAGCGTTCACCCGAAGGACGGATCGTGAGGGTTGAAACCCGTCCCTCGGCGACCAAAAAACTCAATGCGTACGGGCCGCTTTCGACCTCATAGGCGCCATACACGATGCGTCCCCCGGGGAATCGCTCGCGGACCTTTTCCAACGTATCGCCAGGACCGATCCCGCAGGCTAGGCGAACCGGTGCCTGCAAGGTCACGGACCTAATCTCCGTGCCCTGAGCATTGAACATCACGCGGAACTCTGGATAGGTGAGGCCGCCGCCGAAGAACCGGTTGTCGCTCTTGGGTTTTCCGAACTTCCGGAGCAGCTCCTCGGAGCCCATGGACAGTCGCAACGGAATCGATAGGGGTTCTACCCGTGACGTTTTCTCGGCGTCGCTTCGGGAGGAGAGCTGGGTTTGGGCATTTCCAGGTCCGGGCAGAGTCTTGGCCTGAGATTCAGCTCTAAGACAGCAACTGCAGCACAAAAGCCCAAGGACTGGGAAGGCGATGGTTTTCATGGATTTCGCCCGGCGTGACCGGAAGTGAAGGAGGTGCGGAACTCCTTCACCTTGGTGATTTCTTAGACAGCTCCCACAACCGCGTCGAGAGGATTTGGTTGGTCCAAACCGCGGCCCCTACGACTACGTCTTCCGCTCGCTCCACTCTCTACCGACCCCAGCTCCGCAGCCGCTCCGCTCCCTTCATGACTGCTTTGAGCTCACCGAATTGAACCGAGGCCGGGAACCTAGGGTAAAGGGGTCGGTACTCACTTTTGACACAAACTCCTTCGTGCCGACTTCCGGATCGCCCCTGGATTGCGCTGGGTCGTGCGGGCTCTGAAGCGGCGCGGAATCGAACGGGTCAGGGGGGGCAGATACGCACCGTCACAGGCGACCGAACCAGCCTTGCATTTGTATTACCAGGTAATACACTAGTCCGGTGATTTTCATCGAGTTGCCCCAGTTCACGGAAGCCGTGAGCGAACTCGTGGATGACGCCAGCTACCTGGAGTTTCAAAAGGAATTGCTGGCTATGCCGGACCGGGGCGAAGTCATGCAAGGTTCGGGCGGCTTGATGAAGGTCCGAATGCGGCTTCCAGGACGAGGCAAGAGCGGCGGTGCTCGCGTCATCTACCTCCACCTGAAGCAGCACGACGTGATCATCTTGTTCTACCTGTATACGAAGGCGAAGAGCGAAACCCTGACCGCAGCCCAACTGAAGTCACTGAAGATGGCGGTGGCGGTCATCAAGCAGCAGTTCCGACCATGAAAACCAAAGAAATCTCGTTCGATGCCGAAGCTCTGGTGGCGAGTGTGGAAGCGATGGCGGACCATGTCCGCGGCGAGCGGAAGCTGACTCTCCGCAGGCGTACCCTCCTACCCAGCCCGGTGAAACCGTTGGCAGCCCAAGACGTTGCGGATATTCGCCAGCGGTTGAACGTCAGCCAGGCGGTGTTCGCTTCCCTCCTCAATGTGTCGAAAGTCACGGCAATTAGCTGGGAGAAGGGGCGTCGACGCCCGAGCGGTGCCGCTTTGCGCCTTCTCGACTTGGCTCGACGTCGGCCCGAGGTGTTTCAGGAGGTTTGAGTCGGCAGGGATTCACCCTCATTAGGGGCGCTCCGGTAAAGGGGTCGGTTCTCACTTTTGACACAAACTCCTTCGTGCCGACTTCCGGATCGCCCCTGGATTGCGCCGGGTCGTGCGGGCTCTGAAGGAACACGGAATCTAACGGGTCAGGTGGGACAAATACGCACCGATGGGGGCATCGTTCTCTGGCCTTCTTGGTCGGAAAACCCATTTTATCGGACTGCAGGGCAAGAGGTATTTCGAGGTGCTTGAGTATTACTAAGCGATTTGGTATACTACGTATCATGGCAAGCCCCATCACCACCGTAACCACAAAGATGCAGGTAACCATTCCCGAGGAGGTCCGACGCTTCTTCCCCGTTCAAGCGGGGTCTCGCCTCTCTTGGTCCGTCGAAGGAGAGACGCTTGTGGCTCGGCGCGTCCGAGGCGTCAGTGAATTGCGCGGCTGCCTGACGTCGGATGTGGCATTTCCGGGAATCGAGGGCGAGAAAGCTGCTGTCGCCGCCAGCCGGTCCAGTCATTACGCCACCAAGCATCGCCGAGGATGAAACGCTACATCCTCGACACGAACCTGCTGGTCCGTTTTCTCCGAAACGATCATCCGATGATGAGTTCGGCGGCCGCCGAGCTTTTCCTCCAGAGCGCCTCAGGGAAGGTCGAGTTGCACCTGGAGCCGACGATTGTCGCCGAGACAGCGTTCGTGCTGACCAGCTTCTACAAACGCGGCCATGCGGAGGTGGCGGACGCCATCCGTGACCTCATTACCGGTTGTCGTCTCAAGGTCCCCATGGAAGAGGTCACGCTGGACGCTTTGGAGCGGTTCAAGGCCAAGCCGGTCGACTTCCCGGATGCCTTGGTGGCGGCAATCGCGGCCCACCAAGGTGTACCCGTCGCCTCGTTTGATCGGGACTTCGACCGGTTCAAAGACGTGAAGAGATTCGAGCCGTCCGTCTCTTGAGAAAGGGGTCGGTTCTCACTATTGATACAAGCTCCTTCGTGCCGACTTCCGGATTGCCCCTGGATTGCCCCTGGATTTCGCCGGGTCCTGCGGGCTTTGAAGGAACACGGTCCGTTTAGAATCGGAACGTTGTCCCACTTCAAATTGGATGGGTGTCCGGTTTGCGTCGGAATACGCAGTATCGTTGGGCCGGGATCCGGGGTAGCGCAGGCGCAGAACGCCGTCTACCGGATGCACCGTTTCGAGGAAGCGCTCGGTTGGGGAAATCAGCTTCAGAACGAGTCGGTGGTGAACCTGAAACATGCCCGGGTGGGAGCAGCAAACCGACCCCTGGAGGTTTGATTCGTCGAACAATGATGGGACCGCCTTTGGGCACGGAGTCGGACATCCTCAGGTGCCAGAAGAGGAGGGTGTGGACCGAGGGTCGGTGAAAACCCGCCTGAGCCTGAGGGAGTTCCGTCATTTGCTTGCCGGAATCTGACGGGTCCACCGAGCGGTCCGGCTCTGCCGACGTGGCGCTCTCGGAGAAATCGCCCCGCCTCGGAGGTGCTCAGGCTAGGCTGGGTTTTTGGGAGGACCAATGGGCTGTTGCCGGATGAGCCTCCTGGGTAGGGACTCATCTCCGAGCGGTCCGTCCCGGCAGGCTGTGCTCAATGTCGATTTCGATTCCCTGGTCAATGGGGTAAACCCTCGGCAGCGGTCAGCGATGTCGCAGGCGCTAGTAATCGTACAGCCCTGGGTCTTTGGAGTAGGCACCGCCGCCGGGGCCACCACCACTGGGACCGTCTTCGCCGCCCATGAGGTCGCCGAGCACGTCGCCCATGTCGGCTTCAATTTTCTCCGGGTCTTCGCCGGCTTCGAGGCGTTTGAGGGCTACTTCGAAATCCTTGGGCACGGATCCCGATGGGAGGATGTCCTTCATCTTCCGCAACAAATGGGCCATGTGCTTGGGGTTGTTTTCGTCGAGATGGTCCATGTCGCGCTCCATCTCCGACATGGCTCTCGCAATCCGCGGATCCTCCATGTCGGGCATGCCGGCCCCGTCGAGACCGGGTTCACCCCCAAGATCACCGCCCTCGCCACCGTCTCCCGCAGCCGCCGCGGGCTCCGGTGCTCCGTGCAAAAAGGCAAAGCGGCTGATTTCTTTGCTCAGGCGTTTGCTGCCGCACTTGGGGCAGGCCGGCGTGTGCGACGGGGCGACGCGCTTGCTGAGGAAGCTGTACACCTTGCGGCAGCGGGGGCAGGCGAATTCGTAGATCGGCATGGTTGGCAGCGTCGGGTTCGGGGGCGGACCTCTCAACGAGGCCCCGCTCACGTGGACTTCGGACAATCTACGAGCCGCTCTGGGCCCCTTCAAGTTTGGCCCACCAGTGGTGGTAAAGGCGCTCCAGCGTCTCCTGCGGGTCTTCCACCATCAGGGCTTCCCGGATCTTGGTGGCGTACATGCCAAAGGCCAGCGGCGAAACCATCGGCACTTCACGCAGGCGGATGGGGCGGTGTTGATCTCGCAGATCGGTGAGGAAGGCCTGGGCCCGCTCGCCATCGAGGAAGGTGTGCAGGGCGTCCCGGCGCGCTTCCCGCAGCAGCACGTGCTGGGGTTCATGTTGTTCGAGCACGTTGAAGATCACCTCGGTGCTCCACTGGACTTTCCGCACCGTTTTTTCAGATCCGAAGTGGTTGCGGTACACCATCAGCCCGGTCTGGGCCGCATTGCGGAAGTGGTATTTGAGGAGATCGGATTTGTGCAGCGAAGCCAGGAGGTCTTCCTGAAAACCTTCCGGGGATAATAGGCTCGGTAGATCACCCGCGCTGAGGGTTTGGTCGGCCGAAACGGTGAGCACGAATCCATAGTCGTCGGCCGTGGTCACGGTGTTGCCGCCGCGCAGTCGTCCCAGGCGCAGGCCGATGACTCGACCCAGGGCATCGATGGCCGCGCGCCCGACGAGCGCGTGGAAGAAGTAATGG
>Ga0255087_1000677_pt1 | contig 13701 bp, 9 predicted proteins | sample Colum_Miss_RepA__FD_188561 | JGI IMG/M metagenome (GOLD analysis project Ga0255087, IMG submission 188561) | Freshwater microbial communities from Columbia River, Oregon, United States - Colum_Miss_RepA_8d | ecosystem: Environmental > Aquatic > Freshwater > River | place: USA: Oregon | collected...
GCGCCGTCTCATCATAAACGCCGCCTACTGGGGCATGGAAATGGAGTCCGCCATCTCCGCCACCCGCAGCGTGGACATCGTCGGCACTTACCAGCCGCTCGACAGCGGGTTCAACTATCAGAAGCTGGGCGTGACGCCCAAGCCAGTCGCAGCCTACAAATAGTCCGATGAAACAGACTTCCCTCCTCCTCGCACTGCTTGTCGCCGCATTCTCCGCGCAAGCGAAACCACTCAAAGTCTTCATCCTCGCCGGGCAGTCCAACATGGAGGGGCACGCGAAGGTCGAGACGTTCGACTACATCGGTGACGACCCGGCGACGGCGCCGCTTTTGAAACGGATGCGCGGTGCGGATGGCAAACCGACGGTATGCGATCACGTCTGGATTTCCTATCTCACCGGCCGATACGATGGGAGCGCCAATGGCGAAGGCATCGGCAAACTCACGGCGGGCTATGGCGCCCGCGGGGATAATCCCACGAAGGATGGCGGGAAAATCGGACCGGAGTTCACGTTCGGCCTCACGCTGGACGCGGCGCTGCAGGAACCGGTGCTCATCATCAAGACGGCTTGGGGCGGGAGGAGCTTGCACACGGATTTCCGACCGCCGAGCGCGGGGCCGTATGCGTTGAGCGCCTGGCAAAGGGAGAACTACCCCAAGCAGGCAGGCCACGGGATCCCGAAGGACTTCGCGAAGTGGCAGGCCGACAAGGTGAAGGAAACAGGCGTGTTTTACCGGTTCATGGTGGCCCATGTGAAACAGGTGCTCGCCGACCCGAAGCGCGTGTGCCCGGCGTATGACGCCGCGCAGGGCTTCGAGCTGGCGGGTTTCGTGTGGCTTCAGGGCTGGAACGACATGGTGGATGGCCACGTTTATCCGGCGCACAACCAGCCCGAACGCTTTGCGCTCTACTCGGAGTTGCTCGGCCATTTCATCCGCGACGTGCGCCGCGACCTCGGCGCGCCGAAGATGCCGTTCGTCATCGGGGTGCTGGGCGTGGATGGGCTGAAAGCGAACAAGGACATTCTCGCTTTTCGCGAGGCGATGGCAGCGCCCGCCTCGTTGCCGGATTTCAAGGGCAATGTCGCCGCCGTGCAGACCGCACCGTTTTGGGCCGAGGAGCTGGGGGCAATTGATGCCAAGCGGGCCAAGGTTTCGCAGATGGGACATTTCCTTCGAAGCAAACACAAGGACCACGCGAACAAAGACGGCACGATGACCGAAGCGCAGCAGCGCGCGTATCTGAAGCAGTATGAAGCCGACCTCATCTCGCCGGCTGAGGAAGCCATGTGGAAACGCGGCGCGTCGAACGCCGGCTACCATTACCTCGGCTGCGCCAAGACCTTCGCGCAGATGGGCAAGGCTTTTGCTGACGCCTTGCTACGATTGCAAAAATAAATGCCAGAATCAGGAATCAGAGTTCGTCAAGCGTTCGTCACAATCATGAAAACAGGAAGAACAATAGCAAGAACAGGAGCCGTCATGCTATTGATGACGGGTGCGGTGATGGCCGAGAAGGAAGGAGCTGTGAGCCGTGTCGCTGCTCAAGAAACGACATACGAATCAGTCGTCATGCCGTTTCTCAGCACCTATTGCACTTCCTGCCATGGCGAAACAAAGTCCAAGGGAGATGTAACGTTGAATGATATTAGCGCGGATTTGGCCGCAGGCAAAGACATCGACCTCTGGAATGTGGTGCTCAAACAATTGGTGTTGTCCGAAATGCCGCCCGCAAAAGAAAAAAAGCAGCCCAAAGAAAGCGAAATCAATAAGGTGATAGACTGGATTAATGCCGAGCTGAAAAAATCAGGTAACGTAGCGAGCCTCTATCACCAACTTGAAAGCCCCAATTACGGAAACCTTGTTAATCACAAAAAGCTATTCAGTGGTGAAATAAAGACCAAACCATTTTCTCCCGCTCGCTTGTGGAGAATGAGCGAAAAAGTTTTCGATAACGTGAAATCAAACTATGGTGTTGATGTCACTAATATCAGGCAGCCATTCCTCCTTGATGACAAGAAGGGCATTAGGGATTACGCGAATCTCTTATTTGCTGATTCGGCGGTGGTGAATGTTTTGATGGCGAACGCTGGACACTGCGTAGATCAACTCATGGAAAAGAATCAGGCCATAAGGGACCTCGCGACTGGCTCTCCCACCCCAGACCAATTGGGTGCGGCAGTGTCCCAACACTTCAAGCGAGTTGTATTTCGCGATCCATCCCAGGACGAAATAAATAAATACCTCGGGCTTTACCAAGGCTCCGTCCAAGAAGGCGGCAATAGGGAAGCTCTCAGACTCATGCTTATGGCAGTCATGCTGCACCCAGAATCGGTTTACCGACTTGAAATTGGTCTTGGTAGCGAAGATTCTTATGGTCGTCGACTTTTATCGCCCACCGAACTCGCCTATTCGATTGCCTATGCCTTAACTGACAGTCGCCCCGACAGATCGCTCTTGCAGGCCGCCGAATCTGGCAAACTGAAAACTAAAGACGATGTGCACGAGCAGGTCTCTCGGATGCTCGCGGACGAATCGATTGATAAGCCAAGAATTCTTCGGTTTTTCCAGGAGTTCTTCAACTACAATCAAGCGCATAAAATCTTTAAGGATGAAGGCAGGTCAGGAGGGTTTAGGTATTATAGCGAGAACTATCCGCGCATGTATGAGCGAGACGCTGATTTTTTCGTGATGAATATCCTCGATAAAGATAAGGATGTTTTCAGACAACTACTGCTATCAGACGAATATTTTATCCTTAACCGGCAAACCTTCAGAAATACTGTTTTCGATTTTTACGAACGAAACAAGCCGCTGATCGATAGCGGTATTATTTCAGAAGATAAAACAAAGGAGTTATTAAAAGCTCTGGGACTGAAAAGCTGGGGGGAGCTCAATGTGAAATATTATTTACACGGGTTCGACCGCGGTTTTCGGGGGAGCGCTGGTGAGATCAAAAAAATGGCTAATGCCGTCCGCACAGACCAGCCAAAAAGCACCAGCAAGGAAATTAGTGAAGCCATGCATCCTCTCTACACCAAAATGCCCATGGTCTACGATCTGGGAGATAACGAGCAGAACTTCCTTCTCCCGCAACCCTACAAAAGACCAAATCGGGCGGGTATGCTCACCCATCCTGCCTGGTTAATTGCCTTTTCACTCAATGATCACACCGATCCCATCCGTCGTGGCAAATGGATCAGGGAACGCTTGTTGGCGGGTCTGGTTCCTAATGTCCCGATTACCGTGGATGCCACCATCCCGGTAGATCATCACAAGACCCTTAGAGAAAGACTTACCGTCACGGAAAAGCAAGAATGCTGGCGTTGTCATGAGCAGATGAACCCTTTGGGACATCCTTTTGAGATCTATGATGACTTTGGACGTTACCGCACTGAGGAATTCCTCGATAAATTACCCAAGGTGAACGGCAGATACCCAAGCAAGCCAGTGAATGCCGCTGGCGCCCTAACCGGAACCGGCGAAATAGGATTGGACGGCGAGGTGAAGGACGCCTTGGAATTGATCAAAAAGCTGGCCGATTCAGACAAGGTGAGACAGTCCATGATTCGGCACGTATTTCGCTACTACATGGGTCGCAATGAGATGCTCTCCGACTCTGTGACTCTGATGGAAGCTGATAGAGCCTACTTGGAAAGTGGCGGAAGTTTCAAGGCTCTTGTGGTCTCGTTGCTTACCTCCGACTCTTTCCTTTACCGCAAAACACTCTAGTTTAACAAGATAAACACTATGGCAAATTCTCGACGCACTTTTATAAACGATCTTTCTCTGGGAGCCGGAGGCTTCCTTCTCGCTCCGCTATTGCAAGCCGTGGAAAGGCAAGCCAATGGCAACACTAAGGCCTTGCCCAGTCGCTTTGTTTTTATGGTCAAGAACAGCGGTATTTGGCCTGAGCAAATTACTCCCCGGGAATTCCTGGCTAACGGAAGCAATGCGATCAATGCGTCGCTGATCAACGCAACCTTGCCTCTTTCCATGAGTGCTCTGGAACCCTATAAGAATCAGCTCTCCATCGTGCAGGGTCTTTCGGGGAAAATGTGTCAAGGTGGTCACACCAGTAATTTTGGCATGTTGGGCGTATTTATGTCTTCTGGTGAACAGAGTGCGCCTAGCCCTATGTGGGCCACCGCCGACGCAGAATTGGCCAAATTGTATCCGGCCCCTTTTAGTCATGTAGGATTGGCCCTTCGCTCTTATTGGGGATCTCAAGCGTATGGGGGAACCATGTATCCGGGCATCTCGGCCATCGGCCCCGGGAAAGAACTCCCCTTTCAGGGAAGTCCTGACGTGGCCTATGAGCAGCTATTTGGTTCGGCCGTTTCCGCTTCAAAAGAGGGAGAAAAGAGATTCCAGATGCAGAGGAATCTTTTTGATTTCATGATCGATGATATCAAGAAAGTGGAAAAGGCCATACCACCTTCAGAAAAAGCGAAGATGGACGCTTATCTCAATGCATTTGAAGAGCTCCAAGTTCGACAAAGTAAATTGGTGGGGATGAAAACTAAGATCAAGGATTGCGCACCGCAATTCACCAGCAAGTTCTCATCTGAAGTTGAGGAAGTGCGTCAAGAAGCACACTGTGATCTGGCGGCAGCTTCTTTGATTGCCGGTCTCACTAATTGCGTCACGATTCGTTTGGATAACCCAATTACCGTCTACAAAGCTCTCGGATTGACGAATCATGTTCATGGAATCGGACACGACGAAGGCAGCAATGGGAAAAAGCAAAGCGAGTGTAATGATATTATTCGAGCACATCACATGGGCTTGATTGCTACCATGGCGAAGAAACTAAAGGCCGTTCCAGAGGGAAATGGGACTATGCTCGACAACACCATGATCATTTACCTGAGCGACTCTTCAAATAAACATCACGGTGATTGTTTGGAATGGCCGTATGTTATCGTCGGCGGTTGTAGCGGAAAACTCAAGATCCCTGGTCGTTATATACGCTATCCAAAATATGGCGATATCGGCTCTCGCACCATCGGAGACTGGTGGACCACCCTGCTCAATGCCCACGGAAACCCAATCAAGTATTACGGTAACGAAGATCTTGTTCTGAAGCAAAATGGCATCTCACATGCCGGAGCGCTTGCTGAACTCATTTCTTAACTTCCGCGCCCGAGAGTGCACATGAACAGCCTCAGCAACCATCCTTTAAAAGGAAAATTCCTAACATTCATTCAAAGGCGCTTCCAACGGCGGTTACCACTATTTTGGCAGCGCGAAGATCTTCGCGCTGATGGGCAAGGCTTTTGCCGAGGCCAACCTCCGGCTGCTGAATCCTCAACCCACCCGACGATGACTTTGAGCATGAAGACCCGAGCGCGACAACTCGCCCATTTCCTCACGGCGGCAGCCTGCCTGTGCAGCCTCGGAGTGCCAGCAACGCACGCGGCGGGCCGTGGCGAAGTGCCGGCGGTTCCAGACTTTACGCGAGGCGCCAAACCCAACGAAGCGCATGACTGGACGCTTGGGCCGACCGGGGCGCGCGGGTGGATTCACACTGCGAACGGGCACTCGCGCGACGCGCGCCAGATTCTGGTGACGGACGTGGCCAAGGGTTCGCCGGCGGACGGCGTGCTCGCGGTGGGCGATGTGATCCTCGGTGTCGAAGGGAAGGCCTTTGCGGACGATGCGCGCATCGCTTTCGCCAAGGCCATCGCGGCGGCAGAGGCAGGGCAAGGGACATTACGGCTGTCGCGCTGGCGCGGGGGAAAGACGGATGCGGTGGACGTGAAGTTGCCGGTGCTCGGAGCCTACAGCGCAACGGCGCCATATGACTGCGCGAAGTCGAAGCGCATTTACGAACTCGGCGTCGCGTCGCTCGCGCAGCGGATGGGCGAGGCGGATTACGGCAAAGGGATGCACGGCATCGTGCGCGGCTGCAATGCGCTCGCGTTACTTGCGGCCGGAAACAATCAGTGGATGCCGCTCTTGCAAAGGGAGGCGAAGTGGGCGGCGGATTTTACCGACAAGGGCTACCTATCGTGGAGCTACGGCTACGTGATGATGTTCCTCGCGGAATACATCACGGCTACGGACGACAAGTCGGTGCTGCCGGGCTTAGAGCGGCTCGCGCTGGAGACGGCGCGTGGCCAGAGCGCGGTGGGCAATTGGGGCCATCGCTTCTCGCCGAACGGCGTGAATCTCGAAGGCTACGGCGCGATGAATGCGCCGGGGCTCTCGCTCAGCATCGGCATGGCGCTCGCACGCGAGGCGGGCGTGAAGCACGCGGACCTCGACAAGGCGCTGGCGAAATCCGCCACGATGCTGCGCTGGTTTGTGAACAAAGGCGCGGTGCCCTACGGCGACCATCAGCCGTTCTTCGCGCACGAGGACAACGGCAAGTGCGCGGCTGCCGCCATTTTCTTTGATCTGCTTGGCGAACGGGAGTCGGCGGAGTTTTTCGCAAAGATGTCCGCCGCCGCCTACAGCGAGCGCGAGCGCGGGCACACGGGCAATTTTTTCAACATGCTCTGGGCGCTTTCCGGCGTCGCGCGCTGCGGCCCGCTCACGACTGGCGCGTATTTGAAAGAGCACGCTTGGTATTACGACCTTGCGCGCGGCTGGGGCACAAAGTTCCTCTATCAAGGTTCGCCCGTTGGCGAGGAGGAGAGCGGCGCCTACAAGAAGTGGGATTGCAGCGGAAGCTACCTGCTCGGCTTTGCCATGCCGCTGAAATCGCTCCGCCTCACCGGCAAAAAGCCGTTCACCTTAACGCCGCTCAATGCCGCTCAGACCGCCGAGGTCATCGCCGCCGGACGCGACTTCGCGTATCGCGGTGATACGAACCTGTTCGAAATGCGCACGACTGAGCAGCTCATCGCCGGCCTTGCGAGCTGGTCACCCTTCGTGCGCGGACGCTCTGCCGCTGCGCTCGGCAAACGCGACGGCGACCATCTGCCCGCGCTGCTGAAAATGCTCGCCGGCAAAGACCGCGACGCCCGCTACGGAGCCATCGCCGCGCTCGGCGCGCTCGGCCCGCGAGCCGATGCCGCCGCGCCGCAACTCCGCGCTTTGCTCACCGACCCCGACCCGTGGGTGCAGTGCCTCGCCGCCGAAGCCCTGCCCGAACTCGGCCCCGAAGCACGCAAAGCCAGCGTGAGCGACCTGCTCGCGCTCGTCGTCCGCACGAACCCCGCCGACCCGCGCCGCCAAGCCGCGCGCTACGCCAGCTTCTCTCTCTTTTCGCCGTTCCCCGGTGCCCGCGGCCCGCACAGCATCCTCGCGCAATCGCTCGACGGCGTGGACCGTCCGAAACTTCTCCCCGCCGTGCAAACGCTGCTCGCCCACGAAGACAGCGTCCCGCGCAGCGCGGCGGCGCGGACTTTCAAAAACCTCACCGATGAAGACCTCGTCGCGCTCCTGCCCAACATCGTGAAGGCCATCGAACGCATCGCCCCGAGCAACGAGATGTTCGCCGACGGCGTCCGCCTCGCCGGCCTCGACCTGCTTTCGCGCCTCGGCATCCGCGAAGGCATGGCGCTGTGTGTTTCGGTCATCGAGCCTGAGCGCTGGGGCGAACGGAACCGCACGAAGCCCTGCCTCACCTACCTCCAGCGCTACGGTGCCCACGCGAAACAACTGCTGCCCAAACTTCAGGAAATCCGCGCCCACCTCGCGACCGTGAAGAAAGCCCCGGCCGACACGCTCGCGCAGTTCGACCAAGCCCTCGCCGCCATCTCGATCAGCACCGCCACCCCCACGCTCGTGAGTGCCGCCGCGTTCAAGCCCAAGCCCGCCAAGTAAGCGACCACGAAGTTGTTTCACCCCGGCCGTCCCGTCGCTTAGCCTTCCATGAATTAATTTTCGCAACCGCGCGCAACGCAGAACCAATCCAGCCATTCAACTGCCCATGAGAACTATTTTCACATTCCTCACCACTCTCCTGTTCGCCGTTCAGCTCCATGCCAAGCCGCTCAAAGTCTTTATCCTCGCCGGCCAGTCCAACATGCAGGGCCACGCCAAGGTCAGCACGTTCGAGCACATCGGCATGGACCCGGCCACCGCCCCGATGCTCGCAGAGATGCTCGGTGCCGATGGCAAGCCGAAGGTCTGCGAGCGCGTGTGGATTTCGTCCATCGGCTGCGGGAAGGATGAAAAGGAAGAGCAGACCGGGAAACTGACGGCGGGCTTCGGCGCGTCGCCGGAGAAGATTGGGCCCGAGTTCACGTTCGGCCTTTACATGCAGAAGCTTACCGACGCGCCCATCCTGCTCATCAAGACCTCGTGGGGCGGCAAGAGCTTGAACACCGACTTCCGTTCGCCGAGTGCCGGGCCGTATGTGTTCAACGAGACGCAGCTCGCCAACTTTCAAAAGCAGGGCAAGGACGTGGCTGTGATGACGGCGGAGAAAGCGAAGGCGACGGGTTTTTATTACCGCCTGATGATTGAGCATGTGAAGAAGGTGCTCGCCGACCTCAAGCGCGTGGTGCCGAGCTACGACCCGGCGCAAGGCTACGAGCTCGCGGGCTTTGCGTGGTTCCAAGGCTGGAACGACATGGTGGACGGCAGCACGTATCCGAACCGCGACAAGGCGGGCGGCTACGACGCTTACAGCGTGGCGATGGCGCACCTCATCCGCGACGTGCGCAAGGATTTGAACTCCCCGAAGCTGCCTTTCGCTATCGGCGTGATGGGTGTGGGCGGGCCGACGGCGGACTACGGCCCCGACGAGCAGCGCTACAAGACGACGCACCAAAACTTCCGCGATGCGATGGCCGCCCCGGCGAAGCTGCCGGAGTTCCAAGGCAACGTCGCGGCAGTGCTGGCCGAGAAGTATTGGGACCGCGAGCTAAGGCTGGCGCGGCAAAAGGAAGCCAAGCTCAAGGACGAGGCAAAGAAGCAGGCGAAGGACAGCAAGTTGAAACCCGCCGAGGAAAAGGCGGCGCTGGACAAGTTGCGCGCCACAGCCCTCACCGAGCGCGAGCGGCTGGTGCTGGAGAAAGGGATCTCCAATTTCGAATTCCACTATCTTGGCTCCGCGAAAATTCTCGGCGGCGTTGGCAAAGGCCTCGCGGAGGCGATGAGCGACCTCATGCGGACCAAGTGATGGTGAAACTCCTTCCCCAGACAGAAATTACGTGAAGATTGCTGTCAAAACGGGACGCCATGACTTTCTTCTGGCTCGTCTCAAGTCCGAAACCGCGAGCCGCTGCCGCATGAGCGAGACTGCTACGCGTTGAGCAAGATTCCAAAACCTTGAACCACATTCTGCATAGTCACATGAAAATTACCCGCATCCTCGCCTACCGCGTTGAACTTCCGCTGCACGAAGGCTCCTACAAATGGAGCGGTGGCAAGTCCGTCTCCGTCTTCGACAGCACCATAGTGCGCGTGGAGACCGATGCCGGCCTCGTCGGCCACGGCGAGGTTTGTCCGCTCGGACCGTTCTACCTGCCCGCCTATGCCGAGGGCGTGCGTGCCGGATTGCGCGAGCTGGGACCGCATTTGATCGGCTGGGATCCGCGTGAGCTGGCCAAGTTGAATCATCGCATGGACGCCGCGCTCAAGGGCCATCCCTACGTGAAGAGCGGCATCGACATCGCATGCTGGGACATCCTCGGCCAGGCGAGCGGCCTGCCGGTGTGCGTGCTGATGGGCGGGCGCTTCGGCGAAAGCGTGCGGCTCTACCGCGCCATTTCTCAGGAAGACCCTGAGATCATGGCGAAGAAAGTGGCCGGCTACCGTGCCGCCGGCTACACGCGCTTCCAGCTCAAGGTCGGCGGCGACCCGGACACGGATATCGCGCGCATACGCGCTGTCCGCGCCATGCTCCAGCCCACCGACCGGCTTGTGGCCGACGCAAACACCGGTTGGACGCAGCACGAGGCCATGCGCGTGATCCGCGCCGTGCGCGACGTGGATGTTTACATTGAGCAGCCCTGCCTCACCTACGAGGAATGCCTGTCCGTCCGCCGGCACACCGACCATCCGTTCGTGCTCGATGAAAACGTGGACAACCTCGACATGCTGCTGCGCGCCAAGGCTGACCTCGCGATGGACGTGGTGAACTTGAAAATCAGCAAGCTCGGCGGCCTGACGAAGACGAAGCAGGCGCGCGACCTCTGCGTGAGCATGGGCATCGCGATGACGCTGGAGGACAGTTGGGGCGGCGACGTCACCACGACGGCGATTGCGCACCTCGCGCACAGCACGCCGGAGGAGTTCCGCTTCACCAGCACGGACTTCAACAGCTACGTGACCGTGAGCACCGCAGACGGCGCACCCCAGCGCGTTAACGGCTTCATGTCCGCCAGCAATGCGCCCGGCCTGGGCATCCAGCCGCGGATGGATGTGCTTGGAATGCCAGTAGTCGAAATCTCATGATGGAGCGCACTGCTTTGCACCTGATTACTGAACACTGACAGATTAACACTTCCGCCGAGAGCGTGAGCTTCCCCGCGTCGGCTGCTGCCAACCAATCTATGAAACCATACTGGACCGGCGTATTCCCCGCCTGCACGACCCAACTCAAGAAAGACCAATCCCTCGACTTGCCCGCCACCGCGCGGCACTTCGAGGCGCTCATCGAGAGCGGCGTCAGCGGACTCATCGTCTGCGGCTCGCTCGGCGAGAACCAGACGCTCGACCCGGACGAGAAGCGCGCCGTGGTTCGTTGCGCCGTGGAGACAGCGCGCGGGCGCGTGCCGGTAGTCAGCGGCGTAGCAGAGTCGTCCACGCGCGCGGCCATCCGCTACGTGCAGGACGTGGAGCAGCTCGGCGCACTCGGCGTGATGCTCATGCCCCCGATGAGTTACAAGGGCGCCCCGCGAGAGAGCATGACTTACCTGCGCGCGGTGGCGAAGGACGGCGGTTTGCCCATCATGATTTACAACAACCCCTTGAGCTACGCGAACGACATCACCCCTGCCCTGTTCGCCGAGCTGGCGGACGAACCGAAGTTCGTCGCCATCAAGGAAAGCTCCGGCGACCCGCGCCGCATCACCGAGCTGCGCAACACGGTCGGCGACCGCTACGCGCTCTTCACCGGCGTGGATGACCTGTTGCTGGAAGCGGCCATCCTCGGCATTGACGGCTGGGTGGCGGGCACGGGTATCGCCTTCCCTGCCGAGAACCAACGCCTGTGGGAACTCACCCGCGCGGGCAAGTGGGACGAGGCGCGCTCGCTTTATCGCTGGTTCCAACCGCTGCTCAAGCTCGATACGCACGTCCACTTCGTGCAATACATCAAGCTCTGCGAACAGGAGACCGGCTTGGGCTTCGAGTGGGTCCGCGCCCCGCGCCTGCCTATCGCGGGCGACGAGCGGAAGGCCGTGCTGTGCATCATTCGCGATGCGATCGCGAAGCGGCCAAAGCTCGGAAAGAAGCGCTGAGGGATATGAACTTGCTTCCCCTCCTCGTCCTAGCGTTTGCTCCCGTCGCAACCTTCGCCCAGCTTCCTTCCGTCCCGCTCTTCCCGACGGACGGACGCGAGGCGGAAGCGCTCAAGGCCACCGCGGCGAAGCTCCGCGAGACGGACGCGTTCGTGCCAGAGGCGACGCTCATCGGCCAGCTCTCCCGCACGCACTGTGCGCTCACGCTGCCCGCCCCCCGCAAAACGCGCCTCACCGGCCGTGAGTTGTGGGCTGCCGCCCGTGCTGCGCACATCCGCGTGGGCTGGAGCTTCCTTTGCACTCGGTGCAGCAACTGGCACCTCGACCTCGCCGGCGGTTACGCCCTCACCAAGGACGGTGCCGTGGCCACCTGCCAGCACGTCGTGAAGCGCCCCGCGAACTTCAAGGAGGGCTCCCTAGTCGCCGCCGACGAAAACGGGGCGGTTTATCCGGTGCTCGAAATCCTCGCCAGCGACGTTCGCAGTGACGCGTGCATCATCCGCATCGGGGCGAAGGACTTGAAGCCACTGCCGCTCGCCACCGAGGTCGCGCCCGGCGACCGCTGCTTTTGCTTCAGCGACCCGCTCGGCCAGCGCGGCTACTTCAGCGACGGCATCGTGAACCGCTTCCTTACGCGGCATCCAACCGACTCCACGAACCTGCCACCCGCCACCCGCCTGAACGTCACAACCGACTGGGCACCCGGCTCCAGCGGTTCGGCGGTGCTCGACGAATTCGGCAACGCCATCGGCCACGTCACCACCATCACGACGCTGCCCCTCGCGCCTAAACCCAAGGCCACCGAATCCACTGGCCCAAAGGCCGAGCGCACGCTCATCACACTGCACGAAGCCGTCAGCGCGAAGGACGTGCTGGCACTGATTCACAAGCCAACCAAGCGATGAAGCGCATCCAAGTCATTGACTCCCACACCGGCGGCGAACCCACCCGCGCCGTCATCAGCGGCGGACCTAACCTCGGTGATGGCAGCGTCGCGGACCAACTCAAAGTCTTCCGCGACCAGCACGACCGCTTCCGCTCGGCCGTCGTCAACGAACCGCGCGGCTCGGACGTGCTCGTGGGTGCCCTGCTCTGCCCGCCAGCGGACAAGTCCTGCGTCACCGGCGTCATCTTCTTCAACAACGTCGGCGTCCTCGGCATGTGCGGCCACGGGACCATCGGGCTCATCGTCACGCTCGCGCACCTCGGCCGCATCGGCCCCGGCGAGCACCGCATCGAGACCTGCGTGGGCGTCGTGACCGCGACCTTGCACGCGGACGGCTCGGTCTCCGTGGCGAACGTGCCGAGCTGGCGGAGGGTGAAAGGTGCAGCCATCGCAGTGCCCGGCTTGGGCCCGATAGCCGGCGACGTAGCGTGGGGTGGAAATTGGTTTTACCTCGTGGAGCAGCACGGCCTGGCCCTCGACCTGAAGAATGTCGAGCAACTCACCGACGCGAGCTGGCGCATCCGCCAAGCCGTGAATGCGCAGGGCTTCCCCGAGGTGGACCACGTCGAGCTGTTCGGCCCGGCGCAATCCGGCGGTCACTCGCGCAGCTTCGTCCTCTGCCCGGGCAAGGCCTACGACCGCTCCCCCTGCGGCACTGGCACGAGCGCAAAGCTCGCCTGCCTCGCCGCCGACGGAAAGCTCGCCGAGGGCGCGGACTGGATTCAGGAAAGCATCCTCGGCACGAAGTTCACCGGCTCCTTCCGCTGGCTGGACCGCGTGAAAGGCGAAATCGCCCCCATCATCACCGGCACCGCCTCGGTAAACGCCGAAGCCACGCTGCTGCTGGATGAGCGCGACCCCTTCTGCTGGGGGATTCGCTAGCCACGGATTCAACACAGATGAAACACGGAAAAATTTTCATTCGCCCGTCTGCTTTATCTGTGTTCAATCCATGTTTCATCTGTGGCTAAAGACAAATCCATTCTGATCATCGGCGGCGGGGTCATCGGGCTGTGCACGGCCTACTACTGTTCGCGGCGCGGGCATCAAGTGACGCTGTTGGACCGCGAGGGACCGGCGCACGACGGCTGCTCCTTCGGCAACGCAGGCATGGTCGTGCCCAGCCATTTCATCCCGCTCGCCGCGCCGGGCATGGTTGCGCTCGGGCTCAAGTGGATGTGGAACCCGGAATCCCCGTTCTACATCAAGCCGCGTCTGGACTTCGGCCTGCTCGACTGGGGCTTCAAGTTCTGGCAGGCCTCCACCGCCGCGCGCGTGAGCCGCGCTGCACCGCTGCTGCGCGATTTGAGTTTCGCCAGCCGCGCGGGTTTTGAGGAACTTGCCGCGCTGCCCAAGTCAGACTTTGGCTTAACCACCCGGGGCCTCCTGATGC
>Ga0255087_1000681_pt1 | contig 13675 bp, 17 predicted proteins | sample Colum_Miss_RepA__FD_188561 | JGI IMG/M metagenome (GOLD analysis project Ga0255087, IMG submission 188561) | Freshwater microbial communities from Columbia River, Oregon, United States - Colum_Miss_RepA_8d | ecosystem: Environmental > Aquatic > Freshwater > River | place: USA: Oregon | collected...
GCCCATGCTCCAGGACAGGGCAGGTAATGCGAAGGTTCAGAACGGGCGGCCGGGTATGTTTTATGCAGCGCAATATGTAGAGTTGATTGACCCCTTCAAGGGGACGATCACCCCGTTTTCGGGGGATGTCCATGCGCAGGGGAATCCTCATTTCCACACCGATCCACGCAGGGTCATGTTGGTTGCCAAGGCGCTGGCAGGCCGGCTTGGCCAATTGTTCCCGGACAAGAAGCCTCAGGTCGACCAGAACCTGGTCAAGTTTGAAGATGAACTCAGCCGCAGGATCGTGGTGTGGGAAAAGCAGGCTGCGCCACTCAAAGGGCGAACGGTCATTACGCAGCACGCATCGTTTGGCTACGTGTGGGCCTGGCTGGGGATGAGGCCTATCGCTGATTTGGAGCCCAGACCAGGTGTGCCTCCCACAGCATCGCATCTTGAAAAAGTCATTGCTCTGAGCAAAGCACAGCAGCCTACGGGTATCGTCATTGCGCAGCACCATGATCCCAAGCCGGGACGCTGGTTGGCCAAAAGCATGGACATGGAACGCAAGTTGCTGATCCTTCCTGCGACCGTTTCGGATGAGCAACCCGACAGCATCATCAGGTGGTTTGACCAGCTAGTTGCGCAACTCAGCAGTTTGGCGAAATAGATCCTCATGAGTAATTGGTTGCTCTTTCCGGCCCTCGCCCTGATCGCAGGCATTGTGGCGCTCACGCCGCTTGGTAGCCAAGTGCTCAGACGCGGAGTTGTCTTTATCGATCTGGCGGTCGCTCAGGCAGCAGCTGCAGCTGTGATCTGGGTCCACTTCGTTTTGGATGTGGAGTCCGTGATCCTTGATCAACTGGCTGCCACTGCTGGAGCTGTGGGAGTGAGCCTTGCAATTGCCTGGGTTGCAAGAAACTGGAGCAAGCAGCGAGAGGCACTTATCGGCCTGATCTATGTAGCTGGCGCCTGCATGGCGTTGTTGGGGGCAAGCCAGCACCCCCACGGCCGAGAGAAGCTTTTTCAGTTGTTGGCCGCAGATGTTCTATGGGTTGATGGCGCCAGTGTTAGCGTCATACTGGCGAGTGCGCTGTGCGTGCTCGTGCTGGGGAGCAAACCTTGGCTCGGTCGTGATGGCGTTTTTTATGCCGCATTTGCGGTGGTAGCCAGCGTTGCCGTGCCCGCGCTGGGATTGTTTCTCGTATTTGCCAGCCTGATTGCACCTGCGCTTTGGATCGAGAAGGGCGTCAGGCCATGGGTGGCCATGGCGATGGCATCCATCGTTTGTCTCCTGGCATTGTTGGTTTCGTGGATGCTCGACACGCCCAGTGGGCCAACTGTGGTGTTGATGTTGGCTGCTTTTGGCGTGTGTGCGCTGTTCTATCGGCAGAACGAGGGACGATCCCGTTGATCGAACGTTGTCCTAAAGCGAATCCTGGACCTACCAGCGGGGGTTTGAGCTCCATCGTAAAAAATATTCTCGTGGAATCAGATCGGGTCGGCCTGCGGGCTCCAGTTTGTAGCCCTCATGACCATGTGGGTGTTTCACACTATGCATTTCTGAAAGGGGTGCCTGCTGATTTACTGTGCATAGGTAAAGGGAGGTCTTAAAAATCAAAAGTCTTTTGCCTGCTGACTGCACAAATCTCCATCAAGCGTTGCTTACACTGGCATCAGTTAGCCAACTCAGGCTCTCCAAGGAGTACGCTGATGATCGAAGGTCTTCTAATCCTGCTGGGTTTTCAGGCCGCTGGCGAGTTGCTGTCCTGGCTGGTGCTGCCCATAATTCCCGGGCCGGTTCTCGGTCTGGTCCTGTTGCTGGTCTTTCTTCGCTTGCGTAAGACCGTGCCCACTGCGGTGGACACAATGGGTTCGGGCATCTTGCAGCACCTAGGCCTGTTGTTTGTGCCAGCCTCGGTTGGTGTAGTGCTGTTTGTACCGCAACTTCGCACACATGGCCTTGCCTTGCTGTTGGCACTGGTAGTGAGCGTGCTGGCCACGGTGGCAGTGACGGGTCTGGTGCTGCGCTGGCTCAGTCCGGCTGGCCCGAATGGCGAGCCCGAAGCCCATGCGCAGGAGCCTGGCGATGCGCGCTGATTTGCCGGCTTTTCAGGACATCTGGGTGTATCTGGGCGGAAGTCCCTTGCTGGCCCTGGTGTTGACCCTGGCTGCCTATGCGATCGGGCTCCAGCTTTACGAACGTTCAGCCCGCCACCCCTTGGCCAACCCTGTGCTTGTGACGGTACTGCTAGTGGCCAGCTGTATCACAGTGCTCGATATGCCTTATGCCCGCTATTTCGAAGGCGCGCAATTCGTGCACTTCCTGTTGGGCACGGCCACAGTGGCGCTGGCCATTCCCATCCACAAAGGCTGGGCCTCCTTGCGTGGGCGCACCCATATCCTGCTGCTGGCCTTGCTGGCCGGTGGTGCCACGTCGGTGCTCAGCGCGCTGGCGGTGGCCCGTCTGCTGGGGGTAGATATGCAACTTGTGCAGGGCCTGTGGGCTAAATCCGTGACGGCACCTATCGCCATGGGCATTGCCGAGCGCATCGGCGCCTCCCCCACACTGACCGCTGTCTACGCCGTCAGCACCGGTATTCTGGGTGCGATGCTGGGCCGTTTCGTGCTCGACGCTTTGGGCCTAAGAGTATGGTGGCAACGTGGTTTCGCACTGGGTGTGGCCGCCCACGGCATCGGCACCTCACGCGCCTTAAGCGTGCATCCGCAGGCAGGAGCCTACGCCAGTTTGGGAATGGGCCTGCATGGCGTGATCGGAGCACTGCTACTGCCCTGGGCGGTACAGATGCTTGGCTGAAGATGCTCAGAGCCCGCGCGCCTTTCTGAGCTTGGCTTGCAAGAGCGTTCCCTTGTTTATCTACATCGAGCGTTCGAATCCCCGCCCACACCAAAAAACGATGCTTCTTGACCTGAGCAAGTTATTTATACAATCTCTATTGCCCCGCCAAACAACGGGGCTTCTTGCTATGGGCTCCTGACTGACCCCATGGTCACTTACCCCTGAAACACGTCTCAAACCCCGTTTCGTCTCAGAACCTCCTGACTTTTTCGTCGTGGTACGGCGAGAGGGGGTTGGCGAAAAATCGCGGTTTTGGTGCCGTACCGATTGAACGATGCGATCCCATCTCAGCCCGAAAGCGGGCTGTGGTACACAGAGTTCATCTCCTCGGGGGATCAGCACTTTTCCTGGTTGAAGTAAGGAACCTGAACCATCCCCGTTGCTAGGGCTTGATATTCAAGAACGTCACAGGCTTTCCGGTGTAACGAATCGATCCAGCAGGTCCTTGTGCCGATAGACCCATTGCCGCAGGCCCGGCTGCAGTTCGCGGCTGTCTGGCAGCGCAGCAGATTTCGATTCCGGTGGTGTGTGCTCAGCCGGGCTTTGAAGGTTGACCTGGCGGGCGTGCCCGAAGCGCAAAGACTGACGTAGGAAGATCGTGCAAAGCTCTTGCGTGGCGCTCTTGATGCGAGCGCTGGTTTCGGGACCGCTGCGCGTGGTGCGGTCGGTGAAGATGCTGTGCCCACCTGTGTTGTAGATCGCCAGGGTTCTGGGCGAACGATTCATGGCCTCAAAGATCGCGATGCGGTCCTCGACCGTGCTGCGGTAGCCGGGTAAGTTGATGGTGTCCTCCAGACTGGTGATGTGCAGCGTGGGGGTGGTGACTGCACCAAGCACCTGCTGAGCCGGCCCTTGGCCGAGTAAAGGCGGCGCAGAAATCAGGATCGCGGCCTTGATACGTTGATCCATCAGTTCGCCCAGATTTGCACCGTCTTTATTCACCTGCGCACCCGCAACGAGCATGGCCGTGTTCGCGCCATACGAGTGACCAGCGACTGCTATTTTGGTGACGTCGATCAGTCGACCCTGATCTGAGGCGAGGACCTGGTCCAGGGCAAAGCGCAGGTCCAGTACTCGGGCCAGCGCTTCGGCATCACGTGCGGCCGACTGCAGGCGTTGCAACAGGTCCAACGGGTTGCCGCGCCACACCCTGTTGTCGCTGCCGACATGTTGCGGGTGCAGGCTGGCCATACCGACATCGGCCCAGTGACGAGCGAGGTAGCTGTAGCCCATACGTGAACCACCCAGGCCGTGGGAAAACACGACCAGTGGCACCGGACCATCGGGGCTGGCTTGCTGGGGCAGGTAAAGGCGAGCGGGAACAGGCCTTTGCCGGTCGGCGTCGAGCCACTCGAGGTCGAGGACGCGATGGCCCGGCGTGGGTGATGCCACCGACGGCCCGGGAGAAGCGGCGAACGGCAGGCCGAGCCCAGCGATAGAAAGGCCTAAGGACCGGGCGAGGAATTCGCGGCGTTTCATGAGGCCTTGTTTTCGACAGCGCGCTTTGCTAGCCACGGGCGGATCCACATCAGCACGCCGGCACTGCCCACCAGGGGAAACACGCCCCACTGCACGATGCTAACAAAGGTCGGATTTTCTCGCAGGGGACTGACATACACGAAGGCACCCAGGACGGGTGTGGTGGCCAGATGCAAATTGCGAAGCAGGCGATGTGACAGTTTCATGGCAAATACCTTGTAAATCAATTCATCCCTTGAAGTGGATTGGACAGGTGGAGAAATGAGGAAAGTGAGATCAAGTCATGGTGGACTTCACGGGTGCAGGCCGGAGCATGCGCTTGGTGATTGCAGCGACCATTACCCTTGGAACAATACGGTTGCCCAAAATCATGAGTCTGTTGGTCGTACCTACTACGTGGGTCAACCCGCCACGAACCATCAGATCAACGCCTGCTCGCGCAACTTTTCGAGGATCGGTACGACCCTCCTGGCGAAAAAAATGACCCCCATCGATTCGTTGAGGGTCAACGCTATTGAAGAAAGCCGTGTCGGTAGGTCCAGGGGCAAGGCAACTCACACTGACGCCGTAGTCTTCCATTTCTTTCGCAAGTGCTTCGGAGAAATTCAGAACGAACGCCTTAGATGCGCCATAGGCCGCAAAATAGGGTGTTGGCTGGAAAGCCGCCGTTGAGGCGACGTTCAGAATGCGGCCTGCACGCCTTTGCTTCATGGGTTCCCCATAACAACGACAAAGCTCTGCGACTGCTACGACATTGAGCTGCAACATGCGGTAAATCTGCGCAGGTTCGATTTCGATGTGTGCATCGACGATGCCAAAACCCGCGTTGTTGATGAGCGTGTCAATGTGGAACCCATGTTTCTGGGTATGGTCGAAAAGCCGCTGTGCAGCCCCGGGTTCAGACAGATCGACTGAGTGCGCGTGAACCTTGGTTCCGTGAGTTGCGCGTAGTTCGTTCGCTGCAGTCTGCAGTCGCACTGCATCCCGTCCAACCAGGATGAGACTGTGTTCGCGTGAGGCCAGTAGCCTGGCCATCTCCAAGCCGATACCACCGCCGCCGCCTGTGATGAGGATAGAGTTCGCCGAACTCATAACGAGTGCTCCCTTGAGAACTCAATGCGGCACTGAAGGAAATCATCAATCCGTGCAATGACACTCACTGGGTCATCGACGACCGAAATATGGGCCGTGTCGAGCACCTCAAAATGACCATTGGGCAGTGCTTCAGCTGCACGCTTTAGAGCGTCAACTGGGTACATCGCATCTTGGTGACCAGCCACGAACAGTGTGGGTGCCTTGATCCCGTTCATACGATGAGCGAGCGGTTCCCGATCGATCAGCACCGATCGAACCGCCTGTGAGAGCGCAGCACCATCGGCTTGACGAAGATGGCGATGAAAATCCCCTTGAATGACACCTCCACGCTCGATGGTGGAGGGCAGGAAGAAAGCCTTCGCGACGCCGTTTCTGTAAGCCGCTGTGGAATGGATCCAGCGTGTCCCCCAGACGACAAACCGGTCACTTAGGCTGGGGCCGTCGGGAGCCTTGATGACCGGCGTATTGAGCATGACCACAGCCAGGGTTCGCCTCGGGTGTAGCAGCGCAAATTCTCCTGCGACCAACCCTCCCCAGGATGTTCCAACCACCACCACTGGTTCGGAGACGGTCAATGAATCGAGTACCTCACCCAGTGCTTGGCCACAGTCACTCATTGAGAAAGCACCGGGTGACCGACCACTTTCCCCGTGACCTGGTCCGTCAATGGCGATGATTCGATGTCTGCCACGCCAGACTTCAATTGGATGGCGGTAAATCCTGTAGTCGGCGAGGATCGAAGGCCACAAGACGATAGTTTGACCCTGAGGATCTACCGGTCCTGTGTCACGAACAGCGAGTGCGCCGACACGCGTTAAGACTTGGCTGGGAGGCGGCAGCAGTGATGACGGTGCTTTTGCAGCTCTGTCTTGTGTCAGGGTCATTGTGGCGGTCGTCATGGTGTGTGAATTCAAGATTCTTGACAGGATGTCCAGCAGATTTTGCAGGTATTGCCGATTAATGTAAACAGCGATAACATGCCCCCATGCAAAACAATGAATTGCCTAAAGCCTCTTATTGCAGAAGCACAGCCAAACCCCGACAGCGGAGCTTTCACCACGGCAATCTCCGGCAAGGACTGATCGACGCCGCACTGGCTGCTCCTGAGATCGAGGGACTGTCGTTGCGACAGCTCGCCGCTAGTCTTGGTGTGACGGCTGCGGCCGCCTACCGTCACTTTGAGAGCCGTGAAGGCCTGTTGTTCGAAGTTGCCCGTATTGGATTCAACCGCCTTAGGCAGCGGTTTGCTTCTGCTTTTGATATCAAAGCCCCGCCATCGGACTTTGAAGAGGCTCGGCTCCGTCTGAGCCGACTAGCGCAGGCCTATTTGCAATTCGCCGATGACGAGCCAGCCCTGTGGCGGCTGATCTTTGGCGCACAGGCTGAGGCTTACCGTCAGACGATCGATTCAGAAGGTGACCCCGACAGCTACGAATATCTCCCCGCGGCATTGTTGGGCTTGTATTTGAAGGGGGTTATTCCCACTCAGCCGAGTGAGCGTGATGCGTTGTTCGCGTGGGGTGCGGTCCACGGCGCAGCCACCTTGCGCAGCGGACGCGTTCCGGGAGCTCTCATTTCCATCCCGGAACTCGCCAACGAGGTGGCTGAACGTGTGATCCGTGCCATGAAACATGAATGACTGAGATAGGAGACCCTGACATGATTCTTCACGACCTGAGCGCGGGCATGCATCCCCGCCGAGTGCGCATCTTCATGGCCGAAAAAGGCCTTTCGATTGAGCGACGCGAGGTGGATGCCGCTGGCGGCGCCAATGCGAGGCCGGATTTCCTACGGCTCAATCCCTTGGGTAAGCTGCCCGTGCTCGAGCTGGACGACGGCAGTGCAATTGCCGAATCGCTGGCAATTTGTCGTTATCTGGAAGCGATGCAGCCGCTGCCATCGCTGATGGGTCGGACTTCGCAGGCGTCGGCACACATCGAGATGTGGACGCTGCGCATGGACCACGAGCTGTCACAGCCGATCGCGCTGACTTTTGTACACAGCAGTGATTTCTACCGGGGGCGTGTCGAGCAGGTGCCAGAAGTCGCGAGCTGGGCACGTGGCCGTGCGCTTCAAACCATGACTTGGCTGGATGGCGAGTTGGCTGGACGCAACCACATTGCGGGTGAGGACTACACCTTGGCTGACATCGTCGCGCAATGTGCCTGTGTTCTTGGGAAGGCGGTTGGCTTGCGTATCGCGCCCGAGATGACCCATTTGTCGCGCTGGTTTGCTCAGGTGTCGGCCCGTCCGACCGCACGGGCCTGATGCCAGCATGAAGGAGATCGCCATGCTCAGACCCGGGGTCTGTTGTGTGATTGGTGCCGGAGATGCCACCGGTTCGGCAGTGGCCCGGCGCTTCGCCAAAGAAGGCTACACCGTGTGTGTGGCGCGGCGAACTGCGACGGCTTTGAAGCCGCTGGTCGACCAGATCATCGTCGAGGGTGGACGGGCTGTTGCGTTTGGTCTGGACGCGCGACGCGAGGACCAGGTGGTCAACTTCTTTCAGCAAATCGAAGCCGAGGTCGGACCGGTCGAGGTGCTGGTGTTCAACGTGGGCGGCAATGTTCGCTTTCCTATCCTTGAAACCACATCACAAAAGTATTTCAAAGTCTGGGAAATGTGTGCCATGGCCGGCTTTCTGGCAGGCCGCGAGGCCGCCCGGATCATGTTGCCACGAGGACATGGAACCTTGCTCTTTACTGGCGCCACGGCAAGTCTGCGCGGCGCTGCAGGTTTCTCGGCGTTTGCCGGTGGCAAGGCGGCGCTGCGGGCGCTCGCTCAATCCATGGCGCGGGAACTGGGTCCCAAGGGGCTGCATGTTGCGCATGTGGTGATCGATGGCATGATCGATACGGCTTTCACGCGTGAACATTTTGCACAGCGCGTCGAGGAAGTCGGACCTGATGGCATCCTGAATCCAGACCATATCGCCGACGCGTACTGGTGGTTGCACGAGCAACCCCGTGATGCGTGGACTTTCGAACTCGACCTGCGCCCTTCAGCAGAAAGGTGGTGACCACCATGTCGAGAATTGCGGTTTTCGGTGCAACCGGGCTGACAGGCCGTCTAGTGGTCAAGCACGCGCTCGCCCAGGGCCATGAGGTCGTTGCCCTGGTGCGAGACCCGGCCAGGTTGACGCCTGAGTCTTCGGGCTTGAATGTGATCGGCGGCAGCCCGCTCTCAAAAGTTGATGTCCATCGCTGTGTGCAGGGCGCCGATGCCGTGATTCATTGCCTGGGCATCGGGGGCAAGGGTGACGGCAAGCCCACCACCCTTATTTCGGACTCGGTCCGGCTCGTCCTCGAAGCAATGCAAAGCCATGGCGTTCCCCGCATCGTTTGCATGTCCAATGTCGGAGCGGGCGGCAGTGGAAGCTGGTTCGCCAACCGTTTTGTGATACCGCTCTTTCTTCGCTGGTTACTTCCCATCATCGAGGACAAAAACCGTATGGAGGCGTTGTTGCGCGCGAGTTCTATCGAGTGGATATCGGTTCGACTGCCCAGTATCGTGGAAGGCCCTGACACGCCGCTGCGGGTGAGTGCCGATGGTCGCGGACTTGGGTTGTCGATCTCGGCCGAGTCAACCGCCCGCTTCCTGCTGCAGCAGGTTGGGTCACGTGAATACCTTCGCTCGGCGCCAAGCATCAGCAACTGAGTTGTTTCATGGAGTCCATCAATATTGAACGAACGGTGTGTCGGGTGAACTAACGGTGTGTCGGGTGAACGAACGGCTCAAATCGCCCCTCATGGGCGACCCAGAACATCCGACGATTTCACGTGTCCATGATGTTGCCAAGTTTGGCGTCGAGGCGGGTGCCTGCACCCAAGCTAATGCTGTGACCGAGAACCAAGGGGTCATGCGACTGTCACAAAGCCTCATCGTCCCTTGTCTAAGTCTTCAGGGAGCCAGACCGGCCCCGTCGTAAAGGAGACTCTCATGGCAGGTTTCAGGTCATTCGCAGCCGCAGCCACTGTCGCAGCAGCAGTGTCGGCCATCAGCATGCCCGCAATGGCCGAGCAAAACTTTGGGGCCGGGCTCTCGGCGAACCTACCCGTTGCAGTCGTCGTGAAGGTTCCGACGCCCTGGTATGCCCCCCGGTTCTTGGTGACGAGCAAGATGCGCGACACCATCCCTCAGTACCAGGCGATTGCAGGACTGAACTTCAAGGCCTTCTCCTTTGCCAAGTCCGATGGGCACTACGGTGGGATCTACCTTTGGAAAGATCTTGACGCTGCTCGAACCTGGTTCACCCCCCAGTGGTTCGAGCGGGTTAAACAGGAGCGCGGGGCGGTGGCTAATGTGCGGGTCGTCGAGGTGGTGCTGGCCCTGGACAACACGCCCGGTGGCACGCCGGCCAACGCCAACAGTTCCGCTGTCACCACGATGGTCGAGATCCCTGTACCGGCGGGCGTCAGCAAAGAGCGGATGGCGCAAGGCTTTGCTGCAGCCGTGCCCGGTTTTCAGAAGGTGCCCGGCCTTCTGCGCAAGTACTTCATCACAACCGCCGACGGGAAATTCGGGGGCATCTACATTTGGAAAGATGAAGCGAGTGCCAACGCCTGGTTCACGCCGGCTTGGCGCGACCGCGTGCTGAAGGAATATGGTCAGCCCGCGAGTTTGGAGTGGTTCGACACACCCATCCTGCTGCCTGGTCAGGATGCGGGCGGGGCATGGGTGAAGGGGGCCAATTCATCTTGAAGATCTGCGAACCTGATGCCGCGACGCTGCGCGATGCACTCGCGGGGAGCCTAGAGGCCGTGGATTCCTTGATCACGGCGATTCAGCCTGGCATCTACAAGTTGGCCGTGCACATACTGGGCCACCGCGACGACGCGGCCGCTGCCACGCAAGAAATCCTCCTTAAGGTCGTCACGCACCTGTCTGGGTTCCGCGCTGAATCGGCCTTCGCGACCTGGGTATGGCGTGTGGCGTACAACCACTTGATGACGGCTCGAACGCGCAAGGCCGAGTCACCGGAGGTCTCGCTCGATGGAATCGCCGAACATCTCGGGCAGGGTCTGGAGTTCGCCGCAAGACTGGCTCACGACAGAGGCGAGCCCGGCCCCTTGAGTCCGCAAGACAAGCTCGAGGCGCGACAAGTCGCCCTGGCCTGTACGCAGTCGATGCTGATGGCACTGGACCGTGAACAGCGTCTGGCCTATGTGATCGACACCGTGTTTGACCTTGACTCGCGCGAGGCTGCGGCGGTGATAGGAATCTCCCCCGAGGCCTACCGTCAGAGGCTGTCACGTGCGCGTTCGCGCCTGGATGCGTTCATGAGCAAGGCTTGCGGTCTGGCCAACAGCGAGGCGGCTTGCCGCTGCGAACGACAGCTGCCCGCTGTTCGTCACTTGGCCAAGGTGCGCGGACCAGACAGCGGCGCTGTGGTGGCCCTGCACAAACCGGAGTTGGACGAAGCCGAGCGGCACTTCGCCGCGTTCACCCGCTTGACCGATGCGGCAGCGATCCTGCGCGCGCATCCAGACTACCGGGCGCCGGAGGCGCAGCGCGCCGCCATACTGGCCGTGCTCAGACAGGAGGGTTTCATGCAGCGCGAGCAACCCCAATGAAACCGCAGGCCACGGACGGCGAACCCGTCGAATTGCGAACCGTTGACGGTACGGATCTTCAGGGTGTGCTGTACCGGCCTAAGGGGCAGCACCGTCGCGCGGTGCTGGTCGCGGGTGGACTGGGCATACCGCAGCGCTTTTACGCGCCCTTCGCCACCTGGCTCGCTCAGCGCGGGCATCTTGTCATGACCTTCGATCTGCGGGGCATGGGTGCCTCGCGCAGGCCTGAACACCGTGGTTCTCTGCGGGGCTTGGACGCCGACATGCTGACCTGGGCGCGTCAGGACTTTCCCGCCGCCGTGCAGGCCTTGTCGGACATGGTCAATGAAGATTCAATCGTCCTGATCGGTCACAGCTTGGGCGCTCACCACGCTGTGATGACGGATGCCAACACCCAGGACCGTATCGAAATGTTGGTGTCCGTTGCGGCCGGGTCGGGATACTGGCGCGACTGGGCAGCGCCGTCGCGCCGTGTGGCGCCCCTGATGCTTCACCTGGCAGCACCGTTGCTCACGCCCTTGCTGGGCTATTTCCCGGGCAAGGCCCTGCGCATGGTGGGCGACTTGCCTGGACCTGCCATGCGGCAGTGGACCCGCTGGTGCCGCCACCCTGGCTTTGCTTGGGGTGCCGAGCCAGATCTCGTGCAGCCGAGTCTGCAGTCGGCACGCTTTCCGATCGAGGCCTTCAGTTTTACCGACGACGACGCGATGACTGAGAACTGCACGCGTCAGCTGTTAGCCGCAACGCCCAATGCACCATCAAAGCTTATCGTGGTGAAACCGGGTGACAGGGGCCTGGCCAGGATCGGACATACAGGCGCCTTCCGACGTGAGGCGGCTGATGTACTTTGGCCAATGTTTGAGGCTGCTTTCATAAACGGGTGACACCCAGATGAGGCTGGATCATGAGTTCGAATCCCCGATTCCACCAAAAAAAGGGGGGCAGAAAACTGAGCAAGTTATTTATACAGTCCCTTCTGGGCCGCCAGAACAAGACCTTTCAACTCGCTCAGTCGAGCTGCAAGTCGCTCAGAGTCGCGCACCACGCGGGGCTTTTTGCTATGGACTCCTGACTGACCCCATCGCCACCCACCCCCGAAACCTGTCTCAAACCCCGTTTCGTCTCAGATAGCCACAGGCTGAAACCAGTCGCTAGCAGCCCGACGACAACAAAAATGACACTCTCCTGCTTCTCGGCGACGAAGTAGTCGCTCATGCTGTTCATCATGGTGAGACCTTATGCGACGGGCTTGATCAGCATCTTGACCACTTTGGTGGCCAGATCGCGCGGCGTAAAACGTATGCTTTGGGCCATGACCCAATTGACGACGCCGGGGATGTAGACGCGCTTTCCACGTTGCATGGCGCGGTAGCCCAGTGCCGCAACTTCTTCCGATGTGGGCAGTTTTTTTCCCTTGATCAGAGCCGAGTTACCAAGGTCTGCCTTGTCTTGAAAGCCGGAGGCAGTCGGACCAGGACAAAGGGCTGTGACGGTGACGCCCGTACCTTCCAACTCAGAGGCAATCGCCTCAGAAAAGCTCAGTACGAAAGACTTGGTGGCGCAGTACACCGCCATGTGGGGCCCAGGCTGAAAGGCTGCTGTTGAGGCTAAGTTCAGAATCCTGCCGCGCGTCGCCAACAGATCGAGCAGGAACAACTTTGTCAGCGCAACGACCGTGTTCATGTTGAGCTGCATCATGGCCATTTCAGAAGCCAGCGAAGAGTCTTTGAACTCACCAAATACCCCGTAGCCAGCGTTGTTGACCAAGGCGCTCAGCACTTTGCCGGACTTCTTGATTTCGGCATGCAGCTGCTCAGCGCCCTTTGGGCTTTCGAGGTCTGCACCGATGCAGGTGACTTGAATCTTGAAGCGGTGTTGCAGGTCTGCGGCATGTGCTTGCATCTTGTCGACGCTGCGAGCGGCCAAGATCAGGTCATAGCCGTCCTTGGCAAACTCTTCGCACAGAGCCTTGCCAATGCCGCCAGAAGCGCCGGTGATTAGAACGACTGGATTCGATTTCATGGGTTGGTTTTCCTTTGGGTGAATGGTCGAAACATATCGACGGATGGGTGAAAAAAAGGACTTAGCTGCAGGCGATCTCGCTCTGCTCAATCAGCAACTTCAGACGGCCAATCGGCTCATCCCACAAGAGGCTGTAAAAGTTTTCCCGCGACTCGCGCGCAAGGCTGACCATGCCAGCATCTTTGAGCACTTTCAGATGATGAGAGATGGAGGGTCGTGAAAGATGCATCAGGTCGGTGATTTGATTCACATTCAAGCGCTCATGCTCGGCTAGCAGCAAGACGATCTGTTGCCGAGCAGGATCACCCAGTGCGTGAAACAGGCTCTCGCACGCACGAAAAGTCTTGGCCACGTCATCGAGGTTCCACGCCTTTGAGGTCGTCATTTCTTTTCTGTTGATAAGTCGAAGCGCATCGACGAATGGTACCACGAGCTCTCAATGTTTGGACGTCCGACCGGCAACCTTTGAGTTCGAATCCCCGACCCCACCAAAAACAGGGAGCCTAAAAACTGAGCGAGTTAGTTAAACAATCCTCTCCGACCCGCCAAAACAAGACCTTCGAACTCGCTCACTCGAGCTGCAAGTCGCTCAGAGCCGCGCACCACGCGGGGCTTTTTGCGTGCGCCCTGGCTGACCCCATGGAAACGATCGCGACAGTCTGTTGCT
>Ga0255087_1000684_pt1 | contig 13624 bp, 10 predicted proteins | sample Colum_Miss_RepA__FD_188561 | JGI IMG/M metagenome (GOLD analysis project Ga0255087, IMG submission 188561) | Freshwater microbial communities from Columbia River, Oregon, United States - Colum_Miss_RepA_8d | ecosystem: Environmental > Aquatic > Freshwater > River | place: USA: Oregon | collected...
CCCCGCATTACGGCTGCACCAACTGCGCGAGCCTGCCAGGGCTGTCCTCCTTTCGGTTGCCTCCATCTCCCTGTTCCCCTAAAACCGCTCGTATGCAACTCTGTTTCCTCACCCACGCCCTCCGCGCCTTTTGCCTTTTGCCTTTTGTCTTTTGCCTTGCCGCGTCCGCGCAGTTGCCGCCGGGCGTCACGGATTCGCAGAAGGCCGGAGATGTGCCCACTTCTCCGGCGGAGTCGCTCAAGAAGATTACCTTGCCGCCGGGCTTCCGCGCGCAGCTCTTCGCCGCCGAGCCGCAGGTGATGCAGCCCATTGCGATGGCGTTCGATGACCGCGGGCGGCTCTGGGTGGTCGAGAACTTCTCCTACCCCACTCTCAAGAAGAACAACGGCGTCACCAACCCTGCGCCCGACCGCATCCTCATCTTCACGGACCGCGACGGCACGGGCCGCAACGTGGAGCGCAAGGTGTTCCTCGACGCGGGCCGCAACGTGACGAGTGTGCTGCCGGGCTTCGGCGGTGTGTGGGTGCTCTCGCTGCCAGACCTCCTCTTCATCCCCGATGCGAACGGCGACGATGTGCCAGACGGCCCGCCGGTGGTGCATCTCACGGGCTGGAACATCAACGCGGGGCACAACTTCGTGAACGGTCTCGCGTGGGGTCCAGACGGTTGGCTGTGGGGTCGCCACGGTATCACGCAGAAGTCCAAAGTCGGCCGCCCCGGTGCGCCGGAGTCCGAGGTGGTGACACTGGACTGCTCGATTTGGCGCTATCACCCGGTGACGAAGAAGTTCGAAACGGTCTGTCGCGGCACGACGAATCCGTGGGGCCTGGATTGGGATGAGAACGGACAGGCCTTCTTCTCGAACAATGTCATCGGGCACTTCTGGCACGTCATCCCCGGTGGGTTTTACAAGCGCATGTTCGGCACGCACGACAACCCGCATCTCTACGAGCTGATGGACAGTTGCTCGGACCACCTGCACTGGGCGGGTGCGAAGTGGAGCGAGGCGCGCGGCGGTCCGGCGCACGACGCACTGGGCGGCGGGCACTCGCACTGCGGGCTGATGATTTACCAGGGCGACAACTTCCCCGCCGACTGGCGCGGGCGGGCCTTCATGGGCAACATCCACGGCAACCGCGTGCTCTACGACGTGCCATCGCGCAACGGTTCCGGCTACACGGCAAAGCACGGCGGCAACTTCCTCATGGCGGACGATCCGTGGTTCCGCTCGACGGTGCAAATTACCGGTCCCGACGGCGGCGTGTTCATCGCCGACTGGAGCGACCTCGGCGAGTGCCATGACAGCGACGGCTCCTATCGCAGCAGCGGGCGCATCTACAAGGTCACGCACGGCACGCCGAAGCCGGTGGTGGACTTGAACCTCGCGAAGCTCGGTGATGCGGAACTCATCAAGCTCCTCGGCCACGCGAACGAGTGGCATCGCCGTCACGCGCAGCGGCTGCTGCAAGAGCGCTCGGTGGCGGGCAAACTGGCGGCAGGCACCGTGGCATCGCTGCGCACGCTGCACGCGGCGGAGAAGGACGGGGCGCGCCAGCTCCGCTTGCTGTGGTCCTTGCACGTCACGGGCGGCGCAGACGCGGCGTTCCTCACCCCGCAGCTCGGCCACACGAGCGAGCATATGCGCTGGTGGGCGATTCGCCTGCTGACCGAGGATAAGCAAGTCTCCACTGCCGTGCTGGCGAAGTTCGTGACGATGGCGCGCGAGGACAAATCCGCCTTCGTCCGCCTCGGACTCGCCTCCGCGTTGCAACGCCTGCCGGTGAACGACCGTTGGGAACTCGCCACCGCGTTGCTCGCTCACGCCGAGGACGCCGCCGACAAAGACCTCCCGCTGCTGACGTGGTATGGCATCGAGCCAGCCGTCGCCGCCGACCAGACCAAGGCCGCGCTGCTGCTGGCAAAGTGCCAGCAGCCCCAAGTGCGCCAGTTCATCACGCGCCGCCTGACCGCGAAGTAGTCGCAGGCTTCAGCCTGCGCTTCCGCTGCGCTCCATGAAACTCCGCGATGCTACCTTTGCTCGCCGCGCCTCTTCTCCCTCTCGCTTTGCGGAGCAAGGGGAGGGGGCGTGGTGAGGGGTTTCGCCCGTCGGCGTTGGCAGCCACACCCCTCATCCGGCCTGCGGCCACCTTCTCCCCTCGCTTCGCGCAGGGAGAAGGCCTGTGCCGTGGCGGTCACTCGGTCGGTCGTCGCGCTGGCTCTCGTTGCCTTGTTCGCGGTTTTCGCCGCCGCCCAGACCTACGCCACGAATGAGTTCCTCCACGTCCAGCGCGGCGAACTGCCCATCATCATCACGGCTCCGCATGGCGGTTCGCTCGCCATCCCCGGCGTGCCGAAACGGCTCGGCCCCGAGGGCGAGCGCACGAGCGGGAAGTTCGTCACCGGGCAGGATGTGCGGACATTTGAACTGGCGACCGCGACGGCGAAGCGAGTCGAGGAACTCACCGGCAGGAAGCCCTACCTCGTGGCCAGCAAGGCGCACCGGCAATACGTGGACCCGAACCGCCCCGAAAAGGAAGCCGTGGAGCATCCGAAAGCGCAGGCCGTCCACGCCGCGTTCCATGGGCAGGTGCGGGAGTTCGTGGACGAGCTGCGGAAGAAGTTCCCGGAAGGCGCGCTGCTGCTGGACATCCACGGCCAGGCGGCGAGCGCGAATACGATTTATCGTGGCACCCAGAACGGCACGACGGTGATGAAGATGGTCGAGAGGCACGGAACCGTCGCGCTCACTGGCGAGTGGAGCATCCTCGGTTATCTCGCGACGAAAGGCATCAAGATCGAGCCACCGAACACGCCACCCGGCACGCCGCCGGAGACGAAGGCGTTCGGTGGCGGCTACATCGTCCGCAGCTACGGCAGTCACACCGCCAACGGCGTGGATGCCATCCAGCTTGAGTTCGGCGGCTCGTTCCGCACGGATGAGAAGAAGCGCGAGGAGACGGCCAAGTGGCTGGCAGAGGCGATCAAGGCATACACGGGGAATTATCTCGCACCGGCGAAGTAGCCCAAGCCTCGCGCCTGCCTCCGCTAGGTCTGGGACTGCATCAGCCGTCTGGCGCTTTTGGCGTGAAGCGTGATTTCGCAATCTGTTTGAACGGTGGCAGAGGGCCGGCGCATTCCAAGACGCTTGGCGCGACATTCCAGCCTTCAGCGTGGATAATTCCCTTTGCCCGTCTGCGCGTTCTGCCGTTGAATCGCGCACCACATGGCCGACGTCACCCGCCAATTTGACTTCCTCATCCTCGGCAGCGGCATCGCGGGGCTGACCTTTGCCCTCAAGGTTGCGCCGCGCGGGCGCGTGGCCATCGTCACCAAGAAGAGCCGCGCGGACTCAAACACGAACTGGGCGCAGGGCGGAATTGCCGCCGTCACCAGCCGCGAGGACTCCATCGAGATGCACGTGCGCGACACGCTCGACGCGGGCGCAGGCCTGTGCCGTGAGGACATTGTCCGCACCATCATCGGCGAGGGACCGGAGCGGATTCAGGAACTCATGGAGCTGGGCACGAAGTTCAGCGAACGCGAGCTGCCCGATGGCAACGGCAAGGAACTCGACCTCACCAAGGAGGGCGGCCATTCCAAGCGTCGCGTGCTGCACGCGAAGGACGCCACCGGCGCGGAGATTGAACGTGCGTTGCTCGACGCCATCGCGCGCGAGCCGAACATCACGGTGCTGGAAAACCACTTCGCCGTGGACCTCATCACCACGCAGAAGCTCGGCTACGTGGGGCCGAACCGCTGCCTCGGCATCTACGTGCTGAACAAGGCCGTCGGGCAGGTGGAGACGTTCGCCGCGCCGGTCATCGTGCTGGCGACGGGCGGCTGCGGGAAGGTTTACCTCTACACGACGAACCCCGACATCGCGACGGGCGACGGCGTGGCGATGGCTTACCGCGCGGGCGCGCAGGTGGCGAACATGGAGTTCATGCAGTTCCACCCAACGTGTCTCTTCCATCCCAAAGAGCGCACGCTGCTCATCACCGAGGCGGTGCGCGGTGAGGGTGGTTATCTGCTCGGCGCGGACGGCCAGCGCTTCATGCCGCGCTATGACTCGCGTGCGGAACTGGCACCGCGCGACATCGTGGCCCGGGCGATTGACAGCGAGATGAAGCGCACCGGTGCGGACAATGTGTGGCTCGACATCACGCACCAGCCCGCGCGCTTCATCATCTCACACTTCCCGACCATTTATGAGCGGCTGCTACGCCTGGGCGTGGACATGACCAAGGAGCCGATTCCCGTCGTGCCGGCGGCGCATTATCAGTGCGGCGGCGTGGTGACAGACGTGAACGGCGTCACCGACATCGCCGGCCTCTACGCTGTCGGCGAAGTTGCCTGCACCGGCCTGCACGGCGCGAACCGGCTGGCAAGCAATTCCCTCCTTGAAGCCCTCGTCTGCGCCCACCGCGCGGCGCGACGCGTCTTGGAAAACCCTTCGCCGCAAGCCGAGGTCAACATCCCGCCGTGGCAGTCCGGTAAGGCGCATCACGCGGACGAGCTCGTTGTCGTCTCGCACAATTGGGACGAAATCCGCCGCCTCATGTGGGACTACGTGGGCATCGTGCGGACGAACAAGCGCCTCCAGCGCGCCAAGGCCCGCATCGCGCTGCTCCAGGAGGAGATCCAGCAATACTACTGGGACTTCACCGTCACCAGTGACTTGCTGGAGCTGCGCAACATCGCCACGGTCGCCGAACTGATCGTGGACTGTGCGTTGCTGCGACCTGAAAGCCGCGGCCTGCACTACAACTTGGACTTCGCGCAGCCAGACCCGGCCTGGGCGCAGCGGGACACCGTGGTGCGGAAGGGTGGCTGAAACAAAAAGGCGGACGGTTGCCCGTCCGCCTTTTGAATTTGTAGCGGCGCTCTGTGAGCGCCGGGCCATCGGTCGCAGACCGACGCTACAGCTTAGTAGCGGTAGTGCTCCGGCTTGTAGGGGCCTTCGACGGGGACACCGAGGTAGGCGGCCTGATCCTTGGTGAGCTTGGTGAGCTTCACGCCGATCTTCTCGAGGTGCAGGCGGGCGACTTCTTCGTCGAGCTTTTTGCTCAGGCGATAGACGCCAACCTTGTAAACGTCCTTGTTTTTCCAGAGGTCGAGCTGCGCGAGTGTCTGGTTCGAGAAGGAATTTGACATGACAAAGCTCGGGTGGCCGGTGGCGCAGCCAAGGTTCACGAGGCGGCCCTCGGCGAGCATGAAAATGCTGTGGCCGTCGGCGAAGGTGTATTGGTCCACCTGTGGCTTGATGTTCTTGCGCTTGACGCCCTTGGCGTTGTTCAGGCGGTCCACCTGGATTTCGTTGTCGAAGTGGCCGATGTTCGCGACGACGGCCTGGTCCTTCATTTTGGCCATGTGCTCCAGCGTGAGGATGTCCTTGTTGCCGGTGGTGGTGATGTAGATGTCGGCGCGGCCGAGGGTGTCCTCGATGGTGGTGACTTCGTAGCCTTCCATCGCGGCCTGCAGGGCGCAGATGGGATCAATCTCGGTGACGATGACGCGTGCACCCTGGCCGCGGAGGGACTGGGCGCTGCCTTTGCCGACGTCACCGTAGCCGCAGACGACGGCGACCTTGCCCGAGATCATAACGTCCATCGCGCGGTTGAGGCCGTCCACGAGGGAGTGGCGGCAGCCGTAGAGGTTGTCGAACTTCGACTTGGTGGTGGAGTCGTTGACGTTGATGGCGGGGACGAGGAGCTTGCCCTGTTCGAGCATCTGGTAGAGGCGGTGGACGCCGGTGGTGGTCTCCTCCGAGACGCCCTTCCAGTCCTTCACGAAGCCGTGCCAGTAGGCGTTACCGCGCTTCTTGGCGATGGCCTTGAGGAGGTCCTTGATGACCTTGACCTCGTGGTTGTCGCTGGGGGTGTTGACCCAGCCGTCGCCGTTTTCGAGTTCGTAGCCCTTGTGGATGAGCAGGGTGGCGTCGCCGCCGTCGTCCACGATCAGCTCGGGGCCTTTGCCGTCGCCATGATCGAGAGCGCGCTCGGTGCACCACCAGTATTCCTCCAACGTCTCACCCTTCCAGGCAAACACAGGGATGCCGGCAGCGGCGATGGCCGCAGCGGCGTGGTCCTGGGTTGAGAAGATGTTGCAACTCGCCCAGCGGACAGACGCGCCCAAGGCCGCGAGCGTCTCAATGAGCACGGCGGTTTGGATGGTCATGTGCAGCGAGCCAGTGATGCGCACGCCCTTGAGGGGCTTGTCTTTCGCATACTTCTCGCGAATGGCCATGAGGCCGGGCATCTCGTGCTCGGCGATGTCGAGTTCCTTGCGGCCCCATTCGGCGAGGCTGATGTCTTTGACTTTGTAGTCGGCTTTGGCGGCAGTTTTCTTGGCCATGGTGTGTTGTTGGTTAAAAGGGTTGGACGGTTAAAAAGCTGAAGCGTTGAAGAGGGGAGGCTTCGCCCCGGAATCCCTTCAACGCTTCAACGAGATCGGTTACTTCACGGCCTTTTGCAGCGCGCTGACCTTGTCGGTGGCTTCCCACGTGAGGTCCTTGTCGCTCTTGCCGAAGTGGCCGTAGTTGGTGGTCTTGCCGTAAATCGGGCGCAGCAGCTTGAGCTGCGAGACGATGTCGGCAGGTTTGAAGCTGAACACCTTGCAGACAGCGTTGGTGATTTGCTCGTCGTTCAAACCTTCCTTGGCGGTGCCAAAGGTGTTGACGTAAACGCTGACGGGCTCGGGGTAGCCGATGGCGTAGGCGAACTGGATCTCGGCGCGCTTGGCGAGGCCGGCGGCGACGATGTTCTTTGCCACATAGCGGCCCATGTAGGCGGCGCTGCGGTCCACCTTGGATGGGTCCTTGCCGGAGAACGCGCCGCCACCGTGACGGCCGAAACCACCGTAGCTGTCCACGATGATCTTGCGGCCGGTGAGACCGGTATCGCCCTGCGGTCCACCGACGACGAAGCGGCCGGTGGGGTTGATGAGGAACAGGGTGTCGGCGGTGAGGAGGTTCTTCGGCAGAACCTTCTTCACGACTTCCTCGATGCAAAACTCCTCGATCTGCTTGTGCTCCACGTCGGCGGTGTGCTGCGTGGAGATGACGACGTTCGAGATGGAAACCGGCTCGTCGTTCTCATAGACGACGGAGACCTGCGACTTCGCGTCGGGGCGCAGCCAGTGGACCTTGCCGCTCTTGCGGATCTGCGTGAGCTTCCGGCCCAGGCGATGCGCGAACATGATCGGCGCGGGCATCAGCTCGGGCGTCTCGTCGCTGGCATAGCCGAACATCAAGCCCTGATCGCCGGCACCCTGCTCGGCCTTCTTCTTGCCCTTGGCGGCCTTGGCGTCCACGCCTTGAGAGATGTCAGGGGACTGCTGGGTGATGATCGTGTTCACGAACACCTTGTCGGCATGGAACACGTCGTCATCGTTCACGTAGCCGATCTCGCGGATGGCCTCGCGGGCGAGCTTCACGAAATCGAGCTTGGCGCGGGTGGTGATTTCACCGCCGACCACGGCGATGTTTGACTTCACGTAAGTCTCGCAGGCAACGCGGCTGTATTTGTCCTGCGCAAGGCACGCGTCGAGGACGGCGTCGGAAATCGTGTCCGCAACCTTGTCAGGATGGCCTTCGCCGACGGATTCAGAGGAGAAGATGAAGCGTTTGCTCATGTGGTCAGTTACCGATTTTTTATTGGGAGCCCATTTGGGCAACGGAGGCCGAAAGTAGCTTTCCGCCGTGCCAACGCAACTGTTTATTCACTGGCAGGCGGACTCCAAACGTCGTGAATGCTCATGGTTTGCTGCCGACACTTTGACAGTCTGGCCGATGCTGGAGAGTTGGTTTCGTGCGGCTTGCCAGCGACGTGGCGTTGGTGCGATGGTTCGCGCCCGACACCAGACCAACTAACCCATGACACCTCAACAGCGCGCCGAAAGCCTCGGCATCAAGTTTGACAAGCAAACCCCCGGTTATCTCAACCTCTGCATCCGCAGCGGCAACCAGCTCCTGACCTCCGGTCACGTGAGTGATTTGAAGGGCAAGCTCGGGGCGGACCTCAAGACGGACGCCGGTTATGCGGCGGCGAAGAATTGCGCGGAGAAAGTGCTGCGCTCGGTGTGGAACACGCACGGCACGCTGGATGGTCTGCGGGTGCTGAAGGTGCTAGGCTGTGTCAACTCCACGCTCGACTTCACCGAGCAGCATCTGGTCATCAACGGGTGCTCGGACTTGCTCCATCAGATTTTCGGCAAGGACGGGGATGGCTACCATGCCCGCAGCGCGCTGGGGTTTGCCCAGCTTCCCACCGGGGCGGCGGTGGAGGTGGAAGCGATCTTCGAGGTCAAAGGCTGAACCCGGTTCTGGCGCGCCCTGGCGCGTCAGAAGAGTTCGTTGATCACAGCGCCCTCGCTCAGCGGCATGGGGCGGCCGTCGGGACCTTGATAGTTCAGATGCTGCGCGTCATAGCCCAGCGCCGCGAACATCGTGGCGTGGACGTCGGCTGGGCGCAGCGGGCGGTCCTTCGGATATGCGCCGGTGCTGTCTGACGCGCCAATGACCTGTCCGCCCCGGATGCCACCACCCGCCAGCAGCACGCTGTAGCAGCCGGGCCAGTGGTCGCGCCCCGCCTCCGCGTTGATCTTGGGCGTGCGGCCGAATTCACCCATCCACACGACCAACGTGGTGTCCAGCAGTCCGCGTTCTTCCAAGTCATCGAGCAGGGCGGCGTAAGCCTGCTCCATGGGCGGAACGAGCTTGTTCTTCAATGTGTTGAAATTGTCTTTGTGCGTGTCCCATGTGATGCTCGGTCCGTTGACCGTGGTGACAAAGCGCGTGCCCGCTTCCACCAGACGCCGGGCCAGCAAGTGGGACTGTCCCCAACTATGGCGGCCGTAGCGTGCGCGCATCGAGATAGGCTCCTTCGACAAGTCGAATGCCTCGGCGGCCTTGCCGGTTTGCAGGAGCTGGGCGGCCTGTTGGTTGAAAATGTCCATCTCGGCCGACAGCGAGGTCGTGATGCCTGCGGCCGGAGCCTGGATTTGCTGTGCCAGCCCGAGACGTTGCTGGAAGCGTTCCGGCGTCAGGCCGTCGTCCAAGCCAAGGTTGCGCACTTTGAAGCCGGCGGCATTGGGGTCATCATCGAGCACGAACGGATCGTTGCGCGCTCCGAGGCAGCCGCCAAACTGGCCGGGGGTCAGATACACCTTACTGTCGCAGTGTGGAAACGGGGTGATGACGTAGGGCGGCACGCCCCCGCTGAAGCCATCCCGCCGGGCGAGCCAGCCCACCAACGTTCCCACGCCCGGCAGATCCGATCGGCTCGGATTGATCAAGGTGCTGTCCACGGCGTAGGGACGGCCAACCGTGGCCCAGTGCATGCCAGCGTTGTGGCTGCTGTGCTCGTGATGAACGGAGCGGAGCAGAGCCAGCTTGTCCATGCGCTTGGCCATCTGCGGCAGCAACTCGGAAACGTGGATGCCGGGAACATTGGTCCGGATGGACGAGAAAATGCCGCGCACTTCCTGCGGGGCGTCGGGCTTGGGATCCCATAGATCCAGATGACTTGGGGCGCCGCCGTTGAAGATGAGAATCACGGATTTCGCCTTGCCGGGACCGGTGCGGGGCAGGGCGGCGGGAAGGGAGTTCAACGCGGCGAACTGGCTCAATCCCAGCCAGCCTAACGCGTTTGATTGCAGGAAACTCCTCCGGGTGGTCGCGGCCCCGGGACACTCCAGCAGCGGGCCGCGATAAAATCGCTTCCCGAGCAGAGCAGGGGATGGATTTGTCGCGGGCATGGTCCTGACCCTAGGCAGGTGAACTGGTCTGTCAAGCATCGGCTTGGGAAAGTCGAGTGCCGGTCACGGAGGCGATGGGGTGCTCTTGCCTCGTCCGCCCATCCGGGCGGGCATCCAGCAATCAACGGAGCGAAGCCTTACTTCTTCGTGCCCGGCTTGGGGCCACCCAAACTCACCAGATGCTTCTCCGTGTGCACGAACATCCGTCCCAGCGCGACCGCCGGAGTGGAGTGGCAGAGTTCGTTCAGCGGGAGGCGGTGCAGCAGCTCAAAGCGATCGCTTGCGGCCGTCACGACGATCTCGCCGGCGGTGGAGACGGCGTAGAGCCGGCCGTCCACCCAGAGCGGCGAGCCGAAAAAGTTGCCGCCGACCCGCTCCTGAAACCGGATTTCCCCCGTCGGCGCGTGCAGGCAGGTCAACACGCCGCCATCACTCCACAGCCAGACCTTGTCGTCCATCGCCACCCCTGTAGGCACATAGGGCGCAGACTTTTTCATCTCGTATGCCAGTTTTGGAGCGCGGCCTTGCGCGGCATCCCCGGCCCGCACAGCGGTGACATAGTTGCCGCCGCCGCCGCTGCCGCAGGATCCGTAGATCAAATCACCGGCGATGATCGGCGAGCTGCAACTGCGCATGGTGAAGGCCTGCGCATATTCCCATAGCACCTTGCCCGTCTCGGGAGCGACGGCGTAAATGCCATGCCCTCGACTGTTGAAAATGAGAGCGGCGGGTTGGCCCTTGGGCTGATACACACATGGAGTGGAGTAGGCGACGACGGCGCTTTTGCGCGGTGTCTGCCAGACGGTGGAGCCGCTCCTGGCATCCACGGCGACGATGAAGCTCTCCCCGGCGCGCGTGCTGCCCTTGACTGCTTCGAGTCCATCCTGCTCGTTGCCGATAATCACCATGCCTTGGTAGAGAATGGGTGAGATGCCGCAGCCGTGCTGGCTTACAAACGGGCCGAAGTCCCGTTCCCAAATCACCTTGCCGCTGTGATCCAGCGCGGCCAGACGGAAGTGCTCGGTCTCATTCCACAAGACATACACCCGGTCGGCGTCCACCGTGGGGGTCGCGCTGGCGAAGTTGTTGAACTTGTGCGGCGTGAACGGGGTTTGCGCAAAGTCCTTCCGCCAAAGCTGCTGGCCGGTCAGGGCGTTGTGACAGAGCACCCGCAGACCGCCCGCCGGATCGCAGGTCGTCACGAATAGCTTCTCTCCCCAAAGGACTGGCGAGGAGTGACCGATGCCCGGCAGCGCCACTTTCCAATTGATGTCGGCGTCAGCGGGCTTCGCCGGCACCGTCTTGGCGTGGCTGATGCCGGTGCCGTTGGGACCGCGAAAGCGGGTCCATTCCTGCGCGTTGCCGACGGCGGAAAAAAGCCCCGCCATCGCCAGGGACCAAAACAGTGTTTTCATGGATGAACCGGCAGGAACCGCTGCAGTGAAGGTGCGAGGCGCGGGCGGGCAGAACTACTTTCCACCGGCAGCCGCCTTGGCCTTGGCAGCGCGCACCTTGGCCCAACGGGCCTTGGTGGCGGCGATAATCTTCGCGCGGCCCTCGGCGCTGAGCTTGCGTTTGGCCTTGGCTTTGGGCGCGACGGCCGAGGCTGGGGCCTTGCCGGCAAGTTTTGCGGCCCAACGGGCGCGCTGGGAGGCCGCCATCTTCGCCTTGGTGGCGGCGCTGAAGACTCGTCGGCCACCGGCAGATGCCTTCGAGGTGGCGCGGCTGCCTTCGTCAAGGGCGGTGGCAATTTCTTGGAGGCGGGCTTGCAGGCTGGCGCGCTCGGCGAGGAGGGCGTTACGCAGGCTCAAGTATTGGGAGATGTCAGCTGATTTCATCGCGGAGAGACTAAGCGCCTCATGTTGAGTTGCAAGCGCGCAGCAGCCTAAGAGACTACGTCAGTGACGTTGGGCAGTGAACGTCTCCAAGGGAGTCGCTCGTGTTAGCGCCGAAAATTGTGACATTCCCCGGCCACCAGCAAACAATCCGTCCCACCTTTGCAGGGACAAACCTGTGCGGGGCACACAGTCCTCAAAGTGTGTGTCCAGTGGAGGACAAACTGCACTGTGGCGATACACTGATGGAGGCACCCGGGCTGTAGGTTCCACCGCCGGGGCAGGCCGGCAGAAACGATCCCTTAATGAAATTCAGCAGACTGGTGTCAGTGAGTGAGTAGGTGTCAGTCGGTGACTTCTTGTTCTCAACGGCCCAGAGATTCATGGCTCCGTCAATTGCCTTGAGGTTGGCGATGCAGGCGTTCTTCTGAGCCATGGCGCGTGATTTGACAAAGTTAGGAATGGCGATGGCCGCCAGCAAGCCAATGATGGCGACAACGATCATGATTTCCACGAGGGTGAAACCGGCTTGGTGTTTTGGTGTTGTTTTCATTTGTTCTGAAACCCTCCAGTGCCGCCACTTCGTGCGCGCGGCGATCATAAGCGATTCTCAGCAACCACGGGCTACCATTGAGCGCCAGAGAGTAAGGCGACACTGGGGTTGAATGGCTCCATTAACAATCAGAAAAAGGCCCTGACGTTCGTCTTTAGAACTTCCGTTTCCTCAGCATGCATGCGGAGGAAATGGTTGCCACTTCGCACTTCAATGTCCCAAGCCAAGACCGCCGCGAGCTAGTTGCAGCGTGTATTGCGCCTTGTTGAGCTCCGCAATGGCGGCCACGTAATCGCTGCGCGCCCGCGTAAGCTCCTGCTCCGCGAAGATGTTCTCCATGACCACTCCGATGCCGCGCTCCTTGCGCGCCCGCGTGAGGCGGAAAGCCTCTTCCGCAGTCGCCAGGGCGCGCTTCAAGGTGGCGAGCTGCGCGGCCAGGGAATGCGTGCGGGTATGGGCTTCCACCACCTGCCGGATGATGTCGTCTTTCACCTTCTCAGTCGCAATCGTGGTGGCGGCCAGCCGGGCCTCCGCTGTCCGGCGTCGGGGCGCGTCCCACAACCCGCCGGGACCGAATCGCCACCCGAGCGTGAGCGCCATGTTTTCAGTGCCACCGAAATTGCCCATGTCGTTATTCCGTCCTCCGCCCAGCCCGCCCAAAAACGCCTGCGCGCCAAGATTCGGGACCAAGGGGCCGACCGTGGCGGCGTCACGGCTCCTCTGTGCCGCTGCGGCCAGGGCCTCGCCCTGCTTCAACTCCGGCCGGGTGGCCAGAGCCTGCGCCACCAGCGAGTCGAGCGCGGCGTTCGTGGGTGTCAGGGTCAGCGGCAGCAGTTCGTTGTCGGCGGGAATCAGGTCCACGGACGGATCGAGGCGGAGCACTTGGGCCAGCCGGGCGGCGGCGACCCGCTGCTGTTCCCGGGCTTGCTGGACGGCGAGCTGATTGCGCTCCGCCTGGCCGCGTGCGCGCAGTGTGTCGCCTTTGAAAATGAGCCCCAGTTCGGTGCCGCGCTGGAGCTGGCTGGCATACTCGCCCGCCACGCGGGCCGCGTCTTGCGCGACCGCCATGGTTGCGTGGGCTTTCACGAGGTCGAAGTAACCGATAGCCGCGTTGAACACGCTTTCCTGCCGTTGGGCCTCGACGGCGTGGTCGGCCGCTTTCGCCAGTTGCTTGGCGGCCAACGACTTGAACCACGCTTCGCCAAGTTCCAGCCGCGCTTCCACATTCGCGCCCAAGGCGTAGTGCTGTTTGCTCGCGTCGAAGACCGTGCCGCCCACGTCCTGGATGCGGCCATCGTGCCGCCGGTAGGCGACTCCCGGAGCGACCCACGGGAAGAAGTTGTAAAGCGCCGCGTCGTGCTGGGCCTGCGCTTCCCGCAACCGCTCGCGGGCGAGCTGCACATCGAGGTTCTGCGCGCCGGCGAGCTTCAGCGCAGTGGGGAGGTCAATGAGATACGCGCCGTTGTTATAATTGAACAA
>Ga0255087_1000685_pt1 | contig 13617 bp, 9 predicted proteins | sample Colum_Miss_RepA__FD_188561 | JGI IMG/M metagenome (GOLD analysis project Ga0255087, IMG submission 188561) | Freshwater microbial communities from Columbia River, Oregon, United States - Colum_Miss_RepA_8d | ecosystem: Environmental > Aquatic > Freshwater > River | place: USA: Oregon | collected...
CCTCGAACCGCTGAACTCGAACATGAATTGCAGCAAGATTGGCGGGATCGGCTTGATAAGGGTGGCGGAATTGGGGTCAGTTGACAATTGCCCAATCAACCAAAAACTCGGTCTGCCAATGTGAAGCGAGTAAGTGAGCAGCCTTAAAAGAGATACTTATGTGCAGTTCGATCAGCAGGCTCTGCCTTGTTTTTCTCCTCGGTTCAGCCAGCGCTTCCTTGCACTGCGCGCCATTCGTTGCCGACTTTTCTGGGCCCGCTCTTGATCCTGCGCTCAGCTGGTCGATCGATCCTGGGTGGTCGGTGACGTCGGGGTCAGGCCGTGCGATTTTCGCGTCAAATGGCTTTGCGACTGGCTCGCCCGGCACCACAGGTTCCCCTAGGGTTCGCGCAACGTACACGACTCTCATTCCTGGTGATTTCTCAGCTCAGGTCGATGTCGATTTGAGCAAAACCTCAAACGTTGTCGCTCAGCTGATATTCAAAGTGCAGGGCATGAACGACCCGGCGTTCTACACCAATATCAGTGGGTACAAAAGCATCAATCAAACGACTGGAGCAAATATCGGAGGCTGGGATCCACTGACGCTAGCCTTTCCCCCCAACGCATTCGGCGTGCCGGGTTCGATGACGCTTCGCATGACTCGAACAGGCAATATCATCACCCAGTTCTACAAAGACCAGAGCGCTGCCGACTTCATTCAATTTCATACCTTCGATGCACCTTTGTGGGATGGCTTAGGGGGTTACGTTGCATTGACTGGAAGGCAAAATCAGGCAGCCTTGTCACCTGTTGCGATTCCATTCAGCCAATTCAGGGTTGATTACGCCGCAACCGAATCTGACGCCGAATGAAGGTCTCACCCCTGAACGACCCTCGGGGTTCATCGAAGTCGACTTGGTGATTGCTGATCGGGATCAGACGAGAACTTCCAGCCCTGCCTGTGTTGAAGGCTAACGCAACGAGCTCTGGCTTCAACCGACGATTCTCTCGCTGCTACGGATTGCCGAATGTTTGATCGTCAAACACTGGCACCATGGCGTCACTCGCCAGATGGGCTGGTTTGAATCGACTGGGTCCCAATGAAAGCACTGTTCAGGAAGTTGCACGAACGACTCCGACTCGCGAATCGTCGTCGCCTGCATCGTCGGAATGCGCTCAAACAGACGAGCTACACCGCATGGGTTGAGGCCTACGATCGAATAGGCCCGGGCGAGCGTGCGAATTTTGTGGAGCGACTGACCAAGCTGAGCGCAACGCCTGTGATCTCGGTCTTGATGCCCACGTTCAATCCGAGGCAGGAGTGGTTTGAAGCTGCAGTCAGCTCGGTTCGCCAGCAGATCTATCCTCACTGGCAACTCTGTATCGCAGACGACGCATCCGAGAGTCCGTGGCTCGCAACACGCCTGGCTGAACTTGAACGGGACGACCCAAGGATTCGAGTGGTTCGCCGCGTGTCGAACGGTCATATCAGCGTTGCATCGAACACCGCATTGACCCTGGCGACGGGCGAGTGGGTTGCACTCCTCGATCATGACGATGAACTGCGTGAACACGCGCTGTTGCTTGTTGCCGAGGCTGTTGGTCAAACGCCTGATGCAGGTCTGATCTATTCGGATGAGGACCAACTTGATGCGCTGGGTCATCGCTGCGCTCCGCATTTCAAGCCCGACTGGGATGAGGATCTTTGCCGTTCGTACAACATGGTCTGCCATTTACTCGTGGCAAGAGCAGCGCTGGTGCGAACGGTTGGTGGGTTCAGGGCAGGATATGAAGGCGCACAGGATCACGACCTTGTCTTGCGCCTGAGCGAGCAACTGACTGCCCGTCAGATTGTTCATGTTCCACACGTGTTGTATCACTGGCGGATACACGCACAGAGTACATCGCAGGGCAATCACGCCAAGCCCTATGCCCTCGATGCAGGCCGCCGAAGTATCGAGAATCATCTGCAACGCAAGGGCTATGCAGCGACAGTCGAAACCCTGCGCACGGGCCGATATCGCGTACGCTGGAAACTTCCAGCACCCGTACCACGAGTCAGCATTCTCATACCCACGCGCAATCAGGCGGGCCTGCTGCGGACCTGCCTCGAGTCGATGACTCGAATCACAGACTATCCCAGCTACGAAATTCTGATTATCGACAACGGCTCAGACCAATCTGATGCGCTGGCTCTGCTGGCAGCCTGGGAGAAGCGCAGCAATGTTCGCCTGATCCGGGCACCTGGACCGTTCAATTATTCAGCTTTGAATAATCAGGCGGCGAGCATCGCGCAGGGCGACGTGCTGGTCCTGATGAACAACGATATTGAGGTGCTCCATCCCGACTGGCTGACCGAATTGACTAGTCAGGCTTGCCGGCCAGATGTGGGCGCGGTAGGCGCCAAGCTGTTGTATCCCGACCGTACGGTTCAGCATGCCGGTGTAGTCGTTGGCACGGATACGGATTCACACAGCCCGGATTTTGTCCGGCATGCGCATCGTGGCCTTGCTGGGGAGGATTCCGGTTACATGAGTCGTGCGGCGGTGGTGCAAACGCTGTCGGCAGTGACTGGGGCTTGCCTGGCTGTCCGACGAGATCGATATGAGGCGGTGGGCGGACTGGATGAAACCCATCTGGCGGTCGCCTTCAACGACATTGATTTTTGTCTGCGCCTCGAAGAGACGGGCCTGAAGACAATATGGACGCCGTTTGCCACGCTCATTCATCATGAGTCCGTGTCTCGGGGCAAAGACAAACTTCCGCAGAATCAGGAGCGTTTTCAGCGGGAGCGCAGCTACATGCTGCAACGATGGGGGGCACGCCTTTCGTCTGACCCCTACTACAACGCGAATCTCTCGCTTCAGGATGCCAACTTCAACTTGAAAGCGGTCCGAACTCAGCCAGCCACGCGCTGAACATACAAGTCCAGATACCGCTGCGCGCATCGATCCCAATTGAACTGCGCGGCCCACTGACGAATGGCGTTTTCCTGATGCTGGGCATGGTGAAGTGCCAGCCCCTGCTGCACCACCTTGCGCATGGCTGAGCCTTCAAACCGGTCGAAATAGTGAGCCACTGTGCCACCGACTTCAGGCAGGGCGGTGAGGCGGGAGAGAAACACCGGCTTGCCAAAGTGCATGGCCTCGATCACCGGCAAGCCAAAACCCTCAGCCAGCGACGGGAACAGAAGCCCCTGGCACTGCGCAAAGAGCCAGGCTTTTTGCGCGTCGCTCACGCTGGTCAGCAGACCCACATTGCGAAGCCCGCGTTGATCAATGGCTGTCTGTACCGCACGGCTATGGCGGCTGGCTGGGCCCGCCAGGAGGATGGACTGCTCGGGCCATGCAGCCGCCAGCTCAAGAATCGCGGCGATATTTTTGGAGGTGGTCAGGCGACTGATGTGAAAGAGATAGCCACCCGCCGAGCCTCCCCCCTGTAAAGCATCGTTGCTGCTGCGAAGGCCTGCGATCTGCGGCAGCGCAACCGGCTCCTGAGGTGCGCCACTCAGATCGGTGACCCCGTTGTGAATGGTCTGGATGGGGCGGCGCCAGCCGAGATGCTGACGTACATCCTGCTCCACATAGTGGGTGATGGTCACGATCTCGTCGGTACGAGCCATCAGCGCACGGATGCGGCGCATGTCGCGCCAACGACTGAACCAGTTCTTGAAGTACAGAAAGTTCAGGTCATGCACCGTGACGAGCCGATGATCCGTATGCTCCGGTGGCAGCGTGCGATTGAGCTGATGCAGCGAATGCCAAAGGGCAAAGCGCTCGGCATGGACGTGCTTGCGGCGTTGAGCCCGGGTGGCCACCACGTAGTTCACCTGTGAGCCAAAGCTGCCCAGCAGATGTTCCTTGAGATGAAACCACAGGCGGATGCCGTGCTCACGCTCCAGGCCCTCAGCCTGCGCCGCCAGCCGGGTGCACAACTGCCTGCTGAACTCACCCAGGCCGTCATGGAACGACTCGTGTTCGCCCAGGCTGATGAGGATGTTGCGGGGGGAGGGCGTCATGGGCTCACACGTCGCAACCAGATGCTGCCGCCACCTCCCAGTTCGGGATAGCGCGGAAAAGTCGCCTGCGTCACTTTGGTGTGGCGAGTTCCCATGAAATGCCCCGCCCACAGGACTTCCCACGAGCGATTGAATTGCAGGAAGGCGCGTAGCAGATACTGTTCATTCCAGTTTCTTCCCTGATCAATCACCCAGACCTTGGGATATTCATCGGGAAGGAAGATGTCATGGATATGAACCATTACACCCTTACGAAGCCTGGGAAGAATCTCGAAGAACAGGTAGTTCACATCGCTCCCAGCCTTGGATACATGGGATGAGTCGATGAACAGAACGTCACCCTCGCCAAGGCGGTCGAAGAAGCTCAGTTCGACATCCTCAACTTTCTTCTGAATCAACTGGGATATCCCATCGACACCGTCAAGCAGGAACTGCCGCGGATAGGGCTCGATACAGGAGAACTCCATCGACCGTGAAAGATGTCTGCGATTGACTTCTGCCGTGATCAGTGAGGAAAAACCACTGCCTACTTCGATCATGCGCTTGGGCCGAAAGTACCTCAGCGCTGCATATAGAAATTCCGCATCAAGGACCGGATACTGATCGTTGCTGTAGAAGTACTGTGTAGGGTCGGCTGGTTGCGCTACGGGCCAATCAATCTCGGAGGTCCATGGGCGCAACTCTCTCAGCAGTGCCAGCTGGCGTTCGACATTGAGATCAATGCCCGGCATGGAGTCTTCACTTGCCCAGATCCGACTCTCCCGACGCCTCAAATCATGAGGGTCAGCAATCGGCGAGTAGAAATGCCCGATCGGAAACAGTAGATCGATGGTGGGGGCTGACCCGTCAGAACCTGGCTGCGGGGCTTGTTGAGTTGCTACGGTGCTGCTGACATCCTGGCCAGCCGAGGGATCTTGGGGGTTAGTCTCCGAGCCGGTTCGTGGATCACGACCGCGGATGAGATCAAAAATTCGCTGTATCGACATTTAAAGAGCCTCCGTTTCACCCAGCAGGGCGAGGCGTTTGGATAGCGCCTTGAACAATGCGCACAGGTTTGAATGCCAGGGCGGTTCGCTCGACAAGGTGCCATGACAAGATCGCCAGAATGAGCGAGCTGAGAAGACACATCAAGATGTAGGTACCGATACCGAGATCAGGCAGCAGCACGGCTACCGTCTGTTGAATCGGAAAGGCGTAGATGTAGATTCCGTAGGAATAATCTCCCGATCGAGTCAACCGCGAAAGCGTGCTGCTTTGGGCGAACCCGAAGGTCAGAACGACCACGGGAAGCAGGACCCAAGATGCCAAAGCCAGGGCACGCGTCCAAGGTTCAAGGCAGATCATGGCAAACAGAGCGAGCATGCCTACCGTGAGGGACAGGTGAGCGCGCAGTGCGAACTTGTAGAAGCAGGCCCCCACCCAGAAATAGGTGCCGCAGATGAAGGCCTGCCTGAGATCAAAGTTGTAGACCACCAGCATCTCGGAGGAAACCTGTGCCCAGTTGAGACAGATCACCGCCGAGCCGATTGCGAGAATCAGGCTGAGCCAGCGGCTCTTCGAAACCAACCCCACAGTGGCCACGACGATGTACATCAGGAATTCGACCGGCAGGCTCCAGATCGACCCGTTGACAGCGTTGGGAATCTTGTTGTGCTCGAAAACGCCGGGCAGGTAATAGACGATGTGAAGCAGGATGTTCTGGAAGTAACCCCAGGTGTATTTGCTGGAGAAGTAGTCTCTCAGCGCAAGCGTGGTCATCAGTGGACCGAGCACCAGCACAGAAAGCGCGATGCACACCACAAGCCCGGGGACAATGCGCAACAACCTGCGAGCAAAAAACCGGGCGAGATGCGGGTCGCGGTCCCAACTTTCACTGACCAGATAGCCACTGATCGTAAAGAAGATGTAGACGCCCAGTGGGCCTAGAGGCAACCAGGAGAGAAACAATGGCTCTTTAATTCCCAGAAGGGCAAATGAATGCCCGTAAAGAACCATTCCCGCCGCTACAAGTCGGACGAAGTCTAGATTGTTGGCGGTCATGGGTCTGGCATCAGACGGTTGCTGAAAATTGCTCAGCGAGGGCCCGGGAGCGCGCGCAGGCCAGCGGATAGGCCTCGTTCAGTGCGGCCAATCTCCGTTGCGATTGATCTGGGTCTGCAGGGGTTCGAAACAGCGAAGTGACTTTAGGGACATATCGGAAGCGTTGTGCTGCGGCATAGCGAACCCAGAGTACCCAGTCTTCCAGAGCATCCATATCTTCATAGAAGCCGCCTCGTTCTAGGAAAAGGCGACGCTCGAAGAGCACAGACTGGATGGCCATGTAATTGTGATGCTGCAGCGCAGCGAAATCGAACTCCTGTCGAAGCGCGGCTGGAACCCTGTGCAGGGGTTCGTGGTAGCGGCCGTTGGCCAGGCTCTGGGTGTCGGTCAGGGCCTCGAGTGCCAAGCTGTAACTGGCTACTGCACCGGGATCCTCGATCAGTGCGTGGGCCAGGACTTCAACATGATCGGCAAAAAGGAGGTCGTCATCGTCCAGGAACACACACCAACGTCCTTGGGCCGCCTGTAGTCCAGCGTTACCACAGGCTGCGCGCCCTTGTTTGGGTTGAGACAGAAAACGGATGTTTCGGCCCGTAACACGCGCGATCTCTTCGCATAGACCCTGCATCGAATCACCTCCATCCTCGATGACCAAGTGCTCGAGGGAGTCCCAGGTCTGATGGGCGGCAGATAGCAGGGCCTGGCGCAGATAAAGTTCGCGCCCGCGATAGGTTCGGGTGATGATGGTCACAAGTGGCTGCTCGACGGGGAGTCGGCCTTGCTCGACAAACGCGCCGTCGCGGATCAGCTCGTAGTCCCAGGCGCGAAACGGAAAGTGGGCTTTGCCCGTCTGGCGGCAAGCGAGTGCCGAGGGCGCTTTTAAGGCCAGACGCCCCAAGCCTGATGCGATCTGACGGCGCGACCCAGGAAAAACCTCTGGTGAGAGCAGCAATCGAAGTGCCATGAATGGCACGGCACAGATATCGCCGCGATCGCCATATTTAAGCCGGATGTACAGGTTGCTGAAGGTGCTGCCCGTATATTGCAAGGGCTTGATCTGATGGCTCGACTCGTAGCTGTAATGCCAGACGACCGCAGCGGCACAGTATCTCAGCAGATATCCAGCTCGTCGCAGTCTGTATGACAGTTCGACGTCTTCGCCGTACATGAAGAGGTTTTCGTCATACCCACCGACATGTTCGAGAGCAGATCGTCTTAAGAGCACACAGGCATGAGCATTCCAGTTCGTCGAGCCGGTCACTGGGTCGTATAGCTTGGGGTGCTCGTAGGGCTTCTGACGCAACTCCCAGGCGGCGGCCTGCGGCTGATCAAACGTTGCTACCGCTGCTGCGCAGCGCAGGCTGCCGGGCTCGAAAGTCAGATCAATGTTGGTGACCAGGCAATAGGGTGCGCGCCCCTTGAGTATGGCCGCGTTATGACCGGCGCCAAACCCCCGATTACGCAGTCTGATCACCTCGGCCCTCAGACCGGCAGCAGCTAGACGCGGCAGCGCTGCACGCAGTTTTGCCTCTGTGCCGTCCGTTGAACTGTTGTCCACAAAACAGATCTTCAGGAGATGGACGGGGTAATCAAGCCCCAACAGACTCTCGATAAAGCCCTCAATCCATCGGCTGCTGTTGAATGTCACGACGCCCACATCGATTTCGGGCAGGGTTTGAGTAGTGGGCGGACGCAAACAGTCGGTCACCAGGGGGGCCTGCGTGAGCAAACACCGTTCATGGACCAGAGCGTCGATGGCGGCCGCATTCTGCTGTGAATAAGGCAGAAACCCTGCGATGCTGAGGCCGCGGTTGATCCATCCTTTGACAGGGGACGTCAGAGATTCAGGAAGTCTGCCTGCCAGGCGGCTCAGGCCGCGTCGGATGGATTGGCCTGCCAGGCCGAAATTGCCACGGGCCAGATGACCAACCAGCCGGAGCGGTGCTGTGAGCCGCCAAGACCGGGAGGATTTGAGTTCATTGATTTGCCAGAACGCTAAATCACGTTCGTCGGCCAGAGCCTTGGCCTTCTGCTGGAGTTGGATCAATTGCGCGTCATTGGTCGCAAGTAAGCGTGCATTCTCGGCCACGGTTTCGCTTAAGGCGCACTCTGCCCGATCCTGCTCGCTGCGCAGGGAGGCCAGTGCAGCATCCTTTTCAGCAATCGCCAACCCCTGCCTTTCGTCCCAGGCCTTGTGGGCTACGATCTCAGATTCGAGAAACTGGACCCGCGCAGTCAATTCACGGGCGCTGTAGCGTTCGAGCATGGACCGTCCGAGCGATTGAAAGTACTCACGAATCAAGCGCTGCTCATCTGAGCCCGGGCGCAACCAGAGCGGCGATTGGTCGATCGGCTTGCCGATCTGGATCACTCCGAGTCCGTTGGACTGCTCAAATTCCAGGTGAGCATCGTATCGGCCGCACAACTCGGCCCAATAGCGCCAAACGCCGAACTCTCGTTCTCGTACTTGCGTGTCGTGAAAGAGCACGATCCCGCCTACCGCCATCTTGGGTAGCCAGGTTTCAAAGTCATGGCGTACCGCGTCGTAGGTATGTAGTCCGTCGATATGCAGCAGATCGACCGAGCCGTCGGGGAACCGCGCAAGCGCATCATCGAATGTTGATCGAATAAGCTGCGAGAAGTGGCCGTAGCGCGGGTCATGACGGGACTTCAGAACCTGATAAACCTCTTCCCCGTAGTGGCCCGCATGTTCATCGCCGAGCCAGGTATCGATGGCATGACAGCGCGTTGGTGCTTCACTCGCCAGCACAGCTTGACAGAAGCCCAGATAGGAATTGCCTGTGTGAGTACCTAGCTCGACCAGACGGGTTGGCCGTTGCGAGGCGATCAACCACGCCGCAAATGGAAGGTGCCCGCACCAGGCATCCGGAAAGCTCATGAACTCTGGGACGAAGCTCGCAGCACGAAGAAGCTGGTCGCGATCGATTGTTTGCGCCTCTTCTGGCGAGCGATAGTCAAATGCCTCCATGACTTATTCGGCTCCGCTTTGCCGGTCGTTCAGTATGAGTTCGATATGCGCCATCGGGATGCCAACCAGCCCGGCGTACACGCTCGATGTCGCGACCTTGAATGTCAAGGCGTCGTGCATCCAGTGATGCTGGATGTGTTCAGCCTGCGTACCTTCTGCGACTGCGACCGACACGGAATAGTCGCCTGTGGGCAACCGCGGAATCGTGAAATCAAATATTGCGGTGATTGTTCGACCCGCGGATACGGTCATGGGCGAATCACTCGTGACGAGATAGGTGTTGTCACCGAAGAGAACCTGCCCGAGGCGATCCTTGACGATGAACCCAACGATGGGGCCGTGAATTTCGCTCTTACATTTCACTTCGACAACAAGCCGAACTACCTCGCCCCCGACCAGCCAACTAAAAGGCCGGCCGTCTTGCCCCTGAAAATCGACCTTGACGATGGTCGCTCCGCCCGACCCAAAGCCTAGGGCTTCTGGATCAAATGCGAACACTTCAATGTCATTGCGAAGTGTGCTCGAGTTGATGAGTTCATGTCTCATATCTCGAGACCAATTCCCCGGAGCGGCCAACAAGGCGCTCTGAGCTGAGCCCTGTGTTTCAGTTGGGTGAGATTCAACGGTCGGCGAAAGAGGGTTGCCCTGGCCCTGCTCATTGAGATCGCTCGATGAATCATGGTCGACCAGCATGCCCTGACGATCTTCGTACAGGGCCTTCATGTATTCGTTGGTCAGTGCCTTGGGCGAGCCCAGGGCACGCAGGCGACCTTCATGCAGCCAGACGGCTGACTCACACAGACTGAGCACGGCCCCAACATCATGACTGACGAAGATCAGTGTGCCGCGCTGCGAAAACTCGCGAAGGTATCGCATGCACTTCTGCACAAAGAATGCATCACCCACGGCCAGTGCTTCATCAATGACCAGGATGTCGGCATCAACATGAGCAATCACCGCAAAAGCCAAGCGCACAAACATACCGCTGGAATAGGTCTTGACGGGCTGGTCGATGAAACTCCCGATATCTGCGAACTCGGCCAGTCGATCGAAGCGCTCGTCGATCTGCGTTCGAGTCAAGCCATGGAGCGTCGCGCTGAGATAGACATTTTCGCGGCCCGTGAATTCGCCGTTGAATCCCGCCCCGAGTTCGAGGAGCGAGGCGATACGCCCATGCGTTTTGATGGATCCCGAGGTCGGATTCAGCACCCCGCAGATCATCTGAAGCAGCGTGGATTTTCCGCTTCCGTTGCGACCGATGATGCCGACGGTCTCGCCCTTACGAATCGAAAATGTGATGTCGCGCAGAGCCCAGAATTCTCTGTAGTACTGCATTGGTGTGCGACCAAGCATCTGCTGAATGCGGGGAAGCACCGCTTGCTTCAGACGATCACGTGGTTGCGCATAGATCGCATAGCACTTGCTCAGACCTTGAACCTCGACTGCCCACTCAGAGGACATCGGCAAATCCCTTGCGGCTCTTTTGAAACATGGCAAAGCCAAGCCAAGCCACCACGCTGGTTGAAAGCCACGCAAGCACGATCACCTGAGAATCAGGGCTGCGACCCCAATACAGCACCTCGCGGGCCTGCTCGATGACGGGCGTCAGGGGATTCAGTTGCAGTGCAAGCCGCCAACCCGCAGGTAGAACGCTGCTCGGATAGAACACCGGACTCAGGAACATGACAGCCATCGTGAATGATCCGATGAACTGCGACACATCGCGTAAAAAAACCCCTAACGAGGCCAGAGCCCAGCTCAGACCCAGAATGAACAGACACAAAGGCCCGAGAATCAATGGCAGGTAGAGCACGGTGACATGGGGCGCCCCGAACAAGAGCCCATAAACCAGCAGCCAGACACCTACACTCACCATCGCGTGATACATGGCAGAGCAAAGGCTCACAAAGGGCAGGATCTCCAATGGAAAAAGAATCTTCTTGACGTAGTTGGGGTTCGCAATAATCGCTGTGGGTGCACGGTTGATGCACTCCGAAAAAACATTGAAGACGATCAGTCCGACAAACAAAACCAAAGCAAACTCAGACCTTGACGTGCTGTCTGGGCTCCAGCGAGCCTTGAAGATTTCGCCGAAGACGAATGTGTAGACCGTCAGCATCAGCAGCGGGGTGCAAAACGACCAGAGAAGACCCAAGGCGGAACCGCGATACCGCGCAAGCACTTCGCGTCGCGTCGCGGCGCGAATCAGTTCCCGGTTTCGCCATAGGGAGGTAACCATTTCGAGAGGGGTGGCTGAGAATCTCGTCATGCTTTCAATATCGCGATGGCGATTTTTGCCTGCCTTGATTTGAAAGAAATTCAGCCACGAGCACGGTCAACGTAGCCTCACTTTCGGCAATCAATGTTTTGAATGTTGAATTTTTGAAACCCCAAAGGGTGGAACTAACCTCTTCCCGATGGCCGAAAGCGAATGGCAGCGTTGTAACAACTCGCAGACTCTCTCGACCACCCATGAATCGATCAATGGTGTTGGTTTCCGGATCTGTATTCTCCGCGCTCCATGCAGCAAGCACCTCGAGGGCGGCGCGCGCATAGATGTTGAAAACCATGCTATTCATTCGACTGAGGGTCACGAAGGTCAGTCCGTTGTGTTCTTCAACCTCGAGCACTTTGGTTTCAGGGTGCAATACCGCAATCAAGCCGACAAACACATCCCATCGGCTGATTCGAGCTTCAAGGTATCCTTGAATACGAGAATAGACATCCAGAAAATCGGGTGGTAACACCACATCGTCTTCGGCGATCGTAATTTGAGCCAGATCTGATTCGAGCGCATGTCGAGCCAAAGCCGAATGACTCAAGCCGCAGCCGATCCAGCCAGGCGATCGGCGAAACCCTGGGAACGTGACAAAACCTCCTGGGTATGAGGAATTCAGGGCGAGTCTGCGCTCACTTATTTCAGGCAGCGAGATCACAAAGCCGGATCTGCCAGACGCGATTGGGATGGGAACCACGCTGCTTCTCGACGCCTCGAGAAATCCCATGCCAATCAGAAATCTTTTGAACATGAAATCAAATCTGTCAGCCGACTTCCTCACCGAGTCGGAGGTGCGACGCTCTGAGTTTGCAAGTGCGGAGCCGATGGCCGTCAGCATGTCATCAATGGACCCCTCCTTGAAAAATGAAACAGCGCCAGCAAGCTCTGGATAATCCTCCTGATCTTGAGCGCCCTCTGAAACGACGGTTGTGCCCAGAGAGAGGCATTCCTGGATTCTGGGCATTTCCAGAATTGCATGATCGTAATAGTGAATGTTGATTATTACCTTGGCCCGTTTGATCTCTCTGGCCATCAGATTCCCAAAGAGGCCATTGACAATAGTGAGCCTGTAGCGTGACCGGATCGCGTCAAGCATACGCTTTCTGCGGGGCGAACTGACACTGTCCCCATAGAACAAAACGTCATGGACTTTTTCGTCCTCTTCAACATGGCTTGCGTAATTTTCACAGGCGCCGATTGGCAGATAATGTACCTGCGGAAATCTGATCCCGGCTTTTTCCAGGTTGTCGATATTGACCAGCGAATAGTCCAGTACGGCCAGTGATTCGCGCAGGATGCCAAGGTACGTTTGGTCAAACCATCTCGGGCTGATGGTCTGCTCAAGTTGAAAGCAGATTCTTTTATAGGGTGGCGGCAGTCGTTCAAATATCTGCGGGCAAATCACCAGATAGCGGTCAAGCTCAAAGTCAACGGGGGCCTCGGTTAATACCGTTGTGGACCAACCCAATGACTCCAGCCGGTCTCTGATCAGGTGAGCCACAAACACGGTGTGTTTTGAGGTAAGAATTCCCCATTGCAGACCGGACGCCGAAGATTGAGCGGACTGAATCCGGATGAGTGCAGACTCTCGCCGCAGGTGACCGATTCTACTTAACAGGCCGGTGAGGTCGCCGCGGCCAAGATAGCCCAGGACGCTCGTGAGTTGCCGGATCCGGGTCCGTAATCGATGCGAAGTCTTGTGAGCAATCCCGCGGTTGAACGTCTGCTTTGTCACCGAGGCACCCGCACCCACCGCTGCACCCCCCACCTCACAATCCGCATATAAACCCACACATAACTGGCCACAAAGACCGCCGAAAAGCCCATGAGGATATAGGTCTGGTCGTAAAACCCCACGGCGGGCACCACGGCCATGGAGGTCAGGCCCCACAGGTAGGGCGAGGCAGCGGCATTGCGCTGCGCGGCGCTCTTGACCACCTGAGGGCCCACGGCCCAGCGCACGATGCGCCTGTACACCAGGTGATGCAGGTGGGCGGCGTCGGGCATGGCGGCGGGTTTGCGGCGCAGCACCTTGCGCCGCCAGATCGAGAACAGCAACTCCATCACTGGGTACATCAGCAGCAGCACCGCAAACCAGGCCGAGATCTGAGCATTGTTCTTCACGGCAAAAATGGTGAGACCCGCAATCAGAAACCCCAGCAGATAGGCGCCGCCATCGCCCAGAAACAGATGCCCTCGCGGGTAGTTCCACACCAGAAACCCCAGTACCGCGCCCACAACGATGAGGCTGCCCGTGACCAGCAGGTAGTCGCCCACCTTGACCCCCACGATGGCCAGGCCTCCCAGGAT
>Ga0255087_1000686_pt1 | contig 13593 bp, 10 predicted proteins | sample Colum_Miss_RepA__FD_188561 | JGI IMG/M metagenome (GOLD analysis project Ga0255087, IMG submission 188561) | Freshwater microbial communities from Columbia River, Oregon, United States - Colum_Miss_RepA_8d | ecosystem: Environmental > Aquatic > Freshwater > River | place: USA: Oregon | collected...
GACCTACGGCGCGACGGATGACTTCAGCTTCAGCGTCGCGGAGAACCCCGTCCATGTGCATGACCTGCACGCGACAGCCCTGCATCTGCTCGGCATGGACCACGAGCGCCTCACCTACCGCCACCAGGGCCTCGACTTCCGCCTTACGGGCGTGGAACCGAGCCGCGTGGTGAAGGAAATTCTGAGCTAGGCATCGGCAAACGCGGTTGCCTCACGCCGCGCATCCCGCCAAGCTCCGCGCATGAAATACCGCCGCTTCGGAAAGACTGAGTTGCAAATGCCCGTCTTCTCCTGCGGCGGCATGCGTTACCAGCACAAGTGGCAGGACGTGCCGCCCGGCGAAGTCCCCAAGGACGGCCAGGCCAATCTCGAAGCCACCATCCACCGCGCCCTCGAACTCGGCATCAACCACATCGAGACCGCGCGCGGCTACGGCTCCAGCGAGATGCAGCTCGGCTGGGTGCTCCCGCAAATCAAGCGCGAGAAACTCATCGTCCAGACCAAGGTCGCGCCCTTCGCCACGCCCGAGGAATTCCTCCGCACCTTCGACCAGTCGATGAAGTATCTGAAGCTGGACCACGTGGAACTGCTCTCCTTCCACGGCATCAACCACCGCCAGCACCTCGACTGGACCCTGCGCAAAGGCGGCTGCCTCGAAGCCGCGCGCCAGCTCCAGCGCGAAGGCCGCTGCCGCCACATCGGCTTCAGCACCCACGCCACCACTGATGTCATCCTCGACGCCGTCAACTCCGGCGAGTTCGCCTACTTCAACGTCCACTGGTATTTCGTCAACGACCTCAACTGGTCCACCATCGAGGCCGCCACGCGCCTCGACATGGGCGTCTTCATCATCAGCCCCAACGACAAGGGCGGGAAACTCTATGCCCCGCCGCCGAAGCTCGTGGACATGTGCGCCCCGCTGACACCGATGCAGTTCAACTCCCTCTACTGCCTCGCGCGCCCGCAAGTCCACACCCTCAGTTGCGGCGCGGCGCGACCCAGCGACTTCGACGACCACGTCGCCGGCCTCGCGCACTACGACCGCGCGGCGGAAGTCATCGCTCCCATCGAGGCCCGGCTGCGCGCCGAGATGCTCCGCGTGCTGGGCGACGACTGGTGCCGCCAGTGGTTCGAGGGCCTGCCCAACTACGGCGACGTGCCCGGCGAAATCAACGTGAGCGAAATCCTCCGCCTCTGGACCTACGCGAAGTCCCTCGACCTCGTGGACTGGGGCAAGATGCGCTACAACCTGCTGGGCCAGGCCGACCACTGGTTCCCCGGCCACAACGCCGCGAGCTTCGACGAGCGCACGCTGCTGGCCACCGTGCAGCGCAGCCCCTTCGCCGCCCGCATCCCGGCCATCCTCCGCGAAGCCCACGCGATGATGTGGGAGGCACCGGTGAAGCGGCTAAGTCAAAGCTGAACCCCGTGCCGGCGGTTTGCAACCGCCGTCGGTGGGCAACAGTAGTTCAATGGGCCTTTGAGCTGCCCACACGCAACACGGCGATTACAAATCGCCGGCACGGTGCCACGCGAAGCTGCTGGAGGCCCCGGTGAAGCGGTTGAGCCAAAGCTGAATTGCCAATCCGCCCCGCGTTCCCTAGACTTGCACCATGAGCACCGTGGTTGAAATTGAATCAGCCCTCCGCGAACTGCCCGAGCGGGAAGCCTGGCAGGTGGCCGGCTGGCTTCAGGAATACCTTTCGGAGAAGTGGAACCGCCAGATTGATGAGGACATCGCGGCGGGACGGCTTGACCGGCTGGCCGACCAGGCGCTGGCCGACTACCACGCGGGCCGGGTGAAACCGCTGGATGAAATCGTTGACCAGCCCTGAGTTCTGGCGGGCCTACGCCAAGCTCTCCCCGTCCGCCCGCGCCGCCGCGCGCAAGGCCTACCGGCTCTGGCGGGAAAACCCGCGTCACGGTTCGCTTCAGTTTCAAAAGCGCGGGCGTTACTGGCGGGCCTGCTTCGGCGATGGGCACCGTGCCTTGGCCGTCGCCGTGCCGGATGGCTACCTCTGGTTCTGGATTGGCTCGCACGACGAATACGAACGCCTGCTCAAGGATGGCTGACCATGCAGCGCAGCCCCCGCATCCCGGAAATCCTCCGCGAAGCCCACGCGATGATGTGGGAGGCACCGGTGAAGCGGCTAAGTCAAAGCTAGGCGACTTTCAAGCACTCCATGAGCGATGAATACTTGAACCAGTTCTTGAAGGGCCTTCGAGACTTGGCCCAAGGATTCGAGGACGCGTCCGAAGTCGGACCTCAAACCCGAAGTCGCGTCGGTGACACTCCGTTGCACATCGCAGTCATTCAAGGCGATGTGAGGGCCATGAAACTACTCCTTGATGCAGGGGCAGACATTCACGCGTTAGGAGAGACAGGATACACGGCTCTTCACTACGCGGTTGCGCATGGGCGTCCTGAGGCTGTCCGTGCGCTGCTTGAGCGGGGCGCAGATACACAGTTGTGTAGTGGTATAGGCGAGACGCCGAACGAGTTGGCTCAGCACTTCGACAACGATGAGATAAAGACTTTGTTGCATGGACGCTTGGCCTAATCAGAGCGCTCCAATGCCAACAATATCTGCGTTCGACTAGCTAACGGCGCGGTGCCCACACGCTGAACTTCGAGTCGTGCGAAGCGCCTGAGCCAGTGCTGACTTGGCCCGGCCCCGGAGGGGCCAGTGAAGGTAGCCGGTGGGCAGCCTCGACCGCAGGGAAAGGCGCACCCACCGGACCAACCGCCCGAACGTCCCGCGCCCCAGCGGGGCGCATGAACGCCACGTTCTCCACGCGTGTTTCATGCGTCCCTCCGGGACGCCGCTCGCTACGGGGGCTTTCCGGTGGGTGCGCTTCGCTTCCCACCGGCTACCTTCATCCTCGCCTCCGGCGCGTGGCCTCCGCAGAACGCGGGGCTACTCGTCGCGCCGCCAAATTCCTTTCCCCGTCTCCGTCCGTTCCGCACACTGCGCGCATGAACGTGACCGTCCGTGGGCGCACGCGCCATTACCGCACCGTCAGCTTCGAGGCGGCGAAGAACCAAGTCCTGCTCATCGAGCAACGCCTCCTGCCGCACGAGTTCAAGGTCGTCGGCACGCGCGACTTCCGCGCCACCGCCGTCGCCATCCGCGACATGGTGGTGCGCGGCGCGGGAGCCATCGGCGCGACGGCGGCTTACGGCCTGGCGCAGGGCGCGCGGGCGTTTCGCGGGAAGGATTTGGCGAAGTTTCAGGCGCATGTGGAAGCCGTCTTCACCGTGCTGAAGGACGCCCGGCCCACCGCCGTTGACCCCGTCAACGCGATGCTGGATGTGCGTCGCGCGATGTCCGTCGGCACGACCGTCGCCGAGCAGCAGGCCCTCGCCCTCGCCGCCGCCGAGCACTTCGCCGACGAGGACGTGGCGCATTGCAAAGCCATCGGCCAGCACGGCGCGAAGTTGATTCGCGACGGGATGCGCGTGCTCACGCATTGCAACGCCGGCTGGCTGGCCTTCGTGGACATCGGCACCGCCACCGCGCCGATGTATGCGGCGCAGGCGGCGGGCCGCAAGTTCCACGTCTTCTGCGACGAGACGCGCCCGCGCTCGCAGGGCGCGACGCTCACCGCGTGGGAGCTGGCGCAGCAGGGCGTGTCGCACCAAATCATCGCCGACAACGCCGCCGGCTTCCTCATGTGGCGCGGGGAGATTGACCTGGTCATCGTGGGCAGCGACCGCACGCTGGGCCGCACCGGCGAGGTGGCGAACAAGATTGGCACCTACACGAAGGCCGTGCTGGCGAAGCGCCACGGCATCCCCTTCTACGTCGCCATCCCGCGCTCGACGATTGACTGGGAGATGAAGTCCGGGCGGGACATTCCCATCGAGGAACGGAGTGAGAGCGAAGTGCTCGGGGCGTGGGGAGTGGTGCAAAGGCAAAAGGTAAAAGGTGAAAGGCAAAAGGGCGGGGAGCGCGCTTATGTGCGGGTGGCGAATCCGACGAGCGGGGCGCGCAATCCGGGCTTCGATGTCACGCCGCCGGAACTCATCACCGGCATCATCACGCCCGAAGGCATCTTCAAGCCGGGCGAGCTGTGGAAGCATCGCCGCAAGCTGGGCGGGCCGAAGTGATCGTCGCAGGAGACGACGTGAGGAGTCTCTCTTCAAAAAGAAGCCCGCGCAGGTCAGAGACTCGTCACCTCGTCTCCTACACCAAGTAGGACAGCGCGTCCTGCCTGTCCTTTTAACTTTCAGTCCCCGCTCAAGCGGCTGCTGCTAATTGGAGGTCAGGCAAGATGCGCTGTCCTACGTTCTTGGCTCCACGCCCGGCTGTGTTACGCTCGCGGCAACATGATGACACCGCTTCGCTTTCTCGGCCTCGTTGCGCTCACCGCTGCGCTGCTTTCCCCCTGCGCCCGCGCCGCCACCACCGCCACCTTCGCGGGCACTGGACAAGCTGGCTTCTCCGGCGACGGCGGCCCGGCGACGGCGGCGCAAATCAACAATCCCTTCGGCGTCGTGCGCGGGCCGGACGGCAATATCTGGTTCTGCGAATACACCGGTCAGCGCGTGCGCAAGGTCACGCCAGACGGGAAGATTCACACCGTCGCGGGCAGCGGGCAGAAGGGCTACACCGGCGATGGCGGCCCGGCGTTGCAAGCCGCGTTCAACCTCCCGCACGAAATCCGCTTCGACAAAGCCGGCGACCTCTACATCGTGGACATGGCCAACCACGCCGTGCGCAAGGTGGACCTGAAGACCGGCGTCATCACGACCTTCGCAGGCACCGGCAAGGCGGGTTACTCCGGCGACGGCGGCCCGGCGAAGGACGCGCAGTTCAAGCAGCCGCACAGCATCCAGTTCGACCCCGCCGGTGACCTCTTCGTCTGCGACATCGGCAACCACGTCATCCGCAAGGTCAACATGAAGACCGGCGTCATCAGCACCTTCGCCGGGGTGGGTAAGGCCGGCCCCACGCCCGATGGATCGCCCATCGCGGGCACGCCGCTCAACGGCCCGCGCTCGCTGGACTTCGATGCCGCAGGGAACCTTTGGCTCGCCACGCGCGAGGGCAACCAGGTGTTCAAGTTCGACCTCAAGGCCGGGAAGATTCAGCACATCGCGGGCACCGGGAAGAAGGGCTTCACCGGCCACGGTGGTCCGGCGAAGGAGGCGACGCTCTCCGGCCCGAAGGGCATTGCCGTCGCGCCCAATGGCAACGTGTATCTCGCCGACACCGAAAGCCACAGCGTGCGCATGGTGGACGTGAAGAAGGGCACGCTCGAACTCATCTGCGGCACCGGCGAGAAGGGCGACGGCCCGGACGGTGACCCGCTCAAGTGCAAGCTCGCGCGCCTGCATGGCTTGTGGGTGGACAAGGACGGCAGCGTGTTCATTGGCGACAGCGAGGCGCACCGGGTGCGCGTCATCAAGCCGTGATCGGAGTCTGCCGGTCACGGCCGCCGGGCTTGGGCAACCAACGGAGCTGAGCTGGAGCGCGCCGAACTTCGGTGGACTTTGCGTGGCAAATGCTCTAAACCTCGCGCGCGTCCCATAGGAAATACGTTCAGTGCGGGTTCGCATCATGCCATGATCACAGTCCCCTGATTCCAGCTTCAGCAGTTGCTCGTCCAGGCCGAGCGGACCCAGGTTTATCGCGGCCGCCGGCTGGCGGACGGCCAGCCGGTCATCCTCAAGACCAACACCAACGAGTATCCCACCCCGGCGGAGACCGCCCGGCTGAAGCACGAGTTCGACTTCAACCAGCAGTTGAACCTGCCGGGCGTGATCCGGGTGCTGGAGCTGGTGCAGCACGGCAGCCGCACCTGGCTGGTGGTGGAGGACATTGGCGGGGAATCGCTCAAGGGCTTGCTGGAGCAGGGTCGCGTGGATTTGGAGGGCACCCTTCAGATCGCCGTGCAGGTGGTGCAGGTGCTGGGGCAGCTCCACCAGCGCAACATCGTTCACCGGGACGTCAAGCCGCACAATCTGATCGTCAACGTCAAGACTTGGGAGGCACGGCTGACGGACTTCGAGCATGCCTCGGTGCTCGACCGCGAGAGCCAGGCCATCACCAGCCCGGACCGGATTGAGGGCACGCTGGCCTACATGTCGCCGGAGCAGACGGGGCGGATGAACCGGGCGATTGACTACCGGACGGATTTTTACTCGCTGGGAGTGACCTTGTATCAGGCGCTGACCGGGGTGCTGCCCTTCGAGGCGCATGATCCGATGGAGTGGGTGCATTGCCACATCGCGCGGACACCGGAGCCACCGCATGCGCGGAACGCGGGGGTGCCCGAGGCGGTTTCCGCCATCGTCATGAAGCTGCTGGCCAAGACCGCGGAGGAGCGCTACCAGAGCGCCTACGGCCTGCGGCGTGATCTCGAAGCGTGCCTCACGCGCATCCGGGCCGGCACCTCGCTGGCCGGCTTCGTGCCGGCGCAGCACGACAGCTCGGAGAAATTCCAGATCCCGCAGCAGCTCTACGGCCGCGATGCGGAGCGGGCCGAGCTGCTGCGCATGTTCAAGCGCGTGGCCGAGGGCAGCACGGGGATGATGCTGATCTGCGGTTACTCGGGCATCGGCAAATCAGCGCTGGTGAACGAGGTGCAGAAGCCCATCGTCGAGGAGCGCGGCTATTTCACCTCCGGCAAGTTCGACCAGTTCGAGCGCGGCGTGCCCTACAGCGCGTTCATCCGGGCGTTCACCGAGCTGCTCCGGCAGATCCTCACGTCGGACGAGGCCGTCCTGAGCGACTGGCGCAAGGATTTGCTGAAGGCGCTCGGCCCCAATGCGCAGGTGGTGGTGGAGGTCATTCCCGAGCTGGAAGCCATCATCGGCCAGCAGCCGCCGGTCCCCTATCTGCCCCCGCTGGAATCCCAGAACCGCTTCAAGCTCGTCTTCCAGGAGTTTGTGAGCGTGTTCGCCCAGGCAAGCCATCCGCTGGTGGTGTTCCTGGACGACCTGCAATGGGCCGACGCCGGGTCGTTGCAGATGATCCAGACGATCATGTCCGACCCAGACAACAGCTACCTGCTGATCATCGGCGCTTACCGCGACAACGAGGTCACCGCCTCGCACCCGCTCATGCTGATGCTCGGCGAGCTGGCCAAGTCCGGCACGCTGCACGAGACGCTCACTTTGGGACCGTTGACCCTCGACCATCTCACCGAGCTCGTCTCCGGCGTGGTGCGGACGGATGCATCCGAGGCCCGTCCGCTCGCGGAAATCGTGATGGCGAAAACGGCGGGCAACCCGTTCTTCGCGAATGTCTTCCTTGCCTCGCTGCACCGGGAGGGGCTGCTCAAGTATGATCCCGCCGCCGGCCGGTGGCGGTGGGACGCGGCGCAGATCGAGGCCAAGGGCTACACCGACAACGTGGTGGAGTTCATGGCCGACAAGATCCTGACCCTGGACGAGAAGACGCGTGCCAGCCTCAAGACGGCCGCCTGCCTGGGCAACCAGTTCAACCTGCACGAGCTGGCCGTGGTGCTGGAGCAGTCGCCGCGCGACACCGCCGCCGCCTTGTGGGAAGCCGTGCGCGAAGGGCTGGTGCAGACGCCGCAGATCGATCTACGCCACTTTGCGAAGTTCTCGACCGAGGAGGCCGCGAAGGCGCAGGTGCAGTGCAAGTTCGTCCACGATCGCGTGCAGCAGGCGGCTTACTCGCTCGTGCCCGAGCCGGAACGGCCGGCGCTGCACCTGCACATCGGCCGCTTGCTGCGCCGGGACACCACGGAAGCCGGACTGGCGGGTCGGATCTTTGAAATCACACGGCATCTCAACTCGGGCCGCGACCTCATCACCGAGGTGGGCGAGCGCGAGCAACTGGTCCGCCTCAACCTGATCGCCGGCCGCAAGGCCAAGCAATCCGCCGCCTACGAATCCGCGCTCCGGCACCTGACGCTGGCCACCGACTGGCTGACGGCCGACGACTGGGAGCGGAATTACGAGATGGCCTTCGGCCTCTACAAGGACCGCATTGAGTGCGAGTTCCTCTGCTCCCATCCCGAGGTTGCGGACCAGCTCGTGCAGAGTGTCACCGCCCGGACGCGCAACCGCCTGGACCAGGCCGCGCTCACCGGCATCCAGGCCGCCGCCTACTCCAACCTCGGCAAGCTGGTCGAGTCCGCGAACATGAGTCTGGCCGGCCTGCGCCTGTTCGGTGTGGACATGGAGTTCAGCCCCAAGGTCGAGGCGCTGATGGCCGAGGTGGCGCTCACGCAGGAAAATCTGGCGGGCCGCAGCATTGCCTCGTTGATCGACTCGCCCGAGCTGGCGGATGCGGAGAAGAGCGCCGTGATGCGGATGCTGATGGGCATCATCCCGCCCGCCTATTACCTGGGCAACAGCCAGTTGATGACCATGGTGGCGCTCAAGATGGTCAACATCTCGCTCAAGCACGGCAATGCCGACGTCTCCGCCTACGCCTACGCGCTCTGGGGCATGGTGCTGGGCGCGGCGTTTGGCGACTACAAGACCGGCCTCGAATACGGCGAGCTGGGCATCAAGCTCAACGCGCGGCTGAAGAACGAGGAGATTCGCTGCAAGGTCAACTTCGTCTTCGGCGTCTTCATCCAGCACTGGCGGCGCCCGCTCCAGCAGGCCCTGCCCCATCTCAAGGAGGCCTATCAAGCCGGCTTGGAATCCGGCGACGTCATCTACGGCGGGTGGATGCCCTTCAACTACACGAACTACCTCGGCTTCTGCGGCGTGCCGGCCCGGGAGGTCTGCCGCGAAATCCAGAAGTTCGCCGGCTTCCTCAAGTGGACCGGGGACACCTTGCGCTATCACGCAGTGCTGTTCACGCACCAGTTCTACGCCGGCCTCCGCGGGCTCACCCACAACCGGCTCTCGCTCAGCGACGACACCTTCGACGAGGACAAGGTCGTCGAGAACCTGAAGCAGCGCGGCTACGCCATCGGCATCCTCTGGCACCACATCCTCAAGGCCTATCTGCACCTGCTCTTCGAGGATTACCACACCGCGTTGAACCACGCCCAGCAGGCCAACAACTTGATGCAGGCGCTCTTCGCCACCTATTACGTGGCCAAGGCCGGCTTCCTCCACTCCCTCATCCTCGTCGGCGTCATCGAACGCACCGCGGAAGGCGAGCGCAAGGAGCTGGAAGAGGCCTTCGCCGCGAATGCCAGGCAGATGGACATCTGGGCGGAGAACTGCCCGGAGAACTACCTGCACAAGAGCCTGCTTATCAAGGCCGAGCGCGCCCGGCTGGCCGGCCAGCGCAAGGAGGCCGAGGCTCTTTACGATCAAGCCATCCACCACGCGCGGGAGAACGGCTTCGTCATGGACGAGGCGCTGGCCAACGAGCTGGCCGCCCGCTGCTTCCTCCAGCAGAACCGCCGCAACATCGCCAAGGCCTACATCATGGAGGCCCGCCACGCCTACGAGCGCAGCGGGGCCGCCACGAAGGTGCTCGACCTGGAGGCCAAACATCCGGAGCTGCTGCCCAAAGTGCATGCCCGCACCACCGTGGACGCCTCTGCCAGCGTGAGCACCAGCGGTGCTTCCAGCACCGGCGAGGCCCAGTTGGACCTGGCCACCGTCATCAAGGCCTCCCAGAGCATCCTCGGTGAGATCAACCTCGAGAATCTGCTCCGCAAGCTCATGCGCCTGCTCATGGAAAACGCCGGCGCGCAGAGCGGTGCCTTGATCCTCGAGCACGAAGGCGCGCTGCTCATTCAGGCTCTGGGCGCGGTGGACGAGTCCCAGGAGCGGGTCATGCTCTCCGAGCCGATCGCCACCTCCACCCGCCTGCCCGTCTCCATGGTTAACTACGTGGCCCGCACCCGCAAACACGTGGTGCTGGACAACGCCGTCGAGGCCGGCCTCTTCACCGCCGATCCCTACATCATCGCCCAGAAGGTGAAGTCCGCCCTCTGCCTGCCCATCGTCCACCAGGGCAAGCTCACCGGCGTCCTTTACCTCGAAAACCGGCTGGCGCCCAACGTCTTCACCGCCGACCGCCTCAAGGTGTTGAACCTGCTTTCCTCCCAGGCCGCCATCTCGCTGGAAAACGCGTTGCTCTACCGCACGCTGGAACAACGCGTTGCGGACCGCACCAGCGAGCTGAAGTCGAAGAACGACGAGCTGCACACCACGCTGGAAAAGCTCAAGGCCATGCAGAACCAGCTCATCACCCAGGAGAAGATGGCCTCCCTGGGCCAGCTCACCGCCGGCATCTCGCACGAGATCAAGAACCCGCTCAACTTCGTGAACAACTTCTCCGCCCTCTCCCTGCGGCTGGTGAACGAGCTGCGTGAGGAGATCGCCGCGCACCGGGCGGTCCTGCCCGGGGAAACCGCGGAGATCGTGGACGACATCCTCAACGACCTCGCCTCCAACTGCGGCAAGATCAACGAGCACGGCCGCCGCGCCGACGGCATCGTGCAGAGCATGATGGCCGCCTCGCGCGGCCGTGCGGACAAGCAGGAAAAGGTCATCCTCAACCACCTGGTGGAAGACTCGGCGAACCTCGCCTACCAGGCGCTCCGGGCCAACGACCCGAGCTTCAACCTCGTGCTGGAGCGCGACTACGACGCGTCGCTTGCGCCCATGGAAGTTGTGTCCCAGGACCTGCGGCGGGTGCTGCTCAACATGGTCAACAACGGCTCCTACGCGGCCATCGAGCGCGGCAAGCACGCCGGCCCGGGTTTTGTGCCAACCATCCGCGTTTCCACACGACGGAAGCCGGGCTTTGCCGAAATCCGCGTGCGGGACAACGGCACCGGCATGTCGGCGGAGACGCTCAAGAAGCTGTTCACGCCCTTCTTCACCACCAAGCCGACGGGCCTCGGCACGGGCCTGGGGCTCTCGATCTGCTACGACATCATCAAGGCGCACAAGGGTGAGATTAAAGTGACGAGCGAGCCCGACCGCTTCACGGAGTTCACCATCCTCCTGCCCGTGACTGATTGAGCGTCCGCCGCGTCCGACCCCGCGCTAGATCAACTCCATCTGCACGCCGCCGGGACGGCGGAAGGCGGCGGTGGACAACTGCAACTCCCGCTGGTTCAGCCCCGCCTTGCGGCAGCCGACCTCGAACAGTTTCTCAATCTGGTCCGCGCGCTGGCCGCTGCCGCGCATGCGCGTGCCAAACTCGGTGTTGTTCAAGTCGCCCTCCCGCACGGCGCGGATGCCGGCGAGCACCTTGTCCTTCCGCAGCGGGAAATGCTCCGTGAGCCACTGCTCGAAAAGCGTCTTGTTCTGATACGGCAGCCGCAGCGTCACGTAGCCGGCGAACTGCGCGCCCGCATCCGCCGCCGCGCCGAGGAGCTGCGGCAGCTCGTGGTCGTTCAGGCCGGGAATCATCGGCGCGGTCAGCACACCGACCGGGATGCCGGCGCGGGCGAGGTCGGAAATCGTCGCGAGCCGGGCGGCGGGCGGCGACGTGCGCGGCTCCATCACGCGGCGAAGCTCCGTGTCCAGCGTGGTGAGCGAGATGAAGACGACGACGGCGTTGTGCTGCGCGAGTTCCTGCAAGAGGTCAATGTCCCGCGTGACGAGCCGGTTCTTGGACACGATGCCGACCGGGTTGCGGAACTCCGCCAGCACGGCGAGGCAGCGGCGCGTGAGTTCCAGCTTCCGCTCGACCGGCTGGTAGCAGTCCGTCACGCCGCTCATGGCGATGACTTGCGGCTGCCACTTCGACGACGCCAGCTCCGCACGGAGCAGCTCCGGCGCGCGTTCCTTGACCATGATGCGCGTCTCGAAGTCGAGGCCGCTGGAGAAGCCGAGATACTCGTGCGTGGGCCGCGCGTAGCAGTAGATGCAGCCGTGCTCGCAGCCGCGATAGGGATTGAGGCTCGCGCGAAAGCCGATGTCCGGGCTGTCGTTCCAGGCGATGGCCGTCAGCGAATGGTCCGGGAGAAACTGCGTGCGCGGCAGCGGCTCCTCGGAGTCATCGAACTCCTCGTCCCGCTCGCGCGAAGTGCCGACGAAGCGGTTCGTGGGTTGGGATACCGCGCCGCGCGCTGGCTGCTTGGGTTGCGCTGGTGAAGGCGGCGGCGTCACGGCTCAACGATTCACCGTTTGGATTTCCGGGCAACGACTTTTTCGGCGGCGGGAGGTGGAGAAAGGCGTGGGGTTCGTTGAGGGCCGCTTTTATCTTACGCCTTAACCAAGTTGAAGCTCACTTTGTAGCGGTAGAAGACAATGTTGGGCGTCATGGTCAGCGCACGGCGGATTCTTTGGTCATCTTCATGCGCAATGATCGCCCCCAGCACTGTCTGCCCATCCTCGGCCAGTTCGTCATGCACGAAGCTCATGTAGCGAAGCGTCTGGCCCACGACAGCATCGCTCGCTCTGCCCTTCTTCAGTTCAACCACCAGCAGCCTTTTCTTGTCTTTGCTGATGGCGAGGATGTCGAGCGGCCCGGTGTCGGTGTCATACTGTTGCGCCATTATCCCATCCTCCTCGTAGATGTCGTAATCCTTGCCGAGTTCGGTGTATGGCCAGTTCTTGACGAGAAATTCCTCCAGATGCGCCTCCAAGGCAAACGAGGACGCGTCTTCCACGGACGCATCCGTCGAGATGATTTTAGGTGCGGTCACTCCGCCGATCAGCTTGTCGATCTCCTCGCTATACTTGGTGATGTTGCTGGACGTGCCGATTGCGCCTGTCGAGTTCTGCAACGCCTCGCTCATGGCCATCCGATCAATGGTCACAGCCAGCCAGGTTACGGGCCGCCGGTGGAACAGAATCTTGCCGGGTTCGTAATAGTAACCGCCGCTGACTTCACCCACGCGATACTTCCCATTGCCATCGGGACACAGCACCACATCCCCCTTCTGTATCCCCTTGGACACTGTCCACAGCGCGCCACAGGCCAGCCCTGCGCCAATTTTGGTTTTATGCGGATGGCTCGCGAGATAGACCGGGATGAACTCCTTGTTAAATTCTCGCCATTCCTCAGGAAGTTTCTTGGCAAGATCCTCGTTGATGCCGAAGTCCGTGCCGATGAAGTTGCCAGCGAAGCACTCCTCAGCATGAACGCTCTTCTGGCCCAGCATGACGCGATAGTAGCTTTTCATAAATCAGCGTTCTCCGCCGAAACCTCGGGCATCAGTGACTTCTTCAAAGCACTCCTGAGCCAAGCCGCGGCTCCTGAGTGAGACTGAACAGTGTTATGCGGTCCAACGTGTGATCACGCCGCCGGCACCGCCGCCGCGCGCTTGGCCATGATGGCTTCCACGATCTTCTTCGCGAGATCGGGCTTCTCGGCGAGCGCCTTCTTCGCGGCTTCTTTGCCCTGGCCGATGAGGTCGCCGGCGAATTGCAGCCACGCGCCTTTCTTCTCCACGACGCCGTGCTCAATGCCCACGTCGAGGATGCTGCCTTCCTTGTCGATGCCGTGGTTGTAGATGATGTCGAACTCGGCCTCGGCGAAGGGTGGTGCGACCTTGTTTTTCACGACCTTCACGCGGACGTGGTTGCCGGTGGCGTTGCCAGCGGCGTCCTTGAGGGTGTCCTTGCGGCGGATGTCCATGCGCACGCTGGCGTAGAACTTCAGCGCCTTGCCGCCGGGCGTGGTCTCCGGGTTGCCGAACATGACGCCGACCTTCTCGCGGAGCTGGTTGGTGAAGATGCAG
>Ga0255087_1000693_pt1 | contig 13552 bp, 9 predicted proteins | sample Colum_Miss_RepA__FD_188561 | JGI IMG/M metagenome (GOLD analysis project Ga0255087, IMG submission 188561) | Freshwater microbial communities from Columbia River, Oregon, United States - Colum_Miss_RepA_8d | ecosystem: Environmental > Aquatic > Freshwater > River | place: USA: Oregon | collected...
GTTCGTCACCTTGCGGACTTCGGCCGGCCAGTCGGCCTTGGAGGAATCCACGACGAACTCCGCGCCCAGCCGGGTGGCCAGCTCGCGCTTCGCGGCCGAGGAAGCCGTCGCAATGACACGGCCACCGAGGTGCCTGGCTATTTGGATGGCCGCCGAACCCACCCCGCTGGAGGCACCGACCACCAGCACCCAATCACCGGGCCGGACTTCCGCCCGGTCGGTGAGCATGTGCATCGCCGTGCTCCCGGCCAGCGTGAGCGCGGCGGAGGCCTCAAAGCTCAGGTTCTCGGGGAGCGCCACAATGCAGCGCGCCGGCACCTTCACCATTTCGGCAAACCCGCCATCGCACTGGATGCCCAGCAGCCTGGCATTGAGGCAAATCGAGTCTTCACCCCGCAGGCAGAACTCGCAGGTGCCACAATAAAGATTCGACTGCACCGCCACGCGATCGCCCACGCGCCATTGATCGACATCCTCGCCCAGCGCGAGAATCTCCCCGGCCACTTCGGAGCCGCCAATCCGCGGCAACGCGATCGGCATCGGCAGGTCCCCCTGCTCCAGCCAGATGTCCAGATGGTTGACACCGCAGGCGCGCACCCGCACCAGCACCTCATCATTGCCCGGCACCGGGTCGGGAATCTCGCCGAACTGGAACTGGCCCGGCGTGCCGTGGGTGAGGAGTTGAACCGCTTTCATGCACCGAGATTGAACTCCCGCCACCGACGTCTTATCAAGCGTGGAAACAAAGCACGATCAGAGCATGTGAGCCACGCTTGGTCTGATTTCCCGCGCGTTGACGAAGATAGGAAAGTGATTGTCGGCTATGGCCTACTGGATTCCAATCACCCCAGAGTATCACCATGAAATCCGCCCTACTCCGTTCGTGCTGTTTGGCTGCCCTGCTGGGGCATCTCTGTCTGGCCCAGCCCGGCTGGAGCGCGGAAGCGCCACGGCTCGAACGCCTCAAATACAATCACCCCGGCCTTGTCGTGGACCTTGGGGTCGGGCTGTGGGCGTGGCCGTTGCCGATGGACTTCGATGGCGATGGCGACCTTGACCTCGTCGTGAATTGTCCGGACAAGCCTTACAACGGCGTTTACTTCTTCGAGAACGTCAGTGGCGACACCGCGAAGAACAAGATGCCGGTGTTCAAGCCGGCCCGCCGCATCAGCAAGGGCTTGCAGAACGTGCAGGTCAGCTACGTCGGCGGAAAGCCCGTTGTGCTCTCACCGGGCAACGCGCATCCCGACTTCCTCAAGACCGGCCTCGACAAGGCGGTGAAGCTCCCACTGCCCGCGAACGTGCATCCGAACAAGGTCCGCGCGAACATGTGGCGCTCGGTGGATTACGATGGTGACGGGAAACAGGACCTGCTCATCGGTGTCGGCGACTGGACGGAATACGTGTGGGACAACGCTTACAATGCGAACGGCCAGTGGACCAACGGACCGTTGCGCGGCTTCGTGTATCTCGCGCGGGGAACGGGCACGACGGAGAAGCCGGCTTACGACCAGCCGGTGAAAATCCTCGCGGGCAACCAGCCGCTCGAAACCTTCGGCTGGCCGTCGCCGAACTGCGCGGACTTCGATGGCGATGGCGACCTCGATTTGCTCTGCGGCGAGTTCCTCGATGGGTTCACTTACTTCGAGAATGTCGGCACGCGCACCGCACCGAAGTATGCACCAGGGCGGCGGCTGACGCTGCCACCCGCTGTCGGAGACGACGTGAGGAGTCTTACTTCTTTTCCCTCGGCGTGGTTGGCTGAAAAGGAAAGTCAGAGACTCGTCACCTCGTCTCCTACGGGAAAGGCCCGCCCGCTCACGATGGACTTGCAGATGATTACGCCCACCGCGATTGACTGGGACAAGGACGGCGACATCGACCTGATTGTCGGCGACGAGGACGGGCGCGTGGCGTTCATCGAGAACACCGGCAAGTTCACCGCCGACCGCACGCCGCAGTTTCTCCCGCCGCGCTACTTCCAGCAGGAGGCCGACGACGTGAAGTTTGGCGCGCTCGCCACGCCCGTGGGCTTCGACTGGGATGGCGACGGCGACACGGACATCATCTGCGGCAACACCGCTGGCTACATCGCCTTCTTCGAGAATCTCAGCGGGCCACGCGTCGAGAAGCCCAAGTGGGCCGCACCGAAGTTGCTCGAAGCGGGCGGCAAGGTCATCCGCCCGATGGCCGGCTACAACGGCAGCATCCAAGGCCCGTGCGAGGCGAAGTGGGGTTACACCACGCAGACCGTGGCGGATTGGGACCGCGACGGTTTGCCCGACCTCGTCGTGAATTCGATTCTCGGCAAAGTGGAGTGGTATCGGAACATCGGCACGCGCAAGTCACCAAAGCTCGCTGCCGCGCAGCCCATCGAGGTCGAGTGGAATGGTCCGCAGCCTGCGCTCGCCTACGGCTGGCTGCGGCCCGAGGGCAAGGCGTTGCTCACGCAATGGCGCACCACGCCCGTCGCGGTGGACTGGAACCAGGACGGCTTGATGGACCTCGTAATGTTGGACCAAGAGGGCTACCTCGCGTTTTTTGAGCGGGCGAAGCGCGAGGGCAGGCTCGTGCTGCTCCACCCAAGGCGCGTGTTGGGCGATGAGAAGGGCGGTCCGCTGCTCTTGAGCAAGGGCCTCGCCGGTAAGAGCGGGCGGAGGAAACTCTGCATCGTGGACTGGGACGGCGACGGCGGACTCGACCTGCTGCTGAATTCTTCGAGCGCGAACTTCCTCCCCCAGACCGGAGCGCGCGACGGCAAATGGTTCTTCAAAGACGAAGGCGCGCTCGTGCAGCAGAACATTGAGGGTCACGACGTCAGCCCGACCACGGTGGACTTCAACGGCGACAGCATCCCCGATTTCCTTGGCGGCGCGGAGGACGGGCGGTTTTACTACCTGCGCAACCCGCGCACGCGCTGAAGCCACAGCCAGCCAACTTAAATCGAACCATGAAACTCCTATTCTCCCTCCTTTGCCTCGCCACCATCGCGTGCGCCCAGCCGATTGTCGGCGGCTTCAGCCCGGTCGCACCCACGGACGCGAACGCGCTCGCGGCGGCGAAGTTCGCGGTCGCCAAGCACGACGTGAAACTGACTTTCCAAGCCATTGAGAAGGCCGAACATCAGGTCGTCGCCGGCATGAACTACCGGATGACCCTGCGTGTGCTGGACGGCCCGACGCGGCGCCGCGCTGAGACCACCGTCTGGCAGAAGCTCGGTAACACCGGCCATGAACTGACCGCGTGGAAGTGGCTGGAGACTGTGCCACCCGCCGCCGTGCTCAAGACCGAGTTCATCTACGAGACCGCGCCGTTCCCGTCGTGCCACGCGTCCACCATCGCCGAGTTGCCGGGCGGCGGCCTCGTCACCGCTTGGTTTGGTGGGACGGCGGAGAAGAACCCCGATGTCGGCATCTGGGCAGCGCGCCTGGAAGGCGACCAGTGGACCGCGCCGGTCGAAGTCGCCAACGGCGTGCAGCCCGACGGCAAGCGCCACCCGACGTGGAATCCTGTCCTCTTCCAGCCCAAGACCGGCCCGCTGCTGCTCTTCTACAAGGTCGGCCCCAGCCCCAGCACTTGGTGGGGGATGCTGCGCACTTCGAGCGACGGCGGCAAAACCTGGAGCGCTGCCCAGCGCCTACCCGGCGAGTGCGTCGGCCCCATCAAGAACAAGCCGGTGCAACTCGCCAATGGCGACCTCCTCAGCCCTTCGAGCAGCGAGCACGACGGCTGGCGCGTCCATTTCGAGCGTTCGCGCGACCTCGGCAAGACTTGGGAAATGATTGGCCCGGTCAACGATGGCAAGGCCGTGAGCGCCATCCAGCCGAGCATCTTGTTCCTTGGCGGTGACAAGCTGCTCGCGCTCGGACGCACGCGGCAGGGCAAGTTGTTTCAAGTCGGCTCTGACGACCTCGGCAAGTCCTGGGGCGCAACGACACTGACCGCGTTGCCCAACCCCAACTCCGGCACCGACGCCGCGACGCTGAAGGACGGACGGCACTTGCTCATCTACAACCACACCGCGAAGGGCCGCTCGCCGTTGAACCTCGCCGTGTCCAAAGACGGCCAGACCTGGCAGGCCGCGCTCGTGCTCGAAAACCTTCCCGGCGAATACAGCTATCCCGCCATTATCCAGACCCGCGACGGCCTCGTGCACGCGACGTGGACCTGGAAACGGCAGAAGGTGAAACACGCGGTCATTGACCCCGCAAAACTGGAGCCGCGTGAAATGATCAACGGAGAGTGGCCCAAGCCGTAAGCCAAAGGCACGGCAAAGTTGGCAAGGTCAGCGGGCCGAAATGCTCCGGACGCTCAGCCCTTCTTCTTGTAAAGCTCGCCCACCTGCGCGGCGTAGCCGTTGAGTGGCAGGGTGCGGATGCGGTCGCCCGTGTCCACCTGCCGTTCGGTGGCCTGCGACCAGCGCGGGTGCGGCACAGCGGGATCCACGTTCGATTCGAAGGGATACTCCTCAGGCGACAGGGTCTCCCACAAGGTTTTGGGCTGCTTGTCGGTGAGTTCAATCTCCACCAGCGACTTGCCGCTCTTGTATCCGTATTTCCACGGCACCACCACACGAATGGGCGCGCCATTCTGCTTAGGCAGCGGTTTGCCATAAACGCCCGTGGCCAGGATCGTGAGCGGATGCATGGCCTCCTCCATGCGCAAGCCCTCGGTGTAAGGCCAAGGGTAACCGCGCAGACGGGCGAGGCCCGGCATCTGGTCAGGCTTCATCGCCGTGACGAACTTCACGAACTTCGCGCCGGCCTTGGGCTGCACGCGCTCGAGCAGCTTGCGCAGTTCAAACCCAGTCCACGGCACGACGGCACCCCAAGCCTCCACGCAGCGGAAGCGATAGACGCGCTCCTCCAGGGGAAACTCCGCCGCCAGCTCCTGGGCGTCGAGGGTCAGGGGCTTATCACACAGCCCGTGAATCTTCACCGGCCAGGGCGAGGTCACGAACTTGTCCACGCGGTCCACCACCGATTCCTTGTTGGTGCTGAACTCGTAGAAGTTGTTGTAAGTCGTGAAGACGCGTTCATCGCTCAGCTTCAGGTCCGCCGGACTGAAGGCGATGTTGCGCTTGGCGGGATAAAGTTTCTTCGCCTCCGCAGCCAGCGCGTCCGGGCGCAGCAGGGCAGCCCCCGCCAGCAAACCTCCGCCCGCGTAGCCAAACTCGCGCAGGAACTGGCGGCGGTTGCGATAGGCGCGCTCCGGGGTGACCCGGCGCTCAGGCAGGTGCCATTCGGGACGAAGGATGATGTTGGACATGACGGGAAAGTGACGCAGGCCCAGCGGGCTTGCATCAAAAATGTTGGGCGCGGCCTCCACCGGAGGCGTCCCAAACTTCGTTCATCTCCAGACTTTACGCACCGGGGCGCGCGAGTAGATTCACGGCCATATGCCCCACCCGGAAGACAAGCGCTTCGCCGGCCTGTTGAACGAGGAGCTGCACGCGCTGCAGCACACCGCCAAACTGCGACGGTTTCTCGCGGGGCAAACCATCTTCCGGGCAGGCGACCCCGGCGATGGCTTTTACTTGGTCGAATCCGGCCGGGTGATCATTTCGGCCGCCATCGGCAGCAGCGAGTCCCGGCCGCTCGCCACGGTGGGCCCGGGCGAATTCTTCGGGGAGATGGCCCTGCTGGATGAGGCCCCGCGTTCCGCCACGGCCACTGCTGAACTGGAGACCAAAACCTACTGCATCGGCCGGGAGGAGCTGCTGGCCCTGCTGGAGCAGCGTCCGCATCTGGCCCTGCACCTGATTCGCGAGTTCAGCCAGCGCGTCCGCGCGCTGAACCGCAAATACATCGACGAAGTCCTGCAGGCGGAGCGGCTGGCGATGGTGGGGCGGTTCGCGCGCACGATTGTGCATGACTTCAAAAACCCCCTCAACGTCATCGGCCTAGCCGCGGAGATGGCCGGCATGGAGGAGGCCACGCCCGAAATGCGGGGCCACGCGCAAACCCGCATCGCCCGCCAGGTGGACCGCATGACCAACATGCTCAACGAGCTGCTGGACTTCACCCGGAACACCAGCCACAAGCTGGTGCTGGCCAACGTCAACTACGCGGAATACGTGTCCGCCCTCAGCGAGGAGCTCGCGACCGAGATCAAGGAGCGGGGCATGCGACTGCTCGTGGAGAAGCCCCTGCCGGCGGTGAACGTGCAGGTCGAGCCCCAGCGCCTTTCACGCCTCTTTTACAACCTCGTCAACAACGCCGTCGAAGAGATGCCTCTAGGCGGCACCGTGACGATTCGTGCCCGGGTGGAGAACGGCGAACTGGTCAACGAAGTGGAGGACACCGGCCGGGGCATTGCGCCCGAGATTGCCGCGCGGCTTTTCGAACCGTTCGCCACCCATGGCAAGCAGAACGGCACCGGGCTGGGGCTCTCCATCTGCAAAAAGATCGTCGAGGATCACAGCGGCAAGATTACTGCCCGGAGCGAGCCCGGGCGCGGAGCCACGTTCATCTTCACCCTGCCCCTGACGCGGACAGAAAGTTGATCCGGGCCGGGAGCCCGCCGTTCACTTTTCACCGATGCACCAGAGCGACTTGTGTGTGCGGATGAACAACTGCCCATCCGCCGGGACAATGGAGCTGTTCGAGCGCTCTCCCAGCGGATTGGTCGCCAGCAGCTCGAAAGTCGGGCTGGCCTTGAAAACAAAGCAGTCGCCGCCTTGCGTGATCGTGTAGCACTTCCCGTCGGCCAGCAGCACGCTGCTCCAGTTCTGCCCGCTGGCGGACTCGCCCTTCAGCCGCTCGGACCAGACTTCCTTGCCGGTTTCCAAGTTGAGGCACATGGCCGTGCCGGGGTCATTGTGGATATAGATGTGCCCCTCGTGAATCACGCCGGAGCCGATGCGCTGCGGCGAACGAGGATGGTGCCAGAGCCGCTTTGAATCCGTCACATCTCCCGTGCCCCCGGTGCGGACGGCCAGCGCCATGCCACCGAAGCCCCCCATCCCGACCACGATGCCATCCCGGTGCAACGGCGAGGTGTAAACCAGCGGGTTCAAACCCCGGCATGTCCAGCGCTCCTTGCCGGTGGCCGGATCAAGCGAGCACACCCGGCCGGGCCAAGACATGAGCAGCGACTCCTGTCCGCCTTCTTGAATGATCACGGGAGTGCTCCAGGAGCCCACCCACTTGCCGCGTGGCGCAGCCTTCTTGTCGGCCGAGGCGTCCTTGGGAGGCGGCGGAGTTATGCCCGAATCACCGCCCGCCTCCTCGTTCTTCCAGATGGTTTTGCCGGTCTGTTTGTCCACCGCAAGAAGATAGGTGTTCTCTCCGGGGCCGAAGTTGAGGAAGCACAGGTTGCCGTGAATCACCGGTGAAGCCGCATTGCCCCAGATGTGAATCTGCCGCCCCAAGTCCGTGCGCTTCCACAGCTCCTTACCGCTGAAGTCGTAACAAAACAATCCATCTGAGGCGAAGGACACGATGACCCGCTCACCGTCGGTCGCCGGCGAAGCCGAACAAAACGGATTGGTCCCGTGCGTGGGCTCCTTCTCCTTCGTGGTGACCCCGGCCTGCCAAAGCTGCTTGCCGTCCGCGCGGTTGAGGCACAGCAACGTGCGCCGTTCACCCAACGGCTGGGTTACAAAGATGCGATCGCCCCAGACGACGGGCGTGGAGTTCCCCGCCTCCGGCAACGGCACCCGCCAGCGCACGTTCTCCGTCTTGCTCCATTTCACCGGGAGACCTTTTTCAGCGGCGATGCCATCGCCTGCCGAACCACGCCACGCCGGCCAGTGGGCGGCGGGAGCGGGGAGAACAGCAAGGGCAGCAAGGACAGCGAGAAGCGGGACTGCGGAGCGAGGAGCGAAGTTCATGGCAACAGAGAGGCAGACGCGATGGAACCCGGCGGGTTTCAGGGAATCGCACCCTCTTGCGCACGCACTTGCGCGTGGACGCGGGCAGGTGGCGGGAATACGCTCCCACCCGCGCCATGAGCAGCCATCCGCCGCAACTGAGTCCGCAGGCCAAAGCCAACATCCCCACCCACGTTGCCATCATCATGGATGGCAACGGCCGCTGGGCCAAACAGCGCGGCCTGCCCCGGGTGGAGGGCCATCGCAACGGCGTCGAAAGCGTCCGCGCCACCGTGCGTGCGTGCGGCGAAATCGGCATCAAGTATCTCACGCTCTACGCCTTCTCCGTCGAGAACTGGAACCGCCCCAAGGACGAGGTGGACACGCTGATGAAATACCTCGCGCGCTTCCTGAAGAACGAAATCGGCGAGCTGAACAAAAACAACGTCCGCCTCGAAGCCGTCGGGCAGATTTACCGTCTGCCGGAATTCGTGCAGGAGCAGCTCGCTAAGACGCAGGCCGCGCTGGCCAGGAACACCGGTCTTACCCTGATTCTCGCCCTCAGCTACGGCGGGCGCACGGAACTCGTCGAAGCCACCCGGGCCATCGCCCAGCAAGTGAAGGCGGGCAAGCTCGACCCGGCCGAAATCAACGAGCAGGTCATCGCGCGCAACCTCTACACACACGCCTACCCCGACCCTGACCTGCTCATCCGCACCAGCGGCGAGCTGCGCGTGAGCAACTTTCTCCTCTGGCAAATCTCCTACGCGGAATTCGTAGTCACGCCCACGCTGTGGCCGGACTTCCGGAAACCACAGCTTTACGAGGCGTTGGAGGAATACACGCGCAGGCACCGCCGCTTTGGCGGCCTGTGAGCGGAGCGGGGAGCCAGCAGCGCCGCGTTCAGCGAATCAAGCAGCCTTGAAACTCACTTGCTGCGCCGCAGGAGCGGAGAGCCGGGCTTTCGCCTGGGCAACGGTGTTCTCAACCGTCAGACCGTATTTGTTGCGCAGGTAGTCCACCGTGCTGGCGTGTTCAATGAACTGGTCGGGCCAGCCAATGCGCGCAACCGGCGTGGTGATGCGCTGATCGGCAAAGTGCTCCAAAACGGTGCTGCCGTAGCCGCCCATCAGGACGTGGTCTTCCAAGGTGATGATGAGATCGGCGGCACGCCCAAAGAACTCGTGTGTGCCGGCGTCAATCGGCTTGGTCCAGCGTGGGTTGATGACGGCGACGTCGAAGCCCTCGGCGGCGAGCTGGTCGGCGGCCTTCTTCGCGATGCCGTGCATCTGGCCAAGACCGAACAGGGCAACCTTCTTGCCCCCGTTGTTCGCGAATTGCCGCGTGACTTCAGCCTTGCCGACTTCAAGCAATGCGGGCGTTTCCTTGATGGGCACGCCCTCGCCGTTGCCGCGCGGGTAGCGGATGAAGGTCGGGTGCTTCTGCAAGCTCGCGGTGAACATCATGTCCGCAAGCTCATCCTCGTCCTTCGGGGCCATCGCGATGACATTGGGCAGGCAGCGCAGGTAGCTGATGTCGAACAGGCCGTGGTGCGTGGGGCCGTCGTTGGCGCTCAGGCCCGCGCGGTCCATGCAGAAAATGACCGGCAAGTCCTGCAAGCACACGTCGTGATGGATGCAGTCGTAGGCGCGCTGGAGGAAGGTCGAGTAAATCGCGACGACCGGATGGAAACCCATCGTCGCCATGCCGGCGGCGAAGATGACCGCGTGCTCCTCCGCAATGCCCACATCGTAGTAGCGGCTGGGCATGGCCTTCTCCAAGTGCTTCAGGCCTGTGCCCGTGGGCATGGCGGCGGTGATGCCGACCAAGGTGGAATCTTTCTGGCAAAGCTTCACGAGCGTCTGGCCGAACACGTCTTGATACGCAGGCGGCGTGCCGGGCTTGGCGGCAGGCGTCTCGCCAGTCTCGGCGCAGTAAGGTCCAAGACCGTGGAACTTCTCTGGGTGCTTGAGCGCGGCGTCGAAGCCCTTGCCCTTCTTGGTGAGCAGGTGAAGAACGATGGGGTAGTCGCAGTTCTTGGCAAACTCCAGCGCCTCGACGAGCAGCGGCAAGTTGTGCCCGTCAATCGGGCCGAGGTAGCGCACCCCGAGCTCCTCGAAGATGAGGCTGCTGCCGAAGCCGCCACGGCCATCATCCTCGCTGCTCGCGGGATTGTGCCGGAGCGTGACTTCCTTCACCACGCCCTTGACCGCCTCCTCGACTTTCTGGCCGATCTTGTAGGTGATTTCCCCGCGCGGCATCCGGCGCATGAAGGACTCGAAATCCTTCTGGAGCTGGTTGTAGGTCGGGTTGGTGATCAGCTTGTTGAGGTAGCCGGAAATCGCGCCGACATTCTTGGCGATGGACCACTCGTTGTCGTTCAGGATGCCGATGAACTTCTTGGTCGTGTGCGCGATGTTGTTGAGCGCCTCGAAGGAAACGCCGTTGGTCAGCGCGGCGTCGCCAAAGACGCAGACGACGTGCTCGTCGCTCTTGCGCTGGTCGCGCGCGGCGCACATGCCCAGCGCGGCGGAAAGCGCCGTGCCCGCATGGCCCGCGCCGAAGCTGTCGTGCTCGGACTCGGAGCGGAGCGCAAAGCCGTTCAAACCATCGGTCTGGCGGATGGTGTGGAAGCGGTCCTTGCGGCCCGTGAGCAGCTTGTGGACATAGACCTGATGGCTCACGTCCCAGACAAATTTGTCCTTGGGCGTGCTGAAAACCCGGTGCATGGCGATGGTCAGCTCCACCACACCCAGATTCGGCCCGAGGTGGCCGCCCGCCTTGGCCAGTTTGGTGATGAGTTCATCCCGAATGTCTTGGGCCAGCACCAGGAGCTGCTCCGGGGTCAGTTTCTTAACGTGTTCAGGGCTGTCCACCATGTCGAGGTATCGGTTCATAGTTCGCAATCGAGAGTAAATCGAAAAAGGGAAGTAAGAGCAAGGCTGCGTATCCCGCCGCCCGTAACGGAAATCCTAGTCTTCCGCCCCCACTGCGACCGGCTTGAGGTCGAATTCGCCGCCGGCCTTCTGCTCAAGCTGCTTCACCTTCAGCTCCGCCTCAGCGAGCTTGGCCTGGCAGACCGCAGCGAGCCGCGTGCCCTCCTCGTAGCGAGCGAGCAGGGTCTCCAACGGCAGCTCCTGCGACTCCATCGCTTCCACGATGGCTTCGAGCTTCTGGAGCGCTTCCTCGAAGGGCTGGTCCGCCGCCGGGGAAGTCGCCGCACTGGCTTTGGCAGCTTTCGACATTGCGCGGAGGGTATAGGCGAAACGACGAGAGGCGTCTAGCCCCGAGTCGAACGCCTTTTCCCTCGCCTCGCGCGCGCGACACTTCCCATAGTTCGCGCGCCCGTGATTGCCGCCATTGAAAACCAGCCCGCCGGTTCCGGCACCGACCTCGTCCAGCAGGTCGCGGAAATCTTTTCACCCACCGGGCTGCTTTCCAAGGCCAGCAACTTCGAGTTCCGCCCCGAGCAGCAGCAGATGGCCGTGGCCGTGGCGCGCGCGCTGGAGGCCCGCGAGCATCTGGTCGTCGAGGCCGGCACGGGCGTCGGCAAGTCGCTCGCCTACCTCATTCCGTCCATCCTTTTCGCCCTCGCGAAGCAGAAGAAGGCCATCGTCTGCACGCACACCATCAACCTCCAGGAGCAGCTCACGCAGAAGGATCTACCCATGCTCGCCGCAGTGCTGGGCGCGCTGCCCGAGCCGGTGCGATTCAACTTCGCCATGCTCAAGGGCCGGGCGAACTACCTTTGCTCCCGCCGCCTGCACAAGGCCATGCAGCACGCCGACCAGCTCTTCACCTCGCCGGAGATTGAGGAGCTGAAGCGCGTCGCCGAGTGGGCGAAGGAGACGAAGGACGGCAGCCGCTCGGACTTCGAACTGGAGCCGGACCCGAAGGTCTGGGCGCAGGTTTGCTCCGAACGTGGCCTGTGCTCGCCGAAGATTTGCGGCCACCAGTCGGACTTTGCGAAGGACCACGGGCTCTGCTTCTTCCAGCGCGCGCGCAAGAGCATCCTCGCCGCCGACGTGCTGGTGCTGAACCACACGCTGTTCTTCACGCTGCTGGGCGCGGTCAACGAGGAGCAGGAAGGCGGCATCCTCTTCAAGAACGACTTCCTCATCTTCGACGAGGCGCACACGGTCGAGAACGTCGCGGCCCGGCACGTCGGCTTGAGCGTCAGCAGCGGACAGCTCCGCTTCGCGCTCGGGCGGCTGTGGAATCCCAAGTCCGGCAAGGGCCTGCTCGCGACGTTGCGACAGGGCAAGTCCGTGAAGCTCGTGGACGAACTCTTCTCCGAGTCGGAGAAGTTTTTCCAGCAGGTCGAGGAAGCCTGCGACGCCATGAACGAGCACGCCCGCGAGGCGGACAACCGCAGCCGCTTCGGCTCCGGCGGCGACGGCGCGCGGCGCGACTGGAAGGAGCTCCGCATCCGCCAGGCCGACCTCGTTAAGGACAACGTCACGCTGCCCATCCAGCGCCTGCGCGAGTCTGTGAGCGAACTCATCAAGACCTCCGAGGATGCGGACACCGGCCAGGAGTTGATGGAGTGCAACCGCCGCCTGCTGGAATTGCGCCAGGCCATCGCCACGTTCCTCAGCCAGGAAGGGCAGGACTATGTCTATTGGGTCGAGCGCGGCGGCAAAACGCAGCGCAACCTCTCGCTCAACGCCGCTCCCGTGGACGTGGCGGATTACCTACGGCGGCGCCTCTTCGAGAGTGACACGAGTGTGGTGATGACGAGCGCGACGTTGGGAACCAGCGCAAGAGTCGAGAGTCGAGGGTCGAGAGTCGAGGGCGAGCGCAAGTCTTCGACTCTCGACCCTCGACCCTCGACTGCCTTGAACTACTTCATCCGCCGCGTCGGCGCAGAAAAGGCCACCGCCCTCCAGCTCGGCTCGCCCTTCGACTACGAGCGGCAGATGAAGGTTTACGTCGCGAACAAGATGCCTGACCCGCGAGATGCGGGCTATCGCGAGGCCTTGGAACATTGGGTGAAGCACTTCATCCGGCAGACGCACGGCAAGGCCTTCGTCCTCTTCACCAACTACAAGCTCATGCAGGAGCTGGGCGAGCGGATGCAGCCATTCTTCGAGGAGCTGGGCCTCGATTGCTTCATCCAGGGCACCGGCACGCCGCGCTCCACGATGCTGGAGAAGTTCAAGGACAACGTGGACAGCGTGCTCTTCGGCACGGACAGCTTCTGGCAGGGCGTGGACGTGCCGGGTGAGGCGCTCTCGAACGTCATCCTCACGCGCTTGCCCTTCGCGGTGCCGGACCACCCGCTGATCGAGGCTCGCATCGAGGCCATCGAGGCGCGCGGCGGCAATGCCTTCAGCGAGTTCAGCCTGCCTGAGGCGATTTTGAAATTCCGCCAAGGCGTGGGCCGCCTCATCCGCACCAAGACGGACAGCGGCATCGTGGTGGTCCTGGACAACCGGGTGCTGAACAAGCGCTACGGCCAGGCCTTCCTGGACGCGATCCCCAAGTGCCCGGTGGAAGTGGTGTGACGCAGGCAGCCCTGTCCGCGCCGAAGACCGGCGTCTTTGTCGGCGCGGCGCCCCGCAGCTCAGCAGAAGTGTGCGCCCTGCGTCTCCACATACACCGCGTAGAGCGAGGAGCTGCCGCACATGAACAGGCGGTTTCGTTTCTGGCCGCCGAAGCACAGGTTGGCGCAAATCTCCGGGAGCAGGATCATGCCGATGCGCTCGCCGTCCGATGTGAAGCAGTGCGCGCCGTCAA
>Ga0255087_1000694_pt1 | contig 13539 bp, 11 predicted proteins | sample Colum_Miss_RepA__FD_188561 | JGI IMG/M metagenome (GOLD analysis project Ga0255087, IMG submission 188561) | Freshwater microbial communities from Columbia River, Oregon, United States - Colum_Miss_RepA_8d | ecosystem: Environmental > Aquatic > Freshwater > River | place: USA: Oregon | collected...
AGCGACAGCCGCCGCCACCTGGACCACCTCGCTCGGCTTGACCCGAAGGCGATGGTCGGCATTGCCACCGGTCAGCGACATCATCGACTCCACCACGTAGAGTCGGTTCATACCCTCGTCGGCCGATTTACGACCCAGAGCAAAACCACGGATGCTGCGATGGGCGTCTTGTTCGGAACCAATGAAATCGCAGTCGAGCGACAAGATCCGGCGCGCCTTTTCGAGGTGAACCACGGCGTGCACCGGAGTGCCGCTGGCCTGAGAATAGGCGGCGTCAGTCCCACTGAAATCAACCGGCTCGTAAGCGTGCCAAGTGGATTTGGGGTATTTCTCGGAAATGAGCTTTTGAAGGCGGGCGCGGGACGGCGAGGAGGACCGCTCCACGAGGAACGCCAGACCTTCACCCTGATTGCCAGCCGCGGCCTTGGCCAATTCGGCCAACGCATCGCGCACGGCCTCGATCTTGACATCATTGCCGCCTCGGGTATGCCGGTGAGCGCGGTCAGGATCGTACAAATTCAGGATCGAGGCCTGAGCGAAAGCGTCGGTGCCGCCGTTGGCTCCGGGAACGAGAGCATTGCCTTCGATCTTGGTCGGGCGACCATCGCTGGACTTCACCGTCAGCGCAACCGCACTGCCACGCAGCGGCATGGAAGTCGCGAAATGCTGGGCCTTGCCGTAAACGTAGCCCTCAGGCTGCTTGGCGAAGGGGGTCAGCTCCTCTTCGGGGCGACGGCATCCGGTGCCCATGCCACCCAAGCCCGCCAGAAGGAAGCTCGCGGACATGAGCTTCATCCAGTCGCGGCGGCTCTCGCCATCGGGAGCGATGCTCGCGCCGGCGGGGAACTCGCGTTCCATCCACTGGCGGAAGTCGGGTTGGTCGGCCAACTGCTCCAGGGAACGCCAGTACTTCGGACCGGTTTCCGGTTCGTTGCAAATCGGGGGAATCGTCTTCATCAGCGGTGGCAGGTGGAACAGCTCTGGCCGGGTTGGACCTTCCAGTCGTGAACGGCTTTCTTGCCGTCGAATTCACCGTTCCAGTCGAGCTTGGTCACAAGATCATTCGGGCGGATGTGCTTCTCGGGCTCCCGATGGCACTCCAGACAGAAGCCCATCGAGAGGGGCTTGGCGTGGTACACTTCGTCCATTTTCTGAATCTCACCGTGGCATTTCACACAGGAAATACCGCGATTCACGTGGACGGAGTGGTTGAAATAGACGTAGTCGGGAGTCTTGTGGATCTGAACCCAGGGAATGGGCTTGCCACTGGAGTAGGACTCGCGGACCAGGCTCAACTTGGGCGAATCCTTGGCCACGATGGAGTGGCAGCGCATGCACGTCTCCGATGCCGGGATGTTGGAGAACCACGATTTGTCGACGTCGCTATGGCAATAGCGGCAATCGATCCCCAGCTGGTCGGAGTGGATGGCGTGGGAAAACGCCACCGGCTGCTTGGGCTGGTAACCCACGCGGGTGTACTTCGGGGTGAAGTAATAGGTGATCCCCGCGATGACGGTCGGCAGCACAACCGCTGCTGCCACACCGACCATCAACGGAATCTTGTTGGTCCACCTCGGGAAAATGTCCGACATCGGGCCGCTTTCTTTGGGCTTCAGTGAAACAGACCGATTCATTCGGCCCGCTCCGTCCGCCCACTGGATTGATTTCAGCACCGACCGTCGTTGTTTCGGCGATCCATCGAAAATTCATCGACGGGATCCATGGCTCCCACACTCGAAACCCCATCTTAGGCAACCGGTTCAATACAAGTGCCCAAGACGGCCTCGGGGTATGGAAAAACCCACAACGGCGGTCAACACCGGGGCGGAGTCAACCACTCCCCTCTTCCTCAACGCAAGCCCGGGTATGGATTCAGACCATGGCATCATGGCGTCGAATACTCAGATTAAGACAGCTCACCCGCTCAGGTACGATCCACCTGGAAGCACGCCGCAAGGACTCCAAGCGATCGCAGATACCCAGCCGCCACCAGATTGCCGGATTCCCCTTTGCCCGGGATTTGCCGACTCGATAGCCTCAACGCCTTTGAACGGAACGGCGATGGACTACAAGAATTCCCTCAATCTGCCCCGCACGGAGTTTCCGATGCAGGCCAACCTGGTTCAGCGGGAACCGCAACGCCTGGCCCAGTGGCAGAGCTCCGACCTGTACGGGCAGCTGATGGCAGCCCGTGCCGAATCGCCGCGGTTCGTGCTGCACGACGGCCCGCCCTTCGCCAACGGTGACGTGCACATCGGCACCGCGCTGAACAAGATCCTGAAGGACTTGATCCTGAAGTCGAAGTCGCTGCGCGGATTCCAGACGCCGTATGTCCCCGGTTGGGATTGCCACGGTCTGCCCATCGAATCGAAGGTAACCCAAGAACTGCGCGCCCAAGGCAAGACCGAGGCCGATGCGGCCACCATCCGGACCGCTTGCGACGCCTACGCCCGCAAGTACATCGACCTGCAACGCGAGCAATTCCAACGTCTCGGTGTCTTGGGCGATTGGGCCCACCCCTACCTGACGCTGGCCCCGCAGTACGAAGCCGATGAACTGCGCCAGTTCGCCGACCTCGTCGAAAAGGGCTTCGTGTACCGGGGCAAGAAGCCCGTCTACTGGAGCGTCCCCTTCCGCACGGCCTTGGCTGAGGCCGAGGTCGAGTACGCCGACCACATCAGTCAGAGCGTGTTCGTCCGACTCCGTCTGGCCGGCGAGCCCAACACGTATGTGGTGGTCTGGACCACCACGCCCTGGACCCTGCCCGCCAATCTGGCCGTGGCCTTCAATCCGAAGTTCTTCTACTCGTACGTGTTCGCCGAGGGGAACACCTACCTCGTGGCCAATTCGCTCTTGGCCAGCTTGAGCGAGAAGTGTGGGTGGGAAGGCTATCAAATCATCCGCACCGCCCAGGCCGAAGAGCTGGCGTCGCTCCAGTACGAGCACCCCTTCTGCGAGCGCACCGGACGGTTGTTCCCGGCCGACTTCGTCGATGACTCCACCGGCACTGGCTTCGTGCACATCGCTCCGGGCCACGGCATGGACGACTATCAATTGGGCCTGAGTGTCGGGCTGCCCATTTACTGCCCGGTGGACGACGAAGGCCGATTGACCCCCACCGCCGACCTGCCGCGCGAACAGCAACTGCCGGAGTCGCTGGTGGGCAAATCCACCCTGGCCAAGGCTGGCAAGTCGGAGGCCAACGAGGCCGTGTTGGCGCTTCTGACCGAGAAGGAAGCGCTGATGCGCCGCGAAGACTACTCCCACAGCTATCCCCATTGCTGGCGCTCCAAGTCACCGATCATCTTCCGAGCCGTCGACCAATGGTTCATCCGCGTGGACCACATCGACACAACTTCCGGTGCCCTGCCCTTCCGGCAACAAGCATTGGCGGCCATTGATTCGGTGAACTGGATCCCCGACTGGGGCAAGAACCGCATCCAGGGCGCCGTGCAGTCCCGGCCCGACTGGTGCATCTCGCGCCAACGCACCTGGGGTGTGCCCATCCCGGCCTTCTACGATGCGGCGGGCGAGCCCATCCTCGATGCGCGCATTGTCCGCAAGGCCGCCGACTGGATCGAGCGCGAGGGCTCCAACGTGTGGTTCGCCACGCCGGTCGAGGCGCTGTGGGCCGGATGCCGGCCGGCCGACTGGTCGGGCCCGGAGGCCGTCCGCAAGAGCCAAGACACCCTCGATGTGTGGATCGACTCCGGTTCTTCCAGCCGAGCCGTCCTCATGCGCCGTCCCGAGCTCCGGGGTTCCGATGGCGGTTGGCAGGCCGATGTGTATTTGGAAGGCAGCGATCAGCATCGGGGCTGGTTCCAGTCGTCCTTGCTGTTGTCGCTGGCGGGCAATGGAGCCGCACCCTTTAAGACGGTGTTGACCCACGGCTTCATGGTCGATGAAGACCGCGAGAAAATCTCCAAGTCCAAGCAAGGTCAGGGCGGTTACCAGAAGCCGCAGACGGCGGAGCGCTACATCAAGGACTACGGTTGCGACGTGGTGCGCCTGTGGGTCGCCTCACAAGACTACCGCAGCGACATCGTGGTCAGCGAGGAGCGGCTCAAGAAGGTCGGTGAAACCTACCGCCTCATCCGCAACACCCTTCGCTACCAACTCTCCAACTTGTACGACTTCAATCCAGCGACCCAGGCAGTGGCCGATGACCAACTCAGCGGACTCGACCGTTGGATCTTGGGTGAGTTTGCCACGCTGGAAGCGGCGGTGGCTCAGGCCTACGACGCCTACGAGTTCCACGTCGTGTACCAACTGGTCTCGCAGTTCTGCGCCGTGCAGCTCAGCGCCATGTACCACGACGTGGTCAAAGACCGGCTCTACACCGATCCGGCCGGCTCGGCCCGCCGCCGCAGCACGCAAACCGCCCTGCACCGCATCCTGACCCGACTCACCCAAGCCCTGGCTCCGATCCTGGCCTTCACGGCCGACGAGGCCTGGGAGCAAATCCCGGGAGTGGCCACGAAGTCGGTGCACCTGAGCCTCTGGAATCCCGCCACCGCCGCGGTGCCGACCGAACCCGCTTGGGCCACCCTGTTCTCTCTGCGCGAGGCGGCCTTGCCCGAGCTCGAAAAAGCCCGCCAAGCCAAGCTCGTCGGCAAGGGACTGGACGCCGTCTTGCACTTCGCCTTGCCGGCCTCGGAGCGCTCCCGGATCGCCTCCCACGAAGACGAACTCCGGGAACTGTGCAACTGCTCGGCGGTGACCGTGACGGAGGCGGCCGAACGGCAAATCACGGTGCAAGTCGCCGGCGAGGCGGGCCGCAAGAAGTGCGAACGCTGCTGGCACTGGGAACTCAACGTCGGCGAAAATCCGGCTCACCCGACCCTTTGCGGTCGTTGCGTCGAAGCGGTGATTCCTCTGACCTGAGCTGGAACGATCACCCAACCGTAAAAAACGAAAAACGACCCGGACCGAGCGCTGCCGCAGGATCCGGGTCGTTTGTTTTTGGTCTTCGCTGGCTGTGCTTCCGCGTCAGGCGGACGGCTTGGGCGGGTTCGCGACCGGAGCCTGGGGAACCGTGGGTGTCACCACCGCAGGAGCAGAGCCTGTCGAGGCCGACACCGGATGAGCCTCGGGCCCGCTGGTCCCAAGGAACGCTGGTAAGTTCAGGCCCACGCTCTTGGCCAATTCATTGATGGGCAGCACCCCCTTGTAGAGGTCCTGGACGAATTGCCCCGGGCCGCTGCCACCGGAACCGCCGCCCATCACCACGACCTTCTCGAACTGCAACCCCTTGATGGCGCCGGCCTGGATTTCCGCGATGCGGACGATGTTCTCGGCGACCAACAACTGGGTCGCACCGTTGGTGCCATCGGCCACCCGGAGCAACTTCTCAAAGCCTTGGGCCTTGGCGTCGAGCAGCGCCCGCGTGCCCTCAGCCTCCGCGGTCAGCTTGGCCTGGATACCGGTCGCTTCAGCGGTCAATCGAGCCCGGATACCATCGGCCTCACCCTCGGCCACGCGCTTGATGCCGTCGGCCTCGGCTTGCTTCTGCGCGATGTAGGCGGCCGCTTGACCGCGTTGCAAGATCTCGGTCTGGGCGGCCTTGGCCTCGGCATCGATGCGAACTCGCTCGCGCTCGATCTCGGCCTTCACGATTTGATCGGCCTGGGCGGCAGCCTTCTCGCGTGCCGCACGGGCCAACTCGGCCTGCTGCTGGGCGTGGTAGGATTCTTCCAATGCGCGGGCCTCGGCGACCCGCTGGGCGGCCTCGGTACGGCGGGTAGCCTCGGCCTGCTCGGCGGCGAGATCGGCGTCGGACTTGGCAATCATCGCCTGGGCGGTGTTCTGGCCACGCTTGGCCTCGGCCTGCGCATTGGCCACACGGATGGCCTGCTCGCGCTCGGCTTCTGCACGACCGATGGAACCGCGCTGATTCTCTTGGGCCACCTTGATTTGAGCATCATTGATGGCCTTGGCAGCGGCTTCCTTACCCAGCGCGTCGATGTAGCCGGAGTGGTCGCGGATGTCGCGGATGTTGCCGTTGATCATGCGCAAACCGACCTTGTGCAACTCCACCTCGACACCCTTGGTGATGAGGGCGATGAGCTTCTCGCGGTCGTTATTGATCTCCTCAATGCTCATCGAAGCGAAGACCACACGCATCTGGCCCATGATGATTTCGGATGCCAGTTGCTGGACTTCATCCAACGATCGGCCCAACAGACGTGTGGCCGCGTTTTGCATGACCTCCGAGTCGGTCGAGACGCCGATGGTGAACGAGGCCGGCGCATCGATGCGAATGTTCTGGCTGGAGAGAGCCCCCTTGAGCTCGATGTCGATGTTGATGGGCGTGAGTTCGAGGTAGGAATAGCTCTGGAAGAAAGGGATCACGAAGGTCGACCCGCCGTGGTAGCAGCGTGAGGAGAGACCGTTGGCCAGCTTGCCGTACACGACCAGAATTCGGTCGGGCGGGCACATGCGGTAACGTGAGATGAGGGTGATCACCACGACCAGCAGAAAGACGACCAGCAGGAGGATGGCGGCGACGGACAGGATTTCCATGGGGTTGTTGGGGTTGGGGGTTTTCTAAGAAAATCTCAAAGGGGTTCCACGAGGACGGTCTGACTGTCGAGCACCTCGACAACTCGGACACGCTCCCCGCTGGAGATCGGCCGGTTGCTGCGGTTCAGGGCCATGTACGTTTCCTGACGACCGCGGAAATGAACGGTGACCTGCCCACCGGCCTGGCGATCCGGTGGCACGGTCACATAAACGGTCCCGGATTCGTGCAAAGTGTCAGAAATGCGCGCGGTGCCATCACTGCGCATGCCCAAGATCAGTCGCAGGAGGCCCACCACCAGACCCATGACCGACAAACCGGCGCCGACGGCAATCGCGGTGGCGGCCAAGATTCCCAGCCCACTGCCCAAGGCAATGCCCCCTGCCCATCCGAATCCCAACAGGAAACCCGTCAAGGGCTTGACGGAAAAAATGCCACCACCACCCGCGTCCCAGCCAATCGCATCGGGAAGATCCACCACATCGTGGTGCTCGAGGCCGACGGCCGACATCACCCCGAGGATCAACGACACCACACCCGCAAGCAGGCCAATGCCGAAGAAAACCTGCTGGGCGGCTGGGAGCCCGCTCCACTGCTCAAAGATTGAATTCACCATGATTCCGAGAGTTGGACGATGTTTAGGGCGTGACAACAATGACTGCGATCGTTGCCAAAACGACTGGAATAACCGATCGGCTTTCCAACCTCGCTCACAGCCCCTGAGTACCTCAGCCCATTCCCTCCAGCGCCTTTCCTTCGGGTCAACAGCTCGACCCTCAAAGGCGGTTCACTGAGGCCGCGGCAAGGAGAACGGTACCTTCATCCGATAAAGGCGAAGCGGACCATTGCCCTCGGGATCTCGCACCGGAGTCGCAGAAGCGCGTCCCACAAAGTTGCTCAAGGTCAACCAAGGGCCCTGAAGAGCCGAAGACACCTCCACTGAGTGGGCCATGGGAAAAGCCCCGGAGATTTGAACGCCGGGCAACCGGGGATCCGGAGTGGGAGCCGCCAACGGAGGCAGCTCGGTGATGTCGACGTACAACAGGCCTGCATACAACTGGGCCAGACTCAGGGGTTCAAAGTAATTGAGCAGCGGGAGATCGCTGAAGGCGCCGCCGGCCGGATACACCACGTTGGTCGCGCGCCGGATGGGTTGGAACGTATTCAGGCGGTTGAACACATTCGTATCGCTGACGACGCGTCCGAACACGGTGAAACCGCCATTCTGGTTGTCGAGATTGGCGGAATTGTCGCCGAAGCTCAGAAACCACTGGCTGGACGCCGAGTGCGGCCCGCCTGAGTAAACCACACCATTCTTGGAAACGATCCAAACCTGGGTGGCTCCGGTGCCATTGGTGGCCAAGATCCGTTCGGTATAAACCTCAAAGGTTGCCACTTCCGGGAAGGCGTTGGTGTAGGTGACGACGTTGGTCTTGAGACCGGCGAACTGGGTGAAAGACACCGCCGCATTGGTCAACCGCACGGTCGCCAGCCCATTGGAGCTCGCGCCCTTCTTCGCCATCGACAAGGTGCCGTAGAGGTTCCGGTAGCGGGGTCCAAAATCGAATTCATTGGAGACGTAGGCGAACTCCGTGACCGATTCCATCGAATTGCTGACCGTGCCCCGGTTGGCCACCCGAAACCCGCCCCCTTGGATCACGAAATTGGGCACGATCCGGTGAGCGATCATGTTGGTGTAGCGGCCAGTCCGGATGTACTTCAGGAAGTTGGCGGTGGTGAGGGGTTTCTCCTGGTCGTACAACTCCACCACCACCTCACCCAGGACCGTGCGGAACTGCACGAGCGTGCCGCCCTGAACCCCAGTCACCGCCGCGATCAGCAATGCGCAACCGCCAAGCATCCGCCCCGCCCAGTGCATCCATCGTCTCATCGATTGGTCCTCCGAAGGTTTGATTGAACCCCGCCTCGATTACTGAAATCAGGCCCTGAATCAGGCCTGGCTCAACTCCGGTCGCTCCATGAAGGCGTAGCAGAGCATGTGCAAGATGTGCATTTGAACATCCTCCACGCGGCCGTAGTGCGTATCATCGACGACCACCACCTGATCGGCCAACTCGGCCAGTCGGCCCCGTTTGGCGCCCACCAGCGCGATGGTCTGGACCCCCTGTGCCTTGGCCCACTCGAACGCCTTCACCAGATTAGGAGAATTGCCGCTGACGCTGGCCGTGATGAGCACGTCGCCTTTGCGGGCGTAATTGGCCAACTGCCGTGAGAAGATCTCCTCGTAGGAGTAGTCGTTTCCGAGGGCCGTCATCCAGGCCACATTGTCAGTCAACGACAACACCCGGAATCGGCGGGAAAGCTTGTCGCTGGCCCCCTTGCCCAAATCGACCGCGAAGTGACTGGCGTTGGCCGCGCTACCACCATTGCCAATGGCGAAGATCTGCTGGTCGCGCGACCAAGCCGCACGAAGCGTCTCCACCAGAGCGGCGATCTCGGCAGGCTTCACGGAATCCACGGCTCGCTTCTGGGCGTCCAGGTAGTCGGCAATCCACTGTGTCATCATCGCCGCTCACCTTGGATGGAAACCGTCACAACGTCGAGATTGTCGTCGGGGAAGATCCGCCCAAGACTCATCCCACTCATGTCGCGGATCCTGATCACCGGTTCGACCGGCTTCATCGGCTCGGCTGTTCTGCGCCAAGCCTTGGCCGCCGGTCATGAGGTGGGCGTGCTCCTCCGGCCCGGACATGCGGCACCCAGAACCGATTCTCCCGCTTCTACTTCTCCGGCATCGCCGGCAGTAACCGCGTTGACCGGTTCGATGGCCCAGCCTCCTTGGGAAGACCTTCGCCGGTTTTCGCCCGACACCCTCATTCATTGCGCTTGGATCGCCACCCCCGGGGTCTATCTGGAGTCTCCAGAAAACGAGCTCCACGCCCAATGGTCCGAAGCCTTGGCCCTGGGACTCGTGGAACAAGGCCTGCGACAACTGGTCGTCCTAGGCACTTGCATCGAGTACCGCATGGGTTCGGCCCGGTTGCATGAAACCGAGACGCCGTTGGAACCGACGACTCCCTACGCCCGCGCCAAAGACCAGCTGCGGCGACGATTGGTCGAGCAGTTGGCCGACCATCCCGGGGTTCGCATGGCGTGGGGCCGGGTTTTTTATCCGTACGGAGAAGGCGAACACCCGGCCCGATTGTGTTCGTCGCTCATCTCGAGCCTCCGTCGGGGCGACGAAGTCGTTCTCAAGACACCCGAAAGCACCAAGGACTACATCCACATCAGCGATCTGGCTGGGGCCATCCTTCGGGTCGCCGAGGCCCAGATGGACGGTCCGGTGAATCTGGGCACCGGAAGCGGGGTGACCGTGCGGGAAATCGCAGAACGTTTGGCCACACTGCTCGAGCGAACCGACCGGGTGCGAGTCGCAAGCCCGGCGGCCCCTGACCCTCTCGGATTCATCGTCGCCGATGCAGGCCGACTGCGGAAACTGGGTTGGGAGCCGAAGGTGACGCTTGAGTCGGGTCTCCGCCGACTGATAGACACAACCCACTCATGAAACTCCGGCACGATTGCCCTGGATGTGCCGGGACGCGGTTGGGTTCCCCCTTTGTGTTGCCGCGGCAACCGGTGGTGTTGAACTACCGCTTCCCCGATGCCCGAGCCGCCAGCCGTGTTCCCCGGCGCGATGTCTCCCTGGTCCAGTGCGCCCGCTGCCATTTGGTGTTCAATGCCAGCTTCGATCCAGCGGTCATCCCGTACGACGACGCCTACGAAAACCGCCAGTGCTTCTCCGACGCCTTCACCCATCATTTGACGGGGCTGGCCAAGCGATTGACCCGAGACCTTCCGGCCTCGGGCGGCAGAATCCTCGAGGTGGGCTGCGGCAAGGGAGATTTCCTGCGGCTGCTCTGCCAGGTCTCCGGCGCCACGGCCGAGGGGTATGACACGAGCTACGAGGGTGCCGAGCAGGAACCGGGCATCCGCTTCCACCGTCGGTATGTCGGTGCGGCCGATATCCAGGAACGGTTCGATCTCATTGTTTGCCGGCATGTCGTGGAACACGTTCCCGAAATTGGGGTCTTTCTTGAGTCCTTGGCCGCCATGGCCCGCGCGTCGGGTGATCCGCGGGTCGTCATCGAAACTCCCCGGCTGGAATGGATCATCCAGAATCGATGCCTGTGGGATGTGTTCTACGAGCACTGCAATTATTTCACGATGGGAGCCCTGGCCCATTTGTGCCGAAGGGTCGGATTCCGGGTGGTGCGCCACACCGGTGTCTTTCAAGGACAGTACCAGTTCCTGGAGCTCCGACTGGCCAAGACGGCCCGACTTCCGGCCGCTCCCCCACGGCGCCCGCACGACCGTCTGGCTCCCTTTGCCCGCGCGGCTCGCCGGCACTTGGATCGGGTGGAACACCAAATCGCTGCATCGAGCCCTGCTGGTCGCTGGGCCATTTGGGGCGCTGGTGCCAAGGGTGTGGCATTGGTCAACCAACTCCAATCGGTGCAACCCGTCTGCGTCATCGACTCCAACGCCGCCAAGCAAGGCTGCGTCATTCCCGGAAGCCGGGTCCCGGTGGTTGCCCCGCACGATCGACGCGTGGTCGGGCTGGAGCTCATCCTCATTGCCAACCCGAACTACGCCGGGGAGATTTCCTCGGTCCTGAAATCCCTCGGCTACCGCGGCCAACTCCAGATTCTCCGATGAAACTGACCCTCGACACTGAACAGAAGACGCTGTCCCTCGACAACAACGGGCAGACGGAAACCGTGCCGCTGTATTCCGACCGCGCCTTCGACCTGATTTCCGAGCAATGGCTCAAGGTGGGCTGGAACCAGCGCTACTCCTACACGTTCTCGTGGATGGGACGCCCGGTCATCCAGTTGCCCGAAGACATCGTGCGCATCCAGGAGGTGCTGTATCAGGTGAAGCCGGACGTGGTCATCGAAACCGGCGTGGCCCATGGCGGCTCCCTCATCCTCTACGCTTCGCTGTTCAAGGCGATGGGCAAGGGACGGGTCATCGGTGTCGACATCGAGATCCGGCCGCACAACCGCAAAGGCATCGAGACCCACGAACTGGGGAGCCTGATCACTCTCATCGAGGGCAGCTCCACCGCCCCCTCCACGTTGGACCAAGTGCGTTCCCAACTGAAGCCCGGCGAGACCGTGCTGGTCATCCTCGACTCCGATCACAGCAAGGGGCATGTGGCTGCCGAGCTCGAGGCTTACCAGGCCTTGGTGACGCCGGGTTCTTACATCGTGGCCACCGACGGGATCATGAAGGACTTGCACGACGTCCCGCGCGGGCGTCCGGAATGGACCTGGGACCACCCGACCGCCGCCGCCGCCGAGTTCGCCCAAGCCCACCCCGAGTTCGTCCTCGAGCAACCGGCCTGGCTCTTCAACGAGAGCGGTCTCAGCCGCAATCTCACCCACTGGCCCGGCGCCTACCTGCGACGGCTCTGATCCGAAGCACGCTGCCGGTTCCCTGAAGCCTCCATGGAACTCACCACCGTCATCCCGGTCTTCAACGGTGAACGCTTCCTGCAAACCACGCTGGAATGCTTGGCCATGCAGTCGCGCCGCCCCGACCGGGTGGTCGTCATCGACAACGGTTCCACCGACCGCACCCCGGAATTGGTGAAGGGCTTCCGCGGCATCGCCTGCGAATTTCATCAGAACCCGACCAATCTGGGCGTCATCGGCAACTTGAACCGATGCCTCGATTTCGCCTCCGAGACCCGATTCCTGCACCTGCTGATGGCCGACGACCTCGTGACGCCGGACTTCTTCGCCAAGGTGTTGCCGCCCTTGTCCGAAGCCCCGGGTCGCGCCTTGGGATACAGTTTCAATGACGAAGTCGATCAGCACGGAAAGCCCATTGGTCCGCTCTATCGGCGGCCCGCGGGTCCGACCCGTCGGCTCACTCGGAATGAATTCCTGACTCCTCAATCCGAGCTGCGCCACGTGTTGCTACCCGGAGTGGTGTTGAAGACCGATTTCCAGCCTCCCGCCTGCCGCTTCGAGAACATGCCCCAGGCGGCCGACGTGCTGTTCCTGGCCGAATGGGCCATCCATTCCACCGCGATCGTCGAAGTCCGAGAATACCTCTGCCACTTCCGGATCCACACCTTCAACGCCTCCAGTCGGCACATGTACGATGCCGACTATTTCATCCGCGACGAATGGCGACTCATGCAGCGCATCCTTCCCTGGTTCGAAGAAGGGCCGGTGCGCCGGGCTCTGCGCCGGGTGCGATTGGCTTGCCTGCTGGCGGCCCGGGTCCAGGTGAAGATGGACCTGATGGCGCGACTGCGTCCGGACAAGGTCGAAGAATTCGGGCGGATCCGTCGCGAACTCGTCGGCTGGGCGGCCTGCACCGCCGGCACGGCTGTGGTCCGGTCCCGGGATGTGTTGCGCCGCCTGAAAGGTCAACCCACCCGAGCCGACGAGCTCATGCAACCCCGCGGCCATGATTGAGCAACACCTCCGGAAAACCGGACCCTGATTTCCATGAACGTCTCCAAACCCGACCCCGGCCCAGGAACAGGACTGGGAATCCTGGCCATCGCCGCTCCGATCGCACTGCTCTTCGCCGCGGTGTTTCGTCCGGAGATGGTGCTTTTTTCCAATGATGGCACCCTCGGTGCCCTGTTCTCGCAAGGGGCACAAGCCCATGAAGCCTTCAGCGGCCTGTGGAAACCCTTGAACTGGGTGGGTGAGGTCGCACCGAGCGCCCAAACCAATCTGACCCTCGCCCTGTTCCTGGCGCTGCAGAGCGCTGTCGCCTTTTCGAAGTTCTACGTCCCGCTCTCGCTGTTGTTCTTGGGCGTGTCGGCGGCCTGGTTCTGCCGGCGGGCGGGCTTGGGCGGCAAAACGGCCATCCTGGTCGGGATCGCCGCCGCGTTGAACAGCAATCCGGTTTCCTACGCCTGCTGGGGACTCGCACCCAAGGCCTTGACCCAAGGCTTAGCCCTGCTGGCCCTCGGACTCCTCCTCCAATCGGCCCGGGAAGGCGGCTGGCGCACGTGGGTTCGCGTCGCATTG
>Ga0255087_1000699_pt1 | contig 13527 bp, 9 predicted proteins | sample Colum_Miss_RepA__FD_188561 | JGI IMG/M metagenome (GOLD analysis project Ga0255087, IMG submission 188561) | Freshwater microbial communities from Columbia River, Oregon, United States - Colum_Miss_RepA_8d | ecosystem: Environmental > Aquatic > Freshwater > River | place: USA: Oregon | collected...
ACAGAGTGGTTTTTCCAGCCCCCAAAAAGCCGGTGACCAAAATCACCGGGAGACGCGTCTTGGCCGTCGATGACGGCTTGGGTGAGGAGGCGTCGCTCATGAGCAAGCGGCGGCCAATTCCGGCCACAACTGCGCGGCCATGCGCATGCCGGAAGCATAGGCCTCGAGACTGAACTTCTCGTTCGGGGAATGCGGATTGTCATCGGGCAGGGACATCCCCAGCAGGAGGGTGTCGGCGCGCAGGTGCTTCTTGAAGGCGGCGACGATGGGAATGCTGCCACCTTCGCGCATGAGCAAGGCCTCACGCCCGAAACCGGTGGACATGGCCCGGAGGGCTGCTTGAGCCAACGGGCCGGAAGGCGAGACGAGGTACGGTTCGCCTCCGTGACCGTGCTTCACGGTGAGGCGCACTGTGGGAGGGCACAGCGACTGAAGGTGCTTTTTGACGGCAGCCAGAATCTTGGCGGGCGTCTGGTCGGGGACCAGTCGGAGGGTGATCTTGGCGCTGGCCCAGGCAGGCACGATGGTTTTGCTGCCTTCGCCTTGGTAGCCGCTGGTGAGACCATTGATCTCGAAGGTCGGCCGGCAGGTGCGGCGCTCATTGGCCGTGAATCCTTTCTCGCCGGTCAGCTCAGGCACTCCGAGGAACTTGGCGTACCGCTTGTCGTCATGCGGAATCCGGGCCATTTGCTTGCGCTCGTAGGCGGTGAGCGGAGCGACCTCGTCGTAGAATCCCGGTACGGTGATCCGTCCGCGCTTGTCCCGCATTTGTGCGAGCAACTGGCACAAGGCGAAGGCCGGGTTCTCCAGGCTCCCTCCGAAGAGACCGGAATGCAGGTCCCGCGACGGGCCATCAATTCGGACCTCCAGGGCGGCGATACCGCGCAACCCATAGGTCAATGCGGGGTATTCCAACGAAGGAATGCCATTGTCCGAAATCACCACCGCGTCGCAGGCCAGTTCCTTCCGGTGCTTGGGCAAGAAGCTGTAAAGCTGGGTGGAACCCACCTCCTCTTCGCCTTCGATGAGGAAGATGAGGTTGCACGGCAACGGGGTTCCGCTGCGGATGTAGGCCTCGACCGCATTCAGGTGGGCCAAATGCTGCCCCTTGTTGTCGGCCGAGCCGCGGGCATAGAGGTTGCGGTTTTCAATGCGGGGTTCGAACGGCGGGGTCTTCCAGAGATCGAACGGCTCGGGCGGTTGGACGTCGTAGTGCCCGTAGACGAGGAAGGTCGGCTTCTTCGGATCCGCCTTGGGAGTGCGGGCCACCACGATGGGGTTGCCGTCGGTTTCATGGACCGTGGTGTCCAGCGTGAGGCTTCGGGCTCGGTCGGCAATCCATTGGGCTGCGGCACGGAGATCCGGCGCGTGCTTCGGTTGGGCGCTGACACTCGGAAAGCGCACGTAGTCGCAGAGCGAGTCGATGAACTGGGTCTGGTGTTCTTCGAGGTACTGGAAAACAGGGTTCATGGGAGGTCCGGAAATCGTGGGTGTTTCTGGGTTCCGATCGGGGAGGTTGCCGGTGGCTGGATCAATTCTTCGGTTTTCCGAAGCCCCGGAGCAGACCCTCGATGGCCTTGGCCGGAGAATTGGTCGGGATCAACGCGTTGACCGTATTGGTGTTGAGGAGAGGGTTGCCCTTCGTTGCGGGCGCATTGGTCGCAGCCGTTGGTGGGGTGCCGAGAAAGTTGCCCAGTATTCCGGCCGCTCCGGCGACTTTCCCACCGAGGTTGCCGCCCAAGCCGGCCGCGGCACGTCCCAGGGTCTTGGCACCCATGGCGGCCAGAGCTAGCTTGTCCACAGAGGGTGACGGATTGCCCAAAGTGCCCTTCACAGTGAGGAATTCGGGCAACGGAGCATAGGCAGCATCGGCCGGTGTGGAGGCATCGAGGAGCACAGCCTTTTCGGCAATTTTCCGGGACAAGGCGATGGTGACTGGGATGTTGATCGGGGAATTGGTGAGAACGGGCGCGAAGCGCAGGCCGCCCCGGGCGTCGATGCGCAGGGCAGCGCTTTGAACACGGGCCGTTTTGAGGGAGACGGCGCCATTGCCAATGTCTGCCGAGAGATCAATGACATCGAGGGGTTCAGTCTCCAAATCATCCACCCACGAACCGGTCTTCGCTTGCGCGCCTCCGGTCAACTGTCCGAGCCAGCTGCCGACTTGAGCGCCCGGGTTTTGAATGAGTTTTGGCAGTGCCGTCACGACATTGATAATGGTCCGGATGAGCGGTGTCTTGGTGTCGGCCAACTTGAGATTGAGATTGGTGGCAGTGAAGGCAAAGCCGCCATTGAGGTTCGAGGACAAGGAAGCCCCAGTCACACCCGCACCCCGAATGTTGGCGTTGGCCAAGAGGGTGCCGTGGATTTGCCCCTTCCGTTCTGGAGCGAAGCTGTTGATGAACGGCTCCAGCGAAAGCCGTTCGATGCGCAGTTGGGTGTCGTAGCGATAGCCCGGCACGCCAACATTGGCCGTGACTTTGGCGGTGATCGGAGCGCCGTTGATCTTGAGGGAGAGAGGGTCGATGGCGATGACCGAGTCCTTGAGGCTGAGGCGGGTTTTCCAATCGGCGATCTCGATTTCCCGGAGGAGGATTTTCGCGATGTTCACATCCACCGCCAGTTGACGCAGCGGCAGCGTGATCGGGGCCGGTTCACCGGGTTCGGTCGTGGCTACCGGTTTCGAAGCCGCGGTGGCCGGTGCCGTGGTCGCATTGGTTTTGGCAGGACCGGCCAGCAAGTTGTAAAGCGGCGTCAGGTCCAGGCCGTCGCTCTGAATGGACAACGAACTGGGCGCAGCATTGGTGGCCAAGTCCACCAAGCCCTTGAGCACCAGTTGGTTGGCTGCCAGGGCTGTTTTGCCGAGATCGACGCGGAGGTTCTTGAGGTCGATCGCCGAGCCTCGTTGAGCCACATCGACAGTGACCCCAACGGCAAAGGGCGTGTTGGGAACCGATCCGGTCGGGTCGTTGACCACGAGCTTGCTCACTCCCAGGTCGGTTTGAAGGGCGATGTCTCCGCCCTTGAGCAGGCTGACCTTGCCGTTCACATCGAGCGAGACCGAGACCAGGTTCTTCGGCGCCAGTGCGGCCGCGACAAAGGGGCCGATGGCGCGTTCATTGAAGTCGATGGTCTTGAAGGCGAAATCCCCGGTCTTTTGCGCGAGGTCGTATCGGCCGCTGGCTTCAAGCTTGCCTCCCAACCCCGGACCGCTTTGTGCGGTGAGTTGGAGTTTCTGAAGGTCGAGGGTGTTGCCCGAGATGCCTGCCACCAGGCTAACCGTCGATTGGTAGTCCTGGAGCCGCACGTCGCCGAATTGGCCCGACAATCCCGCCAGAACGACATCGGTGGCCAGGTTGGTGACGCCGGGCTTCGCATCGAGCTTTCCGTTGATTCGCAGGGTGCCGGAAGAGAACGAAGCAGTATCGACCGGGAATGCTTCGAGCAGTGCCGGGATTTGGAATTCCCCGCTGAACTCGGCGCGGGAGTCCTTGCGATCCGTATTGTGTCCGGCCGATGCCTTGAGGTTCACAAGATCGCGCCCCGAGCGCTGGAGGTTCAAATCCAGCGACTTGACGTTGAGGTCCTTGAATTCGGCCAGCGTGGCATCGGTGGCCAGTTTGAGTTGCAACCCGCGAATGGTTTTACCGCTGACGACCACGCTGATGTCGTCGAGAGCGGTTTGCAGGGTTGCTTGAAGATCCTTGCCGTCACGAGTGGCTCGAACCGTGAGTTGTGCGGAAACAGTCGCCGAAGGAATGTTCGTGCCGGCCAACGCCTTCCAGTCGGTGGTTTCCAAACGGTTGATGGACAGCTTGAAGGTGGAGTCCGGAACTCCTTGCCCGGCCTTGGCCCACGACAGGGACATCGGTTGATCGAGTCCACCGTTGATGAGTGCGCGTCCGGATTGGGTGACTGTCAATCCCAGCGTTTCCAATTTTGCCGACTGTTCGGCCTGATTCACGGTGGCGCGGTACTCGGTGACAATCTGGAGCTCCGGCGTCTTGTCGCCAGTCGTAGTCATGAGGCTCAGGTCGCCGATCGTGACGCGGCCTTGAGAGGCCACCACCTTGCCTTGCTGGAGCAGGTCGACGCGACCATCGGCACTGATGGCGGTGCGCCCGAGATCGTAGGGCAGCATCGGCGCGGCCACCTTGAGAACGCGGCGATCGATGCCGGCGATTTGGTAGCGGATCTGAGCTTCCTTCTTGGCCGGATCAAAGGGCCCACTCAGCACCACCGATCCGAAGGATTGCCCGCCTTGCTCGAACGCCAATTTGAGTTGGCGCAGTTCGCTCGCAGAGCTGTCCACGGTGAGGGCGGCGGAAAATCCGCTGGCATCCTTGAGTGCGCCTGAAGCGGAAAGGATGTCGGCGCGAAGGGAACCCGCCACCGTTTGGGGCAGCAAATCGGGGTTGAGGGCGATGTCGTACTTTCCGCCGATTTTCCCTTTCAGCGATGCCCCGTCCGGCAATGAGACAGCCAGCAATGCGCCCAAGCCGAGTTGGGTGGTGGCACCATTGGCCAACTGATCCAAGGAGACGTTGAGGCCCGAGACTTCAATCTTCTGTTGTCCGCCTTGAGGTGTGGTCGTGTTCATCCGAAACGACCCGTCCTTGATGGCGACATTGCGCACCTTCAAGACGATGGGTTTGGAGGGAGCTGTGGCCGGGGCCGCGGTAGCCGTGGGCTGGCCCGACGGCTTCGGGAGATTCATGGAGCCATCGGCTTTTTGCTCGAGGGTGATGACAGGGTTTTCGAGGAGCACCTCGGACACATCGATGGTGCCGCCTAGAATGGCCGTCAGGCTGTATCGCACGCGAACGCGATCAATCGTGGCGAGCGAAGCCGCTCCGGTGGGGGTGACTCGGAGTTTGGTCAGTTCCAATCCCGAGAAGGGATGGAGGGACAAGTCATCGACAGCAACGGTGGCACCGATCGCATCGGAGACCTTGGGCAGCACGAAGCTCTTCAAGAACATCGAACTGGTGAGGAAGAAATAAAGGACCACCAATGAGGCAGCGGCACCGCCGGCAATGAGTGGCCAGCGACGAGCGGGACGGATGGTTTCAGAGGACATGTTCAAATTCGTTGGGGATCTTGTCTGCGGTTCCGTCTCGGGTGGAGACAAAATGCTGCCGGCTATTCCGATTCGTTCGGCGACAAAAGGTACGAGGCGAACCTCCCTCCGCAAGATTTGCCTCAACCACTCCTGAGGGTAGCGTGGTGTCGGCACAAAGAAGGCAGGACAGACGAACGTAACACGGTCGACGATTGCCTCGAAGCAGGTGGCTCAGGTAAAGGACCCGACCGATGCGAGACAAAGGATTCACGCTCATTGAACTGCTGGTGGTGATCGCCATCATTGCCGTGTTGGCAGGCATGCTTCTGCCGGCGTTGTCCAAAGCCAAGGCGCGGGCGGCCCAAACCGCCTGCTTGTCCAATCTCCACCAGGTGGGCTTGGCCACTGCACTGTATGGGGGCGATCATCAGGACCGCTTGCCCTTTGTTCCGGACGAGGAGTTGCAATTGACCCCCCCGGTTGATTCCAAGGGCAAACGCTACGCATCCATGGGCTCGTTCATGCCGGTCTTGGAGCCGTATCAGCCCAATGCGGCCCTCTGGTGGAGTCCGCCGGTCCCGCGGGCGGCATCGAATGATTGGCGGCGGCATTTCGTGAGTCCGTGGCGGCGCTCCGGCACCAATGATCCCTCCCGAGGGAGTGCCAATTACATTTCAGACAAACTGGCCGAGTTGGACGTCAATGCGGCTCGGTACGCACGAGGCCGCACACCGGAAAGCATCGCGCAGTTGCGGGGCTCCAGTGTTTCTGACGAGGAATGGTTGATGAGCCCGTTCTTCGAACGGTCCTGGTTGCCCAATTTCAAGGAGGCTTGGAGTGTTCCTGGGAGTGAGCCTCCGGCCACGGGATGGTCAGCCCATCGGGGCGGACGCAATCAACTGTATCTCGATTCCCATGCAGGCTGGATGAAGCGGGACATTGCCCGTTGAAGACCCCGTGTCTTGCGAGGTCAGCCAGATGGTTCTGCGGGTGGACTATTTCTTGTCGGAGGTGCTTTCAAAAAGCACCCGGGCAAAGCACTCGGGCACGTGTGAATCCCAAATCCCGTGATGGTTCAGGGCCCAACCGCCAGAATCCTTGGCAGGGGCAGGGGCCTTGGCCGTGTTGAAACGGGAGAAATCCATGGCCCAGAGGTCCCCGTTCTTCGGGGGGATGGTGCGCTTGCCTTCCGGGAAGAGGGCTCGGATGCCGGACCAGGGCAGGGCGATTTCGACCGTCCATCCGCGATCCGTATCGGTGTCGTCGTTCAACGTGCCGTTCACATGGACAGCGGTGCGGATTCCAGGGAACCGCCAGTTGAAATGGCCGAGGCGCATGCCCCTCGGATGCGTGGTGTAGCCGACTCCGTTGAAGGGTTGGAGGTTCTTTCGGGCGAACTCGGGTTGAACCGCGAACCCGGAAGTCTGGTAGGCCGATTCCCAGATGAAGAACACTTCGTAAATCGTGTTGCGGGCGTTGATCTCAAACTCGTAGTAGGCGTTGTCACCGGCGATGAAGAGTTCCACATCGTTTTCGGTGTAAATCGCATCATTGTGTTGCGTGAGTTGGGCACGCACTTTGGGCTCCTCGATGGTGTAGGCCGCATACAAATGGGTTTCGTCCCAGAGCAGTTGAACCCGCGTGTCGAGGTAGGATCGATCACCCGAGATCAAGTCCACAAACCGCTGGGAAACCGGTGCTTGAGACCAAACTGCTTTTTCCAACTGACCGTCGATCTTCGGAGCCACTGAGGTCTTGCGAGCAACGAGGGTTTTGGCGATTTGAGGATCGCAGGGTAAACGGCTCTTCTGGGTGGCTTCCGTCACGGCGTTCGTGGCGGCCGAGACCAGGAGACTGGAACCCAGGAGAAGGAACGCCCCAAGACGAGAGAGATTTGGATGGACCAAGGACATCACTGGCCGAGGGTCCAGCCGGTGGGCGTTCGCCGCAAGAGTCGGTTCTGGTTCAGGCGGTCTATCCCCAGGGAGGCTTGAGGCTCCAAGGACTCCGTTCGGTGAGGTTTCCAGGTTTGTTTCGGTTGCCCGGTTGACGCACAACGTTCCTGGAAGTAGTACGTACGCGTACAATATGCCCCTTGAGAAACTAGCTGCCGCGTTCTTCCTCCAGATGGCGATCATCTTGTTTCTATGCCGCGTCGCCGGCTGGATCGGGCGGCGGTTTGGACAGCCACAGGTGGTTTGCGAGATGGTGGCCGGCGTTTTGTTGGGGCCGTCGCTCCTGGGATGGTTGGCTCCGGGACTTCAAGCCCAACTGTTTCCGCCGGAGTCGCTTCGAGTGCTGTACGTCGGTGCCCAGTTGGGGGTGGGCATTTACATGTTCCTCGTGGGAGCCGAATTCCGAGTGGATCTCTTCCAGGGACGTCTTCGCAGTGCGGCCTCGGTCTCCATCGCTGGCATGGTGGTTCCGTTCCTTCTCGGTGCGCTGCTCACACCGTGGCTGATGAAAATGCCGGGGCTTTTCTCCCCGAAGGCAACCCAGTGGGAAGCCACGATGTTCCTCGGAGCCGCCATCGCAATCACCGCCTTTCCGATGCTCGCCCGGATCATTTACGAGCGAGGACTGAGCGGCACCCCTTTGGGAACGCTCGCACTGGCTGCTGGAGCCATCGACGATGCGGCCGCTTGGTGCGTTCTCGCGGTGGTGTTGGCCAGTTTCGGAAAGGGGGCCCACTTGGCCTATTGGGCCATCGGTGGCGGGATTACGTACGCCCTGTTCATGCTATTCATCGGTCGACGGTTGTTGGCCCCGTTGGGTCGCTCGGTGGAGAAAGCCGGGACGTTGACCCCAACCCATTTGGCCATCTTGCTGACATTGTTTGCCTTGGCGGCTTGGGCCATGGACGCCATTGGAATCCACGCGGTCTTCGGCGGATTCCTGCTGGGAGCCGCGTTGCCGCGAGGCACCCTGACTCGGGAATTGCAGCGGCAGGTGGAGCCGTTCGCCGTCGTCTTTTTGTTGCCGATGTTCTTCACCTTCTCGGGTCTGCGAACGCGACTGGATACGGTGAACTCGTGGGAGATGCTGGGAGTGGCCTTGGTGGTTTTGGCCGCCTCGATCTTGGGCAAGGGTGTCGCCTGTTGGGCCGCAGCCCGCCTCAACGGTGAAGATCAGCCCACGGCGTTGGCGGTGGGAACCTTGATGAATTCGCGCGGGCTCATGGAATTGATCATCCTCAACATCGGCTTGCAGAATGGCTTCATCGAATCCGGGCTGTTTTCCATCATGGTGCTCATGGCCATCGTCACGACCTTGATGACCTCGCCTCTTTTTGAATGGGTCTATGGTCGCAAGGCTCGACTCGAAGGCCGCCTGGGAACGACCCGGTGAGGGGGAAATCGGTCGGTGTTACGAATCGGCACCGCTTTTGAATCCCCTCGCAGCTTGATGGGGACTTTGATCAGAGTTTTGGACGTCGCATGCCCGCTACCGCCTCTCGCCTTCAGGTATTCACCGAATCTGTGATCCGGGGAATGAGCCGCTTGGCCACCCGCCACGGAGCTATCAACCTAGCTCAGGGTTTCCCTGACTTCGATCCGCCCGAACCCGTATTGGCAGCCTTGGAACGGGCAACTCGAGGTCCCTTCCATCAGTACGCCGTCACGTGGGGAGCCCCGCGTTTCCGGGAGGCCTTGGCCCGGAAGATTTCTCTCCGAACCGGTTTGGAGGTGGATCCCGAACGCCATCTCGTCGTCACCTGCGGCAGCACCGAAGCCATGATGGTGGCCATGATGACGGCCTGTAATCCGGGCGATCGGGTCATCGTGTTCTCGCCCTTCTACGAGAACTACGCGGCCGACGCGATTCTCTCTGGGGCCGAGCCGATTTATGTGCCGCTGCGGGCACCCGACTTTCGGTACGATCCAGCGGAACTGGCCCGGGCCTTCGCCCAGAAACCCAAGGCCATTATCGTCTGCAATCCGTCCAACCCCACAGGCAAGGTGTTTACGCGGGCCGAGTTGACAGAAATCCTGGCGCTGGCGGAACAGCACGATGCCTTCGTCATCATGGACGAGCCGTACGAGCACATCGTTTATCCGCCCCATGAACATGTCTACGCGGCGGCGTTGCCGGGAGCGATGGCCCGTACCATCACGTGCAACTCACTCTCCAAGACTTACTCCATCACGGGCTGGCGGTTGGGCTATGTGCATGCGGCGCCCGAGGTGATCGCACAAGCCCGCAAGGTGCATGATTTTCTCACGGTCGGTGCAGCGGCTCCGCTGCAAGAGGCCGCGGTGGCCGGGTTGGAATTGCCCGAAAGTTATTACGACGAACTCTTGGCGTCATACACGGCCAAACGGGATGTGTTTTTAGGTTTTCTGCGGCAGACCGGCCTCGAATTCACCGAACCTCAGGGGGCGTACTATGTCCTCGTGAACATCGAAGGCCTGGGCTTCGACACCGACTCCGTCGCGGCTGAGTGGATGATCCGCGAAATCGGCGTGGCTGGAGTTCCTGGGTCGAGTTTCTTCCGCGATCCGGAGCATCGGTTCATCCGTTTCCACTTCGCCAAGAAGGAGGAGACCTTGCGTGCGGCCGGAGAGCGTTTGTTGCGGTTGCGCGAGTTTGCCGGAAATCCTGAAGCGGTGACCGAAAGCCGTCGGAGGCTCTCACTGTGAAACCATCGCCTGCTTCCGAACGTTCGCTGCGTCTGGCCCCGGATGGCGTCTCGGTGCTCATTTTGGACCAAACGCTGTTGCCGCATGAAGTGAAGACGGTGCGCTTGCGAACCCTCGAACAAGCCGCGCATGCCATCCGCACGATGCAAGTGCGCGGGTCCAACCTCATCGGAGTCACCGCCGCCTACGGCATGGCATTGGCGCTCCGTGCCGACGCTACGAACTCCGGACTGGAGGCGGCTTATTCGGTCCTCATTGAGACTCGTCCCACCGCGGTCAATTTGCGCTGGGCGTTGGATTTGATGCGGGACTTCCTTCGACCGATGCCGGCTTCGTTGCGTGTCGATGCCGCTTACGCCAAGGCGGCCGAACTGCTGGAAGAGGATGTCGCCACCAACCGGTCGATCGGCGACCACGGACTAGCCCTGTTCCGGAAATTGCTGGCAAAGCGCCCCCAGGGCGAGCCCCTGCGCGTTCTCACGCACTGCAATGCCGGCCGGATCGCCACCCTGGATTGGGGAACGGCCACGGCGCCGATTTATCGAGCCCAACAGGAAGGCCTTCCGATCCATGTCTGGGTCAGCGAAACCCGCCCCAGAAATCAGGGAGCTGCGTTGACGGCGTGGGAGTTGGGTGGCCGTGGGGTGCCTCACACGTTGATCGCCGACAATGCCGCAGGCCATCTCATGCAGCATGGGTTGGTGGATGTGGTGATTGTGGGAGCCGATCGCGTCACCGCGGCCGGTGATGTGGCCAACAAAATTGGAACCTACCTCAAGGCCTTGGCCGCCCGTGAGCACAAGATTCCGTTCTACGTGGCGTTTGTCGGCGGTTCCGTGGATTGGAACTTACGGGACGGCGTGCGTGAAATCCCCATCGAGCAGCGAAGTGCCCGGGAGGTCACCCACATCACGGGCGTGAATTCGGCTGGCAAGCGTGTCGAAGTGCGTTTGACGCCCGAAGGGACTCCGGCGCGCAACGATGGCTTCGATGTGACTCCGGCGAAGCTCATCACCGGGTTGATCACCGAGCGTGGTGTGTGTCGGGCTTCGGTGGCGGCCCTGGCTCGTCTTTATGACCGTTCAGACCGTCTTGATCGCGGCAAGGGGCGGACGGTTCGCGCGCCACGGAGCTGAGTCGTGAGTACGGGAGGAGCAGGGCGACAGAGGGACTTCCCGAGGGCTTCTTGCAACGGATCGTCTGCTTCGGCGCCGAACCCCAGATGGAGGTGGCGAGTCCACCCTTCTGCTTTGGTAAAACGCCCTGACCACAGGCCCACTTGCGCATCACCGTCGTCGAGCGAAATGAGGTAACTCTCCATGCCCTGGGACACATCCAGCCATTCCTTCTGGCTGGCGTGGGCGGCCAAACCGGCGCGCTTGCGCGCATGAACCGAATTGGTGTCGACGAAGAATTCGGGCCGCACCGGCTGACGCAATGGGCCTTGAAGGCCGTGAGGCAGGGAGTGGTAGAGGGTCAACGGTTGCAGTGTGGGTTTTCGGGCGGGGATGGTCCGGTAATTCGGCATGCCACGGGAAAACGCCGCCGTGACCGCAATCCGACAAGTCTCGGTGTGGTCCTCCATGTAATCCACAGGTGGGTGGGTCAAGACGATGCTCGGCTGGACCGATCGGACCAACGCAGCCACCCGGCGAATGTGGGCGTCGGTGTAGAAGATACACAAATCCGTGGCGATCGGGGGATGCCATTGGAAGTCCATGATCCGGCAAGAAGCCTGGGCTTCGCGGGCCCGGGTTTCGGCGGTGGTTTTGCGGGACAGTGTGGAACTTCCCAAGTCGCCATTGGAGAGGTTGCAGTAATGAACATCCCACCCCCGATCACGCAGCAACAACAGGGTTCCAGCGGCGCGGAATTCAATGTCGTCGGGATGTGCGAAGACGGCCAGGACGGCGGGCATGGGGAAATCGTGCCCTCGGCGAAGGGGTTCGGCCAGCCTGTCCCTTGGCCTATCCCTTGGATCTCGGATTTGATCCTGGGAGCTCAGTGGGATGAGACGATGGGGGTGTGAGGTCTGCGTTGCACCCGATTGGGCGATCAGGTCAGGGTTTCCTCCGCACGGCGGCGTTGAGTTCGGGAGTCGATGAAGACATTGCACCTCTATCTGCTCAGACAGGTGACGGCCACTTTGGTCGTCACCGTCGGCGTGTTCGCATTCGTTCTGTTGCTGGGCAACGTCCTGAAAGACGTTCTGGATTTGTTGTCCAGTCCACGGACCACGGCCGGCATGCTCTTTCAGGCGCTGGGATTGTTGGTCCCATTCGTCCTGTCCTTTGCTCTGCCGATTGGGATGTTAACTGCATCGCTTCTGACCTTTGGTCGGTTGAGCGCCGATCAAGAGCTGACGGCCATTCGGGCCGGAGGCATCAGCTTGGCCTCGGCCATTGTTCCGGTGGTGGTGCTTTCGCTGGCTTTGTGCGGGGTGTGCTTCTGGTTCATTGGAGACGTCGGGCCACGTTCCCGGGTGGCCTTCAAGGAACTGCGCGATTCGGTGCTTCGGAGTCAGGCCACGCTGTCGCTCGGAGAGGGGCGCTATCTGGAATTGGGTTCGGTGACCCTGTATGCCCGCAAGGTGGACGGCGACTTGCTGCGCGATGTCCGCATTTTTGCCTTCACCAATGGCGTTTGTTACCTGGATCTCTTTGCTCCTGAGGCTGAATTGCGTCGGGACAGCAACCGTTTTCCAGCGGCTTTGTCGCTGCGCAACTTCCAGGGTTTGGTGCAGATGTCGGGCGGATGGCAGGGAATTTCCGCCGAGGAACGGATCGAACCGATCGCCAATTTTCGCCCTTCCAAGTTGGATCCACCGAAGCTCAGCGAGATGTCCATGCGGCAGTTGCTCGATGAGCGCATCAAGCGTCGGGCTGAAGGCGTGAAGGATGTGACCCCGATTGAGGTTCAGATCCACCGTCAGGCGGCCTTTTCATTCGCATGCTTGGGATTCACCTTGGTGGGGATTCCTTTGGGGATACGGGCTCATCGTCGTGAGACCAATATCGGTGTCGCCATGGCGCTGATCCTCCTCTTGCTGTACTACTCTTTCATCATTGTTGCGCAGTCTCTGGACACCAAGCCTCACCTTTATCCGCAGTATTTGCTGTGGATCCCGAATTTGATTTTTCAGGCGGTCGGCGTTTACCTCATTCGCCGCTCGGATGGCCGGGTGTAGAACTCGATCTACAGGAAACGACCATCCAAGATGGTTGAGTTGTTTTCCGTCGCTTTGTGTTTCAGTCCGGCCGCCAAGTTGCCGATAACCCGCTGTTCAGTATGCCCGACTCCAACGCCGCAGATCCCCTTTCGAGTGAATTGCACGCCATGACCGGTGATACCAAGCAAGTCGGAGCACAGGATTTGTCCCAATCGCTGGATATCCCGATCGTCCTCAGTCTCATCGACGACGCCGAACTTTTGGCTCAGTTCTGTGTGGAGTCCCGGGCGCTGCTCGAAGATGTGGAATCGGCGGTGCTGACGCTGGAGCGAGACCCCCGCAACTCCGCTCCGGTCGAGGTGTTGTTCCGATCGTTTCACACCTTCAAGGGAGGGGCTGGTTTCCTGAGATTGGATCCCATCCATTGCCTCACTCATGACTTGGAGTCGGTGCTGGAGACAGTTCGCAGCGGCCGTCGCTCGGTCGATCAACCGCTCATCGAGCTCATCTTGGCCTGTGTGGATGTGCTCGTGGCTTTCCTCGGAGAAGTGGAATCCCAACTCAGCGGAGTGGGTTCCGGGCGTCCGATCACCGTGGTCGGACGAACCTTGCATCAGTCGCTGCTGCAACTCATCGATGCAGGGCCCTCACCTGGA
>Ga0255087_1000705_pt1 | contig 13448 bp, 13 predicted proteins | sample Colum_Miss_RepA__FD_188561 | JGI IMG/M metagenome (GOLD analysis project Ga0255087, IMG submission 188561) | Freshwater microbial communities from Columbia River, Oregon, United States - Colum_Miss_RepA_8d | ecosystem: Environmental > Aquatic > Freshwater > River | place: USA: Oregon | collected...
CGGTGGGCACCAAGGTCTTCGGCCCCACCACACGCACCTCGGCACAGCCCAGGGTGGTGAGGGCATGGATGTCAGAGCGGGCCACACGCGAGTGCAACACATCGCCGACGATGGCCACGGTGAGGTTGGAAAAATCTTTTTTGTAGTGCCGGATGGTGTACATGTCCAGCAAGCCCTGCGTGGGGTGGGCATGGCGACCGTCGCCGGCGTTGATGACGTGCACGTGGGGCGCCACGTGCTGGGCAATCAGGTACGGCGCGCCCGACTCGCTGTGTCGCACCACAAAAACATCAGCGGCCATGGCACTGAGGTTGGCAATGGTGTCGAGCAAGGACTCGCCCTTGCTGGCCGAGGAGCGCGCGATGTCGAGGTTGATCACATCAGCGCTCAGGCGCTTGGCGGCAATCTCGAAGGTGGTGCGGGTGCGGGTGCTGTTTTCAAAGAACAGGTTGAAGACGCTTGTGCCACGCAACAGCGGTACCTTTTTGACTTCGCGATCACTCACCGACACAAACTGCGAGGCGGTGTCCAGGATGTGCGTGAGGATGTCACGCGATAGCCCCTCGGTGGACAGCAAATGGATCAGTTCACCGTTGCGGTTGAGTTGGGGGTTGCGTTTGTACAGCACCTTCAGGACTCCAGGGAAAATTGAAAGCGGCCTTGGTCGTCACGCGCCAGGGCGAGCAATTGGGTGGCCGGCAGCGCCACCCGCGCGGCCGCAAAATCCGCCTGCACCGGCAGCTCGCGCCCGCCGCGGTCCACCAGCACCGCCAGTTGCACGTTGGCCGGGCGGCCGTAATCGAACAACTCGTTCAACACGGCGCGCAAGGTGCGCCCGGTGTAGAGCACGTCATCGAGCAACAGCACATGCGCGTCTTCCACCGTGAACGGCAAACGTGTTTGCTCGCTCTTGGCAAGCCCGCGACGGTCAAAGTCATCGCGGTGCATGGAGGATGAAATGGCACCCGCCTCGCCAGGCAACTTCAAATCGCGCTGCAACCGCTCGGCCAACCAGGCTCCGCCCGAGGTCACCCCGACCAGTCGGGTGTTGGTGCTCAGCAGGGCTTGTACCCCGCGGCGCAGTTCAAGGTAGAGGGCTTCGGCATCAAGGGCCAGGGATCCGGTGTTCATGGTGTCCTCATGGAAGGGCAAGGTCATTGCGCAGAAATTGTTCCAGGATGATGCAGGCCGAAGCAGCGTCCGCATCCCGAGCCCCCTGGGCCAGGGCTTCGGTGGTGCTGTAGCGTTCATCCACTTCAAACACGGGCAGCCCAAAGCGTTGCCGCAACTCGCGCGCAAAGCGACGGGCAAACCGGGTGTTGTCGTGCTCGGCACCGTCGGGGTGAAATGGGACACCCACCACCAGGGCCTGGGGTTGCCAGGTGTCGATGTGACGCGCCACCAGCGGCCAGCGACGTTCGCCTTCAGCCTGGATCGTGCCCTGGGGCTCAGCACGACCGAGCCAACGGCTGGCGAAGGCCACGCCCGTGCGTTTGCGCCCCACGTCAAAAGCCAAAAAGGTTTCAGGCCGCGCCGTGTCCATGGCCTGACCTGCTGCGCTCATGCATGCCCCGCATCGGGTGAGAGCATCCACGACTGCAGACCCAGCAAGGACAAGGCGCGGTCGTAACGCTGGTCAATGGGGGTGTCGAAGATGACCAGCGGGTCGGCCTGCACCGTGAGCCAGCTGTTCTCGGCAATTTCAGACTCGAGCTGACCTTGCCCCCAGGCCGCGTAGCCCAACGAAATCAGCACGCGGCGCGGCCCGGCCCCGGTGGAGAGGGCCTCGAGCACATCGCGCGAGGTGGTCATCTCCAGACCGCCGGGGATGGTCATGGTGGAGGCATAGATGGATTCGTTGGACGTGTCGTCCTCGGGTTTGAGCGACTCGTGCAGCACAAAGCCGCGCTCGGTGTGGACCGGGCCACCTTGGAACACCGGCACCTGAGAGAGATCTTCCCGGCGCAAGGGCAGATCGACTTTGTCGAACAAGCTCTTGAGGGTCATGTCGCTGGGCTTGTTGATCACCAGCCCCAGCGCCCCGCGCTCGCTGTGCTCGCACAGGTACACCACACTGCGGGAGAATGACTCGTCCGACAACCCGGGCATTGCAATCAAAAAATGATGCGTCAGGTTGACGGAGGCAGAATCAGAGCTCATGCACCGATTTTAAGGGCGAACATGTCCCCCCCTCACACCCCGACGCTGACCCAAGGCCTGATGTGGTTTCGCCGCGATCTGCGCGCCCACGACAACCACGCGCTGTACCAGGCGCTGTCACGCTGCGCCCAGGTGCATTCGGTCTTTGTGTTTGACCGCGACATTCTGTCGCCCTTGCCCCGTGCCGACCGGCGGGTGGAGTTCATCCGCGAGTCGCTGGTGGCGCTCGACGCCGAGCTGCACGCCTTGGGTGCACAGCCCGGGGCTGGCCTGATCGTGCGCCATGGCACGGCTGCTGAGGAAATCGCTCGCCTGGCCAAGGCGCTCGGGGTGCAAGCGGTGTTTGCCAACCACGACGACGAGCCCCAGGCCCTGGCCCGCGACCATCAGGTGCGGGGTCGTCTGGCCGAACTCGGCATCAGCTTTGAGACCTTCAAGGACCATGTGGTGTTTGAGCGCAGCGAGGTGATGACGCAGGCGGGCCGGCCCTATGGCGTGTTTACCCCCTACAAGAACATGTGGCTCAAGCAGGTTCGAGACACCGACCTGCAAGCCCACCCGGTGGGCCGACACGTGCGCGCCCTGGCCCCGCGCCCCGAGGGCTTTCGCCAAGGCATTCCCAGCCTGAAAGACATCGGATTTGAGCCCACCAACCTGGGCGAGCTGCATATCTCCAGCGGCAGTGCGGGCGGACGGGCCCTGTTCGAGGACTTCACCACCCGCATGGACCGCTACCACGAGACGCGCGACTTCCCCTCCAAAAAAGGGCCGAGCTACCTGAGCGTTCACCTGCGGTTTGGCACCGTGTCCATTCGCGAACTGGCCCTGGCCGCCTGGCAACGCCAGGCGCGCGGCGACGCTGGGGCTCAGATCTGGTTGGCTGAGCTGATCTGGCGCGACTTCTATCACCAGATCATGCACCACCACCCGCATGTGGTGGAGCGGGCCTTCAAGCCCGAGTACGACGCCATTGCCTGGGAAAAAGGCGCGCGCGCCAAAGCCCTGTTCCAGGCCTGGTGCGAGGGACGCACCGGCTACCCGCTGGTGGACGCGGCCATGCTGCAACTGCTGCAAAGCGGCTACATGCACAACCGGCTGCGCATGGTGGTGGCCAGCTTCCTGGTGAAGGACCTGGGCATTGACTGGCGCTGGGGCGAGGCCTTTTTTGCCCTGCACCTCAACGATTTCGACCTCGCGGCCAACAACGGCGGCTGGCAATGGGCCAGCTCCAGTGGCTGTGACGCGCAGCCGTACTTTCGCATCTTCAACCCGGTGAGCCAAAGCGAGAAGTTTGACCCCAAGGGAGCGTTCATCCGGCGTTATCTGCCGCAACTGGCGCGACTGCCCGATGCCGCTCTGCACGCGCCCTGGCTGGCACGGCCGGTGGATCTCGCCGCTGCGGGGGTGACACTGGGTCGCGATTACCCAGCGCCGATTGTGGACCACGCGGAGGCACGGGCCGCGACACTGGCGCGCTATGCGGTGGTGAAAAAAGGCGCCTAATGCCTCAAGGATGGAGCGCCGCGACTGGGGCGCTCAGCGCTGCAAACGCGCCATCACCTCGCTTGAAGCCTCGCGGCGTTGCCCGGCTGCGTAGAGAAACAGCAAACGCGTCAGTTCCTCGGCCCCTTGCTGGCAATCGGCAACGGTGACTGAGGGAGATGCGGTGTCTGGAGCGCCGGCCTTCATGAGCGCCTGATGCAAGGCATCGGACAGCCCGCGAATTGCGTCCAGTTGATGGTCCTGCGCCAGACCCCTGAGGCGTTGTAGGCCGCGCAGCACCGCGTCACTGGGGCCTGAACGCTCGGCGGCCTGCCAGGCAGACAGTTCGCCCAGCAAGGCGTGGAGCACCCCATCGGATTGATCCAAAAAGAGTTGCTGCAAGGCCTCTTGCACACCGGGCGCCATGAGGCGCTGCGCCGGGCTGCCTGCGCCTTGCTGCAAGGCCAGCAGCAGTTCGCGCTCCAGGTCCTGGCGCCGTGAATCGGGAATCATGCGAGCGTGCGCAACGTCAGGGCTGATAAGGGCGCTCAGACCGGCACCATCTCGAAGTCTTCCTTGCGCGCACCGCACTCGGGGCAAGTCCAGTTCATGGGCACTTGCTCCCAGGGGGTGCCGGGCGCAATGCCTTCGTCAGGCGCGCCAGCCTCTTCGTCATAGATCCATCCGCAAATCAGGCACATCCAGGTTTTCACAGTCGTCTTTCGTGTCAATCCGGACCGACAGTCCGGGAGGGGCTGGCATAGAATGACTGCGATTGTATCGATGACCATGGCCCACGAGACCGACAACTCCCTTGACAGCGAAGATGCCGTTCCGGCCTGCATCCTGGTGTTCAATGCCAGCGACCCCAGCGGAGCCGGCGGCGTCACAGGCGACGCACTCACCATCGCCTCAGTTGGTTCACATCCCTTGCCGATTGTCACGGGCGTGTATGTGCGTGATACGGCCGAAATCTTCGACCATATCGCCCTTGATGAGGAAGCCGTGGCCGAACAGGCCCGTGCGGTGCTGGAAGACTTGAGCGTGCAAGTCATCAAGGTGGGGTTTTGTGGCACGCCCGAAACCCTCAGCACCATCGCCGAAATCACCGCCGACTATGCCGACGTGCCAGTGGTAGCCTACATGCCCAACCTGGCCTGGTGGCAAGAAGGCGAGATCGACAACTACCTGGACGCGTTTCGCGAGCTCATGCTGCCCCAGACCACCTTGCTGGTGGGCAACCACAACACTTTGTGGCGCTGGTTGTTGCCCGACTGGAGCAGCGAGAAGCCCCCGAGCGCACGCGACATTGCCCGTGCCGCCGCCGAAAAAGGCACGCCCTATACCCTGGTGACCGGCATCAGCACGCCCGATCAGTTCATCGACAACGTGCTGGCCGCGCCCAACAGCGTGTTGCTGTCCGAACGGGTGGAGCGATTTGACGCCGTGTTCGCCGGCGCGGGCGACACGCTGAGTGCCGCGTTGGCCGGTCTGCTGGCGTCGGGCACCGACCTGCAAGTGGCCACCACCGAAGCCCTGACCTACCTGGACCACAGCTTGAACGGCGGCTTTCGCCCGGGCATGGGCCATGTGATTGCCGACCGGCTGTTCTGGGCCCCTCAGGACGACGACCTTGCCGAGTCTCATGACGAGGACAATGCTGCTGCTACGGCCGAAGATTTCTCGTTGCCCCGTCACGAAACCAAACACTGACCTCAGTTCATCATGACCGATCTCAACCAAACCCTGTTCGACCGTGCCCGCCAAGTCATTCCCGGTGGCGTCAATTCACCTGTGCGCGCCTTCCGCGCAGTGGGCGGCACCCCGCGCTTCATCAGCCGGGCACAAGGGCCCTACTTCTGGGACGCCAACGGCCAGCGCTACATCGACTACATCGGCTCCTGGGGCCCGATGATTCTGGGGCATGGTCACCCTGCGGTGCTGGACGCGGTGCAGCGCGCCATCGTGGAAGGCTTCTCGTTTGGCGCGCCCACCGAGCGTGAAATCGAACTGGCCGAAGCCATCCTCGCACACGTGCCCTCGATGGACATGGTGCGACTGGTGAGCTCGGGCACTGAAGCGGCCATGACGGCGATTCGTCTGGCGCGCGGTGCGACGGGTCGTCGCAAGCTGATCAAGTTTGAAGGCTGTTACCACGGACACGCCGATGCTCTGCTGGTCAAGGCCGGTTCGGGTCTCGCCACCTTTGGCAACCCCACCAGCGCAGGCGTGCCCGCCGAGGTGGTGCAAGACACGCTGGTGCTGGAGTACAACAACTTGGCGCAACTCGAAGAGGCCTTCACGCTGCACGGCGCAGATATCGCCTGCTTGATGATCGAGCCTATCGCCGGCAACATGAACTTCGTGCGTGCCCAGGTGCCCTTCATGAAGCGTTGTCGCGAGCTGTGCACCCAGCACGGCGCGCTGCTGGTCTTCGATGAAGTGATGACAGGTTTTCGTGTGGCGCTGGGCAGCGCGCAAAGCGTGTATGCCCAGGCCTTGCCGGGCTTTCGTCCAGACATCACGGTGCTGGGCAAGGTGATCGGGGGCGGGATGCCGCTGGCCGCGTTTGGTGGACCGCGTGCGATCATGGAGCAACTTGCACCCTTGGGCCCGGTGTACCAGGCTGGCACCTTGAGCGGCAACCCGGTGGCAACGGCCTGTGGCCTGGCCACGCTGCGTGAAATTTCCAAGCCTGGTTTCTGGGACGCGCTCTCACAGCGCACACGCGATCTGGTGGATGGGTTGAAGGCCTCGGCCGTCAAACACGGCGTGCCCTTCAGCGCCGATTGCCAGGGCGGCATGTTCGGCTTCTTCCTCTTGCCCGAGTTGCCGCACAACTACAGCAGCGTGATGAAGAGCGACAGCCCGCGCTTCAACAAACTGTTCCACGGCTTGCTGGACCGCGGGGTGTACATCGCGCCTGCGCTGTACGAGGCGGGTTTTGTGAGTTCGGCGCACAGCGCTGAGGACATTCAAGCGACCCTTGCAGCTGCAGACGCGGTCTTTGCGTCGCTGTGATCCCGCTGTGATGCCGCTGTGATGCCGCTTTAATCGCTCTTTGATCACTCTTTGATCGCGATGTAATCGCGCAGGGCTCGGGTAGCGTTGCGGCCACCGGTGTGCCGACCGCCACAGGCCCTCAATGACGGAAGTGGCGCACGCCGGTGAACACCATGGCCACATCGCGTTCGTTAGCCGCGTCAATCACTTCCTGATCGCGCATGGAGCCCCCCGGCTGCGCCACGCACGTGGCCCCGGCGTCGACCACCACGTCGAGCCCGTCGCGAAACGGGAAAAAGGCGTCGCTGGCCACGGCGGTGCCTTGCAGAGACAGGCCTGCGTGCTGGGCCTTGATGCTGGCAATGCGTGCTGAGTCCAGACGGCTCATCTGTCCGGCACCCACGCCCATGGTCATGCCGTTGGCGCAGAACACAATGGCATTGCTCTTGACGTACTGCGCCACTTTCCAGGCAAACAACAAGTCCTGCAGTTGCTCGGGGGTGGGCTGACGGCGCGTCACCACCTTCAGATCTGCCAACATCAATTCGTGGTTGTCAGCGGTCTGAATCAACAGGCCCGAGCCCACGCGCTTGATGTCATGCGTGTTGCGTCCTTGCTCCCAGGCGCTCGCACCGCCGGGGGGCATGGGAATCTTGAGTACCCGCACATTGGCTTTGGCCTGAAACAGAGCCAGGGCCTGCGGGGTGTAGTCGGGCGCCATCAGCACCTCGACAAACTGTTTGCTCACCTCCTGCGCCGTGGCCTCGTCCACCGTGCGGTTGAAGGCGATGATGCCGCCGAAGGCTGAGGTAGGGTCGGTCTTGAACGCCTTGCGGTAGGCCTCGTGCGCACCCTGGCCCATCGCAACACCGCAGGGGTTGGCGTGCTTGACGATCACACAGGCTGGCTGCTCAAAGCTCTTGACGCATTCCCACGCCGCATCCGCGTCGGCAATGTTGTTGTAGGACAGTTCCTTGCCTTGCAACTGGGTGGCCGTGACGAGCGAACCCGGCGCGGGGTTGAGGTCGCGGTAAAACGCTGCCGCCTGATGGGGGTTCTCACCGTAACGCAAGTCTTGCAGTTTGACAAAACGGCCATTGGACTGCCCCGGAAACTCGCTGCGCTGGCCGCTGCCCAACTCGTAGGACGAGAGGTAGTCGCTGATGGCGGCATCGTAGTTGCTGATGCGGTTGAATGCCGCCACCGACAAGGCGAAGCGGGTGGCCTCACGGGTGGTGCCCTGCTCACGCAATTCACGCAGCACGCCTTGGTACTGCGAGGCGTCGGTCAGCACGGCCACGTGTTGCCAGTTTTTGGCGGCACTTCGCACCATGGCTGGGCCACCGATATCGATGTTCTCGATGGCGTCTTCGAGGGTGCAGTGGGGCTTGGCCACCGTGGCCTCGAACGGATACAGGTTGACGATGAGCAAGTCAATGGTGCCAATGCCATACGCTTGCAGCGACTGCATGTGCTCGGGCACATCACGTCGCGCCAGCAAACCCCCGTGCACCATCGGGTGCAGGGTTTTCACACGGCCATCCAACATCTCGGGAAAGCCGGTGACATCGCCACTTCACGCACGGGCAAGCCGGCTTGCGCAAGCAGTTTGGCGGTCCCGCCAGTAGAGATCAGGCCAATGCCCAGACCATGCAAGGCTTGCGCGAGTTCGACGATGCCAGTTTTGTCAGAGACCGAGATGAGTGCGTTCATGAGGAAAGCCCAGGGGGCGCGGGGATAACAATTCGAATCCAGGTGTGAGGCGTTCAACCCAGCGGTGTAAAGCCACGGGGTAGCAGCGGTTCACAACAAACGGTGCTGCACCAATTTCTTTCGCAGGGTGTTGCGGTTCAGACCCAACCACTGCGCAGCACGCGACTGGTTGCCCTCGGCGTGATGCATCACGGTTTCCAGGAGAGGCTTTTCAATCACCGTCACCATCATGTCGTGCAGGTTGTCGGGTTCGGTGCCACGCAGGTCGCGAAAATACGACTCCAGGCTGAGTCGCACCGCCTCTTCAATGTGTTTCTTGCTCATGCCAGGGCTTCCTGTGCCATTTCAACCGAGGGGCTGGGCCAGCGGTCGCTGTGCTCGGCCAGGGTCTTCAAATAATCGGACAAGGCCTGCGATTGGCCTTCGGCGGAGTCGAGGGTGTTCATGTGTTGGCGAAAAACCTCAGCGCCCGGCAAGCCTTTGACATACCAGGCAATGTGTTTGCGGGCGCTGCGCACTCCGGTCCATTCGCCATACAGGGCGTAGTGCTCCTGCAAGTGCGCCTGCAGCAAGCGCGAGACTTCAGCCACCAGGGGGGGCGCCAGCAAGCTGCCCGTCTCCAGAAAATGGGCGATCTCGCGAAAAATCCAGGGGCGTCCCTGGGCAGCGCGCCCAATCATGATCGCATCACATCCCGTGGTTTGAAGAACCTGGCGCGCCTTCTGGGGTGAATCAATATCGCCATTGGCCACCACCGGCACGCGCACGGCGGCCTTGACCGCCGACACGGTGTCGTACTCGGCTTGACCTTTATAGCCTTGCTCGCGGGTACGGCCGTGTACTGTCAGCATCTGCACGCCCGCTTGTTCGGCGGCTCGTGCCAGCGTCACAGCATTGCGGTGATCGGCACTCCAGCCCGTGCGCATCTTGAGGGTGACTGGCACGCCGCGCGGCGCACAGGCTTGCACCACGGCTTGCACGATCGCCACAGCCAATGATTCGTTGCGCATCAGCGCCGAGCCGGCCCAGACGTTGCACACCTTCTTGGCGGGGCAGCCCATGTTGATGTCAATGATCTGCGCGCCTCGGTCGATGTTGTAGAGCGCGGCCTCGGCCATCATCAAAGGTTCGGTTCCCGCAATTTGCACCGCGATGGGGCCAGGTTCGCCGGAGTGGTCCGCACGTCGGGAGGTCTTGAGGCTGTCCCACAAGTCACGGCGCGAGGTGACCATCTCACTGACCGCATAGCCGGCCCCGAGTTGCTTGCACAACTTGCGAAACGGTCGGTCGGTGACACCCGCCATCGGAGCGACGAACAGTGGGTTCGCCAACAGATAAGGGCCGATGTGCATGGGGTGAGGGAATCCGGGAGGGATGATCAGGGGAAAGCGATTCTACCTGCCTTATTTTTCAGCAACCCGGCAATATCTCGGGGGATTCCCTAAACCTATACTCCCCCCCATGGAAGCTTGGCTCTCCTCCCTGTTGCACACCCTGGCCCTGCCCGAAGTGGGCTTGAGCACCGTGTTTGTGGTGTCACTCATCTCCGCCACCTTGTTGCCCTTGGGGTCCGAGCCCGCCGTGTTTGGCCTGGTCAAGCTCAACCCGGACTTGTTCTGGGCCGCCATTGCCGTGGCCACGGCCGGCAACACCCTGGGGGGCGCCATTGACTGGTGGATGGGTTATGGTGCGCACACCGCGCTGAATCGCTTTCGCAAGCAAGCCAACGACGCTTACCATACGCGCGCGTTGCAATGGTTACATCGATTGGGGCCCAAGGCCTGTCTGCTGAGTTGGCTGCCCGGCATCGGGGACCCGCTGTGCGCCGTGGCCGGCTGGCTCAAACTGCCGTTCTGGCCCTGCCTGGCTTACATGGCCATTGGCAAGTGCTTGCGCTACATCACCATGACTGCCGGGCTGCTGTGGCTGTTTCCCTCGCCTTGACAGCGCCGTGAACCGCTGATCAATCGCCTTGCACCCGACCATCCACCACCTGGATGATGCGGTCGCAGCGCTTGGCCAGCGCCGGGTTGTGGGTGACCAAGAGCACCGCGGTTCGGTGCTCGCGGTTCACCTGCCGAAACAGATCAAAGACGGCATCGGCACTTTGGGTGTCCAGATTGCCGGTGGGTTCATCGGCCAGCAGCAGCGCGGGCTGCATGATCAAGGCCCGCGCCACCGCCACGCGTTGCTGTTGCCCGCCTGACAAGCGCGTGGCCGGTGTGTCGCGCCACGCGGACAGCCCCACGCTGTCGATCAAGCGCATCGCCTGAGCCTCAATCTCGGCGGTCGGATAGCCGTGCAGGCCCACCCGGGGCATCATCACGTTTTCCAGAGCGCTGAATGCACTCATCAGGTGGTGGTACTGAAAAACAAAACCGATGCTTCTGCCGCGCAACCGTGTGAGGGCCTGATCATCCAGCGCAGTGGTTTCCTGACCCAATATCTGCAGCCGGCCCTGCGTGGGGCGATCGAGCAGGCCCACCAGATTGAGCAGCGTGCTCTTGCCCGACCCCGAGGGTCCCATCACCGCCACAAACTCGTCTCGCATCAGGTGCATATCAATGCCATGCAACACCTCCACCTCGGTCGGCAAGCCCAGATTGAACGACTTGCAAACGCCCTCCAGGTGCACCACCGGCGTGCCACCCAGTCCCGGCATGCCACGCAGCCCCCCCGAGTCAGCGGTCCAGTCGGCACTCGCGGCGGGTGGCGCAGCGGCCTTATTCACGCACTCGTCCTCATCCTCGTATAGCCACCACGGGATCAAGACGGGCCGCTCGCAAGGCAGGAGCCAGCGCGGCCAACAACCCCGTCAACGTGGCAAGGCCCAGCGCCAACCCGTACAGCGTGGGCTCGATCGTGACCTGAAACAAGGGCGTGCCCTCGGCGGTCACGGCGATCGACAGCCAGGCATGCAAGGCGATCGTGCCCACGACACATCCCACGAGCGCCCCACCGAGACCCAGCAGCCCGCCCTGCAGCAAAAAGACACGCATCACCTGCCCCCGCGAAATGCCCATCGCACGCAAAATGCCAATCTCTTTGGAGCGCTGCACCACCGACACCACCAACACACTGGCGATCCCAAACGCCACCGACAAGGCCACAAAAAAACGAATCGCGGTATTGGCCATGGTTTGAGAACTGATCGCACTGAAAAACTGGGCGTTGGTCTTGATCCAGCTGTCGGCCTGCAAGCCGGTGAGGTGCTGAATGCGTTGGGCAACGAGTTCTGCCGCGTAAACGTCATGCACCGTCACATCAATGCCGGTGATACCCCCGGGGTAGCCCAGCAGGCTTTGCCCGCTGTGCAAGGCCATGAATCCGTTGCGCTGGTTGGCCCCTTTGTTACCCAGATCCAGAATACCGGCCACCACCCCGTATTGGCTGCTGCCCGACGCAGATTGAACCAGCAGTTTGTCGCCGATGGTCAACCCCAAATCCGAGGCCAACTCCATCCCCATCAAGAGTTCGGTGGATTCGAGACGCGCTTGCCCCGCCACAATCTTTTCCTGCAGGTTCACGATCTGTTGGTACAGCGCCAAATCCACCGCCGTGAGGCTCAAAGACCTGGAGGCACCGCCCCGTACCCCCAGCGCTGCCCCTGTCACCGCGGGCGATGCCACCTTCACTTGCGGCATGGACCGAATCAACTTCAGTACCGACGACCATTGGTCAATCGATTTGAGGCGCTGCAGAGGCGCCTGCATACGGGTTGCGTGCCAGGCCGCGTCGATATCATGCTGCGGACGCACGAACTCTTTGGGCGGTAGCACCTGGATATGCGGTTGCGCCGTCAGCACACGACGCACCAAGTTGGCCTGCAAGCCCTGCAGCAGTGCGGACATGAACACGATGACCGCCACGCCAATGGCCACACCGACGGTGATGAACACGCTTTGCAGACGACCTTCGCGCAAAAAACGCGAGGCCACGATCCACTCAAAGGGCTGCCAGCGACCGTGCACCATGCCAAGCTCTCCTCACCTGCCTTGATCCACACGAATGCGCTGCCCAGCTTTCAGGCCCGCCGCTGCCACGTCGACCACCCGCGAACCGGTGCTGACACCTGACATCACCTCCACTCGAGAGCCGGCTCGCACCCCCAGGGTGACCGGGGTGCGCTGGACCCGCTCCTGATCATCGACCCTCCAGATCCAGGGGTGGCCAGACTCGATGTCTTGCACAGCTTCGAGCGGCAGTGTCAGCGCGGCGGGTTTGCGCAGCACTTCAATCTCCACCGAGATCGTCATGTCTTCACGCAAATACGCAGGGGGAGTCGCCACCGTCAGGTTGACTTGCACTGCCCCGCGTTGGGCATCCACGCTGGGGGCAATGCGGCTCACCACCGCGGCGAATTGGCGCTGCGGGTAGGCATCGGCAGATGCCACAGCAGGCTGCCCTGGCCTCAACAGCGAGAGGTTGCGCTCATCGATCAGCGCCACGAGTTCGGTCACCCCTTCAGGCGCCAGCACCAGCAGGGCTTTGCCGGGCTGCACCGTGTCGCCCGGTTCGACGTGGCGGCTCACGACTTGTCCTGCAAACGAAGCCCGTACCGCGGTGTAAGACAGCCTGGCCCGTGCGGCAGCCCAATTGGCTTGCGCCAGCAGCCAAGCACTTTGCGCCAACGACTGTTCCAGGCCATCGGGCGCATGCGCACGGCTCTGCGCCTGGGCGCTGCTGGCCTGGGCTTGGGCCACACGAAACGAGCGCCAAGATTCGTCCAAGGCGGCTTGCCCGATGAAGCCTTGTTGCACCAAGGCTTGCTGACGCTCTAACTGGACACGCGCCTGAGCGAGATTCGCCTGCGTCTGCTGCTCGGCTTCACGCGCCACCGGCGCTTGCACCTCGCGCCACGACTGCCTCTTGAGCTCGGCTTGTGTGACCGCCAGTTCAGCCGCTTGGGCGGCGGCACGAAGTTCCCGGTCATCCAGTTGCAACAACCCTTGCCCCGGCTGAATCCGATCGCCCTCCATCACCTGCACCGCCACCACCGTGCCGGCCATCTGCACGCCGACCGTGGCCCGATGGCGCGTCTGTACCGTGGCCGTGGCCACGACGCTTTGCACCAGCTCGTGGGGTTGTAA
>Ga0255087_1000711_pt1 | contig 13383 bp, 14 predicted proteins | sample Colum_Miss_RepA__FD_188561 | JGI IMG/M metagenome (GOLD analysis project Ga0255087, IMG submission 188561) | Freshwater microbial communities from Columbia River, Oregon, United States - Colum_Miss_RepA_8d | ecosystem: Environmental > Aquatic > Freshwater > River | place: USA: Oregon | collected...
CTCTTGCACCATTTATCACTAAGCTAAATGAGATAAAGAATCAAAATATTGCTCTGCAGCGCCTAAGAAATATAACTTTCCATCAGAGCGATTCTGATCAGGTAATTGCCTACTCAAAGGTGGAGGGCGATAATCTAATTCTGATTGTGGTTAATCTCGACCCATCTAAAGCCATTGAAACAATGGTCCATTGGAATCTCTCAGCGCTGGGCCTTGAGGATAAGAGCTTTGAGGTCACAGACCTACTAGATCAAGCAAAATACAACTGGAGTAGGGATACCTTCATTCGCCTTGATCCCTCTCGACCTATGGGAAGAGTTGCCCATATCGCACGCGTTAAGAAGTAATTAGGCTTTAGTCCTATGCGCCGCCTTTTTAAGAATCTATTTTCAAAGCGGAGCTCTTTTCAATCACCTCCTGCTGGATATCTAAATCCACATAGCACCCTTGGTGAATTAGATATGTATTTAATCACTGAAGGAAGACATGAATCGCTCTGGGAGGTTTTAGGAGCACATGTTAAGCGAGATGAGAGCGGTGAGTTAATTGGCACAGCTTTTAGCCTTTGGGCACCAAATGCAAGGCGAGTGAGTTTGATTTGTGATGCAAATTTCTGGGATAAAGAGATTAATCCCATGATTCCTCTTGGTTCTAACGGGCTATGGGAAGTTTTTATTAAAGATCTTGGCCCAGGGCTTAAATATAAATTTGCAATTCAAGGCCGAGATTCTCGCTGGGTTGATCATGCAGATCCATTAGCAAGACAGAGTGAGTCCCCGCCAAAGACTGCATCTATCGTTAATGAGAGCAATTATCGCTGGAGTGATGAAAGGTGGATGGATAACCGTGGTCTATTTCAACCTTGGAAGAGTCCGATATCTATCTATGAAGTTCACTTGGGTTCATGGCGGCAAGGCCTTTCATATCGCCAACTAGCTCAAGAGTTAGGTCAGTACTTAATCGAGCAGAATTTTACTCATGTTGAATTTATGCCAGTTAGTGAATATCCCTATGATCCTTCTTGGGGTTATCAAGTCACTTCTTATTTTGCTCCAACTTCACGTTTTGGAAGCCCTGATGATTTTAGATTTCTAATTGATCACCTGCATGGCCTTGGCATTGGAGTTATTTTGGATTGGGTGCCTGCCCACTTTCCTAAAGATGAGTGGGCCCTAGCCCGCTTTGATGGTACTTGTCTCTATGAACATGAAGATCCACGTTTAGGTGAACACCCGGATTGGGGAACTTTGATCTTTAATTACTCAAGAAATGAAGTGCGTAATTTCCTAGTAGCTAGCGCTCTTTATTGGCTCGAGAGCTTCCATATCGATGGGCTTCGAGTAGATGCTGTTGCATCGATGCTCTATCTCGATTACTCACGAAAAGAGGGAGAGTGGATTGCTAATGAATTTGGGGGACGCGAGAATTTAGCCGCAGTGAAGTTTTTACAAGAAGCAACTGCAACTGCCTATAAACGTTTTCCCGGAATCATGATGATCGCTGAAGAATCAACTGCTTGGTCTGGAGTAACTAAGCCAACTTCTGAGAACGGCTTAGGCTTTGGATTTAAATGGAATATGGGATGGATGCATGACAGCTTGCAATATCTCTCCCATGACCCAATTCATCGCCTCTATCACCATAATGAGATTACCTTCTCAATTCTCTATACCTTTAGTGAGAACTTCTTGCTCCCTCTCTCGCATGATGAAGTCGTTCACGGCAAAGCAGCTCTGGTAAATAAATTCTCCGGAGATCGCTGGCAGAAAATTGCCACGCTACGCGCACTCTATGGCTATATGTGGTCTCACCCTGGAAAGAAATTACTCTTTATGGGCTCTGAATTTGCTCAAAATGATGAGTGGAGCCATGACAAATCACTGGATTGGCATCTAACTCAATACGGCGAGCATAAAGGGGTGCAAGATTTAGTAAGAGATCTAAATTCGCTCTATAAACAAAGCCCTGCTCTCTGGCAGAGGGATAGTTCAAGCGATGGTTTTACATGGTTAGTTGGTGATGATGGCGCAGGAAATACTCTGGCATATCTTCGCTCCGCTGATGATGGATCAGAGATAATCTCAATTACAAATTTTTCGCCAGTTCCTCAAGAGAAGTATCACCTGCCAATTCCTAAAATAGGTAATTGGGTAGAGGTGCTAAATACAGATGATATTAAATATGGCGGATCTGGCGTGATAAATAGTGAGATAAAAATTGAGCAGAGGCAACATAGAGGATATGAAACTTCAGCGCTAATTCGCCTTGCTCCTCTTGCAACTATCTATCTAAAGCTTAATTAGCTTTTCTTAGGCTGACTTGCTGCTGCTACAAAGAAAGCCACGAGAATCAACATAACTCCAGGAATTGCCAAAGCGACAGGAAGACTTGCTGCTCCTGCGACAAGGGAGATCACCCCACGACCAATGAATGTAAGTACCTGATTGACGGCTCCAAGCTCTGCAACAGCAACTCCGCCTGGTTTATCAGAGCGAGCGCTGGCATAACCGAAAAATAAAGGACCAACAAAGGAAATTCCAAAGCCTGTTAGGAAAAATCCGAGGCAAAAGACGGTATATCCAAGAAATAAATTACTCTCTTTAATCTGCATGCTCAGAGCAAGCGAAGTCAGAAAGATAGTTCCGCCAGTAATAACAAAGGGTTGAACTATCTCTTTATCGCTTCGATCTCCCTTAATCCTGCTATAGCTGAACCTTCCAATGATCATCGCTCCCATAAATAAGAAGTAGGGGGCAACGGCAAGTGATTTGCTTACCTTAAATTCCTGGCGCGCCATAATAGTGGCCCAATCTCCAATTGATATTTCCAGCATTAAGGCGCATAGAAAACCAAGAGTAACTACCCAATCAATTCGAAAAGAAGAAATCAAGGTTTTAAAGGTGACAACTTCATCGCTCTCGTTAACTTCATTTCCTTTGAGCAAAACTTGTTTTGAAGCTCTTATTGATCTAATCGTCAAAAGATAGACAATTAAAACTAATGTTAAAATATGCCAATTCAATGATACAAAAGAAGATATCAATAGCGCGATAAAAGCAGTTGTAACTGCTCCTGCGCTCCACAAACCATGAAGCATGGGAATAATCGGTTTTCCACTCTCAGTCTGGCGGTGTAGAGCCTGAGCATTAATTGCTATGTGGTAAGAAGCCCAAGCATAACCACAAGTAATGTTAATGATAAGAAAAAATAATGGATTGCTTAATTCAATAAGTACCGCAATAGTCAAGTAAGTAACCGTTGAGCTGATGATTAAGACTTTGTAGACACCAACGCGATGAACTATGTGGCCAATGGTTAACATCGAGGTCAAAGCCCCTATTGATCCAGTGCTCATTAAAAATCCGAAATATGTTGTGGAGACCCCAAGATTTGCCTTTACATCGGGAAGGCGAGGAGCCAGACACATAACCCCAATACCGAAGAGGAAGAAAAAGGCTTGTAGGTGGCGCAGTTCGCTACGTTCTAGAGGTTTATTCAAAACAAGGCGCTCGCTAACTCATTTCTAGAACGGATTAAATCAGGATCAGCAGGATCTACTAACTGGAAGAGTAATAATAGGTGCTCCTTAGCTTGCTTCTTCTCATCCCCGCTGGAGTTTTTAACAAAATTTATCAGCCTTGCAAATGCATTTTTTTGCAGCCCTTGTGCAATCTCCACATCAGCAGCCATTACCGCCTTGGCAATAGATGTAGGTTCACTATCGGCATCTTTTATAGTAAGAGCAGGATTTAGAGCTGAGATACGTAGCATTAACTCACATTGTGCAAGACCAATCTTGGCAACTGGCTCATCGGGTTTTCTCATAAGCCAATTTCGATAAGCCATTGCAGCTCCCGAGTAATCCCCATTTTCCAAAGCGCTTAGCGCAGCAGCCTCCTCTGGTTCCATTGAAATCTCTTTTACCTCTGGGACTTCAACGTTTAAACCTTGTTCTTTTGCTAATTCGAATAGCTTAGTTATTACCATGACAATCTGTTCTCTTGGATAGATGCGATCAAAGAGCGCAACAGGTTGCTCATTTATAAATGCAATTGCAAATGGAACTGCAGTAATTTTCAGCGCCTGCGCTAATTGCACTTGAGTATCAGCATTGATCGCTCCAAAGATCCAACTCTCATTATCTTCTTTTGCGATACTTGCCATTAGCTGCCTTAGCTCAACAGTTGCCACACTTCTTGGCGAGTAGGCGAGCAGAACCACAGGTTTTTCTTTAGAACGGGCAACATAATCAGCCATAAAGTTTTCAACAGTTGCCTCATCACTTGCAGTAGCACCTACTTCAACTTTTGGTTTAGTTAGCGAGCTCAAATCAAAGGCTCGACCAAAACCAGCAGGAGGCATGCTCATAGCGTTATTCTCTCAAAGACTAGGAGCACCAGAATCCATTCTCTCTGGCAATACCTTTGAAATGTAGTCATTGGTAGCAAATTCAAGGCCTAAATCTCGCCCTGCCTTCTCACCCAAATACCAACGATGTTCAAGAACTTCATGAAAAAGCTGGGCATCCTCTACTCGCCCTCGCATTGCAGCAGGAACTGTATTGATGACCTTATAGAAAACTTCATCAAGCCAGCGCTTGGCAGCTTCTTCTTTCTTGGGAGTTTTCTCAACTTCACGCGATCTAAATCGATCAAATGAGGCCAATATTCTCTTTGCCTGAAGTTCCTCAGTCTCAAGGCCCATAAGTTCAAGTAATCGATGTGAGTGATAATTCGGAGCAACCAACTTTGGAATAAAAGTCACTGTTGATTTATCGCCAGCTAATTGAATATCTACCTCTTCCACTGCAAAGCCGATATCTTGCAGCGAACGCATCGCTCTCTCCACCGCATGCCTATCCCCTGCTGGCAAGACTTGAGGTTCACTAAGTGATTTCCATATCTTTCGATATCTAGTAATTACGGATTCGCTTGCTCTGATGGGATCCATAGCTGGAAAGAGAACTCCAGCTATCTTAAGATCTTCAAGTTCTGCAGCAACATTAAATCTTGCAAGCTCTAAGTCATGCTCTCGCTGTCCATCACTTAACTTCTTTTGAAACTCTCCAGTTTCGGCATCAACTAAATAAGCAGCAAACCCCTCAGCATCCCTTCTAAATAAAGTATTTGAAAGGGAACAATCTCCCCACCAAAATCCCAGTAAGTGAAGACGAACCAGTAGATATGCCAGAGCGTTGGCCATATTGTTAATTTCATGTTGGGTTATTTGACCACTTAAAATGACTCTATAGGGAAGTGAATAAGGCAAGAATCTAGTAACAATTGCGCAAGGTAGCTCTTCGGCATTTTGGCTGTGGCGATTGGTAACAATTGCTACCTGAGCAACAGCTGGTGCTCCCCTGAGGCTTAATTCACGCAAGGCTTCATACTCACGCACTGCAAACTCTTCAACGGTTTCCTTTACTGCATAAATTTCACTTGCAGGATCTGAGGTTGAGCGAACTAATCTGACAATATGGCGGGAAATACCGCGTTGAGCTGCCAGAGTTTCATCCTCGGGCCACTGCTCCAATGGAATATGCCAGGGCAGGTTATAAAGGGCTGAGATTTCCTCGCCTAGTCCTTTTATATGTAATTGTTTATCTGTCGCTGCCACTGCTGCATTCTTTCAGGCTTTAGACTAGTTATATGGCGAAAATTAGAAGAGTTCTTAAAAAAGTTGGAGTAAAGCCATCTAAAGTTCAAGAAATTCAAGATTTTGGAAAGAAAGGTGCTCCACTTAACACTCAACACCCCTTCTATTTTGGCTTTCTTGCTGCCTCCGGCGCTTTAGTGGCGATAGCTCTACTGCGCGCTCTTCAATCAGCCAGCCAGGTATTTGTTCTGATAATTATTGCGCTCTTTTTAGCCATGGGGCTAAATCCCACAGTCGATGCGCTGCAATCTAGAAAACTAAGTAGATCAGTAGCAGTTTCATTAGTGGTCTTTATTGCCATTGCAATTATTACTTTATTTGCATTCGTTGTGATTCCCCCTGTCGCTTCACAAGGAAATGATCTTCTGGAGAGTGCTCCACAGCTATTAGATTCACTTCGAAATAACGCCACTATCAATCAGCTAAATAATGATTATGGCTTCATTGACTCTCTAGAAAAAAAGTTTGAAGAGTGGATCTCTGATGGAAAGATAGTAACTGGAGCATTTGGTGGAGTTCTTGGGGTGGGACGAACTGTCCTATCTGGCGCTTTCTCAGCCCTGACAGTTCTAGTCCTAACCCTTTACTTCTTAATTTCTCTGCCATCGGTAACAAAAATCTTTTATCGCCTAGCTCCAGCATCAAGAAGAGCACGGGTTTCAAGTATTGGTGATGCAATAATTTCTCGAGTTGGAAGCTTTGTTGGAAGTCAGGTACTAATTGCAGCCCTTGCTGCTCTATTTGTCTTTGCTCTTGCCTTAGGAATAGATCTTCCATATGCCGCAGCTCTAGCAATGGTGATTTTATTTGTAGCCTTAATTCCATTAATTGGCCACTTTCTTGGAGCTAGCATCGTAGTTTTAGTTGCCCTTACCCAATCACCAAGTAAGGCCCTTCTTGCTCTAATTCTTTACACCGTATATGTTCAGATTGAAAATTTCATTATTACGCCAAGAATTATGAAGCGCTCACTTGCCATTCCAGGCTTAGTAACAATAGTTGCCGCGCTTCTTGGCACATCACTTCTTGGTTTAGTTGGTGGAGTTCTAGCCGTTCCAATTGCTGCTGCAATTCTTCTAATTATGGATGAAGTGGTATTTCCAAAAACTGATAACGCCTAGCTTAAATTTCGAGGGGCAGAGGCAGGCGCTTGGGAGCAATGACTTTAACGATTTCACTTAAGACTCTATGCACAAGAGGCTCTCCCACCCATAAGTGTTTACCATCTTTAACAGCAATAAGTTCAACTTGAGGAATTGGAGCAAATCGCTGCTTAGCTTGATCTGGCTTTAGATAATCATCAAACTCTGGAATTAGCGCAGTGACACCTCTTCCATCCTCTCCCCAGAAAGCAAGGTCATCATCTGTTGAGAAGCGCAGAGGTGGTGAGAGAAGTATTAGCCCCATTACTCTTTTATCTCGGGCATATTTCAAAGCTAAATCACTTCCAAAAGACCAACCACTTACCCATAACTTCTTCATGCCAAGTTGATCGAATGAGTAGTTAATTGCTGCAACTACATCTTCTTTCTCAGCAATCCCTTCTTCAAATTGACCTTCACTTATTCCTTGATCACTTTTTGTGCCGCGAGTGTTAAAGCGGATCACGTTAATTCCTGCTAATTCTGGAAGGCGATTTGCAGCTTTTTTATAGATATGGCTATCCATCATCCCGCCATGGGTTGGCAGTGGATGAAGGCAGAGCAGGCCAATTCCCTGCTCATCTTGGATTGGCCTAGCAATTTCACCTATTAACTTGAGCCCATCGCTGGTGAGAAAGGTAATAGCGCTGCGCTCGGCGGGCAGAACTGTGCTGGGTCGTATCAACTCCGCCATGCCTGTAAGTTTATCCCTGAGTATGAAAACCTTCGAATCCTTAAATCCGGCAACCGGCGATGTAATTGGGGTATTTCCTCAAACTTCTGCCAAAGAAGTCGATGAAGCTGTTGCTAAAGCAAATGTTGCAAGTGAACATTGGGCTTCTCTAAGTTTTAGAAAGCGCGGAATCATCCTTCGTGATTGGGCTTCGCTATTAACCCGCGAGATTGAAAGCAGCGCAGATTTAATTCATCGCGAGACTGGAAAGCCCTTAAGTGATGCTCGCCTTGAAGTCAGCATTGCAATTGAACATATTGGCTGGGCAGCAAAATATGCGCCAAAAGTTCTAAGTGATCAATCTCGCCCCTCAGGTTTATTAATGTTTAATATGGCTGCAAAAGTTCAGAGATCACCCTTTGGCGTAATTGGAATTATTGGGCCATGGAACTATCCATTTTTTACACCTATCGGCTCTATCGCCTATGCCTTAGCAGCTGGAAATACCGTAGTTTTTAAGCCAAGTGAATTCACTCCAGCAGTTGGATCATGGCTTGGAGAGAGTTGGAAACGTATCGCTCCCTTTGCAGATATCTTCATGGTGGTAACTGGTGGAGGTGATACTGGAGCCGCTCTAACTAAGTCTAAAGTGGGAAAAATATCATTTACAGGATCAACTAAAACTGGAAAATTAGTTGCAGCAGCCTGTGCGCTTAATATGACTCCGGTGCTACTTGAGTGTGGCGGCAAAGATGCAGTTCTAATAGATCGAGATGCTGATTTAAAGAAAGCTGCCGAAGTAACGCTCTGGCACGCTATGGCTAATGCGGGTCAATCTTGTATTGCAGCAGAGCGAGTTTATGTTCACAGAGATGTTGCTGAGAAATTTTCTAATTTAATTGTGGAGCAGGCGACAAAAATCAAAGCAGGCTATGAAGATGGGGCTAACTACGGCCCGGCCACCATGCCATCTCAATTAAAAGTAATCAAATCACATATCGATGATGCAGAAAAACGCGGAGGGCGCTTTCTCTTTGGTGATAAGTCTGCTGTAAAAGGTAACTTTGTTAGCCCTGTGATTCTGGCTGATGTCCCTGAGGATTCAAAGGCAATATCTGATGAGACTTTTGGACCGACTTTAATCATCAATACTGTTAGAAATATGGATGAAGCAGTTGATTTAGCAAATGCCAGTAAATATGGCCTTGGCGCTGCCGTCTGGTCAAAGAAGAATGGCAAGAGAATTGCCTCACTACTTAAGTGTGGAATGGTTTCAATTAACTCAGCTTTTTCAAATACCGCTGTAAGTTCTCTCCCCTTTGGCGGCATAAAAGATAGCGGTTATGGAAGAACTCATGGCGCAGAGGGCCTCCTTGAATTTACCTATCCAAGAGCGATAATCAAGCTTAGATTTAGAATCCCTATTAATTTTACAACTTTTGATAGGAGCCAGAGAGCCGATCGAATAATTATGTTGTTAACAAAGATTTTGCATAAGCGCCGCCGGCGTTAAAACCTAGGAGCGCTTCTACTTCTCTCAACTTTTGGTTTTCTCTTATCTTTCTTTGTCCAACACGCGCTATGCCAATGGCGACGAGATTCCACATCATGTTCAATCCAAGCAACGATATGTGGAGTTGCCATGGGAATTAACTGATCACAGCCCGGGCAGCGATAAGGCTTATTCGAAGATGATCCGGTGATTTTTCGGACCATATAGATTCCTTCGATGTGCTCCTCAATGCTTTGATGGGAGGGGGAATCACTCTCTTCATCAATTTTTGCTCTATGACCACGTTGTTTTGGTCTATTTCTCCGAGGACTCACGGGGATATTCTCTCGTAATTAAGGCAAGATTACCTCCGTGAACTCAAGGCTTCTAAAGATAATGACTACCTGCCTTGCCGCTACCCTGCTTTCAACTGCAAATAGCCAAGCAGATCAGGTCAAAGTTGTTGCAAAGAAAACCGCTAAGCCCATCCCCTCACCTGCAGCCAAGTGGCCCCCTGAAGGATTTAGAGGCAAGGAAGGGGTCTATGCAAAAGTTCCAAGTAGTAAAGATGTAATCGGCCTACTCTCTGCAAAGAAGTCACTTCAGCCACTAGTTAAAACGTGCGAAGAGTTTGCTTGCGGCGCCGTATTTGTCGCTGCTGAAACGGGATGTAAATGGTGGGAGGTTAATTCTGCTGTTTTTAGGCTAAATGCCTCAGATTTGAGTAAAGAAAAAATTGGAACGCTGACCACCTATCACAAGAGCAGTCAAGAAAAGGCTCAAGCTACTATCTTTCTTATAAGTGGAGCCGAGGTAACTCCCGGAACTTCTATCGGATCAATAAGAGTAATTTGCCATAGAGATTCGGCAAATAAACCAAAGCCAGGCAATATCTACTCACCAATTGCTGCCCCCACTCCAACTCCTAGCCCAAGTAATTCTTAGGGGCCAGTAATGCTTGGTGGAATAAATAACACTCTGTTTTTCACATCTTTTGCTGGCTTTGCAGTGATGGGCTTATTTATCATTTTGCTTAAGTGGGCCTTTTCTCGTGGCTCATCACTAGTTGAGAAGCCAAAAAAGATTGGTGATGAAGATGAGTATGGATTATTAAAGGTAGTCGCCTCGCCAGCTAACTTTGTAGAAGGTGAGATGTTGAGGTTGAAATTAGATGAACATGGAATTAAAGCAACTTTGACTCAAACCAAGAGTGGCCCAAAAATACTAGTCTTTGAAAAAGAGATTAGCGTGGCTCAGGCAATCTTAAGAAGTTAGCGATTCTTTCCAGGAACCCAGAGTTGATCTCCACTCTCTCTATTTTCATAACGAGCCAAAACGAAGAGTAAGTCAGATAAACGATTTAAATACTTTGCTGTTAGTTTATTTACACCCTCACCAAATGAGTGAATCGCTTGCCAAGTTCTCCGCTCAGCGCGCCTAACTACAGTCCTTGCAACATGCAGATGAGCTGATGCTGCGGTTCCTGAAGGAAGCACGAAAGATTTTAAAGGAGCAAGGCTTGCGTTGTAATGATCAATCTGGGCTTCAATGTAATCAACCTGTGATTGCAATACTCGCAGTGGTTCATGTTCTGGATTATCCACAACTGGCGTGCAGAGATCTGCTCCAACATCAAACAAATCATTCTGAATTCGAACTAATAATTTTGAAATCTCTTGATCTAAGTTAGCGCTAGCTAGAACCACTCCAATATAGGAATTTGCCTCATCCACGGTGGCATATGCCTCAAGACGTGGGTCATTTTTAGAGGTTCGACTCATATCCCCTAGTGATGTCGTGCCATCATCGCCGGTTTTTGTATAAATACGAGTCAGATTTACCATGGGCTCACCCTAATAGAGTCGTTACGATGTAGCCACTTAGGTAGGCAAATACTTGGAATTGGGAAGGAATTAAGAGGAGTTTATGGCCAAGCTCTATCCCATAGCCGGGCAGATAAACCCTGATCGCTTCCGCGTCGTTGGTGGCGCGCGTCTTTCTGGCGATGTCTCTATCTCTGGTGCGAAAAATTCTGTTTTGAAGTTGATGGCGGTCTCACTACTTGCTCCAGGAAGTTCAACAATTAAAAATGTTCCAGATATTGCCGATGTTTCCATGATGGCAGAGCTGCTGGAGCAGCTAGGTTGCAAGATAAGTAGAAACTTTGAAAGTAAGAGCATCACAATCGATGTGCCAGAGGTTCCAGGTCATCGCGCTGAGTATGAATCAGTTAGAAAACTTCGAGCATCAATAAATGTTTTAGGCCCCCTTGTTGCAAGGCTTGGAAAAGCAGAAGTTGCTCTTCCTGGCGGGGATGCCATTGGTTCAAGAGGACTTGATTTTCACACCAAAGGCCTTATCGCACTTGGCGCTGAGGCACATAACGAACATGGCTACATCATTGCAAGCGCTGCTAATGGATTAACTGGAACACAAATTGAACTTGAGTTTCCAAGTGTTGGTGCTACTGAAAACATTATGAGCGCAGCAGTTCTGGCATCAGGGGTAACCACACTTGAAAATGCTGCAAGAGAGCCAGATATTGTTGATATTGGAAACTTTTTAATTGCTATGGGAGCTGATATTCAAGGACTTGGCACATCAACAATCACAATTACTGGAGTGAAATCCCTTAAAGGAGCGACTCACACTGCAATTCCAGATCGAATTGTTACTGGAACTTGGGCATTTGCAGCAGCTATGACTTTAGGTGATATCAGCATTCATGGCGCAAGAGCAGAGCATTTAGAGCTGCCCTTAGAGAAACTGGTTTCAGCAGGTGCGGTAATTACCAGTATTGCCGATGGAATTAGAGTAAAAATGGATAGAAGACCAACTGCGATTGATGTAGCAACCCTGCCCTATCCTGGTTTTCCAACTGATCTTCAGCCCTTTGTCATCACCTTAAATGCAATTGCAGAGGGTGATTCACTAGTAACAGAAAATGTCTTTGAAGGACGCTTCATGTTTGTTAATGAACTCTTGCGCCTTGGAGCAAAGATTAGGGTTGATGGCCATCATGCATCAATTACTGGAATTAAAGAGCTCTCTTCCGCCCCTGTTGTCGCCTCAGATATTAGAGCTGGAGCAGGTCTTGTTCTTGCAGGTTTGGTTAGCGATGGCATTACCTTCATTGAAGGTGGCCATCACATTGATCGTGGCTATCCAGATTTTGCCCAACAACTACAAGCACTTGGAGCAGATGTAACTAGAGTTGATTAAGGCTTTTATCCAACGCTAACCTTAGTGATAAAGCCTGACTCAATACTTACAGTCACTCTATTGGTTCGATAATCTTTAGTAAGCATAAATTCCTCGCCATCTTTCTCACCGATTCGATAAAGCCAAGAATTAGCAGCTGCGCAAATCTCTGCCCCCACTTCGCTCATAGAAATCAACTGATTAGCTCTAGCTTCAGAGATCATCTCTTCATTTTTTAGGGCAGCTGGACAAGTTCCAGCGCTGCTTCCAACTTCTAAATACTCACCTCTTATCTCAGTTCTGCCAATTGCAATTACCGCTGAAGATTTTGTCTTTGCAGTAGCAGTAATTGAGTAGATGCCGGCTTCGCCGCCTTGAGAGATCCTTGAGAGAAAGAAGTAATTCTTCTTGCCATATGGTTCATAGAAAGGTGATCGCTCATTAATCTTCATCACTATCTTCTTGCCAGATGGAGTAGTGATAGTTATTAAAGGAAGTTGGGAGCTCTTTAATTTATTAGTAGGCATAGCATCAACTATCAAGTATTCGACGCTTAATTCATCGCCCTTTTTTAATGCAAAACGAACGCTTCGCTTCTCTTTAGCCTTAGTAAAGTCTGCATAGACAGCAAATGAGATAGTCCCATCAAGCAGAATTGGGCTCTTAGAGACAGTGTTATGTGAAGCTTTTAGATTGACTGGGTAATGCGCAAGTGCCGGCCCAGCGCTAAGTATGAGCGCAAGAGCAATAAAAAGAGAGCTACTGCGTCGCACTCTCGCCTAAAACTGAAACTCGATTATTAGCAACTGAGATAAAGCCACCACTTACGACAAACTCTTGCACGCTGCCATCAACACCTTCAATGCTAACTTTGCCATCTACTAAAACTCCAAGAAGTGGTGCGTGATCTACCAATATTCCTAGATCACCTTCTAGTGTACGAGCAGAGAGGGAGATCGCTTTGCCAGAGAAGACACGCTTCTCTGGCGTTACGAACTCAACGGTTAGAGTTTTATCTGACATTTTCTACTTCTTTGCCAACTCAGCAGCTCTACGTTCTACATCCTCTAGACCGCCGCACATAAAGAAGGCCTGCTCTGGAATATGGTCATAATCTCCATTAGCTAGCGCATCAAATGCTGAAATAGTTTCGGTAAGTGGAACGAATGAGCCATCAAGTCCGGTAAAGACCTTAGCTACGAATGTATTTTGCGATAGGA
>Ga0255087_1000715_pt1 | contig 13354 bp, 12 predicted proteins | sample Colum_Miss_RepA__FD_188561 | JGI IMG/M metagenome (GOLD analysis project Ga0255087, IMG submission 188561) | Freshwater microbial communities from Columbia River, Oregon, United States - Colum_Miss_RepA_8d | ecosystem: Environmental > Aquatic > Freshwater > River | place: USA: Oregon | collected...
GCGTCAGATCGCGCGCCTCGTCCGCCGGCCGGCCCGTGCGGCGCACGTAGGCGTAGAGGGGAAACCAGTAAGTCTGGCAGAGCTGCTCCAGCGCCTTGGTCGAACCGTCGGCCTGGCTGTCGGCGGCGTCCATCACCACCGTCCAGTGTGTCGTGGCGAACACGCCCGCCACGCGGGTTTGTCCGGCCTGCGTTTCCAGTTCGTCGGTCATTGGGAAGCGGCTTTCAAACTAGCCAGCCGGCCAAGTCCGGACAAGCACAACTCCAAGCTCGGTGGGGACGGGAGTAGCTTACAACTGCGGCAGTAACGGCAGTAGGGTTTTCTCCAGGCGCTCCACGATCTTGCCGTAGCCTTGGTCGTTGGGGTGAATCTGGTCCGCCATGAAGCGGGGGTCGAAGAGGATGCCGTCCAAGATGTTGGGCACCAGCAGCACGCGCTTTGTCTTGGCGAGCTGCTCAAAGCGCTTCGCGTTCTTGTCCGTGAGGCCGACGCTACGCACGCCCAGCAGCACGACAAACGCGCCGGTCTGGTGGCAGCGGTCGATCATCGCGGCGAGGTTGGTGAAGGTCTGTTCCGCCGGCACGCTGCGCAGGCCGTCGTTGCCGCCCAGGCAGAGCAGCACCACACGGGGGGCGGGTTGCAGGGCTTGTTCAAGGCGCGCGAGGCCGTCAGCCGTGGTGTTGCCGGAGACACCGAGGTTGCGGATTTTCAAGCCGAGGCGCTGGCCCAGTCGCGTCGGGTAGTCCTGGCCTTCGCTGGCCCCGATGCCTTCGGTGAGGCTGTCCCCAAACGCCACCCAATCACCGCGCGCTGCGGGGGGAAAGTTTGCGTAGTCCGCCCGCGTGCCGGAACGCAGCCAGAACCAGCCGCCCGCCACCAGCATTGCGAGGAGGAGCAGCCAATGTCCGCGACGCATAGCTTCTTGGAATCAGCGAGGTGCTACCGCAGGCGGCAAGGGCGCTACGCCACGTGCTCGGGCTTTGGCGGGCGCAGGCTGGCATCCTGCGGGTGGGTGCCGACATCGCCGGAGTAAAGTGTCCGGCGTTGGAAGTGCAGTTCGGCGCTGCGCTGGTCATCGCCCGCAGCGGAGACGGCAACGGCGGGGACATCGTATTTTCCATCCGGCAGGGCGAAGCGGTAGCTGAAGCTGCCGTCGGGGCGTAGGCGAATCTTCCGGCCACCGATGGTCACGGTGGCATCCGGTTCGGTGGCCCCGTAGATGATGAGTTCGGCGTTGATGTTGAACCAGAAGCCGGACTTGCCACCGGCTGCCGCGCCGGGCGCTGCCCCAAGGCTGCTCAACGCGCCGAAGGGGCTGCTGGGCGAACCGAGGCCGACCGCGCCCTGGCCGGCGGCGAGTTGGGCGGCGGTTTGATCGGACAGTTCCTTCATCAAGGACCGGCGCACCAGTTCGGTGATTTCCATCGAACCAATCCACACGCGGCGCACCTCGTCCATGGTGATGACTTCGGCCAGGGCCTTGGCTTGAGACGGTGTCCAGGTCGGAGTGGGGACGGGCCCGGCGATCTCCGCAGGCAGGGCGGACGGGGCAGCAGCTTTCGATGACCGGCCCCATGCGCTCAGCGCCGAGGGCGGCGGGGCGAAGGTGTCGGCCGTGGGCAGGTTTTCATGTCCCTCGGCGCGCAGTTGGGCGAGCGCCTCCATGAGCGGGACGTTGTGGCTGATGACGGTCTTGACCATCTCGACGAGTTGCTCGAAGGGCACTTCCGACGGCAGCGTGGCGAAGTCAGCGCTGGTGTCCTCGGAAAGGCTGTCGGGCGGCGTGACGGTGGCCGGGGAGAGCGCGATGGTCTGCCACCGCTCCTGGCGGTCAAAAAAACCGAGCTGGGCGACATACTTCGTGCCGGCGCGCGGCACATGCACAAACCAGTTGCGGGATTCGGGATGAACGTGCTGGGTGAGCAATGGCTCGCCGACAAACTCCTTCTCGAACACGCGCACAATCAGGTGGCCGTCATCTGAAGACTGGTTGTAGTGGCGCAGTTGTTCGCTGCTCAAATCCCAATATGCGTAGAGCCAGTGCGGGTCGCGCGCCGCGAGCCAGAGCTTGGCCGTGCCGTAGGACTCCGGCAGTTCATCACTGGATTCCACGCCGCTCGCGGGCGCGGGCACGGTGGGTCCGAGGGCATACCGCTGGCCCGGTCCGCTGACGGCCGGCCGGGGCGGGGCGTCTCCCGCCAGCAGGATGGGAGGGATTTCCAATTTCGGCTGGCGGGTGGATCGCGTGACACGCCGCGATTTCATGCCCGGGGCGGCGGTGGGCCGGGCGGTGCGGACGGGGCGTTTGGATTTGGTCGCCAGCTCGGGTTGGGAGGCGCCTTGCGGCTGGGCCTCGGTGGCGACGCGGGGCGTGCGCTTGGATTTGCTGGCCGCCGCCGGCTTCGGCGCTGCGGCGGGCTGAGCTTGGACGGCGGTTTTGGCGACGCGCTTGGGCTTGCCGGCCGGAGTCGTCACCGGAGCGACGGAAACGGGCTTGGAAGTGTTGGTGGGCGTCTTAAGGACACGACGGGTCGATTTCTTGTCCGGCTTCATAGGATTCTCCGTGGCGAGCGGGGCGGTAGGGCAACGCCTTATCTAACTGGATGCAGTTTGGGCGCAACCGGCGCGCGCGCGCAATGGAAATTTCCGGACGGGCTGAAGCCCGTTTCGCCCTCCCGCCAGCGGCCTCCGAAGGGCGACTTTCCCCTCGCCGATGCGGGGTCGGCCAGTAACACTTGCGCGCATGAAACTGTTGCTGCCATTGCTGTTAACCGCCTTCGCCTTCGCGCTGCCCCTCCACGCCGAGAAGATTGTCCTCGTCGCCGGCGGGAGCACGGAGGGCAACGGAATCCCCGCCTTGCAGGCCAGGCTGAAGGAGCCGTTCGGCGTGGATTTTGATCGCGCGGGCAATCTCTTCATCATCGAGATGGTCTCGGGCAACCGCCTGCTGAAGGTGGATGCCAAGGGCGTGCTCACGCATGTCGCCGGCACGGGCAAGGCCGGTGCGTCCGGAGACGGCGGACCGGCGTTGCAGGCGGAGTTCAATGGCCCGCACAACCTCGCCGTGCTGCCCGATGGCAACATCCTGATCGGTGACACCTGGGCCGGCCGGGTGCGCAAGGTGGACGTGCAATCTGGCACGGTGACCAGCGTCGCGGGTTACAATGTCCCTGCCGAGAAGGCGCGCGGCAGCGGGCCTTACTGCATCACGCTCGACTTCACCGGCAAGAAGCTCTTCATCGCCGACCTCACGCGGATTCACGAGCTGGACCTCACCACCAGCAAGCTCCGCGTCGTCGCGGGCAACGGCAAGAAAGGCCGGCCCGAGGACGGTGCGGTGGCGACGGAGGCTCCCTTGTCCGATCCGCGCGCGGTGGCGCCCGATCGCAAGGGCAACGTTTACATCTTGGAACGGGGTGGCAACGCCTTGCGCGTCGTGTCCCCGGACGGAAAGATCAAGACCGTCGTCAACGCCAGCGGCAAGAAGGGCGGCACCGGCGATGGCGGTCCCGCGCTCGAAGCCACCATGAACGGCCCGAAGCATTTGTGCGTGGACCTCGACGACAACGTCATCATCGCCGATGCCGAGAGCCATCTGATCCGCAAGTTCACGCCGAAGGACGGCAAACTCACGCGCGTGGCCGGCACGGGCAAGCAGGGCAAGGGAGCGCTGGGCGGTTCGCCTTTGGAATGCGAACTCGCGCGTCCGCACGGCGTCACCGTCCACCGCGACGGCACGCTCTACATCACTGACAGTTACAACAACCGCATCCTGCGGATTGAACGGTAGCCGGCTCTTCGAGCGCGCGGCTCACCAAGTTGTCCAGCCGCCGTCCACCACGAGGTTTTGCCCCGTGACGTAGCTGCTGGCGTCGCTGGCGAGGAAGACCAATGCGCCCTTGAGTTCGTGGGGCTGGCCCATCCGGTGCATAGGGGACTTGGCTTCCAATCGCCGGACCATTTCGGCAGGGGCCTTGGCGCTCGGGAACGGTCCGGGACTGAGGAGGTTCACCCGAATTCCGTCCTTTGCCCAATACACCGCGAGGTGCCGCGTCATCTGCACGAGGCCGCCCTTGAGCGTGTGGTAGTGGACGGGACTCGCCGCGCAAACGCCCTCGTAGGCGTCGGGATACGAGCCGACCAGCCCATACATGGAGCCAATCAGGACGATGCTGCCCCGGCCTGCGCGGCTGGTCACGTGGTCGTGAAATTTCCGCGCCAGCAGGAAATAGCCGGTCGCGTTGGCAAGCTGCCGGTTGAACTGCTCGGCGGTGACATTCGTGAGGTCGTGGCCATCGGCGTCATGGCCGTTGTTGACCAGGATGTCCACCTTGCCGGCGTGTTGCACGGCGGCGGCGAAGCCGGTGTTGAGCGAGGTTTCATCCAGATGATCGAGCGCCACACCGCCGTGTGGTCCAGCGGCCACGGCCGGCAGACTGGCGGCGAAACTACGGGCACGATCCCGATCCCGGCTGGCGGCGATCACTTGCGCGCCTGCCTCCGCCAGGGCACGGGCGAAGGCGCTGCCCAGGTGGCCGGCCGCGCCGGTGAGCAGGACGACTTTGCCGGTCAGATCGAAGAGCTGGGGAATCGTGGGCTCGGTCATGTGACGGATGGTTGAGCAGGCGAGGGACTCAGGCGACCTCCTCCCAGCGGCGGCTGCGGACGGCGGCCTGCACTGCGAGGTTGGCGCGGAGCGTCTGGATGCCAGCGGACAAGGAGCACGGGGCGGTAGCCTTGCCTTCCAGGTAATCGAGGAACGCCTCGGCCTGACGGATGTAATAGCCGTCGCGGTCGAGGGTGAAGGCGGCTTCCAATTTCCAGTTGCCGCCGGGTTCCTCCGCGGAGAACCAGGCCTGCTTGGTCAGGTTGTAGCGGACGGCCCCGCGCTGGCAGACGACGGTGATGAAATACTCGTTGGGCGGCTGGTGCTGGTTGAGGCTGACCGAGCCCATGACCGGGCCGTGGCGCGTGATCACATGGACGGTGTCCTCCACCTCCACGCCCGGCAGCACGCAGTGGTCCGCATCCGCCGCCACGCGGGTGATAGGCCCCACCAGCCATTCGGCGGCGTTCAAGTGATGCGTCAACGCGTCCTGAATCGCGCCGCCGCCCAGCTCGTGCTTCGCGTAATAAATGTCGCGGTAAGCGGGGCGGTAGAAGGCAAAGGCCTGCCCGGTGGTGATCACGATTTGCACCGGAGCACCGAAGCGGCCGCTGTCCAACGCGCCTTTCATCGCCTGCAACGCGGGGTTCGTCCGCCACATGTAGCCGACCGAGGTTTTGATCTGGCGGGCCGCCACCAAGGCGGCAAGCTCCTCCACCCCGTCCAGCGAAAGGCTCAACGGCTTCTCGATCAGCAGATGCAGTCCGCGTGCGGCCAGTTGCAGGGCCAGCGGGATATGAGTGGGGGCCGGGGTGGCGATGACAGCGGCATCGAAGCTCGCGGCGGCCAGCGCGGCGTCGAGGGTGGCAAAAGCCCGGGCGGCGTAGCGGCCCGCCACTTCTTCGCGGCGACGGTCCACCGGTTCGCAGAAGGCCAGTTCGGCCCGCCCGGTGGCAAGGAAGCAGCGCAGATGGCGTTCGCCGATGGAGCCGGTGCCAAGGATCAGGATTCGATGACGGTGGTTCATGCGTTCAGCCGGGCAAGCGTGGGCAGGTTAAGATGTCGAAGTGCGGGCGTCTGCATCATTTGCCGGCGGCATCACAGGCGCGTCAACTCCTCCGGTTCCACGCAGGGACACGCGTCTTCCCGCACCCAGCGGCCCAACGATGCCTCGTCTTTGAAACCCGAGCCGGTCAGCAGGCAGACGATCGAGGTGTCCGGCTGAATCTCGCCGTTCGCCGCCGCTTGCAGCGCTCCGGCGAGCGCCACGGCGCTGGCGGGTTCGACGAACAGTCCCTCCTCCAAAGAGAGTCTTGCTTGCAGCTCCCAGACCACCTCGTCGCGGACCAACTGGCCGGTCCCGCCGCTGGCGCGACAGGCATGGATCACCGCGTTGCCATCCAGCACGTTGGGCACCTGCAAGCCGCTGATGCGCGAGGTGCAGTTCACCGCCTGACCGACGGTGGCTCCGGAACGCAACGGGGCGGCGATGGTGGCATTGCCCTCCGGCTGGACACAATGCACCGCCGGACTGCGCACGATGTTTCCATGGCGAACCGCTCCCGCCAGTCCGCGCGCCACCGCCAGGCATAAGCCACCGCCGCCAGCGGGACAGAAGACATGATCGAAGGAGCCTGCACCCGGCGTCGCCAGTTCCCAGCCCAGTGATTCCACGCCGCTCATCCCGGCGGGGCTGAAGGCGTAGGCGCTGATTTGCAGAGCGCGGTGTGGCGCGGTGCCCAGTTGTTGCAGCGTGGTGAAGGTCTGCCGGGTCACGTCCGGGTCGAGACCGAAGCCGCGCACGCGCAAGATCTCCGCTCCGTAAGCCAGCATCTGCCGCAGCTTGCCGGCTGGCGCGGTTTCCACGACGGCGATGCGGCAGCGCAGGCCGGCGGCGGCGCAGTAGGCGGCCAGCGCCGCGCCGGTGTTGCCGCTGGAAGTGGCCAAGCATTCCGTCTTGCTCTCGGCGCGCATGTGCGAGATCGCGGCGGCGGCAAACCGATCCTTGTAGGAGCCCGTGGGGTTGGTGGATTCCAACTTGAAGAACAACCGCGTCAACCCGGCCTTCGGGCCAATGCTCCGCGAGCGCACGAGCGGCGTGTTGCCTTCGCCCAAGCTCAGCCGATGTCCGGCCGGCACGGGAGCCAATGATTCAGCCCATTGCCAGATGCCTGTGTTCATGAGGCTTTCGGTGTCTCCAGAATCACGCCCACGGTCTCGCCTGCGCGGACCCGTGGAAACGTGCGGAGGACCAGCACCAGCCCGGCCTGTTGCGCGCGGATCTCTCGGTGGTCGGTCCCGAGAACGTCCGTCACGATGCCGAGCAAGTCGCCCTCGCGCACCGCATCGCCGAGCGCCACCGCCGGCGTGAAACAGCCGGTGATGGGCGAGGGGTTGCAGACCTGCATGTGACCGGATTGCGGGCGGGTGTCCTCCACACAATGCCGCACGGCGCTGGCCGGTTGCGGGCGCGCGAGCAAACCCAGTTCAGCCATCACATTCCAGCACCCGGCTACGTAAGCCTCCACGCCCTCCGCGCGGCAAGCCGCCGCGCCGTGGTGCTCGGCGTAAATGGCCGGCACTCCCGCATCCCGCGCTACCGAGAGCGACCGGCCTTCCAGTTCCGGCGAGGTGCCCCAGATGACGGGCAGGTTGAACGCTCGCGCCATGCGCCGCTGGGTGGCCAGAATTTCTGGTTCTTGATGCATCACGTAGCCGGTCATCGGGAAGACGGCGAGTTCCGTGCCGCCGGTGTGCAGGTCGATGTAGGCATCCGCCGACCGGATCAATTCGCTCAGCGCATGGGCGGTGCGTTCCGTGACGGAGCCATCCGGCCGGCCCGGACAAGTGCGGGCCAGGTCCAGTCGATCCTCGGCGACGCGGTGTCCACGCACGAAGGCACCTTCGTTCACCACCGGAACCAAGGTGAGCCGCCCGTGCAGCGTCGCCGCCAGTGCCGGGTTCTGTTCAAACTCCGCGATCAGGCGGCGGACGGCTGCCATGGGTTCGAACTCATCGCCATGCACTCCGCCGGTGATGAGGAGATGCGGTCCCGGACGGGTTCCCAGGATCTCGCGGCGCTGGAGGATGACCGGAGCCGGAGTCATGCGCGGAAACTTATTTCTTCAACTCCGGCGGCAGCTCGGTGGCGCGCAGGTCTTTGAAGCGGAAACCGCCATCCACCGGCAGCACCGTGCCGGTGATGTAGTCAGCGTCCGGCGAAGCGAGGAAGGCGGCGGCGCGGCCGATATCCACCGGCTGCCCCATGCGGCCCCACGGCAGCTTGGCGCCTTCCGTCGCGATGACTTCTGCGGAGAAGGTCCGCCGCTCGCCGGGCGTGTCGATCCAGCCGGGCTCGATGGCGTTTACATTGATGCGGTGCGCGAACATTTCCACCGCCAGCGCCTGGGCGAGATAGTTTACACCAGCCTTGGCTGCACCGTAGGCAGAGTTTCGGGCGAAGGGCATTTCCGCGACGACGCTGGAGATGAAGACCACCTTGCCTCCGCCACCCCGTTCCACCATGTGGCGACACACGAGCTGGCTCAGATGAAAACCACTCGTGAGCGTGCCTTGCAGGACGCGGTCGAAGTCCTCGGGCCGGTAGTCGAGGTAAAAGCCCCGCAGGCCGAAGGCGGGATTGCTGATCAGGATGTCGATGCGGCCAGCGGCTTGCAGTGCGGCTGCGACCAGTTCCTCGCAGCCGGCCCGTGTGAACACGTCGGCGGGAATGGCCCAGCACTGCCGGCCCAGCGCGCGAATTTCTGCCACGGTCGCCGCCAGCACGTCGCTGCCGGGCCGGTCGTTGACGATCAGGTCCGCACCCTGCCGCGCCAGCTCCAGCGCGCAACCTTGGCCAATGCCTTGTCCAGCCCCGGTGACCAGGGCGATCTTGCCCGTCAGCTTCAACGCGCCGTTCACTTCAGTCGTATTTGCTGATGGAGGACTTGAGGTCCGTCATCCACGAGTGGAACTCGCTAGAGGCGACCAGCAACTGCGCGCCCTGCGCCTTGCGCTTCTTCAACTCCTCGGGGCTCACGGCCGGGCAGCCCCAGGCCTTGCCGTGCTTGGCGCAGGCGGCGGCGACGCGTTCGAAGGCTTCATCGAGCGTCATCTCTTTGGTCTGCCGCAGCCGCAGGCCCAGATCGCCGGGGCCGACGAAGATTGCGTCCACGCCCGGCGTGGCGGCGATGGCCTCGGCGTTGCGGACCGCTTCGGGCGTTTCAATCTGCACCGTCAGGAAGGTCTCGCGATTGGCCCAAGCGACGTAGGTATCCGCATCGTGAATGTGGAAGTCCGCGTCCAGCCCGGCGTTGTCGAGACCGCGGTCGCCAATGGGCGGGAACTTCACGGAGTCCACCAGCATCCTGGCCTTCTCGGGCGTGGACACGTGCGGGATGAGCAGCCCGGCGGCCCCGTCTTCGAGGTAGCGGTAGAGGCCGGTCTTCTCCAGCGTGGGCGGGCGCAGCAGGATGTCGATGTCGTAGAGGTGCGCGTAAGCCAGCAGCGCCTGAATCTCGCGGATGTCCTGCGCGCGGTGTTCGAGATCCAGCCAGATGCAATCGTAGCCCGCGCGGGCGGCGTGGCAGACATAGGCGGGGATGAAATGTCCGAGCACGGCGGTGCGGACGACTTCACGGTTGCGGATGCGGGCGAGGGTTTTGCTGCGTCTCATGAAAAGGTGTTGGCTAAAGTTCGCGGGAGAATGCGCCGGCCAGCCCGCCTCGCAAGCTGGAAATGCCCGGTGGGCAGCATGCGGTCCGACGATTGGACACGGTGGAAGGCAGGATGAGATGTCCTGGACCTGAGGTGGTGCCGGCCGCGTTCCCGTGAGTTCATTCCGACTTCCGGCTGGCAATCCCCGGCTCGCTCCGGAAGATGCGCGCATGAACTTCCACGGCCTGAAACCCGCCTACGATCGCGACGGCTTTGTCCTCGTGCAGCAGTTGCTTCCGGCGGTCGAGTTCGCCGAACTGACGCAGAATCTTGACCGCTACATCCGCGACGTGGTGCCGCGAGTCCCGCCGACGGATGCCTTTTACGACGTCGATGCGGCGCATCCCGAGTCGCTCCGCCAGTTGCACCGCCTCAACCAGGACGCGTTTTTCGAGCGCTACCGCCGGCACCCGGTGTGGACCGCGCTCGCCGAGGCGCTCGTGGGCGAGCCCGTTTTGGCGGCGGAACCGGAGTGGTTCAACAAACCGCCGCTCTCGACCAAGGGCACGCCGCCGCACCAAGACAACTTCTACTTTTCCCTCGTGCCCTGCAACGTCGTGACGCTGTGGATGGCGCTCGATCCGGTGGATGAGGAGAACGCCTGCGTGCGTTATGTGCCCGGTTCGCACCGGCTGGCTACACGGCCGCATGCGCGATCCGGCGTGCTCGGTTTTTCGCAGGGTATCAGCGATTACGGCCCCGCCGATGCGCAGCGCGAAGTGCCCACCCGCCTAGAGCCCGGCGACGTGACGGCGCACCACGGCAACACCATTCACCTGGCCGGGAGCAATCGTTCGGCCACGCGGCATCGGCGGGCCTTTGCGATGGTGTTCCGGGGCGTGAGCTGCCAGCGCGATGAGGCGGCCTTTGTCCGCTATCAGGCGGCGGTGAAGGCCCAGCAAACCGCCTTGGGCATTCAGGCCTGAACCACCGATGCTCAAGGCGAAGCCATCTGAACCCGAAGATCCGCTGCCCATCCTCGCCACCGCAGTGGTGCCGTGGACGGACGCGTTTCAGTTCGATGTCGAACGGTTCCGCCAGCAGGTGCAAACGATCGCGCGCGGGCTGACCCGGCACATTTATCTCTTCGGCACGGCGGGTGAAGGACACGCCGTCAGCGAGGCGCAGTTCGACGACATAGCCGCCGCCTTCCTCACGATCGCGGCGGAGGAACAGGTTCAGCCGATGCTGGGGGTGATTTCCCTGTCGCTGCCGACCATCATTGGGCGCATTGAGCGCGGCCGGGCCCTCGGCTTCCGCGAGTTTCAAATCTCTCTGCCCGCCTGGGGCGCGCTCAACGATCCGGAGCTGGACACGTTCTTCGCGCAAACCTGCGGACGATTTCCGGACTGTCGGTTCCTGCACTACAATCTAACCCGCACCAAGCGTCTGCTCGCGCCGACCGACTACTCGCGCCTCGCCGCCGCGCATCCCAATCTCGTTGCGGTGAAGATGAGCACCGATGATGCGGCCCTGGTCGCTGCGCTGCTCGCCGCGGCACCCCGGCTGCGTTTTTACTTCACGGAGTTCGGCTACGTTCACGCCCGGCAGCTTGGCAAGGCCTGCGGTCTGTTGATTTCACTGGCCACGGCGAACTATCCGCAGGCGCACCAGTTTATCCACGCAGACGACACGCACCGGGCGGAGTGCGTGGCGGATTTTCGAGCCATGGTCGGCACCATGCTCGCGCTGGGGCAGGACCGCTTTCACATGGACGGGGCGTTCGACAAGCTGCTCCACCGGCTGCACGACCCGGAATTTCCCCTGCGATTGCTGCCGCCTTATGCGAGCGCGACCGAGGCGGATTTTCTGCGCTTCCGCGAGACCCTGCCGCCGCGCTGGCGAGCTTAGCGCGCGAACTTACTCATCCTCCCGCGTCTGCTGCCCGAACACCAGGCCTCGCAGGCTGGCCGGGTCGGGTGCCGGTTCCAGGAGGCTGACCACATAACCCACCGCCATCGTGGTGAGACAGCCCGTCATCGAATACCACAGGAAGGAAATCTTTGTGCCAAAGCAGACATACAAGGTCATGAGCAGGCCGGCGATCCAGCCAATCAGCGCGCCCCGGGCAGTCGCGCGCCGGACCAGGATGCCCAGCAGGAACAGGCCAACCATCGGCCCGCCAATCAGCCCGATGACCTTGTTGGTCGCCTCCAGCAACGTGCCCAGGCGGTTCACGAGAAACGCCAGCACCACCACCGCGGTGCCGTAGCCAAACGTCAGCCAGCGCGCGATGCGGAGCTGGTTCTGTTCGGACAAGTCGGGCCGCCGCCAGAGCCGTTGGTAGAAGTCCACCAGACTTGCCGAGGTCAGCGAGTTGATGCCGGCCGAGATGGTGGACATGCTCGCCGCGTAAATGGCCGCGATGAACAATCCGGGAAACCCGCGCGGCAGCTCCGTGACCACGAAGTAAGGCAGGATTTGATCCGCCTTCTGGATCTTGCCGGCGGCAAGCGGATCGCCGTGGGTCTGATAGAACGCGAACAGGATCAGGCCGGTGCCGTAAAACGTGGCCGTGACCGGCAGGGTGAACAGCAGCTTCAGCCATAACCCGCGCTGGGCCGCCTTGAGGCTGGTGGCGGAGAGGTATCGCTGCACGGACACCTGATCGGTGGCCATCTGCACCAAGTGCATGAAGGTGGCTCCGATGATCAGCCCCCAGAGCGTCAGCCGCACGGTCGGGTCCGGGCTGAGGCTGAGCGTCAAACGTCCGCCTTGCTGGCCCAGTTCCAGCACGCGGCTCAGTCCGCCCGGCACCTGCGTGAGCGCCACCCAGGCTATGGCCAGTTGCCCACCAAACAGGACCACCAGTTGCATCACGTCGGTCCAGATCACCGCCCGCATGCCGCCGCAGGTCGTGTAAAGCGTGGTCAGCGCGCCGGTGCACAGGATGGTGAACCACAGCGGCAGGCCGGTGACTTGCTCGAGCGCGAGTGCGGGCGCGTAGGTGGCCGCCGCCAGCCACAGCAGCACGCGGATGACGAACGACGCCGATGCCAGCGTGCGCAGATGCACGGAGAAGCGGGCTTCGAGATACTGGTAGGCCGTGAAGAACTTCGCCTTGTAGTAAAACGGGAGGAACACAAGGATCGTGATCGGCGTGGCTAGCAAGAAGGCCAGGTTGGCCAGGAAGAAAATCGGGCCATGCGCATAACCCTCACTTGGTGCGGCCAGGAAGCTGATGCCCGAGAACAGCGCCGCCAGCATGGTCATCGCCACCACGGCGCTGCCCATGCTCCGGCCCGCGAGAAAATACTCGTTCAGGTCGCGCTGCCCCTTGGTGAACCACATGCCAATCCCCACCGTGAGCAGGAGGTAGCCGCCGAAGATGGCATAATCGAGCCAGGAAAAGTGCGTGGATAGCTGGGCCATGAGCGCGTGGGCGGCGGAAATTTTGACCGATCCTAGAGGCTGGAACAGCCTTTGCAATCATCCGTTCAAACCGCACTCTCGCATTCTGCCATGCCGCTCAAGCTCATCACCGAACTGACGCCTGCCGAACACCGGCTGGTGGCCCGCGCCGTGGATGGCTTCATGCCGGCCACGGTCTTTGACATTCACGCCCACCTGACCCACTCGCGCCACTTCGCGGCGGGCAAACGTCCGGCCTTTCTCCCGCCGGACACAGCACTCGGCCTGGCCGCGTATCGCGCCGCGCTTGGGCGCTGGCTGCCCGGGCGGGCGGTGGACGGGCTCTTCTTTGGCTTTCCGAGCGTGGGCAATGACCGGACTGGTGAGAACAACTTCGTCGCAGCGGAGGTGACGCCGTTGCACGAGCAGACCAACAGCCGCGCGCTGGCGTTGGTCGCGCCTGAGGATGATCCGGTCGCCGTGCGTGAGTTCGTGACCGCGCACCGCTTCGCCGGCCTCAAGCCCTACCGGCTCTATGCCCCCGTGGTTGACACAGCGCAGGCGCAGTTGGAGGAGTTCGTGCCCCGCTGGATGTGGCAGCTCTGCCATGAATTGGAGGGCGTGCTGATGATCCATCTGGTCCGCAGCGCTGGGATCGCCAACCCCGGGAATCTGGACGCG